>Ga0302168_1000172_pt1 | contig 15474 bp, 19 predicted proteins | sample I_Fen_N1_2_FD_193494 | JGI IMG/M metagenome (GOLD analysis project Ga0302168, IMG submission 193494) | Peat permafrost microbial communities from Stordalen Mire near Abisko, Sweden - I_Fen_N1_2 | ecosystem: Environmental > Terrestrial > Soil > Wetlands > Permafrost | place: Sweden: Abisko...
CTGCTGTCGACCTTTTTGCAAAGCGTTCCGCTGCTGAGCCTGCTGATACTCATTGCAGGGCGTTTGTTACTGGGGATCGCCCAGGGATTGATCGGCGTCGGTACCATCAGTTGGTGTATGGGCCAGGTAGGCGCCGAACACACTGCGCGCTCGATTTCCTGGAACGGCATCGCTTCCTATGGTGCGATTGCAATCGGCGCACCGCTGGGCGTGGTGATGGTCGATCAACTGGGATTCGCCAGCCTGGGCATCGCCCTGTCGGTACTGGCCCTGGCAGCGCTGCTGCTGATTCGCAACAAGCCGTCGGTGCCAGTGATCCGAGGTGAGCGTTTGCCGTTCTGGGCAGTGTTCGGGCGCATTGCGCCCTTTGGTGCGAGCCTGAGCCTGGCCTCCATCGGCTACGGCACCCTGACCACTTTCATCACCTTGTATTACCTCAATCGCGGCTGGACCGGCGCGGCTTACTGCCTGACCGTCTTCGGACTGTGTTTCATTCTGGCGCGCTTGCTGTTCATTTCCAGCATCAGCCGTTTCGGTGGATTCACCTCGGCCATCGCCTGCATGACCATTGAAACAGCCGGCCTGATGTTGTTGTGGCTCGCACCTTCGACCGCCTATGCATTGATCGGTGCCGGCCTGACCGGCTTTGGTCTGTCGTTGGTGTACCCGGCACTGGGCGTCGAGGCGATCAAGCAAGTGCCCAGCTCCAGCCGTGGTGCCGGCTTGAGTGCCTATGCAGTGTTTTTCGATCTGGCGTTGGCGATTGCCGGCCCCTTGATGGGCGCGATCGCCTTGAACCTGGGATACGCGTGGACTTTCTTCAGCGCCGCAGTGTTGTCGGTCAGTGGGCTGGGGTTGACCCTGTTGCTCAAGCACCGGGCCATGGCTTGACGCCTACTGATCGGCAGTCTGCATCCCGGCCCGCGTCGCCTTGCCCAGAGTTCGGGAGAAGAAGCGCCCGGCCTCGGAAATCAGGTTGCGGTGAATGTCTTCGCGGTCGACGCCATCGGCATCAGTGCACAGTGCCGGCATAATGACGATCTGCTCGTCGTTGCACGGCGCCATGAAGACGAAGTGCCCTGCCCCGGCCAGTAACTTGAAGTCCGGAGCCACAGGCAGCTTGCGCGCCAACGCCACGGCGTTTTTGTCGATGGGCACCAGTTTGTCGCCGTCACCGCTGTAAAGCAGGACGGGCACATGCACGTCGGCCAGGGTTTGGCGGCCGAACTTCAAGCTCAGCGGCGCCATCAACATCAAGGCGTGGACGCGTGGATCGGCCACCGGTTGCAGGTCATCCCGATCGACGATCAACTCACCCTGGGTGTTGCAGGCATCGCGGTCATCCGGGCGTTCCTGGCAGTAGCGGCGCAGGCGGTCCAGATCCGGGGTCGCGCCGGACAGGATCAATGCGGTCTCGCCACCGGCCGAATAGCCGATGACACCCACCTGATCAGCGTTGACGAACGGCGACAGCATGCGGTCGCCCAGGGTCGCGGTAATGGCTTCGGATATCTGGATCGGCCGCCCGTACAGGTTGCTCAAGGTGCCGAGTCGACTGTGATCCCTGGAGTTGTCGCCGGGGTGAATCACCGCCACCACCACAAATCCCTTGCGCGCCAGCGAGGTGGCGAGGTCATGCAGGGCCAGTGGGGTTCCGGTGTTGCCGTGGGACAGCATCAGCATGGGGAATCGGCCGATGGCGACTTTGGTGTCTTCACCGGCTTCGACGGTGTAACCCTCGAGCCTGCTTGAGTGTTCCTTTTCGCTCGACGGGTAGAAGGCAATCGCACGCATCGGCTGCAGGTCCAGCGGGTCGAGAAAACTCAGCTCGTGGTAACCGACGCTCCAGTGAGGATGCGGCGCAGGCGCGGCGTGCACTGTATTCAAGCTGCTGAGCAGGCAAATCAGTAAAGTTGCACAAAGACGCACCATGGGATGCCCCACCTTGTTACCGGACTAGAGACCTGTACCCTCGATTGCATAACTTGGGCCACAATCTGAAACGACCAGAAACAAAAAACTCCGTACCTGGTACTTGCGCATCCAGAATACAGAGTTTTTTGGGAGCTTGCCTGAACGGCTTGCGGTCTTTACGCAAGCCTTACGCGGCGGCGAACAGTTGCTCGCTGATTTGTGCGTGCGCGTCGCTCATGGCTTTGTTACGCACCTCGTCACCGTAAGCCAAGCCGTGGGCACGAACGAATTCGATGTCCGTGATGCCGATGAAACCGAACAGCACCTTCAAGTATTCTTCGTGGGCAACGCCGGTTGCCTGGCCGGCGTGCATGCCACCGGAAGTCGACACGATCACTACTTTTTTGCCGCCGCACAGCCCTTCAGGACCGGCTTCGGTGTAACGGAAGGTCTGGCCGGCAACAGCGATGCGATCGATCCACGCCTTCAATTGAGTCGGGACTGTGAAGTTGTACATCGGGGCAGCAATCACCACGGCATCGGCGGCGAGGAACTCGGCCAGGGTCGAAGCACTCAACTGCGCTTCGTGCTGTTGTGCGGCGTCGCGCAGTTCAGCGGTGGTGCCGGCGGCAACCAGGGTGGTCGAAGAAAAATGGCTGATGGCATCGGCAGCCAGGTCGCGGTAGGTCACCACCGCCGCCGGCTCGGCGATTTGCCAGGCCTTGACCACTTCGCTGCTCAGTTGGCGGGATGCCGAGTTGTCACCAAGAATGCTCGAATCGATATGCAGCAGTTTCATGTGGGTTCTCCAGGTGAGGATCGCCACCCGGGCGATCTGATGGGAACAATCCTACAGATGAAACCAATAGCTGATTAGACTGCAACGATGCGATAGTTTGTCTCACTGATAGAACAATCGAGCCAGTTCCCATGCAAGACCTTAATGTTTGGTTGGAAGCACCACTTCACCCGTCAAAATGATCAATTTCAGATCCCCTGGCGATCCTCTCCAGTATTGCGCTGCTCCATCAAATTCCACCAAAAGTAATCTGATAGGGAGTGGACTGAGCATTACATTTCCTTCCTTTACGTCATAGCGAGAAGCAGCGCCTTTGCGTCCTGGCTGTGCCTCCTGTATGTCGCTTGTCATAACAACACCTTACTTCCCACTCAGGGGATGCTTCTTGCCTGCTTGCTCACATTCACGTCGATCTGCCTCCGCGTTCTCCCCAAAGTCTTCAGCTAACTGATCGATCAAACCACGCACCGAAGGCAGCAATCCCCTACGAGAAGGGAACACTGCGTGGATCAGTCCACTTGGGGGTGGGTACTGCGGCAGAACCTCCACTAACTGTCCATCGTTCAGCGCATGCCTCACCATGATTTCGGGCATTTGGACCACCCCTACTCCCTGGATCGCCGCACGCCGCAAGGCATCGAGATCGGATGTCACAAATCGAGGCGTATGGATGACCTGAACTTCTGTTTCGTTGGGCCCGATAAATACCCAGCGGTGCTCACGGTTAGGTGGCCCCAGATCCATGCTAGGTAACCCCACTAGATCTGAAGGGTACTCCAGAGTCATGCCTTCAATGAGAGAGGGTCGAGCGACTAATATTTGATGGCTCTGGCCAAACACCCGCATCACCAGATTCGCGTCTTCGAGAGGGGGGAAACGTACGCGAAGTGCGATGTCATAACCCTCCCCTAAAACATCCACCCTGCGATTGGTACTGTCTATCTGGACCTGTACTTTTGGGTGCAGCACCATGAATTTTGCGATTGTGTCACTGACCCCCATGGCTCCCAAAGCGGGTGGGCAACTGATGCGCACGATCCCCTGGGGCTCTGATCGCGAATGAGCTACGACTTGCTCCGCGGCGTCAGCCTCAACCAGCATCGCCACACAGTGCCGATAGTAGTCTTGGCCGATATCCGTCACGGTGAACTTGCGTGTTGAACGCTGAATCAGCCGCACTCCCAAACGCTCTTCCAACTGCCCAATACGTCTGCTGAGCTTTGACTTCGCAATGCCTAGCTTTCGGCTAGCAGCGGAAAATCCCTCGTGGTCGACCACCTGGACAAAGAAATACAAATCATTGAAGTCGTACACGGGATCAATTACTCGGGTTCGAGAAGGCAAGTGCCTATCATCGCAGAGGTGCTGAAAGGTTTTCCACGTGCGCAAGCCAGATTATGAAGTTGCGCGGCGATCACAAGAAACATCCCGCAGTCTGGCCGCGGGATGGCGCATAGCGCATGCACATTTCGGTACACCGCAGTGAATCGGCGAATTGGCCGGCAGCCTCTTCGGCAATTTCGGAATCCCTTGCTTCACGTTGTCAGATAGCGCCAGGACGAACATCTATCCCGTCAGGCAAACGGTACACGTTGATCCGTGCCGCCTGCCTGGAGGTCGAGTTCTCCAAGCAGCCGGCAAGTGCAGCCTATTTCTGCAAGTTAACCAGCGGCTCGCCCTTCTTGACGATATAGGTCGCCAGTTCTGAGCCTGTGGTCGTGCCGATATTCGTCGCGATGTGCGCCTTCCCTTCCGGAATATACAAGGAGTCGCCCGCCTTAAGCGTCACGGTCGGCTGCCCTTCGAGTTCATACTGGAAGGTGCCACTGATGACGTAGGCCACTTCCACGCCTGGGTGAAGTTCTCTCGCAGACAGGCGACACCACTGCCGGCGCCGCATTCGGAGCAGGAACTGGCGTGCTGGTTGGCGGTGCCGCCGGCGGCCCAATAGGGGCGTTAGTCGGAGCAGGGATAGGATTGCTGGGAGGACGTGAGGTTCAGGAAGCAAGCGGTTTGGAGGAGCGTGCATACACAGTTCGAAGTAATACAGGCGAAGAGCAAGTAGTGCGTTCTCCGCACGATGAGTTTGCCATTGGCCAACAGGTAGATGTCAAAGGCAGGCGCCTGCATGCCATTACCCCTTGAAAACCTGCCTATGTAGAAGTAAAGCCCGCCACACGCGGGCTTCTTCCTGCGATTGAACCAATCACGCTTTTGCCTCGACGGCCAGATCGAGACGGTAGTTTGCACTTCCCCACTTCTGCTCTAACAACCTCGCAAGCCTTTCTGGCAATTCGCCCAGCCAATCTCGGAACGGCCGGACTGTAACCGACTCAGGATCATATTCGTGAGATTGAGTGGCCCAGACCACGTTGTAACGGGCGAGGATTTCAATCATGTCATTGCGCAGAAAGGCGTTATGAAGGGCTGCCGCTGCCAGTTCGCGAAAGGCTTGCTCGACCGCGCCTGGCCATAACACCGCACCCACGGTACTCGGACCTGACCCATGCTGATGGATACGGTGAGCGACCCCTGGTTCGAGTTTTATAGCCTCGCCTTCCTGAAGCAAGGCAATCCGTTGTCGACCGGTACGAATCTCCAATTCGCCCTTGAGCGCCACCACCAGTTTTGTTTCTTGACGATGCATCAACGGTAAGTTGTGAGCATGCAAGGGCAAGACAAAGCGCATCGCCGTGCCCGCCCCTCCGATGCTTGCCTCAGCTACATCAATCCAAACCGGATAGCCGTCGGGGATCAACAGCAGCGCTTCTGAGTCTTCAACGTTCATGGGCACTCCGAAATGCACCTATAGGAAGGACCTATGCGAAGGATTGTATATCGGTCTTGGACGCTATCGAGCAAACGGCAGAAGATTGCTTCACACCCAAGCAACACCCACCTGGCAATACCAACCAAGAAAACCCGATAGGAGAAACACCATGCAACAGTCTCACGCTTACAACGACTCCAGCCTTGAGCTGACCGCGAAGATTCTGGACGCCAAGGCGCGCAAAAACCTGTCCTTCGAAGACGTGACCAAAGGCACCGGTCTGGGTCTGGCTTACGTCACCGCCGCCCTGCTCGGCCAGCATCCGCTGCCTGAAGCCGCTGCCAAAGTGATCGGTGAAAAACTGGACCTCGACGCCGACTCGGTTGCCCGCCTGCAAATCATCCCACTGCGCGGCAGCCTGTCGGGTGTTCCAACGGATCCGACCATCTATCGCTTCTACGAAATGATCCAGATCTACGGCACCACCTTGAAAGCCCTGGTTCACGAGCAGTTCGGCGACGGCATCATCAGCGCAATCAACTTCAAGCTGGACATTAAGAAAGTCGAAGACCCAGAAGGCGGCCACCGTGCAGTGATCACCCTCGACGGCAAGTTCCTGCCACTGCGTCCTTTCTAAGGATGCAACCGGTTCTGTAATTCGGCCCGCAGCCTTGCGGGCCTGCTTCAAAGAAATTTCTTAAACCTTTCGATCAATCACCAAATTTGAATGGAGGATTCGTCATGAAAAAAATTCTGTTTCTCGCCCTGTCACTGACCGCTTCGCTGTCGGCCTATGCCCAGCAGGCCGTGGTCGCGCCAGAGGCCGTTCCTTATGCATACGGTATGCACCTGGATATCGCCAAGGTGGTCCACATTACCCCGACTGCGGATGTCTGCGCAGCCACTCCAGTGCAAATGACTTACAAAGATTCGCACGGGGAAACTCATGTTCTGGAATACAGCGTAATCGGTAGCGGCTGCTCCAACTGATCGTCACTCAATCACTTAACAATCAATTAAAGGCACACATCATGAAAGCTCTCATCGACGGTTTTTTGAAGTTCCAAAAGGAAGCTTTTCCACAACGGACTGACCTATTCAAACACTTGGCTACCACGCAACATCCAGGCACTTTGTTCATCACGTGTTCCGACAGCCGCGTTGTACCGGAGCTGCTGACACAGCAAGAACCTGGCGAACTGTTCGTGATCCGTAACGCCGGCAACATCGTGCCGTCTTACAGCCCGCATTCGGGTGGTGTATCGGCTACCGTCGAATACGCCGTAGCGGTACTGGGCGTGACCGACATCGTGATTTGCGGCCATTCCGATTGCGGTGCCATGACCGCTGTCGCCAAGTGCAAATGCATGGATCACCTCCCGGCCGTCGCCGGCTGGTTGCAACATTGCGAGTCGGCGAAAGTCATCAACGAATCACGCCCTCACGCCAATGAAGCAGCCAAAGTCAGTTCCATGGTGCGTGAAAACGTCATCGCCCAACTCGCCAACATTCAGACCCATCCGAGCGTGCGCCTGGCTCAGGAAAAAGGCCTGGTGAATCTGCATGGGTGGGTCTACGACATCGGGACCGGTTCGATCGACGCTCTGGATTCAGACAACAGGACGTTCAAGTCGCTGGTCAAACATCCGAACACCGTTGCCGTTCATGCCCGCCCCGCACAAGCCGTTGCCTAAATCAGCCTCTAGATTTCAGGAGTACTCAACATGCTTGAGGTCACCATGTACACCACCAGCACCTGTCCCTACTGCCGTAATGCCAAGCACTTGCTTGACACCAAAGGCATTTCGTACAAGGAAATTGATGTGCGGTCAGTCGACGTAAAGAATGAAATGGTAAAACGAAGCGGTCGCCGCACCGTTCCACAGATCTTTTTTGGTAACTGGCATGTCGGCGGCTTCGACGACCTGGCTCGACTTGAAAGCGTCGGTGGTATCGACGGGGTGCTCAACCCGCGCTTGGCGGGATGAGCGGCCCATGGCACCCGACTCACAAATCCAACACCAGGGGGGCGTCGCCCTCCTTGGCTTGCGCCGGCACTGCGCAGCAAATCAGCACTTCCCCTTCGGCAGGCATTTCAGCCGGCAGATTGAGGTAATGCACCTCCCCGCTGATAAGTTTGGTACGGCATGTCCCGCACGATCCACCTCGACAGCTAAAGTCCGGATTTAGGCCACGACTTTCAGCCAGCTCCAATAAACTCCCGCCACCTGGCGCCCAACGCGCTTCTTTGGACGATCCTGCAAACAACACTTTGACCGGGCTACTTGCTGCCGCTACCTGTTCGATTGCCGGAGTCAGCTGATCCCGCTGACGAACCAGCGTCGAAGGTCCGAAAGTCTCCGCGTGAATACGATCATCGCCAATGCGCAACTCGCGCAGGCCGTCGTAAAGCGCTTGGGTAAACGGACCAGGTCCACACAGATAAAAATCATAATCGTCCAGGGGCAACAGTGCCTTGAGCAGCTCGACATCAACACGCCCCGCCACCTCAAAATCCTCACCGACGCGAGCATGAGTTTCTGGCTGACTGAGTAGGCGTAACGCACGAATTTTATCCTTGGCTCGGGTGGCCAATTCATACAACTCGTCACGAAACCCGAGTTCCGCCAGGCTGCGTGCACTTTGAATGAACCAGGTCGGGCGAGTCCGGCGAATACGCTCCCCTTGATAGATCACTTCGCGCAGCATCGACAGCAGGGGCGTCACACCCACACCTGCGGCCAGCAAGACCAGCGGACGATGCTCTTCGGCGTGTACCGTAAAGCGCCCTTGAGGTGCACGGGCCTCAACCAGGTCACCGACCTGAACGTGGTCGTGCAGATGCGACGAGATGAGTCCATCACGCTTGACGCTAATACGGAAAAAACTGTCGGATGGCGCGCTCGACAGGCTGTAGGTTCTGACCAAAGGCGTCTGTCCTTCGGCAAGGCAAAAGCGCACGGGCAAGTGTTGACCCGCCTCGAAGCGAGGCATGCCAGCACCATCGGCGGGTTCAAAGTAGAAGGAACGGATAGTGCTGCTCTCATCGACAATCCGCGTCACCCGCAACGCTCGCCATTGATCGCGCAAGGCATCGGCCTGCAATCGCCCCGCCGCTTGCTCCCAACTTCCCGTCATCAGGCTATTTGGCGAAAAGCCTTCAAACCGCCAACGCAAAGCCATCACGGCTTGACGTCGCACCACTTGTTGCACGGTCAGTGTCCAGAGCCGTTCAGCCCCTTGAAATGCGGCAATCTCCGGCCCCTTGAGAATGATCTCGGCACGCCCGCTGACTTGCAGCATATCGCCTGTTTCGAAATCGATGAACACCAGCCCCGCGCGTGGGTTAAGCAAGAAATTACCCAAGGTGTTGAAGTGCAGATTACCGGCGAAATCGGGAATCGTGAGCACGTTGCCCTCGATCCTGACGAAGCCTGGATTTCCACCCCGGTGGGAGACGTCCACCGAGCGCTTGGATACATTACCGTCCAGGTCGACATAGCTGGCAATGAAAAAGGTATCGGCCTTACTGATCATCGCCTTCGCGGCTTCATCCAGTTCGTTGAGATGTTCGGCTGGGACATTTGATGAGGAGTGGCCAAGACTGACCGGTTCAACGCTTCGCAATTGGATGTACTGCGGGCAGTTGCCGAAAGCATGCACCACAGAAACGGCAAAACCGCCTGTCGAGGCGGTGCTGATGTTGCCGTTCATGCGATTGCGCCTACGTGTCTTCAGGTCGATGCCGAGTAACCCTATGGCTGCCCCCAGTTTCAAAGCCGCTTTGACAGGATCACCCACGGCAGGCAGACGGTCGAGTTGGAGCACGTGCGGATCGGGTGAATGGATGAAACCTGGAGGGCCCTCTATCATCGTGGCCCAAGGCATTCCTTGTTCATCAACAGCGCCCAAGATCAGGTAAGGCAACTGGTTGTAAAACAATCGATGCTGATCAGGCATGTAATCACGTATGACCTTGCGCCCGAAAATCTCCATTTGATCTGCCACGCCGACGCTTTCTTGCAATTGCCGCTCACCCGCATGCCAAGGGGATACTCCTGGCGCGTCCGACTGATTCATGATCACCTCTACGCCTTCGTAAACAGGTGTCCTTCACTCGCCGCCCGGCGAGGAATGGTCGAATCCCCGGCAGCGGGGTCTGATACGCATTTGCCGGTGATCATCAACTCTGCGCTTGGCAGGCCAGTGGCGCTGCAATAATTTCATGAAGCTCGAGACGGACCCTGCACGCGATCGAGCAAAACCTGGAGTCGTCCAAGTGTGTAGCAAGCCGATTATGGAAGCCCATAAAGCTTTTTTCTGTCCTGATCAGTTTGACCCGATGGACGAATTTGCTCGCCTTTAGCGTAGGCCCGAACCACTGCTGGACGCGTACTGATTTTTTCAAGCCAGGCAGCGATATGCGGGTGAGCATCGAGCGTCATTCCCTGCTTGTCGTGTTGCAGCACCCAAGGATAGATCGCCATATCGGCAATTGAGTACTCACCGGCGACGTAAGGGCGTTCACTCAACTGCTGCTCCAACACTCCGTACAATCGCTCGGTCTCTTTGCTGAACCGCGCGACGGCGAGCGGCACATGTTCGCCGGCATAATTGAGGAAGAATACCGCCTGCCCCAATATCGGCCCCAGGTTCGCTGCCTGCCAGAACAGCCATTGCATCACTTCAGCAGCCCCGTTGGGATCTACCGGTATAAATTCTCCGCGGCGCTGAGCCAGGTACAGCAAAATGGCCCCTGACTCAAAGACCGATACGCCGGCCTCCTTATCTACGATCGCAGGTATGCGCTGATTGGGTGAAATCCGAGTGAACTCAGTCGAAAACTGCTCACCATTGCTAATGTTGATCGGATGCGCGACGTAGGGCTGTTCCGACTCTTCAAGAAAAATGGCGACCTTCTGCCCATTGGGTGTCGGCCAGTAGTAATAATCGACAGCGTTGGAAAGATTGAACATCGGTTTATCCTCTGAACGCGACGATGAAAAACTAGGCCAGATACTCATCGGCACTCAGCACCGTTGCATAACCAAATTGAAGCGCTGCCATAAAAGCCGCATGGACCAGCAGAACGCCGGCCACCCCAAGGCATACCGACGACACACAAACACTGGCGACGGGTTTGCCGGCGTCTACAAAGTGGCGGATGGTTGCCAGGAAGGGTTCGCTCAAAGCTTCCTCATAAAAACCTGCCGGTTCGAACCCTCCAGGCAATGCCAAAGCATCGAAGTTACTTACGTCCAGATCACTCAATAAAAAACCGGGATTCAGTGTTAGACCAAAGGTGGTCACGATCTTTGTACGAAGGCCAGCATTCACCAATTCCACAGGGTGATCCCCGAGTAAATTCGCCCAGCCAAGCACGTCAGTGAAAGCGGCCATTTCCATTGGCTCTACGCCGTTGGCCAGTAACATAAGAACGCGTTTCATCAGGTATGAGCCTCCGCTGTGGGGCATGCAAGAGTGTGTGTGTGTGTGCTAATGCTCCGCTTTAACCTCGATGGAGAGAACGACCACAAAATACAATCCACTTTTTCATCGGATGAAATGGAATCGAAGCCGCGGTCCGCAGCAGAGCGACCTGCTCGGCGGCAAAGTCTTCTCCAGGACTGTTTCGCGTGAGGGCATCAATCCATGCGAAAGCTTGCAGGCATTATCGGGAGGGGGGGCAGATCTCAGGTGCCTCGTTGATCAAAGGGCGTTTTTCTTTTGCTTGCGGTTAATACTGAAGGAAAAACCAACCCGGCGCCGAACGACCGCTCTTGGCGACTTCGAGTAGCGCGCTTATCGAGTTGCTTAGGAAAGGTCCGGCCGCATGGCCGGATGCTCACGCAGTCCATCAATTATATAATCGACAAAACTGCGTACTCGCATCGAGGCCCGGCGCCTTTCGCGATACACAACGTGCACCGGCAAGGCCGGCAGTTCATGGGGTTGCAAGATCCGCTTCAATCGTCCGTTGTTCAAATAGTCGTACAACGGATAGCTCAAACAGCGTGTCAATCCAGCACCATGAGCTGCCGCATCAATGGCCGCCTGTACCGTGGCACAACTGACCCGCGCGTGTGCCTTGATGTTGTTTTGCTCACCCTCCGTTTGAAAGCCCCATTGGACCATGTCCCGATAGGCTTGCGTGGCTACCAGTCGATGGCGCTTGATGTCCTCCGGCACATCGGGTTCACCGTGAGTTGCAAGGTAGGCAGGACTACCACAGACGATTGAACGCACGTGGCCAACTGGCCGTGCGATCAATGATGAACTCGGCAAATGCCCAACCAACACCGCAACGTCCAGCCCCTCTTCATTCATGTTCGGAAAGCGATCGTGGTAATTGGCGAATACTTTGACTTCGGGGAACACATTCATGTAACTCGCTAGCAGTGGCGTCATGACATAGCGGCTGAAGAGCAATGGCAGCAGCACAGTCAGATTGCCATGTGCCTGAACATGCAAACCTTTGGCCGATGCCTCCGCGTCATCGACTTCCTTGAGGATGCGGGAACAATCGGCCATGAATGCCGTACCCGCTTCAGTCAGTGCTACCCCTCGGGTACTGCGTATTAAAAGAGGCACACCCAGGCGCGCCTCTAGCCGGGCAATGGCGCGCACGACCGTAGGCCCAGATACGTCAAGACGCCGGGCAGCTGCGGCAAGGCTGGGATGATCTGAGAGCGCCTCAAAGACGATCATTTCATGGTAGCGATCCATCAATCTGCCCCCCTGCCGACAGGTTTGAGCGCCGGGTCATTTCCCAACCGTTTGCTAAGGAAATCTACGAATGTACGAACCTTTGCGGGCACACGGGTACTCTTCAGGTAAACAACCTGGATCGGCAATGCAGGTGGCTCAAACTCTTGAAGTACAACCTCCAATTCGCCTGCTGCAACCTGGCCGGCAACCTGATAGGACAATACACGGGTGATTCCCCACCCTAAACAAGCGATATTGATTGCAGCCTGGTTCGCAGTGACTACCAGGCGCGGTTCAAAGCGAAAGCTCAGAGCATTGCCATCATGTACAAATTGCCAATCACTTAGCAGATGGCTGGCTGAAGACATCACAATGTTGGCTGAGCTTAACTCTCCGGGGTGCCTCGGCCTGCCGTATTGCTCAAAGTAAGCTGGCGCCGCGCATATGACTTGCCGCACCTCACCTACCTTGATGGCGTGCTGATTGCTTTCGTGTAGATGGCCAATGCGAATGGCCACATCGATACCTTCATCCGCCATGCTCACTACTCGATCAACGAGCAAGGCGTTGAGATGCACGGAGGGAAATTGGTCAAGATACTCAGCCAACAGCGGCGCGATGTATAACTCACCAAACAGTACCGACGCCGTCACAGTCAAATGCCCGCATGGTATTGAGTAACTGCCGGCAGCCGCCTCCTCCGCTTCATCGACCTCGCTCAGTATTCGACGACAGTCTTCCAGGTAGCGTTGCCCCGCTTCAGTTAGATGCAGGCTGCGGGTAGTTCGAGATAGGAGTTGTGTGCCGATTCGCTCTTCCATTGCCGCAATGGCTCGCGTCACGCTGGGGGGCGAGATGTTCAGGCGACGCGCTGCCGCGGCAAAACCTTCCTCCTCTGCGACCGCCATAAAAATCTGCATTTCTTGAAAGCGATCCATAGACGCCCCCTCTAAATGAAAATACAGCGAGGTATCTGACTGCTTGGCGTGCAAACGCAGTCTGTCAGTATTATCGGCTACACCGACTTTTGCACGCGTCATCGAGCTAGCTGGATTTACAGGAAGCGACCCTGGAAAAACTACGGGGCAAGCATGATATGGAGCTTGCCGCAATTGCTCTCGGTAAGCTCCATCGCGATTGCGTCAAGCCTCTTGCAAACCCTTGGCGGTACGTTGCATACCAACAAAGTGAGGTAAAGCTTCTATGCTGCTCAACCAGGCTCGGACATTAGGGTAGTCAGTGAGTGCCACGTTACCTTCCGGTGCGTGAGATACGTAAGTGTAAGCGGCAACGTCGGCGATGGTCGGCTTGTCACCGGCCAGGAATTTTCCTTGACCCAACTCGACCTCCATGACCTTGAGCAAGGCATGAGAGCGTTTGATGGCGTCCTCGGCGTCATAAGCGGCACCAAACACGGTAATCAATCGCGCGGTGGCAGGGCCCGAATTGATTTGGCCGGCGGCTACCGACAACCAGCGTTGAACCTTGGCTTGCTCTACCGGATCGCTCGGCAGCCATTGGCCCTTGCCATATTTGGCGGCGAGATAAACCAGGATTGCGTTGGAGTCTGCCAGGACGGTGCCGTTGTCATCGATAACCGGCACCTGCCCAAAGCTGTTGCGGGCCAGAAACTCTGGTGTTTTGTGCGCGCCCTTCATCAAATCGACAAATACCAGTTCCGTTGGGAGCCCTAGCAGGGAAAGCATCAATTCGACGCGGTGCGCGTGGCCAGACAAAGGGTGACGGTACAGTTTGATCGCTTGCTGGGACATGGCGTGCTCCGATTGTTATTTGAGTTCGACCCGATGATCGCATCGATGGGGTTATCTTCCCCTCCTCTTGTAAACAGCGGAATTACCAGCAATTGCAATCCAGCATTTCACTGAGAGTAATGATCTGTACGCGGTCACTGCCTCTACTCCTCTTGCCAGCCGCCAACTCCACCAGCACGCGCCGTGCGCATTCAATGTAAGCCTCTCCCGCATCGGTTGGCTTCACCGTCCGCGCCGTTCGGTCAAACAGCACAACGCCGAGAGTCTCTTCCAACTGCCGGAACTGTTGAGACAAGGTCGGCTGGGATACCTGCAGTGCCTCTGCGCCCTATCTAAGCGCATACCGGTCCGCACCGCCGTGCGGGTTATCCACTCAATACTGACTCGAGAAAAGACCATGAAAACCTTTATTGCCTTGTTCCTGACTGTTGCTGCTGGCAGCGCGTTCGCAGCCAATGACGCACAAACTGCACGTACAGGTGTTCCATTTGATGTGGCAAAAACCATCAGCATCTCCGACACCAGCCAAGCCTGCGGGGTTGTGCAAGCTGAGATGGCGTATGAAGACTCCAAAGGTGTGCGGCATGTCGCCACGTATCTGGTTGAAGGCGGTGGTTGCTGCACGGGTTGAGTCCATATCGCCTGTCGCAGGCAACGCGCAGTCCGGTCTGCAGTACTGTTCAATCGCGAACGTCATGCTCAAGCCGAGTATTCAGAAAATCTGATGCCATAGCATTCAATTGTCCGACTGCGCGCTCTGCCCATGCCCTGAAGCTCCAGCATGGTTTCCAACGTATCTCAGTGGTGCAACACATTCAGTGAGGCACTCACCCGATTTAGACTGTGATTACAATCTACCTGATATCGATGCTTGGGCGACTGAACGTGCCGGGCAAGATCCTTCCAGAATACGAGCGCATTGGCCAAGCAATACTTGAATCAATCACTGGCGTCATCGATAGGTAAGTCGAATTTCAAGCAAAAACGCGAGGCTGACTCCGTTTGTTCTTTGGATTGGCCGTCTGCTGTCATCTGCCAGAGACAGGTGTACGCAAGGTCACAAATTCTTCTGCCGAGGTTGGGTGCACACCGATGGTTTCATCGAACAGGCGCTTGGTGGCGCCCGCTTTCAGCGCGATGGCTAATCCTTGAATGATGTCGCCGGCGTCGGGACCCACCATGTGCGCGCCCAGAACCCGGTCAGTATCGGCATCCACCACCAGCTTCATCAGCGTCTGCTCGGACGACTCCGTGAGGGTCAGTTTCATCGGTTTGAACCGGCTCTCGAAAACCACTACCTTGTGACCATTTTCCAGCGCTTGTTCCTCCGTCAGTCCAACGGTACCGATGTTGGGCTGGCTGAAGACCGCGGTAGGGATATGACGGTAGTCCACTGGACGATATTGCTCTGGTTTGAACAAGCGACGAGCGACCGCCATACCTTGCGCCGTGGCGACCGGGGTCAGTTGCACTCGACCGATCACATCTCCCAACGCCAGAATCGATGGCTC
>Ga0302168_1000173_pt1 | contig 15444 bp, 8 predicted proteins | sample I_Fen_N1_2_FD_193494 | JGI IMG/M metagenome (GOLD analysis project Ga0302168, IMG submission 193494) | Peat permafrost microbial communities from Stordalen Mire near Abisko, Sweden - I_Fen_N1_2 | ecosystem: Environmental > Terrestrial > Soil > Wetlands > Permafrost | place: Sweden: Abisko...
TGAAAGCCGCCGGCAAACACGCCCAGGGCACCATCGCCTACACCACCAGCCCAGTGCACACCATCGATGCGTTCGTGGCGCAAGCCAAGCAAATGGAAGCCATGGGCTGCGACTCGGTGGCGATCAAGGACATGGCCGGCCTGCTGACGCCGTACGCCACCGGCGAATTGGTCAAGGCCTTGAAATCCGAGCAGTCGCTGCCCGTATTCATTCACTCCCACGACACCGCGGGTCTGGCCGCGATGTGCCAACTCAAGGCGATCGAAAACGGCGCCGACCACATCGACACCGCGATCTCCAGCTTCGCCTCTGGCACCAGTCACCCCGGCACTGAGTCGATGGTTGCCGCCCTGAAAGGCACCGAGTTCGACACCGGCCTGAATCTGGAACTGCTGCAAGAGATCGGCCTGTACTTCTACGCCGTGCGCAAGAAATACCACCAGTTCGAAAGCGAATTCACCGCCGTCGACACCCGTGTTCAAGTCAACCAGGTTCCGGGCGGGATGATTTCCAACCTGGCCAACCAGTTGAAAGAGCAGGGCGCTTTGAACCGTATGGGCGAAGTGCTGGCTGAAATCCCGCGCGTTCGCGAAGACCTCGGCTTCCCGCCGCTGGTGACCCCGACCTCGCAGATCGTTGGCACCCAGGCGTTCTTCAACGTGCTCGCCGGTGAGCGTTACAAGACCATCACCAACGAAGTGAAGCTCTATCTGCAAGGCGGTTACGGCAAGGCGCCGGGCACCGTGAACGAGCAACTGCGTCGCCAGGCCATCGGCAGCGAAGAGGTCATCGACGTTCGCCCGGCCGACCTGCTCAAGCCGGAAATGGCCAAACTGCGTGCCGACATCGGTGCCCTGGCCAAGTCTGAAGAGGATGTGCTGACCTTCGCCATGTTCCCGGACATTGGCCGCAAGTTCCTTGAAGAACGTGCCGCTGGCACTCTGACGCCGGAAGTGTTGTTGCCTATTCCAGAAGCCGGCGGCATGGCCTCGGCGGGCGGCGAAGGCGTACCGACCGAATTCGTCATCGACGTCCATGGCGAAACTTACCGCGTCGACATCACCGGCGTGGGCGTGAAGGCCGAAGGCAAGCGTCACTTCTACCTGTCCATCGATGGCATGCCGGAAGAAGTCGTGTTCGAGCCGCTCAACGAGTTCGTCAGCGGCGGCAGCAGCAAGCGCAAGCAAGCCACTGAGCCGGGACACGTCAGCACCACCATGCCGGGCAACATCGTCGACGTGTTGGTCAAGGAAGGCGACACCGTCAAGGCTGGCCAGGCTGTGCTGATCACCGAAGCGATGAAGATGGAAACCGAAGTCCAGGCCGCCATCGCCGGTAAGGTCACTGCCATTCACGTGGCCAAGGGTGACCGGGTGAATCCGGGCGAAATCCTGATCGAGATCGAAGGCTGATTTAACAGCCTCGATAAAACGCTTTAAACCTCGGGGGGGCATGTGCTCCCCTTTTTTTTGCGTTGTTGGCCGAGTCGTATTTATGAAGTCACCACACTTCAAGTGAACTCATCGGTTATGCAAATACGCCTTCCCGTAGTGCCGCTCCATTCTTGCCTGAATCAACTCCAATCCAATCGACATCAGCCAGTAAATCACCGCCGCAGTCGTCAGCATCTCAATGTACCGATAGCTCGACCGCCCATAGGATTGCGCCAAAAACATCACTTCCCAAACCCCCATCACCGAGATCAGCGACGAGTCCTTGAGCATGGAGATGAACTGGTTGGTGGTCGGCGGGATGATGGTGCGCATGGCTTGGGGCAGGGTGACGCGCCAGAAAATCACGGTTTCGCGCATGCCCAGGGCCAGTGATGCTTCCCGTTGGCCATGGGGAACGCCGAGGATGCCTGCGCGAAAGATTTCGCTCAGGTAGGCGCCGTAGTTCAGCGACAGGGCGATGATCCCGGCCGCGATGGCGCCCGGTACGACGCCCAGTTGAGGCAGGCCGAGGTAGATCAACAGAATCTGTATCAGCAAGGGTGTGCCGCGAAAGAACGAGGCGTAGAAACTGGCGATGCCGAACGCCACGGCGCTTTTCGACAGCCGCCCCAGGGCGGTGATGAAACCCAGCAGCGATGAGGCGACGATAGAGCACAGGCACAGAAACAACGTCAGCGCCGCACCTTGCAGGAAGCCGTTGGGCGCCAGGTGCAGGCCGACGAGGTTGGGCAGTTTGTCGAGGATGATTGAGAACTTCAGGTCGAAGCTCAGGAAGAAGCTGGTGAACAACCCGAGCATGGCCGCCCAGGTCAGGTACAGCCGCGTGCGGAAACTGAAGATCCGTTGCAGTCGTGACTCAGCCACCGGTTGCGGTGGCTGGGGAGGTTGCTGGAAAGAAGTCATTTACTGATATCGGCGCCGATCCATTTTTGCGAGAGCTTGCTCAATGTGCCGTCCTGTTTCAACTGGGCGAAGACTTCACGTACTTTGCTGTCCCACTGGGCGTCACCCTTTTCAATGGCGACCGAGTTCGGCTCCGAGTACAGCGGGTCGCCGGCCAGTTTGAAGCGCTTGTCTTCGTTCAGGCGCGGTTGGGCGGTCACCAGGTTAGTGAGAATCGCGTCCAGTCGAACCCCGGCCCCCAGGCCCAGGTCCTGGAAGGCGACGTTGTCGGTGTCATACGGGGCGATCTGCACGTCTTCGAACGGGTACTGCAATTGCGTGTCTTCGGCGCCTTCGATCACCAGGTTTTTGTTCAGGTAGCTTTCGTAGCTGGAGGCGCTGGTGAGGCCAACTTTCTTGCCGCTCAGGTCCTTGGCATTGTGAATGCGTTCATCCTTGGCGTTCACCACGATCACCGCCGGCGAGGCGTAGTACTCGACCGGGAAGTCGAAGACCTCGGCGCGGGCTTTGCTCGGGGTCATGGAGCAGATACAGATGTCGTAACGACCACTCCAGCGGCCAGCGGCAATCACATCCCAGGACGGGGTTTCGAGGCGCAGTTTCACACCCAGCTTCTCGGCCACGGCTTTAGCCACGTCGACGTCGAAACCGTCGAGTTGGTTCTGGTCGTTGAGGAACGAGAACGGTGGATAACTTTCCATCAACACGCCCACCAGTTCTTTCTTTTGTTCGATGCGATCCAGCGTGGCGCCGCCAAAGGCTTGGGTGGAGGCAGCCAGAATCGTCAGGCCCAGGGCCAGTAGCGGTTGGAATTTCACAGTCGATCCCTGATAAAAAATGATTGTTATTAACCGATTGGTGCGTATTAAATAGTTATAACAACGACTCTGGTAGTGAGTTATTTTCATAAGCTTATGAGTGAATAGCATATGGGCGCAGCAAGCACAGTGATTCTGGATGGTGGCATGGGCCGCGAGTTGCAGCGCCGAGGGGCTCCATTCAGGCAGCCCGAATGGTCGGCGCTGGCCTTGAGCGAAGCACCGCAAGCGGTAGAGGCGGTGCACGCGGCTTATATCGAAAGCGGCGCGAATGTGATCACCAGCAACAGCTACGCGGTGGTGCCGTTCCATATCGGTGAAGAGCGTTTCGCCGCTGAAGGTCAGGCCCTCGCGGCGTTGGCCGGTGAGCTGGCGCGGCGAGCAGTCGATGCGGCGGGCAAACCGGTGCGCGTGGCAGGTTCATTGCCTCCGCTGTTTGGTTCTTATCGTCCGGACCTGTTCGACGCCAAACGTGTCACTGAATTGCTGACGCCACTGGTGAAGGGGCTCGCGCCGCATGTTGACCTATGGCTGGCGGAAACCCAGAGCTCGATCGTTGAGGCGCGAGCGATACACGCCGGTCTGCCGAAGGACGGCAAGCCGTTCTGGCTGTCGTTTACCTTGAAGGATGAAGACGTCGACGAAGTGCCGCGTTTGCGTTCTGGCGAGCCAGTGGCCGAGGCGGCGGCAGTGGCGGTTGAGCTGGGCGTCGAGACGTTGCTGTTCAACTGCAGCCAGCCGGAAGTGATTGGCGCGGCGATTGATGCGGCGCGGGAAGCGTTTGAACGGTTGGGGGTGAACATTCAAATCGGCGCGTACGCCAATGCCTTCCCGCCGCAACCGAAAGAGGCGACGGCTAACGATGGGCTGGACCCGTTGCGCGACGATCTCGATCCGCCAGGTTACCTGCAATGGGCGGCGGATTGGCGCAAGCGTGGGGCGAGCCATTTGGGCGGGTGCTGCGGGATCGGGCCGGAGCATATTGCTGTGCTTGCCCAGAAACTGGCGTGAAGCCATTCGCGGGCGGGCTCGCTCCCACAAGGTTTGGACTGGCCACGATAATGTGACCATCGCAAGACCCTGCAGGAGCGAGGCTTGCCCGCGAAGGCGCCCGTCCAGGCGCTAAAGATCTACCCGCGGCACTCTGCCAGGGTTTTCACCTGCCCCGATTCCGTCTGGTTCTCATCGCTCAACCAGCGCGCGAACCCGGCTCCAATCGCCGGCCATTCCGAATCGAGGATCGAGTACCACGCGGTATCGCGGTTCTGTCCCTTGACCACCATGTGCTGGCGAAACACGCCTTCAAAACTGAATCCCAACCGCTCGGCCGCGTATTTGGAGCGGGCGTTGGCGTTGTTGCATTTCCATTCCAGGCGCCGGTAACCCAGGGCGAATGATTCCTTGGCCAACAGGTAAACCGCCTCGGTACTCTTTGGCGAGCGTTGCATCGGCGCGCCGAAGGTCACATGGCCGATTTCGATGCGACCCTGGGCCGGCACGATCGACATCAGGCTGAGAATGCCTTGAACCTCGCCTGTGGCTTTATCGATCACGCTGAAGAAGTACGGGTCGCTATTGGCCGCATGGTTGTTCAGCCAATCGTTGAACGCGCTGCGCTGGGGGAAGGGACCGTAAGGCAAGTAGTCCCAGAGTTTGGGGTCGGCGCCCGGGCCTTGCAGGACTTCGAACAGACCGTCGCCGTGGCGCGCCGGGTCGAGTTTTTCCAGGCGGATGAAACGCCCTTCGATGAGTTGGACCGAGGGTGCCGGGACGCCTTTCCAGTCCGCGAGTGAAATCGACATGTTGTTCTCCTTGAACCTTAAATGGCTTTGCGAAACTGGATGAAACCGGGACGTTCGGCGATGCGCTCGTAGAGCTGGATCGCGGTGGCGTTGGTTTCGTGGGTCAGCCAATGCACCTTGCAGCAACCGTCGGCCTTGGCTGTGGTGTAGACGAATTCAATCAACTGGCGGCCCACGCCCGTGCCGCGGGTTTCTGGCACTACCAGCAAATCTTGCAGGTAGCAGGAATTTTCGATGCTCCAGTTTGAACGATGGTAGATGAAATGCACCATGCCCACGGCTTTGCCGTCGGCCCAGGCCAGAGCGGCGTGGGTCGGTTCGTTTGTGGCGAGGATGCGCTGCCAGGTGCTTTGGGTGACAGCATCCGGCAATTCGGTGTTGTAGAAACTCAGGTAGGCCTGCCACAACGGCAACCACGCGGCGTGGTCGTCGGCGGTGACTGGGCGAATGTCGATTTGACTCATGGCGAATTCCTTAGCGCATCAATTGGGCAAGGGTTTGGTCGTTGACTTCGGGGCTGGCGGCCAGGCCTTCACGTACGCCGGCGATGTCGGCGGCGCTGCGGTTCTGGCTGAGCTTGCGCTTGCCTTCCAGACGGTCGATGGGAATGGCGAAACCGACGATGGCCTTGAGCATGCCGTCGATGTAATCGGCGGGGGCATCGGCCACTGACCACGGTTGAGTGCGGCCAGCTTCATGGCGGTCGGTGAGGGTGCTGACGATGTCCAGCAGCCGCCCGCCATCGCTGAACGTTTCGGCTCGGCCATAGGCGTGTACGGCGACGTAGTTCCAGGTTGGCACGACTTTGCCGTGTTCGGCCTTGCTCGGGTAGAAGCCGGGGCTGACGTAGGCGTCGGCACCGGCAAAAATCAGCAGGGCTTCGGCACCGTCGCGCAGGTCTTTCCACTGTGGGTTGGCTTTGGCCAGATGCCCGTACAACGTGCCGTTCGAGCCTTGTTCGCAATGCAGCAGCACCGGCACATGACTGGCTTGCAGGCCGCTCTCGCCCTGGGTAACCAATATGGCGAGGCGGGTGGCGAGGATCAGTTCATGCAGTTGGGACAACTCGTCGATGGCAAAAGCGCGCGGCGTGTACATGGGGATATTTTCCTTGGCGAATGTCTGCATCCTAGGCAGGCTATTGGTCTGTTGTAAGAGCCATTAACGACCAATTTCATAGGTCCATTGCCATGACGGACGCGCCGCTTTCCTTGTCGTTCAATCCCGCTGGTATCGAACTCGACCGCCGCCAGGGGCTGAGCCGCCAGCTCTATCAGGCTTTGCGCCTTCGCGTCCTCGATGGGCGATTGGCCAGCGGTACGCGACTGCCGGCCAGTCGTGATCTGGCCGCAGCGTTGGCGATTTCCCGTAACAGCGTGGTGCGTGCCTACGATCAGCTCTATGCCGAAGGATTTATCGAAGGGCGCGTTGGTGACGGGACCTATGTGGCTCAGCTACCGCAAACCGCAATACCGGCAAAAAAACTATCCACAAAAGTATCCACAGGGTTGTCAACAGGCTTACCCACAGCCTTATCCACAAATTGGCTGGATTTACCTGTGGTTTCATCCAGCAAAGTTATCCACAGCGATGCGTTGGCGCGCGTTGAAAAGAACCATCTGGCGATGCCGCCGAGTGGTCCGCCGCGAGCATTTCGGGTCGGTGTTCCGGCGTTCGATCTATTTCCCTTTGAGGTCTGGGCCAAGCTGAATGCGGCTTTCTGGCGTAAACCCGATCTGCAGCAGTTGTGTTACGGCGACCCGGCAGGCGATGCCCGATTACGCGGGTTGATTGCGGCCTACTTGCGCAGTTCGCGAGGCATGCAGTGCACGGCTGAGCAAATAGTGATCACCAGTGGTGCGCAGCAGGGGATCAGCCTTTGTGCACAGTTGCTGGTGGAGCCGGGCGACGGCGTGGCGATTGAAAATCCGGGGTATCGCGCGGCGGGCCATGCGTTTGCCGTCGCCGGTGCGCGGTTGCACGGGGTCGCCGTGGACAGCGAGGGCATCGACTGCGACGAGCTGGCCATGCTCAGTGACTGCCGGCTGACCTACGTCACGCCCTCGCATCAGTACCCGACAGGGGTGGTCATGAGCCTGGCGCGTCGTCTGGAGTTGTTGGCCTGGGCCGAGCGCACGCAGGGCTGGATCGTCGAGGATGATTACGATGGCGAGTACCGCTACAGCGGCGCACCGCTGGCCCCCCTGGCGGCATTGGACCGGCAAGGCCGGGTGCTTTACGTCGGCACGTTCGGCAAGGTGGCGTTCCCTGCCTTGCGTCTGGGGTATCTGGTATTGCCGACAGGGCTGGTGGATGCGTTTTCCCAGCGCCGTGCCGTTGATGTTCGCCATTCCGAAGTCAGTACCCAGGCGGTGATGGCCGAGTTCATGGCGGCGGGGCACTTCCAGCGACATATCCGCCGCATGCGCCGCGCGGCGCTGAGCCGGCGCAACACGCTGCTCAATGGTTGGCCGCTGGACATGCCCGGCGTCGGCCCGTTACCCACGGTTGCCGCCGGGCTGCACATGACCGTGCCGGTCGAGAGTGTGGCGCGCGAGCAGGAACTGATCGAATGGGCACGTGGTGTCGATGTCGAGATCAATGGCCTGAGCAGTTATTGGCTGCCGGACTCCGCCACCCCGATCGATCAGCGTGCCGGGCTGGTGCTGGGCTTTGCCGCGGTGCCCGAGAAATCGATCGAAGCGGCGCTGGCGCGATTACGCACGGTGTGGCGTGCCGGCTGAAGAGGGCGGCCAGTCGGGCCGCCCACGCGCACGTCAAGGTTGCGTCTCGAGTTTGAAGAACGGGGACGGATCGTTGATGCGCCGCAGCACGTAGTCCAGTGGCGTCAGAGTGGTCAGTGCCTGGCGCCGTTCGGCCGAGAATTGCTGCAGGTGCGGTTCGGCGATTTTCAGGTGTGCGGCGGTGTATTGCTCCAGCGGCGCATCCACGGACGCATAGTGAAAATGCGCGAGCCACAGCGGCTTGTCGTGGCCGGCGATGTCCAGCACCTGGTACTCCTGAAAGTAGTCCCGGCGTTTTTTGGTCCTGATCCGGCCTTGGCCGTTCTTGACGATGCGCACCTGGTTGTTATCCAGCAGCCACTGCAAATACGCCTGTCGGGGCTGCCGATCCTTGAGCAGGCTGGCGCGGATACTGACGCCCTGAGCACGTAACCGGACGGCTGCACTCTTGAGCTCCCCGCTCAGGTTGCCCACAGGAAGCCGCGCTCCGCCCGATGCGCGTATGCGCTCCAGTGCCTGCTCGACATTGATCGCTGCCTGCTCCAGTCGTTGAGCCTGATGATCGAAAAGATCCTGCATGTCCGCTGGAATACGATTGGGCTTGAAGGCATCTTTGCGGGTTCGATCAATGAACGCCTGTACGTCCTCATTCAGGGTCAAGGCATCGTCGACCGTGTCGACGTCATCCAGCACGGGCTGTAGACCGGGGGCCGGCCTGGCGGGAAGTACTTCCCTCAGGGGCAGTTCGTCCGCTGTGGAAGCCTTGGCGGGCGCAGAGTCACGTGGTCGAGTCTTGGTGACTTTGCCAATAGGGCGGGAGGGACCGGCAACTGCGGGTTTGGGCATCACCGGTGGATCGTTTTGTCTAACCTCGGGCAGTAGCGTATTCAGTTGCTTCTGGGCCAGTTGCTTGAACTCGCCGATCAATGCGCTGACCCGTTTAAGCTCGGACGCTTCCACCTTGTCGGGGTATTCGCCGGGCAGGTCTTCGAGACGCTGATTCACATCGGCGTAGACATCGATCAGCCGGCTCAGAGTGTCGATGCGCTGTGCGGTGGCTTCACCGCTGTCGTGCGTTCTGATCAAGGCGGCATGCTGGTGGGTGGCGGTTGCGGCCTCGATAATCAACGAGCCGACCGCTTCACGCGCCGGCTCGTCGTTCTCGGAGGCGGTACCGCGCACGCACAACTCGTGGGACATGCCGATTTCGTTGGACTTCAAGTCCCACTGATTAAAAGCGGGAAGCAGCTCTCGCAGGCTTTGCGAGGTGGTCATGCCCGCGTGACCAGCCGCCTCCAGGTTCTCAAGCGATGCCTGGGAAAGCTGCAGGCGGGCGATGATCTCCTGGCTCAATGCCAACGCCTGCCTGACTCCCTGAACATGTGCCTGCAATAAAGCGTTGGAGTCGATGACCGTGTCTTGCGCCAGTATTTCGGTGAGTTTGGCGTAGTCGTTGCGCTTGAATACGAGCCACAGGCAGATGTTCTTTTGCAGCACGATGGTCATGCGCTCTAAATCGTTGAGATAGCCTTTGGTTCCTCCTGTGAGACGCCATTGCTCGAGATTTTTCAATGCCTGATCGTAATCATCGATCAGCTTTTCCAGACGAGCGACGTAACGCTGTGTCGCCTGCTCGTGCGCGAGCCCGGTTGCGCCCAGCATTTCTGTATAGGCCTCCTTCAACTCGGCATTGTTGGCGACCTCCTGGCCTTTGAAAGTCTCCAGCGCAACGCCCAGTCGTTTCTTCTGCTGCTCCTTGGCCTTGCGTTGTGCTTTGAGCTGACTTTGCAAACTGGTGCCCCCGGCGCCCCCGCGCAAGCGCAATCGGGTGTCGACAAACCACTGTCCTTGCGTGTTATGAATCAACAGCGGGCCGGTTTTCGAGGGGGTCTGCGGATCTACGATTTGCACCTGCTCGTTGTCGTTTTCCACGACACGGAACCAGCGCTCGCCAACCTGTGCGTAGGTGTTGCCGTCCAGGCGATACAAGGGCGCGGTATCGTGCGAGAGGGTTTCCAGCGACGGAGTCGTGAGATCGACCGTCGGCACTTTCAGGCCCTCCAGATACAGCGCCAATGCCGTGCCTGAGCGATGGGGCACTGAGCCGCCAGGCTCAAGTGACGAGTAATGGCTGGACGCAAGTTCGCCGGTCAAAGGTGTCGTCATTAACGTCACGGTGGGCTTGGCAAGTGCTGTCGATGGCGTGACGCCGACCTTGAGCCGCCTGTCGTGCTCGTCCCGTGGCCCAGCCTTAAGCCTGGCCCTGCGTCGAGTGGCGGCATGTTGCGCCAGGAGCATGCCCAGGTTCAGAAGCATATCGGCGATGGCGCTCCATTGAGCATGAGCATCACCGCGATTGTGCGCGTCCAGAACTTGCTCGATTTCGCTGATGCTTTGCCAGACCCAAACCGCAGCCCCTGCCGGGCCACTGAGAAAATTCGAGGCAATGTTGAACAGCGCCCAACCGCTGTCCCGAAGCAGGGCCCAGCGTCGTTGTGCATTGGATAACGATTGGCGGTCGGCGAGTTCGGCCATGGTCTGGGCATGGGTCTTGAACAGGGTGGGGAATACATCGCCGCTCAGTTCCGTTGAAGAAAGTTCGACGGGACCGGCCCAGCCCGAGGATGTCCAGGGTTCGGAGAGCAGTTGTACGCTCAGCCACGGGTTGGGAAAGCCGATGGGAAACGTGTATTGGGCGTATTTGAAAGCGAGGGTGGAATCGGGCAGCCACGCCAGCACCGAGTCCCTCAGCTCGCCTGGCTGGTGCAAGGCGTACAGCAGGTTTTGCGCTGACGGGAATTGTAGCAACGGTTGTTCGAACAGCGGGCGATAGAGCAGGCAAGGACCCTTCTCTGGCTGGCGCGCAGCGATGATGAACATATTGGCAACGGTGTCGCCGGCGGTTTCCCCGGCCCGGATGAAGGTCAGGGGACGAATGACCACCGGTTGAGCGTGACCGGGCGTCGGCTTGAGCCATTCGCGCACATAGCGACACCCCAATTCGTCTACGCCGCCAATGCGCCGGATCTTGCACTCCAGCGCAATCAGCGGCAGCAAAGCGCGCAACTGGCTGATGTAGAAGTGCTCCTGCAAGGGTGCCTGCACCGGATCGTCAATCAATTTGTCCTTGATCAGGCGCGGATACGCCTCGCCAATATCGACCTTGCTCGCGATCTTCGTCAGGTAGCCTTCATCCAGCCATTCGGGGACCGTTTGCGGCGGGTTGAATCGAAGCGTTGCCTGATACGGCGCGGAGTTTTGAACGGCGTATTCGCCGAGCGTTTCGGTATGAACATCGAGCGGGTTGGGCAGTGTCAAACCGCCGGACTCGAAGCTGTTGGTGATGGTGATCTCGAGGCTATCGAGCGGCAGTCCGGTTGCGGATGGTTTGTCAGCCACGATCGCTTCGCGCATGCGCTGCTGGGCGAAGGTGGTCATGGGCGGAATCCGGAACAGTTGTTTGTCCGTCTGCCTGTACAGCTTGCCCAGCGCATTGATCGATTGGCTGTAGTGATCCAGATCCGTCACCGAAGCACCAAAAAGCCAGTCGGGTATTGCGTCGGCCAGCTCGCCGAGCGCCTTTTGCTCCTGGATATTGGCGTTTTCTACCTGAGGAGCCGAAGCCAAAGGGGTATCCAGTTCGGCGGCAAGGCCTTGAGCTGTCATCGCGGCAATGGAATCGAGTTGGTTGGCGATCAGGGCCCAAGCCATGTGGTCGAAAATATTGCCCTCCGGTTCAAACAGTTGCCATTGCAAATTTTGTCCGGGCGGCAGCTTATCGAGGCGGGCCGGCAACGAAGCACCTAACTGTTCCAGTGAATTGAAGGTTTCGTAGCCATATCCCACGGTGTACATCATGACCAGATCGCGCTCTTCATAGCGCCCTGTGATCACCGCGGCTCCGGCCAGTGTCTGGTGTCGGGTGATGCCTTGCGCGTCAATGGTGTCACAGTCGACGAGGCTGACCTGAATAGCCGAAAACGTCGGGTCATGAGCCAGGCGCGACTGTTTATCAGGATGACGCGAGATGGCGCGAGCCACCCGACACTGATCCTTATCCCAACCGTTGACTCTTTGAACATTGAGGGCTTTGCGCAAGGCTGCGGACAGCTCCAGCCAGTGCGGTGCCAGCTGCCCCTTGAGGTTCCAATAGGCCAGTTGCTGTTCGCCATAGGCAACCAAGAGCAGGGGTGAATAGTCATTGAGCAACTCGGCGATGGCTTCGATATCGATATCCAGATGCACGACAGGCGTGGCCAAGGGATTCAATGTCAGGAAGTGCTCGCCTTCGAGATAGTTGGCGCTTGTTGAGGTAGCGAACAGGTTTATCAACGTCTGGGTCAACGATTCAAACTGTGTGGGCCTCGCCTCGAGCACGCCGTCCAGGATTTGCCATTGAGGCGTGCCGATCATGGTTTGGTCGGGGTCGATATCGCGCTCGGGATACCGCGCCTTCAGCGCTTGGCGCAGTAGCAGGGCGGCGACCTCATCGACCGTGGGGCCTCTGCTGGTCTGGTGAATCACTTGGCTTTTTTTTAGCAGTGCGGGCGTTTCGGTATCTTCCAGGTGTTCAGTCATCGCCAACTTCCTTCTTGACGTTCGAGGCTTTTGAAAAGAACAGTGAATTGGCCAGCGGCGGGCTGATTTCGCTGCGATAGATGGCGATCAGCTGGCTGCTGGAAGCCGAATTCAGATCGAATGCCCCGGCCATCAGTCGTTGATTACGCAGTTTCAGGTGGGCGGCAGTAAACGCTTCGGCGGGGCTATCGGGGCCGGCATAGTGGAAGTGCGCGTACCACAACGGTCGGCCGGTGCCTGCCTCGCGAATCTCGTATTCCTGCAGGTAATCCTTGCGCGGGCCTTTGAGTCGACGCCGTTCACCATTCGGCACGATATCGATTTCATTTTTGCCCGATAGCCATTCGACGCGAGCGGCCGTGGGCGGCTGTTGCTTGATCATCTCGACCCTGATTCGGTAGCCCTCGGCATAGAGTCGATCGCGCGCTGCGCTCAATTGCGTCACCAGCGCTGTCGTGGAGGTCGTTGTATTCGAACCGGTCGGGGTCTGTTCCAGTGTCCTGGCGCTTTTGTCGAGTTGCTCGGCTTTGTGCTGGAACAACTCCTCGATTTCCACCGGTATACGGCCAGGCTTTTTTGCGCTCGCTTCGGTTTGCCGAATGAAGGTATCCACGCTCTCGAGCAATGTCTGGCCTTGAGCAATTTGCATCTGGAGTTCGGGCACCTGGATGGTCGGATGCCGCTTGGGTTGCACGCGCTCGACCCACACGCCTGGTGTCTTCTCGTGGAAGGTGGCGATCACTTTGCCGGTCATGGGCGATTTCACATCCAGCAGGACCGGTTGTCCCGATGCCGAGGGACGAACTTCGCCAACGACCGTACCCTTGAAGCGCGTTTTGACGACCCGTTTGCGCGATGCCGGTGCGGGCCTTGAAGGGCCGGGACGGGGCTCCACCGGCAGTTGTTCGCGCAGCAGTTGCGCCAGATAGGCTTCGGTCTCTTGCTGGAATTCGCTGATCCGTTTACGTACGTGTTTGAACGGTTGCTCCAGAACCGCTTCCTTGTGGCTGAGGCTGAAGTCTTCGAAGGATTGGTCGATGGCGGCAAACTGTTCGAGCATCCCGTTGAGGCCTTCGATGCGGTCGCCCTCAGCCCATGTACTGTCTTTGAGCATCAACTCCTGCGACGTCTGGATAACCAGGTTGGTGGTATCGAGCAGGCGTTCGAATGCGCTTCGAGCATCAGTCAACCCAGCACTGTTTCCTTCTTTCAGACAGACGTCGCGAGCCAGCGAAACCTGGAGTGCCTTGAGATCGTTAAGGCTGAAAGCAGGCAATTTTGCCCGATAGGTGCTGGCCACCTCGGCAGCACTTCTACCGAGTCGGCTCAACGCCTGGAACTGCGATTGTGCAAACTCGATTTTGCCGATCATGCCCTCGGTCAGGTCGGTCATTTTCTGGTAGGTGGCGCGATCGCCGGCACCCCCTGCCGTTTCTTCAGCTTCCAGCAGCGCCAGGGTTTCCCTCAGGGTTTGAGCGAACGTTGGACTGCGTTGGTCAAGCCACGTCTGGTTGAAGAACAGCTGAGTGCCGAGCATCTCGATCATGGATGCCCGGTAGTTGGGCACTGTTTCCAGCAGGCTCAGGGATTTCATCTGTTCGATGGGAGCGGCGTAGTCTTGGGTGCGTCGCTCGAGCTGCTCGAGGAATTGCGTTTGCGCGGTGAGCAGAGCCTCGTCGCCGACCGAATTTTTCATGGCGTTGTGGGCGTCCGTCAGCTCCTTGCGTGCCTTCTCGCGTCCGTCGTTAAACTCGGCCAATTGACTCTTGAGTTCGGTGATGCGCGCACGGTTTTGTTGCTTCAGTGCCTTGCGTTGGCTCGACAGTCCGCCGCCCCGCAAGCGCAGGCGCGTGTCGACGAACCATTCGCCGCGGTTGTTGCGGATCAGCGCCGGACCGCTGCGCACAGGCTGCTCCCGTGAGTCGATGATCGACACTTCGCCCGTGTCCTCGACCGCGACCTCGAACCAGCGCTCGCCCACCGGTGCGTAACAGGCGTTGCCCTTTCGATAGAGGTGACGATACAGGCCGCTGTCGTTGACGGGCGCTGATAGCTCTTCGGGTGGCGTGATATTGAAGCGGTCCAGGGTTCTGGCAAGGTCCAGGGCCGTATCGGTCGCCACGGACTGGCGATGTTGCGCGGGAGGGTGTTCGCTGGGAATGTCGGGCAACTGCACGACGGACACAGGTTGCGGGGCCGGTTTTTCCGGGGGCTCGATCGCTGTTGCTATCGGCTTTTCCTGGGCTCTGCGCACAGGCGAATTACGCGTACTGGCGTGATGGGCAAGCACCATGGCCAGGGTCAGCAACAGATCGGTCATGGCGGATGTCTGTTGCTGATCGCCACTGTCGGCAGCGTCGAGGGTTTGCTGCACGTCATCCAGCACTTGCCAGATCCACGCGGCCGTCCCGACGGTGCGACCGAGAAAGGGCAGTGCGGCATTGAGCAGCGTCCAGGCTACGCGTTTGAAAGTCTCCCAGCGATATTGCGCATTGGACAACGATTGCCGTTGCGCCATTTCAACCAGCGCATTGACGTTGGCCTTGTACAAGGTGGCCAGGTAAACGCCGCTGAGGACCCGCTGGCCAAGGGTGACCGGGCCGCTCATTTGCAGGGAGGTCAACGGGTCGGCCAGCTGTTGGGAAATGCTCCAGACCGAAGGTCGGTCGCCGGTGAACGCATAGTTGGCGTAGTTGGCGCGGGCGTCGTCCGGCAGCCAGGCGAGTACCGATTGGCGCAACATCGGCGAGTGTTTGATGGCGTAGATCAGGTTGGCCGGCGTCGGGTACTGGCTCAACGGTTGCTCAAGCATTGGCCGGTAAAGCAAGCATGGTCCCTTGTCCATCTGCCGGGGGCCGATCACGAACATGTTGGTCACTTCATCGGTGGCGCCCCCGACACGCCAGCCAGGCGTGAAGGCCAGTGGGCGAATCACGATCTCCTGGCCATCCACCCAGCGATTGGCGTCGAGCACCTGGACCACCGCGGCGACATAGCGATAACCGGTTTCATCGATGCCGTTCTGGTTGCGAATCTTCAACTGTAAGGCCAGCAGCGGTAACTCGACGCGCAAATGACTGGTGAACAGGTTCTGCCGTCGCAGGCTGTCAACGGGGTCGGCGAGCAGCTCGCTTTTGATCAGCGC
>Ga0302168_1000177_pt1 | contig 15232 bp, 12 predicted proteins | sample I_Fen_N1_2_FD_193494 | JGI IMG/M metagenome (GOLD analysis project Ga0302168, IMG submission 193494) | Peat permafrost microbial communities from Stordalen Mire near Abisko, Sweden - I_Fen_N1_2 | ecosystem: Environmental > Terrestrial > Soil > Wetlands > Permafrost | place: Sweden: Abisko...
CTCTACATTTCCACCACACCTCCACAGTCGATCATGCGTCTGATGACCCGTTCCTGGAGCAAAGTGAAGTCCAACCAATGAACCAGTACACCCAGGAACACACGCTCTCCTACTACGCCGCCTCGGCCAGGGGCATGGCGCCCCGGCCCGAGCTGGCCGGGGACCTGGTCGCTGATGTCTGTGTGATTGGCGGCGGCTTCACCGGCGTCAACACCGCCATCGAACTGGCTCAGCGCGGTCTCTCGGTGATTCTGCTGGAAGCCCGGCGAATCGGCTGGGGCGCCAGCGGGCGCAACGGTGGCCAGTTGATTCGCGGGATCGGTCATGACGTCAGCGGTTTTGCCCGGCACATCGGTGCCGACGGCGTACGCTATCTGGAGCAGGCCGGTGTCGAATCGGTGGCGCTCGTGGGCCAGCGTATCCGCGAGCATGGCATCGACTGCGACCTGCGCTGGGGCTTTTGTGAATTGGCCAACACCCCGGCGCAGTTCGCCGGCCTTAAAAGCGAATTCGCAGAGCTGAAAGAGTCGGGTTACGCCCATGAAACCCGCCTGATCGAACCGGGGCAGATCCGTGAGCAGGTGGTGAACTCCGGTGTGTATGCCGGTGGTTTGGTCGACATGGGCTCGGGGCATTTGCATCCGCTGAACCTGGTGCTGGGCGAGGCGAAAGTCGCCGAGTCACTGGGGGTACAGATCTTCGAGCAGAGCCCGGTGCTGGAGCTGATCCATGGCAGTACCGTGCAGGTGCGCTGTGCCGGGGGCACGGTGCGCGCCGGCAGTCTGGTACTGGCCTGCAACGCTCACCTGGAAGAGCTTGAGCCGAAACTCAGCGGCAAAGTGCTGCCGGCGGGCAGCTATATCGTCGCCACCGAACCGTTGTCGGCAGCACTCGCCTCACAACTGATTCCGCAAAACCTGGCCCTGTGCGACCAGAAAGTGGGCCTGGATTATTATCGGTTATCCGCCGACCGGCGCCTGCTGTTCGGCGGTGCCTGTCATTACTCGGGTCGCGATCCACGAGACATCTCGGCCTATATGCGTCCACAGATGCTCAAGGTCTTCCCGCAATTGGCGAATGTGCGCATCGACTATCAATGGGGCGGCATGATCGGCATCACCGCCAATCGCTTCCCGCAAGTCGGGCGCTTGAGCCAGCATCCCAATGTGTTCTACGCCCAGGGTTATTCCGGACATGGCCTGAACGTGACCCACTGGTGCGCCAGGTTGCTGGGTGAAGCGATTCACGCGGGTCACAGCCACGGCTTTGACGTGTTCAGCGCCGTGCCGCACATGACCTTCCCCGGCGGCCGCGTTCTGCGTTCGCCACTGCTGGCGCTCGGCATGTTGTGGTATCGCCTGCGTGAAGTGCTGGGCTGAGGTTGGCCTCAAGAGATAGACCCATCCGGTGGCGAGCCCCCTCGCCACCGGTATCTGGCTGAGCAGTCAGCTTCATTCAGTCGTCAAATAGCCTTTCGATTTGCTCAATGGCCAGTCACTTCTATATTGAGGAGGTGCTCATTCATTCCTGCCTCCTGTCGAGCTTGGCCAATGGCGACGACTGCCCCACTGATCATTTGCGAGCACTGCGACTGTGTGTACGAGAAAGTCACGCTCGCCAAACACCAGAAAACCCTGTGCACACGCTGCGGCGGGGTGCTGCAGCGCTATGACGGCTTGACGCTCCAGCAGCGTCTGGCATTGACCCTGACCGCGCTGATGCTGTGGATTTTTGCCAATTTCTACCCGGTCATGAGCATCAGTCTCAAGGGCCTGAAAAACAGCGCGACGCTCTGGGATTCGGTATTGGCCCTGAGTCTGGGGCCCATCACGTTCATCGCCATGGTGGCGGCCATCGCCATGATCATCGCGCCGATCTTTCAGCTGTTTCTGCTGATCTGGGTCCTCGGTTTCGCCCTCTCCGGCCGACGCTCGCCCGCTTTCAAGTTTTGCATGCGCTGGCTCGAAACCCTGCGGCCCTGGAGCATGCTGGAAGTCTGCCTGTTGGGGGCAATGGTCGCGGTGATCAAACTCGCCGGTTTTCTCGATGTGTTGCCGGGGATCGGCCTGTTTGCCCTGGCCATTCTCAGCCTGCTGATGATCCGTATTGCCGGGCGCGACATTCGCGAACTCTGGGACATCCTATGACAACGCCTCCGGTGGCCCGTGAACTCGGCTTGTGCCTGTGTCACAGCTGCGGGCTGGCCTGCGACATGACCCACGAGCCCCACGAATGCGAGCGCTGCGGCGCCCCGCTGCACCGGCGCAAAACCAATTCGCTGACCCGCACCTGGGCCTACCTGGTCACCGCCCTGGTGTTTTACATCCCGGCCAATTTGCTACCGGTGATGAACACCAAAATGGTCGGCCATGGCGCCGACAGCACCATCATGAGTGGCGTGCTGGAGTTCTGGGAGGCCGGTGCCTGGGACATCGCCCTGATCATTTTTATCGCCAGCATCGCGGTGCCTGGCGTCAAGTTCGTGGCCATTACGTTATTGCTGGTGACGGTGAAACGCGACAGCCAATGGGCACGCAAGGAACGATCACAGCTGTACCGCTTCGTCGAGGTCATTGGTTACTGGTCCATGCTCGACGTGATAGTGGTGGCCCTGGTGGCCTCGCTGGTGAAGTTTCAAGCCCTGGCCGATATCGAGCCACGGCCCGGCATTCTGTTCTTTGGCCTGGTGGTGGTGTTCACCATGCTGTCGGCGATGAGTTTCGATCCGCGTCTGATCTGGGATGAAAAACCGCAAGCCCCACACAATGAGGAGGTCACGGATGAAGCAACTAGCCACTGAAGGGGCACAGGTGCCTGGGCCGGCGCCGATCAAGACCCGCCGTTTCAACGTATCGCTGGTCTGGATCGTGCCGATTGTCGCGGTGTTGGTGGGCATTTCCCTGGTGGTGCACAGCATCCTGCAGGAAGGGCCGACCATCACCATCACCTTCAAGACCGGTGACGGCCTGACGGCGAACAAGACCGAGGTCAAATACCGCAACGTGGTGATCGGTCAAGTCTCGGACGTGGAACTGAGCAACGACCAGAAAAGCGTCAATGCAACCGTCAAACTGGCCAAGCAGGCGGAGAGTTTTACCCGCGAAGACTCAAAATTCTGGGTAGTACGCCCGCGTATCGGCGCCGGCGGGGTGTCGGGCATCGATACCCTGTTGTCCGGGGATTACATTGGCGCCGATATCGGCCTGGCCAATGCCAGGGGGAAAAATTTCAAGGGCCTGGAAAACCCGCCCCCCATCACCTACGGCGAACCGGGCAAACGCTTCACCCTGCATACGCAAGACCTGGGGTCGCTGGATATCGGCTCTCCGGTGTACTACCGCAAGATCCCGGTCGGCCAGGTCGTGGCCTATGCGCTGGACCCTGACGGTAAGGGGGTGAACATCGACCTGTTCGTCCACGCCCCCAATGATCAATACGTCACCGAGAACACCCGTTTCTGGAATGCCAGTGGCGTCGATGTGAACGTCGGCGCCAACGGCTTCGCGGTCAAGACCGAATCCTTGTCTGCCTTGCTGGTCGGCGGCATTGCCTTCCGTGCGCCTGAATACAATCCCGACGATAAGCCTGCGGCTGAGGAATATACCTACGAACTGTTCGAGGACCAGCAAACCGCCCTGGCCCCACCCAACGGCAAGCCGCAGTACCTGGCCTTGCGCTTCGATCAGGCATTGCGCGGGCTCAAGGTTGATGCTCCGGTCGAATTCCAGGGCGTGGAGATTGGCAAGGTGGTCTCGGTCAATCTCGATTTCGACGTGCAAAAACGCAGTTTCCCGGTCAATGTCGGGATCGTGATCTATCCACAACGCCTGGGTCAGGCTCATCAGAAAATGCTCAAGGCCCTGAATCATGACCCCAACGATGAAGCCGGCGGTGTGCGGCTGATAGGTTCCTTCATCGAAAACGGCCTGCGCGCCCAGGCTCGCACCGGCAATCTGTTGACCGGCCAGTTGTACATCGCCCTGGACTTCTACCCGAAAGCGGAAAAAGTCACCTTCGATGCCAATGTGCGCCCGGTCATGATTCCTACGATTCCTGGCAACCTCGAACAACTGCAGGAAAAACTCGAAGCCATGGTCGCCAAGATCAATCAACTGCCGATCGAGCGCATTGCCAGCAATCTCGACAGCAACCTGGTCGAATTGCGCAAAAGCCTGGGGCAGTTCAACGCCAAGACCTTGCCTGGGGTGCATAACACGCTTACGGACGTGAGCAAGACCCTGCAAACAGCCAACTCGACGCTTCAATCGGCCCATTCCACCCTGGCCGATGATTCGCCACAACGGGAAAAACTGGACCAGACCCTGAACGAACTCGGGCGCACATCCCGTTCATTGCGTGATCTGGCGGACTACCTGGGACGGCATCCGGAATCCCTGATTCGCGGTCGCCCCGACAACGCCGCGCCGATGGATCTGCAAGGACCACCGAGCAAATGACCAGAGGAGCCTCACCCATGGTTTTTCCGCTGAAGATGACGTTGATCGCAGCGTTGGCAGTGCTCGCCGCCTGCCGCAGCGATCCGATTCAGTTCCACACCCTGACCCCGGCCCAACTGAGCAGTCCGGGATCAACGACAGATATCCGGATTGAAAGCCTGATCGTCCCGCCCCAGGTCGATCGTCCACAGATCGTCGTGCGCGAGGGCAATACGGGCATGGCGATCCTCGAAACCCAGTGGTGGGGGGCGAGCCTGGTGGATGAGTTGCGCAGTGCCCTGCTCGATCAGATGGTCAACAGTAATCCGCAACGCAAACTCTCGGTGCGCCTGGAAGTACAGCGTTTTGATTCGATCCCCGGCCAATACGGACTCCTTGATGTGAAATGGCGTCTGCGCAACGGCGAGGAGATTCTGATGACCTGTCGCAGTACGTTGCAGACCCCTTCCGGGCCATCCATCGATGAACTGGTGGCGGCACAACAGAACAACGTTAAACGCCTCGCTGCGCTGATCAGCCAGGCCGCCTCGGGCACGCGCTCGAGTTGTCCGTCAGCCTGATCACCTTGCACAGGCTCGGCGCTCAACGGTGACGGGATCGCCGTTGAGCCGGTTGATCTCCGTTCAGTTCTACTGCGCGTTATGCCCCAGTAAAAGATAAGTGTTACCAATAACCCACTAAGTTATCCGCTTGAGCATCGTTGCGTTTTTTTCACATTCATTTCACCCCCCCGACACCTGCACGGATTTAGTTTTCACCGCGACTAAATCGCCCTCTTGGTTATGAGGCACTCATTCTGCGCAGTTTGAATCCTGTTATTAACAGCACATTCAAATGCGCCTCCGCAGGTAGAAAGAACTTGATCAACAGCTTTTCGCACAAAGGATCGCAGCCCCCCGTTCAGGCAAAGCGCCTGCTCAAATCGTTGCTGACGCTCAGTGGTGTGCTGTTGGTTGCCGCGCTGGTGACCGGCTTTGTCTGGTGGCAAAAATCCCCGGTCAATCTGGTGGACGCCGGAACGCAAGTCAGGGCTCAACTGTTGCAGGAATGGGCCGCTGGCGAGGTGGTGGTCCTGGTGCGCCATGCTGAACGCTGTGACCGCTCAACCAACCCTTGCCTGGGGCCACCAGACGGCATCACCCGCCTGGGCAGTGAAGCGGCCAAGGCCGTCGGGCAAGGCTTTCTGGGCCTGGGGATGACGCAGGCCGATGTCCTTTCCAGCCCGCTGACCCGCACGATGCAAACCGCCTATTACATGTTTGGCAAAGACGCGCAGGCCCAGGATTGGCTAGCCACTTGTGGCAGTACCCTGCGCAATGACGTCGTGGCGCACAAGCGCGCCGGACACAATCTGGTACTGGTAACACACAGCGGATGCATCAGCGATTTTGAAGCCCAGACCGGTTTTAAACATGCCGCAACCAGTGAATATGGCAGTTCATTGTTCGTGCACATCGCGAAGGATGGAGAGCTTCAGATAGTCGGCATTGTCAAGGCAGAAGACTGGCACTTGCTGTCTAATCAAAAACACTGAAATAACAATCAGGCTTAGTTGCACGAGTGAGTGCACTAGCCTTTATTGAGTGTTCGCCGAAACTAAATGACACATAACAAATTCTGCACCGTCGGCCAACAACCTGAAACTGCCCATACTTGCAGGCAACTTCCGAGTACCAAGGACGAGCAATGACGCACCACCCTTCCTTACCCCGATCTGTTGACGGCTTGCCCCGTAATGCCTCCCGGCCAATGCTTTTCAGTGAGCGCTGGATCCTGTGTGCCCTGGCTGTGGCGTTCGTGGCGTTCTACCTGCTGCCACTGATGTCCCATGGCTTGTGGATTCCCGACGAAACCCGCTATGCCCAGATCAGCCAGGAAATGTTGCTGAGCGGTAATTGGGTCTCACCGCACTTCATGGGTATCCGTTACTTCGAAAAACCCATTGCCGGTTACTGGATGATCGCCATCGGGCAGGCGGTGTTTGGCGACAACCTGTTCGGGGTGCGGATCGCGTCGGCGTTAAGTACCGGCCTGAGCGTCTGGCTGGTTTACCTGATCAGCCGCCGTTTCTGGAACGATCCGCGCAAAAGTTTTGCGTGCGCGCTGTTTTACATGAGTTTCGGGCTGATCGCCGGCCAGGCCGGCTACGCCAACCTGGACCCGCAGTTTACGCTCTGGGTCAACTTGAGCCTGGTCATGCTGTGGTTCGCCATCGACAGTCGCACGAGCCGTGGTCGGCTGGGGGCCTGGGCATTGCTGGGCTTTGCCTGCGGCATGGGCTTCATGACCAAGGGGTTTCTCGCCTGGTTGTTGCCGGCGCTGATCGCCCTGCCCTATATGCTCTGGCAGCGCCGTTTCAAGGAAATGTTGGGCTACGGCTCACTGGCGGTGCTCGTTGCGATCATCGTGTGCCTGCCATGGGTGCTTGCCATCCACCACCAAGAACCGGATTTCTGGAACTTCTTCTTCTGGAACGAACACGTGCGCCGGTTCGCCGCCGATAACGCACAACACGCTCGTCCCTGGTGGTTCTACCTGCCAATGATGGTGGTTTCGAGTCTGCCGTGGGCTGCGTTGTTGCCAACGACCTTCATCCAGGCCTGGAAGAACAAACGCCAACCGGTCTTTGCTTTTCTCCTGCTCTGGCTATTGTTGCCATTGGCCGTGTTCAGCATGAGCAGCGGCAAGCTGCCGACCTACATCATGCCGTGCCTGTTGCCGCTGGCAGTGTTGATGGGACATGCCGTGACCGAGTTGCTGGCCCATGCGCGAGGCCGGACGATTCGCATCAACGGCTGGCTCAATGTCGTCATTGCCACTGGCGCCTTGCTGGCGTTGCTCTACCTGCAGGCGACCAGGGAAATCTACGCGAATACCGAGATGTTCAGCCTGTCCATGGTGTACATCGTGCTGGTTGGCTGGATCATCGCCAACGCCTTGCAGATCTTGCGCCCCCTGGAGCTTTGGGCGATGCCGGCACTTGGCATCTGGCTGCTGGTCGCGCTGCTGCCTGCCGCCATGCCGAGCCAGATTGTCGACAGCAAAATGCCCGACCGGTTTATCGCCGAGCACCTGGACAGCCTGAAGCAGACCACGTCATTGCTCAGCAATGACCTGGGTGCGGCCTCGGCGCTGTCCTGGCTGGTCAAACGACCGCAGGTCGATCTCTACAATGTCATTGGCGAGTTGAAATACGGCCTCGCAGACCCGGCCATGGCTTCGCGCAAGGTGACCAAGGAAGACGTCGGGCAGTGGATGACCGAGGCACGCAAAAAGGGTTCGGTCGGCGTGGTGATGCGGGTCAACAGTGTCGATGAAATTCAGGAAGTCGAATTACTGCCCATCGACGGCCAGCGTTTTCAACGCGGCAACCTGGAAGTGCTGATCTTCCCGCAAAGCCGGCCCTGACGGCGATTGATGTAAAAAACCGAGACCCTCGACGGGTTCTCGGTTTTTTTTTGCGTCAGGGCTGCATTGGTTTTTCGGGGCCAGGGCAACGCTGCGCGAGCCCTTTGCGCAAAAGCCCGTACTTGAGCCGTTACCGGCCTTCGCAGAAGCGTTAAATGACAGGAATTAACGATTTTTTTGACGTTTTTTTCTCATTCTCCGCACTACATTCGCCCGCCAAACATGCAAATGATTCCTATTGAACTACACTGAGCGACGCCCTATCCTCGTCAACTCTACGTGTTCGATTCTTAAAAGCCGGAGCTGCCACCGCATGATTTCCCGTTTGCCGTCATTCCTGAAAAAAGCCCTGCTGGCCACCGCCCTGGTGAGTGCCGGCCACGTGTATGCAGCCGACAGCGTCGGTATTGTGGTTTATAACGCGCAGCACGAAGGCCTGACCAAGGCGTGGGTCGAAGGTTTTACCCAGGAAACCGGTATTCCCGTCACCTTGCGTAACGGTGATGACACCGAGATGGGCAATCAGATCGTGCAGGAAGGCGCCGCGTCGCCAGCCGATGTGTTCCTGACTGAAAACTCTCCAGCCATGGTCCTGGTCGATAACGCGGGTCTGTTCGCCCCCGTCGACAAAACCACCCTGGAGCAAGTCGACTCCGCTTACCGCCCGGCCCACGGCAAATGGGTCGGCATCGCCGCACGCTCCACCGTATTCGTCTACAACCCGAGCAAGCTGCCGGAAACACAACTGCCGAAATCGATCATGGACCTCGCTGCGCCAGCCTGGAAAGGCCGCTGGGCCGCATCGCCGGGCGGTGCCGACTTCCAGGCCATCGTCGCCGCCATCCTGGAGCAGAAAGGTGAAGCCGCGACCCTCGAATGGCTCAAGGCAATGAAAACCAACTTCACCGCCTACCGGGGTAACAGCTCGGTGCTCAAGGCGGTCAATGCCGGGCAGATCGACAGCGGCGTGATCTACCACTATTACAGTCTGGTCGATCAATCCAAGACCGGTGAGAACAGCCAGAACACCGCCCTGCACTACTTCAAACACAAGGATCCGGGTGCCTTTGTCAGCATCTCGGGCGGCGGCGTCCTCGCCTCCAGCCAACACAAGGAACAAGCCCAGGCATTCCTCAAGTACGTGACAGGCAAGGAAGGCCAGGACACGCTCAAGAACGGCACTTCGTTTGAATACGCCGTGGGCAAGAACGCTCAATCCAACCCAAAACTGGTGCCTTTGCAGCAGCTTGACGCGCCAACTGTCGATGCTTCCAAACTCGACAGCAAGAAAGCCGTGGAGCTCATGACTCAGGCCGGACTACTTTAATTGTTGCCTGAAACCCTGCCGGTAGGTATCGCCGAGGCGATACCTACCCACCTGCGTCGTCGATCACGCGGCCGGTTCGCGAGCCGTGGCGGCGCGTGGGTCGTTGGCCTGTCCGTGCTGGTTTCCTTGCTGGCACTGCTTCCCATCGCATTCGTCGTCGGCGTTTATCTGCAGACCGGCTGGTCCACCCTGGTGCCACTGGTGTTTCGGCCGCGCGTCGGCGAATTGCTGGTCAACACCGTGTTGCTGGTCGTGATCACCATTCCTTTGTGTATTGCCCTGGGGGTAGCGCTGGCATGGCTGACAGAACGCACGAATTTGCCGGGACGACGCTGGTGGTCGTTGCTGGCCACCGCGCCGCTGGCGGTGCCGGCCTTCGTTCACAGTTATGCCTGGGTCAGCCTGGTGCCGCCGATTCACGGGCTGTTCGCCGGGGTGCTGGTGTCGGTCATCGCCTACTTCCCGTTTCTTTACCTGCCGGTGGCCGCGACGCTGCGTCGACTCGACCCGGCCATCGAAGATGTTTCCGAGTCCCTCGGGCTCAAGCCCTGGGCAGTATTTTTCCGCGTGGTGCTGCCGCAATTGCGCCTGGCCATTTGCGGCGGTGCCTTGCTGGTCGGCTTGCACCTGCTGGCCGAGTACGGCCTGTACGCGATGATCCGCTTCGACACCTTCACCACTGCGATCTTCGATCAGTTCAAGTCCACCTTCAACGGGCCTGCCGCCAACCTGCTGGCCGGGGTACTGGCCCTGTGTTGCCTGGCGATGCTGACCGCAGAATCGGCGGCGCGTGGCAATGCGCGTTACGCCCGTGTCGGTTCAGGCAGTGCCCGGGAGCAACGGGTGGTGCAACTGAGCGCGCCTTTGAAGGCACTTGCGTTGTTCCTGCAGATCATCACTTGTGTCCTGGCCTTGGGCGTGCCGTTGTACACCTTGGGTAAATGGTTAATGGCCGGCGGTACCCAGGTCTGGGACTTGCCCGAGCTACTGCCGGCCCTGGAGCAGACGCTGCTGTTGGGCGTGGCGGGGGCGGCGCTGACCACCTGCGCAGCGATTCCGATTGCCTGGCTGTCGATTCGCTCACCAGGCCGCCTGCAACGGCTGCTGGAAGGCTGCAACTACATCACCAGTTCGCTGCCAGGGATCGTCGTGGCGCTGGCATTGGTGACGGCGACCATCCACTTTGCCCGGCCGATTTACCAGACCACCATTACGGTGTTGCTGGCTTACCTGCTGATGTTCCTGCCTCGCGCCCTGGTGAGCCTGCGTGCCGGTATCGCCCAGGCGCCGGTTGAACTGGAAAACATGGCCCGCAGCCTGGGCCGCTCGCCCGCCCGGGCCCTGTGGCTGATCACCCTGCGCCTGGCCGCTCCGGGTGCTGCAGCGGGCGCCGCACTGGTGTTCCTGGCGATCACCAATGAACTGACCGCCACCCTGCTGCTGGCCCCCAACGGTACGCGCACGCTGGCGACCGGGTTCTGGGCCATGACCAGCGAAATCGATTACGCCGCCGCAGCGCCCTACGCGCTGCTGATGATTGTCCTGTCGCTGCCGCTGACCGGGCTCCTTTATCACCAATCCAAGAAAACGGCTGGCCGATGAACGCTCTAGAACTGCATTCGATCTCTAAATCCTACGGTTCCCACCGGGCCCTGGATAACGTCAGCCTGTCGGTGCCGACGGGCAGCCGTACGGTGATTGTCGGCCCGTCGGGGTCGGGCAAAACCACGTTGCTGCGGATGATCGCCGGCTTCGAGTTTCCCGATACCGGCCGCCTTTCGCTCAACGGCCAGACGCTGGTCGATAGCACCCACGAGGTGCCGGCGCACCAACGCCTGATTGGCTATGTCCCACAGGACGGCGCCCTGTTTCCGCACATGACCGTGGCCGCCAATATCGGCTTCGGACTGGCCAGCAAGGGCCGCGAACGGCAAGAACGCATCGCTGAATTGATGGACAGCGTTGCCCTTGACGCGCGCATGGCCGACCGCTGGCCCCATGAGCTGTCCGGTGGACAGCAACAACGGGTGGCGCTGGCGCGTGCCCTCGCCCAGCAACCGCGGCTGATGCTGCTGGATGAACCGTTTTCGGCGCTCGATACCGGCTTGCGCGCCGCCATGCGCAAACTGGTCGCGCGATTGTTGGCGGACGCCGGCGTGACCACCATTCTGGTCACCCATGACCAGAGCGAAGCGTTGTCCTTCGCCGATCAATTGGCGGTCATGCGTAATGGGCGGTTGGTGCAGTCCGGGCATCCCCTGGACCTTTACCGCTATCCCGAGGATGAAGAGACCGCGTTGTTTCTCGGTGACGCCGTGGTCATGCCCGCCCGAATCGAGGCCGGCTGGGCCCATTGCGATCTGGGTCGGATTCCGGTCAACAACCACCGCAACAACAGCTCGGCGCAAATCATGCTGCGGCCCGAGCAATTGCAGCTGGCCAGCGTCGTGCCCAACACGACAGAGGTTGCCGGTTGCAACGCGGTGGTGACCGAGCGTGATTTCAGCGGCAACACCTGCACGCTGACCGTGGAGCTGCAATCCTTGAATGCCGCAGACGCGCCAGGTCGATCACTGCTGGTGCGCAGCTCCGGCCTGTACGCGCCACCGACTGGCAGTACCGTTCAAGTCTCGACCATCGGTCACGCCCATGTACTGAGCTGACCGTTCACCCCTGCCTTCAAAGGTCGAAGCGATCGACCGCCCGGCGCCGCTCATTGTCATCACGCACATCGTAATTGGCCGTGGTCTGGATGTTGCTGTGGTGGGCGAGTTTCTGGGCGATCGACAAGTCGTGCTCCTCGATGACCCGGGTGATGAACGAGCGGCGGAAATCATGGGGCATGATCTTCACCCCCACCTGGGCGCCCCGCTGGCGGGCGATGTAATAGATCGCATGCTTGGTAATGCGCTCACGGGTGATGTGGCTGCCGCGCCGTATGCGGTTGAACAGAAAGGTGTCGTCGGCCTCGCCTTCCTTCAACTGTGATCGGCGCAACTCCAGCCAGGCGTCGAGCTTGGCGAAGGCCCAGGCCGGGGCGTATTTGATTAACTGTTTGTTGCCCTTGGCGGTGACCCGAAGGCTGCGCTCAGTGAAGTCGACCTGATTCAAGTCCAGGTTCACCGATTCCGATTTGCGCATGCCCGAGCCATACAGAATCCCGATGATCGCCGCGTCACGCAGGCCCTGCGGTCGTGGATCAGCGGCACACACTTCCATCAGTTCCTGGATCAGCGTCCGGCGGAGATTGCGTCCCTGGGACAGGCGCGTGCCCGCGATGCCCTTGACCGAACGCATTTTCAGCAAGTGTTCCTGGCTGATCAGGCTCATGCGCCACGCCTCGTTCATCACACCGCGTACCGCATTGACGTACAGCGACGAGGTATTGGGTGCGTATCCGTCGGCGCGCAGGGTGGCGACCAGCGCAATCACATCTTCAGGTTGCAGTTGATGCCAAGGGATCTCTTCGATGTTCACGTCTTCGAAGTCCAGACGATCGGCAGCGTCCTGCAGGACGTAACGCATGGTCAATTGGCTGGACGGCGCCAGTCGCGCCAGATACAGCGTCAGTGGATTGGTCTTGGGAATATTCGAGTCAACAGCAGGTAAGTCAATCAAACGAAACGGCCTTGAATGAAAACAATTCAACGAAACAACTAAGGGTGGAAAACAGACCCTATACAGCGCGAGACTTCTGTCAGACTTTTCTGTTAAAAGCAGCGAGAAACCGTAAAAGTCTGAACAGTCGCTTAATAGCTTTTAGATAAACGATTCGCCGACCGTTTTTTCATGTTCCTTTCACAAAATCGGGCATACCCTCATGCGGCTCCGGCGACCCTCGGCATTTTCCCAACTTGCCGATCGTTGTAGGAAAAGTCAACGGGCGGTATTTCTCACCGACCTTAAGTAACTCGTTGACTTGTTTTTGCGTCTAGACTGCGATCGGATCCATTTTTTTAGCCTCAACGGCTACACTCTTTTTCAGCCAAGAGGTGCGCATGAGTCAGGCTTTTCTTCCCTTCTCCCGTCCCAGTATCGGCGATGAGGAAATTGCCGCGGTAGAACAAGTCCTGCGCTCCGGCTGGATTACCACGGGCCCAAAGAACCAGGCGCTGGAAGAACACTTCGCCAATTATGTCGGTTGCCGTCATGCCGTGGCGCTGTCCTCGGCCACGGGCGGAATGCATATCACTCTATTGGCACTGGGCATCGGCCCGGGCGATGAAGTCATTACACCCTCGCAGACCTGGGTGTCGACCGCCAACATGATCAGCCTGCTGGGTGCGACTCCCGTTTTCGTCGACGTCGACCGTGACACACTGATGAGTGACGTGGCGAGCATCGAGGCGGCGATCACCCCGCGCACCAAAGCCATCATTCCCGTGCACTACGCCGGCGCTGCGTTCGATCTCGATCCGTTGTATGCACTGGCCGACAAGCACGGCATCACCGTGATCGAAGACGCCGCCCACGCAGCGGGCACCCTGTACAAAGGCCGCCATGTCGGTGCCCGGGGCACCGCGATTTTTTCGTTCCACGCCATCAAGAACATGACCTGTGCCGAAGGCGCGATGTTCGTGACCGACGATGAAGCCCTGGCCACGCGGGTACGCATGCTCAAGTTCCATGGCCTCGGTGTCGACGCTTACGACCGCCTGACCCATGGCCGCAAGCCCCAGGCGCAAGTCATGGAACCGGGATTCAAGTACAACCTGGCCGACATCAATGCCGCCATCGCGCTGGTGCAACTGGAGCGGCTGGACGAGATCAACGCCAAACGCACGCTGCTGGCCAACACCTACCTGAAACGCCTGGAAGGTCTGCCGGTGCAACCGCTGGCCATTCCTGCTTATGCCCAGCAACACGCCTGGCACCTGTTCATCCTGCGTATCGATGCCGAGCGCTGCGGCCTCGACCGCGAAGCGTTCATGAAAGCCCTGCAGGAGCAGAACATCGGCACCGGCATTCACTTCATCGCGACACACCTGCATACTTGGTATCGCCAGCGTTACCCTGACCTGTACCTGCCCAATACCGAATGGAACTCGGCCCGACTGTGTTCGATCCCGCTGTTCCCCGACATGACCACCGATGACGTCGAGCGCGTTGTCGGCGCCATAGAAAACTGCCTGGACACACGCCTGTGAGACCTTACCCAATCAACTTCGTTTCGATCGTGATTCCGGTCTACAACGAAGAAGACAGCCTGCCGGAATTGCTGCGCCGCACCGAAGCGGCGTGCGAGCAATTGCACCACCCCTACGAGATCGTACTGATCGACGATGGCAGTCGCGATGACTCCGCGCATATTCTGGAACAAGCCGCCTCCCGCCCCGACAGCCCGGTAGTGGCGGTCATACTCAACCGCAACTACGGCCAGCACGCGGCGATCATGGCCGGTTTCGAGCAGTGCAAGGGCGACGTGGTGATTACCCTCGACGCCGACCTGCAAAACCCGCCCGAAGAAATCCCGCGTCTGGTGGCCCAGGCTGAACTGGGCTACGACGTCGTCGCCACCGTGCGCAACAACCGTCAGGACTCGGCCTTGCGCCGTTGGCCATCGAAACTGATCAACCTCGCCGTACAACGCTCCACCGGCGTGGCCATGAGCGACTACGGCTGCATGTTGCGCGCCTACCGACGCACCATCGTCGACGCCATGCTGGCCTGCCGCGAGCGCAGCACCTTTATCCCGATCCTGGCCAACAGCTTCGCCCGCCACACCACGGAAATCCTGGTGAACCACGCCGAGCGCGAACACGGCGAATCCAAATACAGCCCCATGCGCCTGATCAACCTGATGTTCGATCTGGTGACCTGCATGACCACCACCCCGCTGCGCCTGCTGAGCATCGTCGGCTTCGCCATGGCGGGCCTCGGCGTACTCTTCGCCGTCGCCCTGATCGTGTTGCGTCTGGCATTCGGTGCTGGCTGGGCCGGCGGTGGCACCTTTGTCCTGTTTGCCGTGCTGTTCGTGTTCACCGGCGGGCAATTCATCGGCATGGGCCTGTTGGGCGAATACCTGGGCCGCATGTACAGC
>Ga0302168_1000179_pt1 | contig 15133 bp, 14 predicted proteins | sample I_Fen_N1_2_FD_193494 | JGI IMG/M metagenome (GOLD analysis project Ga0302168, IMG submission 193494) | Peat permafrost microbial communities from Stordalen Mire near Abisko, Sweden - I_Fen_N1_2 | ecosystem: Environmental > Terrestrial > Soil > Wetlands > Permafrost | place: Sweden: Abisko...
GCGTACCAGTACCAGTGGTGGCCGCCTCGACTCCGTGGATGACGATATCGCCTCGAGCGTGGCTGAAGTGGCTGCGACAACGACCAGCGTGATCGGCTCCAGTGCTGTCGACTACTACGCCTGATTCCGCCAGATACATAACCCTGTGGGAGCGGGCTTGCCCGCGATGGGGTCATTACATTCAGCATGTTCGTTGATTGTTACACCGCCATCGCGGGCAAGCCCGCTCCCACAGGGTGTTGCGGCGTGCTTCATATCGTATGCATCCCCACCCATCTCCATTCCGATACTTCTGGCATAACACTTGCTCTTGCCTTGCCGTGCGACTGTGAAAACCCGAATAGTGACGGATTATTGGCATGGCGAAGAGCGACGCAGCAGTAAAAGACCCCGCAACCAAAGGCAAACTCAAGCTGGTTATCTTGATCGTGGTGGCCGTGCTACTGGCGATCGGCTTGTCCGTGGGGGCGACCTGGTACTTCATGCACAGTAACCAGAGCAAGCCTGTTGCCGTGGCTGAGACCGCTCCGGTCGGCAAGCAGCCCGCGATTTTCGAATCCATGGCGCCGGCGTTCGTGGCCAACTTCAACCAGAACGGCCGTCAACGCTACATGCAGGTGAGCATCACCATGCTGGCCCGCAACCAGGCTGATCTGGATGCGCTCAAGGTTCACATGCCAGTGATCCGCAATAACCTGGTCATGCTGTTCTCCGGGCAAGACTTCGCCACGCTCGCGTCGCCGGTCGGCCAGGAAATGTTGCGCCAGAAGGCCACGGCCAGCGTCCAGGAAGTGGCGCAGAAAGAACTTGGCAAAGTGGTCATCGAACAGTTGCTTTTCACTAATTTCGTACTGCAGTAGGAACACGACATGGCCGTGCAAGACCTGCTGTCCCAGGATGAGATCGACGCGCTGTTGCATGGCGTTGACGATGGTCTGGTACAGACCGATACCGTTGCCGAACCCGGCAGCGTCAAAAGCTATGACCTGACCAGCCAGGATCGCATCGTCCGTGGACGCATGCCGACCCTGGAAATGATCAACGAGCGTTTCGCCCGCTACACACGCATCAGCATGTTCAACATGCTGCGCCGCTCGGCAGACGTGGCGGTCGGTGGCGTGCAGGTGATGAAATTCGGCGAATACGTGCACTCGCTATACGTGCCGACCAGTCTCAACCTGGTCAAGATCAAGCCGCTTCGCGGTACCGCGCTGTTCATCCTCGACGCCAAACTGGTGTTCAAGCTGGTGGACAACTTCTTTGGTGGTGACGGCCGTCACGCGAAGATCGAAGGTCGTGAATTCACCCCGACCGAGCTGCGTGTCGTGCGCATGGTGCTGGAACAGGCCTTCGTCGATCTGAAGGAGGCCTGGCAGGCGATCATGGAAGTGAACTTCGAGTACATCAACTCGGAAGTGAACCCGGCCATGGCCAACATCGTCGGTCCGAGCGAAGCCATTGTGGTCTCGACATTCCACATCGAACTCGATGGCGGTGGCGGTGACCTGCACGTGACCATGCCGTACTCGATGATCGAGCCGGTGCGCGAAATGCTCGACGCCGGTTTCCAGTCGGACCTCGACGATCAGGACGAGCGTTGGGTCAATGCATTGCGCCAGGACGTCATGGATGTCGACGTGCCAATCGGCGCCACGGTTGCCCGTCGCCAGCTGCGCCTGCGCGACATCCTGCACATGCAGCCGGGGGATGTGATCCCGGTGGAAATGCCGGAAGAGATGATCATGCGCGCCAACGGTGTGCCGGCCTTCAAGGTCAAGATGGGCTCGCACAAAGGCAACCTCGCGTTGCAGGTGATCGAGCCGATCGAACGCCGCTGACAGGCGCCCTAAACATTCGCTTTTAACTGACGGCTTCCAATCGAATGGTTGCCTGCCGAGGAACACGAGATGGCAAACGACATGAATACCCAGGACGACCAGGCGCTGGCGGACGAATGGGCTGCGGCCCTGGAAGAAACCGGTGATGCCGGGCAGGACGACATCGATGCCTTGCTGGCCGCCGATGCGGCCAGTTCGTCATCCAATCGCTTGCCCATGGAAGAGTTCGGCAGCTCGCCGAAAAGCAACGAGCCGGTCAGCCTTGAGGGTCCGAACCTGGACGTGATTCTCGACATTCCGGTGTCGATCTCCATGGAAGTCGGCAGCACCGACATCAACATCCGCAACCTGCTGCAGCTCAACCAGGGCTCGGTGATCGAGCTCGATCGCCTGGCCGGCGAGCCTCTGGATGTGTTGGTCAACGGCACGCTGATTGCCCACGGCGAAGTGGTGGTGGTCAACGAGAAGTTCGGCATCCGCCTGACCGACGTGATCAGCCCAAGCGAACGCATCAAGAAGCTGCGCTGAGTGAAAAGGCTTCTGGGGTTTGTGCTGGCGTTGCCGCTCAGCGTGCTGGCGGCCGAACCGGTGGCGACGGTTGCGAACGCCGCTGCCGTACCCGCGGTCGGCAGCGGTGTGGGCGGGCAATTGACGCAACTGGTATTCGGCTTGCTGCTGGTGCTGGGGCTGATTTTTTTTCTCGCCTGGCTGTTGCGCCGGGTTCAGCAGGCCGGGCCGGCCGGCAAGGGGCAGGTGATCGAACTGATCGGTTCCCGTGCCCTGGGCCCGCGTGACCGTTTGATGCTGGTGCAAGTCGGCAACGAGCAGATTCTTCTGGGTCTGAGCCCTGGCACCATCACAGCGTTGCATGTGCTCAAGGAGCCGGTGCAGGTGCCCGATACCGAGTCGACGACCCCCGAGTTTGCCCAGCGCCTGATGGAGCTGTTGGGCAAGGATCAGAAGGATAAGAAGTAATGGGTGCGTTACGCATCGTCTTGACGCTGGCGCTGATGCTGGCCGCGCCGCTGGCGTTCGCCGCCGATCCGCTATCAATCCCGGCGATTACCTTGGGCACCAATGCCCAGGGCGCGCAGGAGTACTCGGTCAGCCTGCAGATCCTGCTGATCATGACCGCGCTGAGTTTCATCCCGGCGTTCGTCATGCTGATGACCAGTTTCACCCGGATCATCATCGTCTTTTCGATCCTGCGTCAGGCCCTGGGCCTGCAGCAGACGCCGTCGAACCAGATTCTCACGGGCATGGCGCTGTTCCTGACCCTGTTCATCATGGCGCCGGTGTTCGATCGCGTTAACCAGGATGCCTTGCAGCCGTACCTGGCAGAGAAACTCACCGCCCAGGATGCCGTGGCCAAGGCCCAGGTGCCGATCAAGGACTTCATGCTCGCCCAGACCCGCACCAGCGATCTGGAGCTGTTCATGCGCCTGTCCAAGCGCACCGACATTGCCACGCCTGATCAGGCGCCACTGACCATCCTGGTGCCGGCATTCGTGACGTCGGAGCTCAAAACCGCGTTTCAGATCGGCTTCATGATCTTCATTCCGTTCCTGATCATCGACCTGGTCGTGGCCAGTGTGCTGATGGCCATGGGTATGATGATGCTGTCGCCGCTGATCATCTCCCTGCCGTTCAAAATCATGCTGTTTGTACTGGTGGATGGCTGGGCGTTGATCATCGGCACCCTGGCCAGCAGTTTTGGCGGTGTGTCGCCATGACGCCTGAAGTCGCCGTCGATATCTTCCGCGAAGCGCTGTGGTTGACCACCATGATGGTGGCCGTGCTGGTCATCCCCAGTTTGCTGGTGGGTCTGTTGGTGGCGATGTTCCAGGCCGCCACCCAGATCAACGAACAGACCCTGAGCTTTTTGCCGCGTCTGTTGGTGATGCTGGTGACGCTGATCGTTGTTGGTCCGTGGTTGGTGCAGACCTTCATGGAGTACATCCAGCAGTTGTACGGCAGCATTCCGCAGGTCATTGGTTAAACCATGTCGTTGCTCGCATTGACCGACACCCAGATCAGTAGCTGGGTGGCGGCATTCATGTTGCCGCTGTTTCGCGTGGGGTCGCTGCTGATGGTCATGCCGGTTTTCGGCACGACCCTGGTGCCCCGGCGGGTACGCCTGTATTTCGCCGTGGCGATCACCGTGGTCATCGCGCCGGGCCTGCCCCCCATGCCGCCGGTGCATGCCCTGGACCTGAGTGGGTTGCTGCTGATCGCCGAGCAGATCCTCATCGGTGCGGTAATGGGCTTCTCGTTGCAGTTGTTCTTCCAGGCCTTCGTCGTGGCGGGGCAAATCGTCGCCATTCAGATGGGCATGGGCTTCGCGTCCATGGTCGACCCCACCAACGGTGTGTCGGTGGCGGTGATCGGGCAATTCTTCACCATGCTGGTGACGCTGTTGTTCCTCTCGATGAACGGCCATCTGGTGGTGTTCGAGGTGCTCACTGAAAGCTTCACTACGCTGCCGGTCGGTAGTGGCTTGACGGTCAATCATTACTGGGAGCTGGCCGGCAAGCTCGGCTGGGTGCTGGGTGCGGCGCTGCTGCTGGTGTTGCCGGCGATCACGGCGTTGCTGGTGATCAACATCGCCTTTGGCGTGATGACCCGGGCGGCGCCGCAATTGAACATTTTCTCCATAGGTTTTCCACTGACGCTGGTGCTCGGGCTGTTTACCGTCTGGGTCGGGCTGGCGGACATTCTCAATCAGTATCAACCGATGGCCTCCGAGGCCTTGCAGTTTTTACGCGAACTGGTACAGGCGCGCTGAGTCATGGCAGAGAGCGAAAGCGGTCAGGACAAAACAGAAGACCCCACGGAGAAAAAGAAAAAGGATGCCCGGGAGAAGGGCGAGATTGCCCGCTCCAAGGAGCTGAACACCCTGGCCATCATGCTCGTCGGTGCCAGTGCGCTGCTGATTTTCGGCGGGGTCATGGCGCAAGACATGATGGAGCTGATGCGCCTGAATTTTTCGCTGCCGCGGGAGGTGATTCTGGATCAGCGATCCATGGCCACCTACCTCATGCATTCAGGGAAAATCGCGCTCTGGTCGATTCAACCCTTCATGATTGCGATGGTGCTGGCGGCGATTATCGGACCGATTTCGCTCGGTGGCTGGTTGTTCGCCGCGGGTTCCATGGCGCCCAAATTCAGTCGCATGAACCCCGGTCCGGGCCTCAAGCGCATGTTTTCCGGCAAGGCGCTGGTGGAATTGCTCAAGGCCCTGGCCAAGTTCATCATCGTCCTGTTCGTGGCCTTGGCGGTGTTGACCTCCGACATCGACGACTTGTTGCGCATCGCCCATGAACCGCTGGAAATGGCGATCATCCACAGTCTGCAAGTGGTGGGCTGGAGCACCTTGTGGATGGCTTGCGGGCTGATCATCATCGCCGCCGTGGATGTCCCGGTACAGCTTTGGGAAAGCCACAAGAAACTGCTGATGACCAAGCAGGAAATCCGCGACGAACACAAGGATCAGGAAGGGCGCCCAGAGGTCAAACAGCGGATTCGCCAGCTGCAGCGCGATATGTCCCAGCGGCGGATGATGGCGGCAATTCCCCAGGCGGACGTGGTCATCACCAACCCGACCCACTACGCCGTGGCGCTCAAATACGATCCGGACAAGGGCGGGGCGCCGATGCTGATCGCCAAGGGCAGCGACTTCCTGGCCCTGAAGATTCGGGAAATCGCGGCGGCCAACGAGATTCTGTTGCTGGAGTCGCCGGCGTTGGCGCGGTCGATTTATTACTCCACCGAGCTTGAGCAGGAAATTCCGGGTGGGCTCTATCTGGCCGTCGCGCAGGTGCTGGCGTATGTCTATCAGATTCGCCAATACCGGGCCGGCAAAGGCAAGCGGCCGGAGCCGCTCAAGGATGATCTGCCGATTCCGCCGGATTTGCGGCGCGACGCCTGATTTTCAACGTTGCGTTTTGGTTTTTGGCAGCATTGCAGCGAGGATGTTGTCCTTGTCGATAAATTGGTGCTTCAACGCAATCAAGATATGCCCGCCGACCAGTGCGCCACAGAACCACGAGGTCCAGGTATGAGTGTATTTGGCCAGGTCGTAGAGATCGGGATCGGGATTCACCAGTGAAGGCAGAGTAAACAGGCCCGCCACCAGGATGGGTTTGTCTGCAACCGAGCTCCAGTACCAGCCTGAAAGGGGCAAGGCAATCAGGGCTATTGCATAGAGCAACGCATGTCCGATCATTGCGCCGCGTTTCATCAGTGCAGACATGCTTTGCGGCAAGGCAGGCGGTTGGTGCATCAGTCGCCACGCAATGCGTATGACAATGGCAAAGAGCAATGTACTGGCCAGCGCCTTGTGCAAAAAGGTGAGCCCGTGTTGAGGATTCAACTCATCACGCCAGTGCGTGGCCAAAATGCCCATCGCCCAGCTGATCATCCAGACCATCGCCATGCCCCAGTGCAACCACTTGGCGGTGCTGGTGTATTCAGTTTTCTTAATGTCCTGCATTGCCGTTTCCTTCCTGTTTCAAGGCCTTATCGATATTCGTTGCCGGGCCGCAGTTTGCAGGGGCTGTATTAACCGGGGGTTAGCCGTCGCACCGATGGTTCCGGAAGAAGTGTTGCAAAAGCGCAAACCCGTGAGAGCGTCCGTCCAGGCCATCCATATCCCCCAGAAAAAAACATCTGTTTCTCCCTTCGCAAAAGTTGGAAGGCTTCTTGCAGTAGCCGCTCTGCGCCCGCTTCAGGCGTCAAAAGTTTGCTTTAAAGGAACGGGGAAAACCGGTGGATCGCTCTCAGTTAATCAACAGTGCCCGCAGCAATATCGCTGACCTCAGTCGAGGCAATCTGGGTGTGCCGCTGTTGCTGCTGGTCATGCTGGCGATGATGATGTTGCCGGTGCCGCCGTTCCTGCTCGACGTGTTTTTCACTTTCAACATCGCTCTGTCGATCGTCGTGCTTCTGGTATGCGTGTACGCCTTGCGGCCGCTGGATTTCGCGGTGTTCCCGACCATTCTGCTGGTGGCGACGTTGTTGCGGCTGGCGTTGAACGTGGCCTCCACGCGGGTGGTGATGCTCCATGGTCAGGACGGCCACGCCGCTGCCGGTAAGGTGATCCAGGCTTTCGGTGAGGTGGTGATCGGCGGTAACTACGTGGTCGGTATCGTGGTGTTTGCGATTCTGATGATCATCAACTTCGTCGTGGTGACCAAGGGTGCCGGACGCATCTCCGAGGTCAGCGCGCGTTTCACCCTGGACGCGATGCCCGGTAAACAGATGGCCATCGACGCCGATCTCAACGCCGGCCTGATCGATCAGAATCAAGCCAAGCTGCGCCGGATGGAAGTGGCCCAGGAAGCCGAGTTCTACGGTTCCATGGACGGTGCCAGCAAGTTTGTTCGCGGTGACGCCATTGCCGGCCTGCTGATTCTGTTCATCAACCTGATCGGCGGCATGGCGGTCGGGATCTTCCAGCACAACATGAACTTTGCCGATGCCGGCAAGGTGTACGCGCTGTTGACCATCGGTGACGGTTTGGTGGCGCAATTGCCATCACTGTTGTTGTCGACCGCTGCCGCGATCATGGTGACCCGTGCTTCCGGTTCGGAAGACATGGGCAAGCAGATCAATCGCCAGATGTTCGCCTCGCCCAAGGCGCTGGCGGTGGCCGCTGGCTTGATGGCGGTCATGGGCCTGGTGCCCGGCATGCCGCATTTCTCGTTCCTGAGCATGGCGGCCCTGGCGGCAGGCGGCGCCTACCTGTTCTGGAAGAAGCAGAACGTGTCCAAGGTCCAGGCGCTGCAAGAGGCCAAGCGTCAGCAAGAACTGTTGCCTTCGCCGGCTCGCGCCCAGGAAACCAAGGAACTGGGTTGGGACGATGTGACGCCTATCGACATGATCGGCCTGGAAGTGGGTTATCGCCTGATTCCGCTGGTGGACCGAAACCAGGGTGGCCAGTTGCTCGCGCGAATCAAGGGCGTGCGCAAGAAGCTCTCTCAGGACCTCGGGTTCCTGATGCCCACCGTGCATATACGTGACAACCTCGACCTGGCACCCAGTGCCTATCGCTTGACCCTCATGGGGGTGATCCTGGCCGAGGCGGAGATTTACCCGGAGCGCGAGTTGGCGATTAACCCGGGGCAGGTCTACGGGACGCTCAATGGCATCACCGCCAAAGATCCGGCTTTTGGCCTGGAGGCGGTCTGGATCGAAATCAGCCAGCGTGCACAGGCGCAATCGCTCGGCTATACCGTGGTCGATGCCAGTACAGTAGTGGCAACCCACTTGAACCAGATTTTGTACAAGCATTCGAGCGAGCTGATCGGCCACGAAGAAGTGCAGCAACTCATGCAGTTGCTGGCCAAAAGCTCGCCAAAACTGGCAGAAGAGCTGGTGCCGGGCGTGGTTTCGCTGTCGCAGTTGCTCAAGGTGCTGCAGGCGCTATTGGCCGAGCAGGTGCCGGTGCGGGACATTCGCAGCATCGCCGAAGCCATCGCGAACAATGCCGCCAAGAGTCAAGATACTGCCGCCTTGGTGGCCGCCGTGCGCGTCGGCGTATCCCGCGCAATCGTCCAAAGCATTGTAGGCACTGAGTCGCAGCTACCGGTTATCACTCTGGAGCCAAGGTTGGAACAAATATTGCTCAATAGTCTGCAGAAGGCAGGACAAGGCTCTGAAGAGGGCGTTCTGCTGGAGCCAAGCATGGCTGAGAAGCTGCAGCGCTCGTTGATCGATGCGGCACAGCGTCAAGAGATGCAAGGTCAACCGGTGATTCTGCTGGTCGCTGGTCCGGTTCGCGCGATGCTTTCGCGATTTGGCCGGCTGGCAGTCCCGGGTTTGCACGTGTTGGCTTACCAGGAAATTCCTGACAACAAGCAAGTGACCATCGTTGCGACAGTAGGGCCCAACGGCTGAGGTAGTGGTTTATGCAAGTTAAGCGTTTTTTCGCCGCCGATATGCGTCAGGCCATGAAGCTGGTTCGTGATGAGCTGGGCGCCGACGCCGCCATCATTGGCAACCGCCGTATCGCCGGTGGTGTCGAACTCACGGCTGCCCTGGATTACAAGCTGTCGGCGCTGGCCCCGCGTGTGCCGAACATGGAGCTTGAGGACGAGCTGCGCAAGACGCAATCGCGGATCGTCACCGCCCAGGCTGAATTGAGCCTGCGAGGCGATGGCGAGAGCGACATTGGCACCAATCGTCAATTGTTCGCCGGCTTGCCGTTGACCGCTGCCGAGCCGTTGATCGAACCCACGTATGCCGAACCCCGCCGTCCTGCACCCGCTGCTGCGCCAGCGTCGAGTGGTGTGGACCCGCGGGCGTTGGACTCCATGCGTTTCGAACTCAACAGCTTGCGTGAGCTGATGGAAGTACAGCTCGGCTCCCTGGCCTGGAATCAACTGCAAGGCAGTCGTCCGGATCAGGCGAACCTGTGGCGCCGTTTGCAGCGCATCGGCCTGTCCGGCCCGTTGTCGCGGGATCTGCTGGCGCTGATCACCGATATCGACGAACCCCGTCAGGCCTGGCGCATGCTGCTGGCGCACCTGGCGCGGATGATCGCTACGCCGGAAATGGAGCCGCTGGAAGAGGGCGGCGTGATTGCCATGGTCGGCCCCGCCGGCATGGGCAAGACCACCACCCTGGCCAAGCTGGCCGCCCGTTACGTGCTCAAGTACGGCCCGCAGAACATCGCGCTGGTCAGCATGGACAGCTTCCGCATCGGTGCCCAGGAGCAGCTCAAGACCCTTGGTCGGATTCTCAATGTGTCGGTGACCCATGTCGATCCGGGGCAATCCCTGGTGCAGGCGCTGGATCCCTTGCTGCGCAAGCGCGTGGTGCTGATTGATACCGCCGGCCTGCAGGCCAGTGATCCGGCCCTGCGCATGCAGCTCGAAAGCCTGGCCGGTCGGGGCATCAAATCGAAAAATTATCTGGTTCTGGCAACCACCAGCCAGAAACAGGTTCTAACCGCCGCTTATCACAGTTACAAGCGCTGCGGGCTCGCCGGCTGCATCCTGACTAAACTGGATGAAACGGCCAGTCTGGGCGAGGTGTTGAGCCTGGCCATCAGTCATGAACTGCCGGTGGCCTACCTGACCGATGGCCCGCGGATTCCGGATGATTTGCATCTGCCGCGTCGTCATCAGTTGGTCAGTCGCGCCGTTAGCGTGCAAATGCAGGAAGAACCCAGCGAAGAAGCCATGGCTGACATGTTCGCTGACATCTACCACAGTCCGACAAAGCAGGTTGGCTGAGGTAAAAATGAATAGTTTTTGTACCTACATCGATGGTCTGCCATGCATTGTTCCGGTTGAGAACGCGCAGCCAGTAATGTGGCCTCCGTCTATGCAAGACAAGGTAAAGAAATAACATGGGCAGCATGCATCCCGTACAGGTGATCGCGGTGACCGGCGGCAAAGGTGGCGTCGGGAAGACTAACGTGTCAGTGAACTTGTCCCTGGCTTTAGCTGAGCTTGGCCGTCGCGTCATGCTGCTGGACGCCGACCTGGGGCTGGCGAACGTCGACGTTCTCCTGGGCCTGACACCCAAACGTACCCTGGCCGACGTAATCGAGGGCCGCTGCGAGCTGCGTGACGTCCTGTTGCAGGGGCCGGGCGGCATCCGCATCGTGCCGGCCGCGTCCGGCACCCAGAGCATGGTTCATCTGAGTCCGGCGCAACACGCCGGCCTGATCCAGGCCTTCAGCGACATCGGCGACAACCTCGACGTACTGGTGATCGACACCGCTGCGGGTATTGGTGACTCGGTAGTCAGTTTTGTCCGCGCGGCGCAGGAAGTCTTGCTGGTGGTCTGCGATGAGCCGACTTCGATCACCGACGCCTACGCCTTGATCAAATTGCTCAACCGCGATTACGGCATGAACCGTTTCCGGGTCCTGGCCAACATGGCGCAGAGCCCGCAGGAAGGCCGCAATCTGTTCGCCAAACTGACCAAGGTCACGGATCGCTTTCTCGACGTCGCCCTGCAATATGTCGGTGCCGTGCCTTACGACGAAAGCGTACGCAAGGCGGTACAGAAGCAACGTGCCGTCTACGAAGCGTTCCCGCGCTCCAAGTGCTCGCTGGCGTTCAAGGCTATAGCCCAGAAAGTCGACACCTGGCCGCTGCCTGCCAACCCGCGTGGACACCTGGAGTTTTTCGTTGAGCGCCTCGTGCAACAAACGGCAGGACCCGTGCTATGACCGCCAGCGGTTACAACCTTTACAAGAAGTCGGCACGTGACGCGCAGTACGAGTTGATCGAGCGTTACGCGCCACTGGTTAAACGCATTGCCTACCATTTGCTGGCGCGTCTGCCGGCCAGTGTCCAGGTCGAAGACCTGATCCAGGCCGGGATGATCGGCCTGCTGGAAGTGTCGGCCAAATACGACGCCAGCAAAGGCGCGAGTTTCGAAACGTACGCGGGCATACGAATCCGCGGCGCCATGCTCGATGAAGTGCGCAAGGGGGACTGGGCGCCTCGTTCGGTTCACCGCAACACGCGCATGGTCAGCGACGCAATTCGCTCGATTGAAGCTAAAACCGGCCGTGACGCTAAAGATCACGAAGTTGCGGCCGAACTCCAATTGAGTCTCGATGATTATTACGGGATTTTGAACGACACCCTGGGCAGCCGGTTGTTCAGCTTCGACGATCTGTTGCAGGACGGCGAACACGAAGGGCTGCACGAGGATGGCGCGAGTGCTCATCTCGAGCCGTCACGCGATCTGGAAGATGAACGCTTCCAGGCGGCGCTGGCGGATGCGATTGCCAATTTGCCGGAGCGCGAGCGACTGGTGTTGGCGCTGTACTACGACGAAGAGTTGAATCTCAAGGAAATCGGTGAGGTCCTGGGGGTTAGCGAATCTCGGGTCAGCCAGTTACACAGCCAGTGCGCGGCCCGCTTGCGGGGGCGTTTGGGAGAGTGGCGAGCGCGCTGAAGGCAGTGTGGGGGCACTGCGACGTGACTGGTGGGGTATTAACCGCGCCGGTCTCGATCCGTTGTACTCCAGACTGTTATTAAGTGCTTTGCCAGATTGATTGAAATGGCGCGTCCAGGTGCTGGGCGCGTTTTAGTCTGCTTGGAGGTCGAATTGGACAAGAACATGAAAATCCTCATCGTTGATGACTTCTCAACGATGCGGCGGATCATAAAAAACCTGTTGCGGGACCTTGGGTTCACCAACACGGTCGAGGCCGACGATGGCACTACTGCCATTCCGGTTCTCAACAGCGGGAGCATCGACTTTCTGGTAACGGACTGGAACATGCCTGGCATGACCGGTATCGATCTGCTGCGCCACGTGCGTGCCGATGAAAAACTCAAGCATCTGCCCGTGTTGATGGTGACCGCTGAAGCCAAGCGCGAGCAGATCATCGAAGCGGCCCAGGCGGGCGTTAACGGCTATGTGGTCAAACCCTTCACGGCCCAGGCGTTGAAAGAAAAAATCGAGAAGATTTTCGAACGCATTGGTTGAACTGCGCCACGGGGGAGCTATGGGACATAACGAATCATCGCAGGGCGATTTCGAATCGACCCTGAAAAAACACGCCGTCGAACTGGTCGCGAGCCTTGAAAAAGGCAGGTTCGGCGATGCTGTGCAATTGATCCATGAGCTCAACCAGACCCGTGACCGCGGCCTGTACCAGGAAGTGGGCAAGCTCACCCGCGAGCTGCATAGTGCGATCGTCAATTTCCAGATTGACCCGCACATGCCGCAAGCCGAGGAGGTGTCACAGATCACCGACGCCACCGAGCGTCTGGGTTATGTGGTCAAGCTGACCGAGGCCGCAGCCAACCGCACCATGGACCTGGTGGAAACCGCCACGCCGCTGGTCAACAGCCTGGCTGATGAAGCCCAGGCCTTGAGCACGGACTGGGGGCGGTTCATGCGTCGCGAAGTCGGGGCTGAAGAGTTCCGCGAGCTGGCCCGGCGAGTCGACGGGTTCCTGTCGCGCAGCAGCGCAGACAACCGCGCGGTGTCGAGCAACCTGAACGACATCCTGCTTGCCCAGGATTACCAGGACCTCACCGGTCAGGTGATCAAGCGTGTGACCCTTCTGGTCACCGAAGTCGAAAGCAACCTGCTCAAGCTCGTGCTCATGGCCAGTCAGGTGGACCGCTTCGCGGGCATCGAACATGACCGTGAAGCGATGCTTGCAGAAAAAGATCCACAAAAACATCTCTCTCAGGGTGAAGGTCCGCAGATTCATGCCGATAAAAGAGAAGACGTTGTGTCCGGTCAGGACGATGTGGACGATTTGTTATCCAGCCTGGGATTTTAGCGTTTTAGAATTTTAGGTTTTTTGGGTTTTTAGACCTGTAGGAGCACCCCCTTAATGAGCTTCGGCGCCGATGAAGAGATCCTTCAGGATTTCCTGGTTGAGGCCGGCGAGATTCTAGAGCAACTGTCCGAGCAACTGGTCGAGCTGGAAAGCCGGCCGGATGATGCGGACTTGCTCAATGCAATTTTTCGCGGTTTTCACACTGTAAAAGGGGGCGCCGGCTTCCTTCAGCTCAATGAGCTGGTGGAGTGCTGTCACATCGCCGAGAACGTGTTCGACATCCTGCGCAAGGGCGAGCGTCGCGTTGACTCGGAATTGATGGACGTGGTTCTCGAAGCACTGGACGCGGTGAACGGCATGTTCGGCGAAGTCCGCGAGCGCAGTCCGATCACGGCGGCCACACCCGAATTGCTTGCGGCGCTGGCCCGTCTGGCCGAGCCGCAAACCGCTGACGAGGCGGCTCCTGCGCCCGCAGTTGAAGTGGTGCAAGAGCCTGTTGCCGAAAGCGACTCGGGCGACATCACCGACAACGAATTCGAACAACTGCTGGACTCGCTGAATGCCGTCAAGGCCCAGGCTGAAGCGCCAGCAGCTGCTCCAGTACCGGACGGCGCTGCCGCCGCCAGTGACGAAATCACCGATGCCGAGTTCGAGTCGTTGCTCGATCAACTGCACGGTAAAGGTCAGTTCGCCGTCGATGCGGTGGCGGCGCCTGCTGCGCCCACGGAACCGCAAGCCCCGAAAGAGGCGGGCGACAGCTCCGATATCACCGACGACGAATTCGAAGCCTTGCTCGATCAGTTGCACGGCAAGGGCAACTTTGCTGTCGATGCGCTGGAGTCGGCCATCGCTTCGGTACCAACGCCAGCAGCGCCAAACGCCGCGGCGGCGGGCAGCGATCTGATCAGCGATCACGAGTTCGAATCGCTGCTCGACGAATTGCACGGCAAAGGCAAGTTCACTGAAGTCGGTACTGCTACCGGCGCCAGTGCATCGGTGGCGACGCCCGTGGCCAAGGCCGCGGCCCCGAAACCGGTGGCGAAGGCTACCGAGCCTAAAGCCGAAGCACCGGCGCCAGCCGCTGCACCCGCGCCAGCCGCTGCACCGGCTCCGGCCCGTGCCCCGGCCTCGGCCCCGGCGCACGAAAAGCCGGCCAGTGAAGCAGAGACAACCGTGCGGGTCGACACCGCACGTCTCGACGAAATCATGAACATGGTCGGCGAATTGGTGTTGGTGCGTAACCGCCTGGTTCGCCTGGGTGCCAACAGCGCCGATGAGGCCATGTCCAAGGCTGTGTCGAACCTCGATGTGGTCACCGCCGATCTGCAGACCGCGGTCATGAAGACCCGGATGCAACCGATCAAGAAAGTCTTCGGGCGCTTCCCGCGTCTGGTTCGCGACCTGGCTCGCCAGCTCAAGAAAGAGATCAACCTGGAGCTGGTCGGCGAAGAAACCGACCTCGACAAGAACCTCGTCGAGGCCCTGGCCGACCCGTTGGTCCACTTGGTACGCAACGCAGTCGACCACGGTATCGAGTCGCCGGAAGAACGCGAAGCCTCGGGCAAGGCCCGCGGTGGCAAGGTAGTCCTGGCCGCGGAACAGGAAGGCGACCACATCCTGCTGTCGATCTCCGATGACGGCAAGGGCATGGACCCGAACGTCCTGCGTTCCATCGCGGTAAAACGCGGTGTGATGGACAAGGACGCGGCCGATCGCCTGAGCGACACCGAGTGCTACAACCTGATCTTCGCCCCGGGCTTCTCGACCAAGACCGAGATCTCCGACGTGTCGGGTCGTGGCGTGGGCATGGACGTGGTGAAAACCAAGATTTCCCAGCTCAACGGCTCGATCAACATCTACTCGGCCAAGGGCCAGGGTTCGAAGATCGTCATCAAGGTGCCATTGACCCTGGCGATCATGCCGACGCTGATGGTCATGCTCGGCAACCAGGCGTTTGCATTCCCGCTGGTGAACGTCAACGAGATCTTCCACCTCGACCTGTCGACCACCAACGTGGTGGATGGTCAGG
>Ga0302168_1000183_pt1 | contig 15032 bp, 15 predicted proteins | sample I_Fen_N1_2_FD_193494 | JGI IMG/M metagenome (GOLD analysis project Ga0302168, IMG submission 193494) | Peat permafrost microbial communities from Stordalen Mire near Abisko, Sweden - I_Fen_N1_2 | ecosystem: Environmental > Terrestrial > Soil > Wetlands > Permafrost | place: Sweden: Abisko...
CGGAAGGTGGCTGGGTCCACCCGCCGGCGCTGTGCCAATGGCAGATGGCGCATCCGCAGATTCAATTGCTCGCGCATCACGATGCCCTGGAATTGCGCAGGGTCGATGGCGAGTGGCAGGCCTGGGACGGCGAACAGTTGCTTGCCTGTGCACCGGTGGTGGTGCTGGCCGGCGCTGCCGAGATCCAGCGCTTCCCCCAAACCGCCGGACTGCCGCTCAAGCGCATTCGCGGACAAATCACTCGCCTGCCGCAAACCCCGCAAAGCCAGGCCCTGAACACGGTGGTCTGTGCCGAAGGCTATGTTGCCCCGGCGCGTCTGGGCGAACACACCCTGGGCGCCAGTTTCGACTTCAAGAGCGATGACCTGACGCCGACCACAGCCGAGCACTTGGGCAATCTGACCATGCTCGAAGAGATCTCCCACGATCTGGTCACGCGTCTGCAGATCGACAAACTGGACCCCGAAAGCCTTCAGGGTCGCGCCGCCTTTCGCTGCACCAGCCCCGACTATCTGCCGATCGTCGGCCCCCTGGCAGACAGCGATGCATTTACCCAGGCCTATGCCGCGCTGAGCAAGGACGCCCGACAGGTGCCGGACGTCGAATGCCCATGGCTGGACGGCTTGTACGTCAATAGCGGCCACGGCTCGCGCGGCTTGATCACCGCACCGCTGTCCGGGGAACTGCTGGCGGCCTGGCTGGATGACGAACCCCTGCCACTGCCAAGAAGCGTGGCTGAAGCCTGCCATCCCAACCGGTTTGCCTTGCGGCGCCTGATTCGCCGAACCAACGCCTGACGCAGCCCCTTGCGGTCGGATGACGTTCAGCCAAACGGCGGCCCATCCGGCCCTTATAACTTATCGGTCTAAAACTCCGGGGATTCAGCCGGGTCAGTTTTTGAGTACCCGCCATTTCGGCGCGGTAATCGAATGACCCTCCCCAACGGAAAAACCGGTAAGGAATTTATGTGCGGATTAGCTGGCGTATTCTGGATGTGCCAAACAAGGGGTTTCAGCGCATTCTGAAACCCCTTAATACCCCTGCCGGGAACATCAGTTGGTACAAAAAGTGGTACGAGATTCATCCCTCCTCCGGCGTCCTGCCGACATACACCCCCTTCCCAACCGACACTACTCGTCGCCACACCCTCGCCGATTCGCGCCGACTCGATTACTGTATATAAAAACAGTATCGATAAGGCCTGACCGTCGATCCGTAAAAAATTGAAGACACCAGTGACTGGCTCGGCAGTCCGACCCAACTTGAGACCGTCAAGCACTACGCAAGCATGCTCGAGGAAGACATCCATGAGCTGAAGCGCCAGCTGCAGTCAGCGAAGGAAAACATCTCCAACCTGGTGGAAATGAACGACCAACTGTCATACGAGCTCAAGAAGGCTCGCGATTGGATGGCCAACCTTGAAGCGGAAACCTCAGAACAGCTGGCAGAAACTCAAAGCCTGTCGCTGGTCCGTGATCAAAACGAAAAACTACGCAGGGAACTGGAAGCAGCCAAGCGCCAGTGACTCAGCGGGTTACTTCTCTAACATAGGCTTGGCACGCCGCCAGCGCGATCAGTCCTTGGTCACCGGCGTCCGTGATTCCGATAATTCGTTGAGCATGCGCTGGGTCAAGTCGGGCGCGCGCTCCTCCATAAACCACGCCGCCGGCGCCGGTACAGGCTGGCACTGAACAGCCACCGGCTGAATCCTCGGCAAGGAGGACTGACAGCCGCAAATCAGAAGTGGCAAGGCGATCGCGCAGGCGAGCTTGGTCTTTTTGAGCATTGGTCAAAGCCTCATGGTGGATTTTGTCGCTGGCCGCCAAGCGCTGCTCGAGCGCCAGACGTTTATCCTGATCAGCACGGACCTGGGCGGCGGCCGCATTGCTGATGGCGGTCAGGTCTACCTGATGCGTACCGGACTGCTCGGCGAGCTTCTGGCCATAGCGCCAGTCCTGTACTTTCCATGTCCCGCCAACTGCGAGCAGCAACAGCGCCAGCACGCCGACCAGCGCCAGCTTCATCGCGCCCGGGCTCATGGCACATCCCTGAAGAAGATGTGATGCCCAAGCGCCAGCGTCTGCTTGGCGCCCTTCACCCACACCGGTGGCTTCGGCATGGTGGTAGCGTAGTAATGCGTGGCGCCACCGGTGGGATCAGGCACCTTTCCATCGATCACCTGGTCAGCGGCAATCCGTGCCTGTGCCAACTCGCGGAACGGAATCTGTCGCGCTCCGCTCAGAAAGGCAAAGTTCGGATCGTTCTTGTTCCAGCAGCTGAACTAGTAAGGCTTCTGGCACACGCCGGCGTAACCTTCCCCCCTCCACGAACGGTCCTTGCCGTCGTTCACGCGGTTGCGGATGGTCCAGGCCACGGCGATCTGGCCGGCCAATGTTTCACCGCGCGCCTCCCCCCACAGCGTGCGTGCGAGGATGTCACGGTTTTTGTCGGTTACAGGCATCACTTTTCCCCGGGCAAAAAAATGCCCGCTCAATGGCGGGCGTTTGAAACGCGTAAGCAGTGAAAAGCTGCAGGAAAATTCATAGGGCTTCTCGCGAAAAAAAACCAAAATCATACTGGTGTTAGATAACATGTCGCGAAAACTGGCATTTTGACCTTTGGAGTCTTCATGATAACAAGTAAAACCGCGATACCTGACCGGTTATATTCGCTCGACGTATTGCGCGGAATTGCTGCACTTTCGGTTGTATTTTGGCACTGGCAGCACTTCTTCTATGTTGGCGGCGCCACAAGCAACTTCAACATTGAGAGTCAACCATTTTTCAATTTCTTCTCGATGTTCTACATGCAAGGAGGATTAGCCGTAGAGCTTTTCTTTAGCATCTCCGGATTCGTATTTTTTTGGCTATTTTCAAAGATGATTTCCGAGAAGAGGGTTAGCGCCGCATCATTCTTCCTCGACAGGTTCAGTCGACTGTATCCTCTGCACATCGTCACACTTGCCAGTGTCGTGGTTTTGCAATACGTCTACACGCGATTTCACTGGGATTTTTTCGTATACCAGACCAATGATCTATACCACGGTATTTTGAATCTCCTGTTGATCCCGGCGTGGGGGCTGGAAAAGGGCTGGTCATTTAACGCGCCAATCTGGTCTGTTTCTGTTGAAGTTCTACTGTATGCCGTATTCTTTGCGACATGCTTGGTGGGCCGGGCAAAATATCTACTTGTGCCGGTTTTGATTATCGTCGGATATTACACCTATCCGGCAAACTACAAACTTGGCAGCGGTCTCTTTACCTTCTTTTGTGGCGGCATGGCGTTCTTCCTGCTGAATTCAGCACGCAGTATTTTGACCGCCAAGAGTCTGCTGATTATAGCGACCTTGCTATCCCTTGCTAGCTGGGCATACATCTACAAATCTAACACGCTCAACATGTACGTCCTAATGGGGCTGGCATTCCCACTATCAGTATCCGCCCTAGTATGCGCAAACATGGCCTACCCGAATTTGTTGAAACCGCTCTCGCTCATCGGAGATATGAGCTACTCGTCTTACCTAATCCATTTCCCGCTCCAGATTGTGTTCGCGGGAGTCACAGATAGACTAGGATTTTCCAGGGCCATTTACTACAATCCACTGATGTTTATTTCGTTTGTTGGTGTACTGCTCGTGATCAGCTTTGGAAGCCACAAGCTGTTTGAGGCCCCAATCCAGCGGGCAATACGAAGAGCCTTCAAGAACAAGGCATCGGGCCTATCTTCTGTCAAGGGTTAGGCAGCAACGGTACCGCAATCAACGTCCCGGCCATGGAGTGGGATAGACCACTCATGGTAGTTCGGGCGTTCTTCTTGTTCCAGTATGGCTTTTACACGCGCTGGCGTGGCCTTCCCCGACCACATTTTATCTTTTCCAGATCACTCGATTGCGGGTCGTACAGACCATCGTGATCTGGCCTGCCAGACTTTCGCCACGAGCCTTGCCCCTAAAGGTCGGGGGCGTGCGAGTAGGTTGCGGTCTTTATCGTTTAATCGGCTACTGGACCAGCGTTCAGGAGGATCTGCAGCTGCTGCGCGGTGATGGGCATCACTTTTCTCCGGGCGTAAAAAAGCCCGCACTGGGCGGGCGTTTCAAGATTAATTTTCATAAGCGTATGGAACGGCTTACTGCTTCTGAGTAGTAATAACTCACGATGCGTGACATCTCGGACAAACATTGGCATCATCGCCACTTTCAAAAGGGACTTAGAATGTTCTACTCAAACATATACATACCCGCAAAACGCGAACTAACAACTACAATAACAAGCCCCGCCACATCCTTGTTTTTGGCTTGAGCCACTTATACCGCATACATATTCCTTCATTCCGACTCACTCGTTACAGACGAACAAATATTCCTTGCCGGGGCAAGACTCACAAGCTACTGGAGCTTTACAACCGAACCCACATCACAACTTTATGGGTCGTTATACTGTATTCTGTTAAAGCTTAGCGGCGGCGCATTTACAGCAAGGCTATTCGCACTGGCAATGTTTATTGCAACGCCATACCTAGCGTTGAAAACAATAAAAAGCCCAACACATAAATCAATGGCATTTTGTCTTTGGCTTACTATGCCTGTTGCATGGTGGGGCGGTAAGCTGGTAGCTCCCGAAATACCTGCAATGTTTCTTGTAGCAGTAGCGCTATATCTCTATGACCGCAAACGGCTCGTAGGTACGGCTGTAGCACTAGGTATGGCTGTCGGGATAAAGATCACTGCTCTGCCGGCGTTGGTTTTTTTCGCGCTAACATTCGCCTTTTCCAGCGATCTCAGCACCAAGCAAAAACTTCAAACAATCCTACCTATAGCTGCTGCATTTATTGCGGCAGTTTTCGTCGCCTATCCGCCGATAATTATTGCTCTCAAGACTATGACCAGCTTGTCTGCAAACTCTGGAGGCATGCAACTTACCGACGCAATTAATAAGACCTTATTTCTTGATCGTTGGGAGTTGGACATTGTTTACTCTGGCGGCATACTCAACTTCAGTCTAAAACTAATACCATTAGCCTTATTCTTTGTTTATCTGCTCATATCCAGTTGGCGACAGGCACTGTTTTTCTCGTCAACAGCAGCAGCCTTTCTCGCTATGAACTCAATGAACGACAACGGCTACGGCTGGTACTGGTTTCCAATCCTACCGATTGTTGTTTCTCTAGCAGGAAAAGTGGCGCAAGATAAAAAAACACAATATGTCGAGTTAATCTTGCTCATCGCCATCGCTTCAAACGCTTACCTGCAAGCACCACTGATAAGCGATTTCATTTACCAAAAGTCCGAACAAATTCGAATACTTGGAAACAAGGAGAAAATCTTTGAGTACCTAAAAGCGAGAGCTCACGAACTTTCACCGCACTCTGTTTTCAATAACGCAGATGTTAACCTAATATTTACCGACACCGAAAAAACTAAGTTCTACAACATTCCTCACGACGCGGATGTAATTTTTACATCACCAAGAAACTTAAATACTGTGCGCGGCGAGTACTTCATACCAGAAAGCAAGTTTACCATCTATGCGATGTGCGACAGTGTACTAGTTCTCTCGAGAAGCAAATAAGGTGCGATTGCCCGTACTCAAGTCGCAACCACAACTTACTTCGGTGGAGTTGGCCACACAATCTGCGACTGCGTGAGATCAACCCTGTTTACAGCCACACGATACTGCTTCCATTTTTTGAGCATCGCGGTGTCGGCGGCGGTGGCATCCTCAAGATCCACTGCATCCTGAAGCGAGTCAATGGCGAGAGTGGCTGTAGATAGGAGTTCATTCCTTTTTACCATATTTGTTGCAAAGATTTCTGCTGCGTTTGGAGGCATAACCGGAGGATTGAAATAATCCAGTATCCTTTGGTCATTTTCATCCAACATTCCCTGCCAAGGATATTGCTCTATTGATTGCTGGTTATCCTTAATGTTCCCGGCAAAAACCCCGTTAACCGTTATTTCATTTTCTTCTTTTAATGAGACATATACTAAATTCATGATTTAGAACTCGTAGGATGAGACGCCGATAGTGAAGCCGCCTGGAGCAAGAGAAACAGTATAAGTAGCGTAAAGCACTTGATCGGTTAGCAATGTCAGGAGCCAATTTCCAGAAATACCACTAGTAGGGCCCGCAGAAATATATTGAAGTCCAGTGCCAGCAGCGTCTTGCTGGATAGTCATGGCGTTGTTCGAACCGGACGGACCGGCAATGCCGCCGGTACCACCACACCGCACGGCGTTCCTTGGCACCGCCGCAGATAGGTTAATGAGTGTTGGGGTACCCGTTGCTAAAGCCGTGTTAACAACAGCAACCGAATTGCGAGAGACCCAGCGACCTACTTGTCCGCCGACTATCAGCTGGCCGCTCGCATTCGTAGGCCAGACGCTTACCAACGCAGAGGCCGTATACCCTGCAGGCATGTTCGCACCGGCATAAACCTCTGGTTGACGAGCTGCTGTAGCATTGACGGCCAATAATGCCGAGGTCAATGTGGTCGGGTTGTAGATGGCGTAGATAGCACCCTCGGCAGCCGCGAGGCGCTTGATAGCGGCTACCTTCGGTGCCTGGTCCAGGATCACCAAACGAAGGGATTGGTTTTCCTTCGCCTGATCAGCCACCGCTTGCAGGGCTTCGGCATAGGTTGCCGGGATCTGAAACTGATCCGCCCTCGCCTCCAGTTCCTGCCAGCGATCAATGATCCGTGCCCGCAACTCGACGCTGTAGCCTGAGACCCCCACCAGGGTGTCGCGCTGGGAAAGCACGAATTCACGGTAGACCTGACCATTCTGCGGGTGGACGTAGGGGGTGTCGTTTGAAGAAACGACACCCTTGGCAACGTAAGCGCGGATGGTTTTCAGCACGTTGTCATGGGTGCTGCCGGTCAGTTCGGCAATCTCGCGAGACGACATCGTGTGTCGCGACACGTTTTGCGATTGCTGAATAAGTGTCGCGACATGGTGGGTATTGCCGGGGGAAGTGATCGTGTTCATAATGACCCCTCAAGTGTTTTGTGTTTTGCTGTTGAAGAAGCCGGTCTAGCCACCGGCTTTTTTATGCCTGTCACTCAGGCGACCTTCACCGACTGCTCCATCACGTTCAATTCGTGGCGGACATGCTCGATTTCTTTTCGGATGGCTTGTTTCTCGATCTGAGTTACACGGCCGTCATCCAGTGCACAGCCAGAGTCAGGTCAGCGATTTCTTTGCCGACGTGCATCATCGAAGCCGTGAGCGCCATCGGTGCCGGAGCTTCTTTTTTCACCAGATCGAAACCGAACTGATCAGCCAGGGCGGCGAGCGGACGCATATCACCGGTGTGCAGCAAGATCCCGAACAGGTGCTCGATGGTCAGGTGATGGGCATCGTTGTCGGGGTTGGCGCGCTGCAGCAGACTGACGTGAGGAACGCCCACCTGGCCGGCCAGCACCTTCGCTTCGTTGTCGAGGACCGCGCTTTGGCAAGCCCGCAGAAATTCGTCCATTCGTAAAACCTCAGTCTTGTTTCAGTGGCTGCATGCCACCACGAGTTGCAAAATGTTTCCCAAGGCCTAAGCGGATTGCTTCATTACTTGGACCGGGTCATCGGCTCGCTTGGCGACCAGTACTCCGCCGGACTCCTTTTCGAGAACGCACTGCATTGGGTACGGGAATCCGCCCGCCGCACGGCACTGGGAAACGCGGCTACCGCTGACGCGGAGCGCGTCACCGATGGCGCGGCCGGCGCGGAAATGTTTCAGGGCTTCGTCGAAGGTCATGGGGCTTGTCTCCATTGCCTGCGCCTGGTTTAGGTTTCTTAACAATACAAGGCAAGTTATCTAAATAGTGAAATGTTTAGAATCCTAAATATGGAATTCAAAGATCGCGTGACCCGGCGCATGAGGGAGCTGAACCTCAGCGCAACAGACATCAGCAAATTGACTGGCGTATCGAAAGCGACGGTTAGCTTTTGGGTATCCGGCACTAACGGAGCCAAAGGGAAAAACCTGCTCGCGTTGGCGAAGGCCTTAGAGTGCTCACCCGATTGGCTGTCTGAGGGAACCGGACTTCCAGGGGATGCACCGTCTGTGGATGGCCCAAAGGCAGGGTCAACCAGTGCAGAGTTGGTAGCCCACATGCTCGCAACCAAGGCGGGCAAGAATCTGTCGGAGAAAGCCCGTGAGATGATGCTTGCAGCGGCAGCTGAGGCGGATAGTCCTGCTGCAATTAGTCAGCAGCACCTAACCGGTAACTACGCAGCGCTAAGTCCCACCAATGACGAGATCCTGATTCCGCAGTACGACATCCGAGCGGCCATGGGGCACGGGCAGGTTCCACCTGATTACACGGAAGTGGTTCGGAACCTAGTTGTACGTGAAGAAATTCTGCGCGAAAAAGGCGTTACTTACACCTCCGCTTCAGCTTTGGCGATGATCACCGGTTGGGGTCAGAGCATGGAAGGCACGATCAATGACAAGGACCTGGTGATCGTGGATCGGGGTGTTAAGGAGTTCATCGGCGAGGGTATCTATGTGATGACCTGGCATCAGGATCTGTACATAAAGCGCTTCATGCGCCTGGATGAAGATCACTACCGGCTGATCTCAGACAACCAGCACTATGAGAACCAGACGGCACGGGTCGATGATGTGACGATCCATGCGAAGGTGTTACTGATCTGGAATGCCAGGAAAGCTTAAGCTTCGGTCGAGTAAGCTGGCGCGGCGGGGGATGTAGCTTTAAAAATAAACTCATTTCAAGCCTCCATCTTGATTTCCAAGCGCTCAAACACTACTTATAATCGTAGCAAGTAGACAAAATGAATGGATTTACTAAGGGGTAGAAATGAGCGCTGACCAAAGGCTTTCAGTGCAACTAGGGAAATCCCCTCTAGGGAGATGCCGATTAATTCAAATCCCAGCGATTTCCACCCTTATAAATCAAGGCTTGCAGGGTACCCGGGTTGCGAAAAAACGAATTAATCAGTGTCTCCCTAACACCTCAAGCGTTGGCTAATTGGCTTCTAGTGGACTGTTTTTTAATTCATTTATCTATTTAAATTTTTTAGTGGCCTGTTTCCTGGTCATTTAGATTAACGAACTACCCACGCTGGCCACTAGGTCTGGCACCTATAAAAACAGTAGCGGGTAACTGAGAGTAATGACAATGCTTCGAACATGGTTAAACAAGCACCCATTAGGTGCTCCCTATCGCGGATTTCGTGATCTTTTGCGCATCTCGCAAAATCGTCGTGAAGTTCTGGAGCAACAGTATCAGCTTAACGCAGCCCTGCAGCAGCTTAAGCAAGAACTAGAGCAAGAGCTAGAGCAAATAAAACCGCTGTACAAGGCACCCGAGCTGCCCTTCAGTCATAAATCGTCGTCTACATCCTGGATTGCCAACGCAGAGCGCCTGCTTGAGCAGCCCCTTGCCGAGCTGGCTCCGGAACAACGCGACCACTGGTTTTACAGTTTTTACAGCGAGATGGCCGGTGGCGTCGGTCATATTCTCGAGCAGCAATATCAGGTCTACTTACCCCTACTACCGAAAATCCAAAATGCCAGAGTTCTTGATATCGGCTGCGGGGCAGGGGAGTTCCTCAACTTCTTGAGAAACCACGACGTACCAGCCATTGGTATTGACCTAGACGCCCACGAAGTTGCGCGTGCCAACGAGCGCGGCCTCACCGCTGTAGTTGCTGAAGCCACCGAATACTTGACTCATTGCGATGAGCAGTTTGCAGCTATCTGCCTGTTCCAGGTAATCGAGCATGTTCCTCCAGGAATGATCCGTCCGCTGATTGAAGCCTGCGCCCAGGCCTTGGCCCCTGGCGGTGCCTTGCTGATTGAAACCATCAACTTGCGTAATCCCAACGCTGTCAACGGTTTCTACACCGACCCCACCCATCAGGTGCCGCTCTCGGACAACTACATGAGCTTCGTCTTTCAGTGGAATCAACTGGAAAACGTCGACTTAATCTATACCCTACCTGAATGGATGCCAGGCATCAGCGCCCAAGATTTTTCGCGCTGCTACGCGAACTACACCGTCATTGGTTATAAAAAATCCTGATCTTGCCTAAGGAGACGCTGATTTATGCTGCGGGGTTAACTCGGGCTGGTCTCAATACTGGATACGATCAACCGGCTTACCCGCATAGCCTGAACCGCCGTATGGAACCGTACGTACGGTGAGAGGACGGCGGATGCAAATCCGCCTCCTACTCGATTCGTCAGAAAGGCGCCGGCTCCTCTACCATCAGAAACTCGTCGTGAACCTCTACCTGCGGGTCATCCTCGGACGAAGCTTCCCACTTCAGTGTTACTGACTCATCTTCATCGTTGGACGTCATTTCTATCCCGTCCGTTTCGGACAGCAATCCCATAACTTCGTCCCACTCCCTATCCCCATCTGTATCTAATCGATTGATTTTGACCCACCGCTGGTCCTATGCGATCGGGTGATTGATCATCGACGAAACCCGCAGACAAAGCCGCTCGACACCACTCATTTCCTGACGCACTGCCGGTTTAGCCTGTTTCTTGGCCATGCCCTGCTCTCCCTCCATGGCTGTACGTCTATACAGTTAAGATAAAGCATATCCTGTAGTTTCCTAAACCGTAAGTCTTGACGTGGCGATTCCGTGCCGGTACGCGGCTGAGCTTTTTGTTAAGTTTTCTAAAATTACTGTTGACTCTTTTGTTTTGTTTTCTAAATTTCATCCATCGCAGCGAGATACAGTTACTGCGAAGCACCACTGCTCTTTAACAGTCCAATCGTAGAAAGCTGCTGGATCAGCCAAGCATTGACGTACCAGGCGTGGGCGATTCCCACCTCGGTACGCCGTATTGCACAGCCCCAGCAGCCAAACCAGTAAACGTATGGAAAGAAGTCATCGCCCAGTCCGCAGGTGGCGAGTAACAGCGGCCAGGAAAACCCGTTGAGCCAATGGAGCTGCCCACCGGAGTTGAGTTTGTCGGGAAGTCGATCAGGATCAGGTTCTCCTGAAGCAAGAAACGGCACTGCGAAACGGTCCCTCTCCCGCAAACCCCAAAAGGAATCGCAGCAGCCGAGGCTTTACGTTCTCAAGTAACGCAGCTGGCCAAGCTGGGAGTCCTCACTCCTGAAAAGTACCGGGAGCTGTTCCCTAATAGCCGAAGCGATGGCAATGGGCAGATGGCGATATTTTTCGACTATGCCCAGAACTGGCTGAATAGCCTGCAGATTGAGGACAGCACGCGGAAAAATTACCGAAGCACCATGCAGAACTACTGGGTGCCGCACTTGGCCCAGTACCCGCTCGACAAATTACGCCCGTGCTGATACGCAAAATCGTCAATGGGATCACGTGGACATCGCCGATCCGCAGAAAGGGTGCCATCCGGCTCGTTACCAGCCTGCTCACCCAGGCTGTGAACGATGAACTTATCCTAAGAAACCCGGCCAACTCCACTCCTCCGACACGAGTTGTCAGGCGCGAGATCGACCCGTTCAGTCGAGAGGTGGCGGATGAGTTAATCGCCAAGCTCTACGAAGTGACGAGCGGTTTGCAATCAATTTATGCATGTTTTTTTGAGTTTTCTTTCTATACAGGAATGCGCCCAGGAGAGGCGATGGCCCTGCGCTGGAGCGAGGTTGATACGCGATCGAGGCGCGCCAAGGTTTGCCGTATCAGGCTGTACGGCAAGATCAAGGAAAGAACGAAGACGAAGGTGTCGCGGGAAGTTTTATTGAACGATCGCGCGTTGCAGGCGCTCGAAAAAGCCAGACCTCTTACGGCGGCGCGCTCTGATTACGTTTTCGCGTCGGAAGGTTCGGGTGAAAGATCAGAGCTGTACATCCGTTCCGAGACAGGGGCTAAGCGCTATTGGTTGGCAGCGCTGCGCAAGGCGGGAATCCGTTATCGCCGGATGTACGACACCAGGCACACCTACGCAACGATGTGCCTGATGTCCGGAATGAACCCGGCATTCATCGCCGCGCAGCTTGGACACAGTGTTCAGGTATTGCTTTCAACCTATGCCAAGTGGATCAGCTCTTCGAGTGATTTCGCGGAGCTTGAAAAGCTGGATTTGCCGAAAAACGGTACAAAATTGGTACTTGATTCGAGGTAGATGCGCTTAGGCCCAGCAATTAAAAGGCCTTTTGGAATATGTGCGGATTAGCTGGCGAGTTACGTTTTGACAATCAACCTGCAGACCTCGCAGCGGTTGAACGAATCACCCATCACCTGGCGCCTCGCGGCCCCGACGCCTGGGGTTTTCACAGTCAAGGGCCGATAGCCCTGGGCCATCGCCGCCTGAAAATCATGGACCTGTCGAACGGTTCGGCGCAGCCGATGATCGATCATCAACTGGGCCTGTCCCTGGCCTTCAACGGCGCGATCTACAACTTCCCCGAACTGCGTATCGAACTGGAAAGCCTCGGCTACGCCTTCTATTCCGGTGGCGACACCGAAGTGCTGCTCAAGGGCTTTCACGCCTGGGGCGAGGCATTGCTGCCCAAACTCAACGGCATGTTTGCCTTCGCCATTTGGGAGCGCGACACCCGACGCCTGTTCATCGCCCGTGACCGGCTCGGGGTGAAACCGCTGTACCTGTCGCGCACCGGCCAGCGCCTGCGCTTTGCCTCGTCCCTGCCGGCGTTGCTCAAGGGCGGCGACATCAACCCGATCCTCGATCCGGTCGCGCTCAATCACTATCTGAACTTCCACGCCGTGGTACCGGCCCCGCGAACCTTGCTGGCGGGCATCGAAAAACTGCCGCCGGCCACCTGGATGCGTGTCGAAGCCAATGGCAGCACCGAGCAGAAAACCTGGTGGACCCTGCCCTACGGCCCACACGCCGATGAGATGAATCTGACGCTCGAAGACTGGACCGACCGGGTGCTCGACAGCACGCGTGATGCCGTGGCGATCCGTCAGCGTGCGGCGGTAGACGTTGGCGTGTTGCTGTCCGGCGGTGTCGATTCGAGCCTGCTGGTCGGTCTGTTGCGTGAAGTCGGCGTGGAAAACCTGTCCACGTTCTCCATCGGTTTCCAGGACGCCGGCGGTGAGCGTGGCGACGAGTTCCAGTATTCAGATCTGATCGCCAAACACTACGGCACTCGCCACCATCAACTGCGCATCGACGAAAAAGAAATCATCGAGCAGTTGCCCGCCGCGTTCCGCGCCATGAGCGAACCGATGGTCAGTCATGACTGCATCGCCTTCTATCTGCTGTCACGGGAAGTGGCCAAGCACTGCAAAGTGGTGCAAAGCGGCCAGGGCGCCGACGAACTGTTCGCCGGCTATCACTGGTACCCGCAGGTGGACGGCGCACGCGACCCGTATGCCGCCTATCGCGAGGCGTTTTTCGACCGCAGCTACGACGAATACGCCGCCACTGTTCAGCCCAAATGGCTGACGGCCAACGACGCTGCAGGCGACTTCGTGAAGGAACATTTCGCACAGCCCGGTGCGGACGCAGCGGTGGACAAAGCCCTGCGCCTGGACAGCACGGTGATGCTGGTGGATGACCCGGTCAAACGCGTCGACAACATGACCATGGCCTGGGGCCTGGAAGCGCGCACGCCGTTTCTCGACTATCGCCTGGTGGAGTTGTCGGCCCGGGTGCCGGGTCAATACAAATTGCCGGATGGCGGCAAGCAAGTATTGAAGGAAGCCGCGCGCCGGGTGATTCCGAGCGAGGTGATCGACCGCAAGAAAGGTTACTTCCCGGTACCGGGTCTCAAGCATTTGCAAGGCGACACGCTGAACTGGGTCCGCGAACTGCTGCTCGATCCCAGTCAGGATCGCGGTCTGTTCAAGCCCGCCATGCTCGACCGCCTGCTGACCGATCCGCAGGGGCAGTTGACCCCGCTGCGCGGTTCCAAGCTGTGGCAACTGGCGGCCCTGAACCTGTGGCTCAGCGAACAAGGAATCTGATCGATGAAACCTCACGCCACGGCCATCAACCAACGCTTGTTGCGCGGCCAGACACCCTCGTACGAACGCTTGCAGGCACGTCTGGCCGAAGACGGCAGCGAGTTGGGGGGCGCGCCAATCGCCCTGCATTGCGGCTGGGGGAGGTTGCTGATCGGCCACACCTTTGCCGATGCGGCCAGCCTTGCCCAAGAGTTACTCAACGAGCAGCCCGGCGAACGCGATATCGCCCTGTACGTCGCCGCGCCGCAACAAGTGCTGGGACTGGAACCGACCCAGTTATTTCTCGATCCCTCCGACACCTTGCGCCTGTGGTTCAGCGATTACCGTCAGGCCACCCGGGTATTTCGCGGCTTTCGCATCCGCCGTGCCCAAAGTGAAGCGGACTGGAACGCGATCAATCAGCTGTACCAGGCGCGGGGCATGCTGCCGATCGATGCCACGTTGCTGACGCCACGGGGCTCGGGCGGGCCGGTGTACTGGCTGGCCGAAGACGAGGACAGCGGCGCGGTGATTGGCAGCGTCATGGGCCTCAATCATCACAAGGCCTTCAATGATCCGGAAAACGGCAGCAGCCTCTGGTGCCTGGCGGTCGATCCGCATTGCTCGCGACCGGGGGTCGGCGAAGTGCTGGTACGGCACCTGATCGAACACTTCATGAGTCGTGGCCTGAGTTACCTCGACCTGTCGGTACTGCACGACAATCGGCAGGCGAAGAACCTCTACGCCAAGCTCGGTTTTCGCAACCTCTCGACGTTCGCCATCAAGCGCAAGAACGGAATCAACCAGCCGTTGTTCCTGGGCCCGGGCCCCGAGGCGCCGTTCAATCCCTATGCGCGGATCATCGTCGAAGAAGCCCATCGACGCGGCATTGATGTGCAAATCGATGACGCCGATGCCGGGATGTTCACTCTCAGTCATGGCGGGCGCCGGGTGCGTTGTCGCGAGTCCCTCAGCGATCTGACCAGCGCCATCAGCATGAGCCTGTGCCAGGACAAAAGCCTGACCCACAAAGTGCTCAAGAACGCGGGCCTGAACCTGCCGGCGCAACAATTGGCGAGCAATGCCGATGACAACCTGGCGTTTCTCGACGAGCACCACAGGGTGGTGGTCAAGCCGCTGGACGGCGAACAGGGGCAAG
>Ga0302168_1000185_pt1 | contig 14986 bp, 17 predicted proteins | sample I_Fen_N1_2_FD_193494 | JGI IMG/M metagenome (GOLD analysis project Ga0302168, IMG submission 193494) | Peat permafrost microbial communities from Stordalen Mire near Abisko, Sweden - I_Fen_N1_2 | ecosystem: Environmental > Terrestrial > Soil > Wetlands > Permafrost | place: Sweden: Abisko...
TGAGGCATCGTTGAGGCAGGGATCGGTATGCAGCAGTACGCAGAAAGCCAGAATGCGCTGCTCGACGGCATCCAACCCGATCAACTGGCCGAGCGCCTGTACATTCGCCTGCAGCCTGTCCGGGTAACCTACTATGGGGAACGCCAGGTCGAAGGCCAGGCGCTCGCGCTTGAGTCGGCGCAAGGCCAGCGCCGGGCTGAAATCGTCTGCATCGACCAACTCTTGCAGGCCAAGCTCTGCAGCGATTTCATCGTCGTTGAAATGATGTCGCTGAATGAAGTTTCGGTGTCCGCCGAGATCGAGCATCAGCATGAACACCCATTTCAGTGACAGCGCACACGTATCGGAGGAGTGTGGCCCTGATGCGCGGAGGGTGGTAGAACTGGCCGAACGACGACGTATGGACATGAGGCATTTCCTGTACCGAATGTAGCGTCATTCTGGCGCAGGAGCGCGTCATCTTATGTCGCAACCATATGGAAGCAGCCTCTAATCCCGTCTAGCGATAGTTGGAGATCAGGTCGCTTCGTTGCATAGGTAGGTGTAGATCAGCGCCTCGAAGTAGACCCCTTTCTCGCGCTCAGTAACGGATGCAGAGCGGTAGGTGTTGAGCAGGGCTGCAAGGGCGGACAAAGAATTCCATTTGAATAAGGTAGGCGCACCACGAGCGCCAAATCGCAGCAGTTTACCAACTCAAATAGAGGAGGGTAGCCAAAAGAAAACCCCGATAGACCAGCAGGTCTATCGGGGTTTTCTGTTCTAACTTGACGTCAGGGACTTTGGCCAAGTCGCTTAACGTCGACCGAAGCAGCAATTAACTTTGACCACCTACAATCTGGATGTCGATGGGCATATTAAGTGTCATGGCTACCCTAGGTGGAATCAGGGTTCCACGTGGAACATGGGCACCATAACTGTCGTATTTGAGCCTCAATAAATGTCGTTTTAAGGTTATTTGGCCTTATTAAATGTCGTTTCCAGAACTAGCACCTTCATCGTGATGAATTCGCTTGCTAGCTACATCTGAAATCCGAATCCAAATGGACCGTGTTGCTAGAGCAAGTCCATGGTGGCTAGGGAGTCAGCCATTCGGTAACCCATCTCTTTGTACCCCGCCTGCCGCTTATCCCACATCCTCATCAACGCGACAGTGCCCGCGTCAACGAAGTCGATCACTCGCACGTCGGCCTTATCGGCAGGCGCTCGATGCAATCGCCCTGCGTTTGCTGAAGAATTCCTTTTCCAAAAGATAGGCATTGCGAGCACCAATGTGTCCAATGCGGGATGATCGAAGCCGTTACCAACTACTTTCCAGTTCAACGAGGACGCGTGGAGTATCGGCGGCAGTGAATCAAGCTCGTGCATGCGGGAGATTCGCTATTCTTTTGTCACACGCGCTTAAAGTGTAAGAGGTTATGCACGCGCCCCATCAGTTCAGCTTCGAGAGCACCCACATGTTCAGTACGCTCAGTCAGCACCAAGATTTTCCTATCTTGGCTTAAGGCTAGCTCAAACTCGGAGACAATTTTGGCTGTACGCTCGATACCGTCGGCCAAACGTCGAATCACATCCTGAATCCCTGAACCGTAGGCGCGAGCCCTGTGTCGTGGGTGATCCTATAGCTAGTCGGGATAACAGATCACCAGCAGATCGCACGCGCAGTCGGGGATCAGATGAAGGGTTGAACGATAGGCCGCCCACAGGTTGGGAAATTGACCTATTTTCACCAGAGACAAAAAAGCCCCTATAAAGAGGGGCTCGAAAGGGTAACCATCAGATCAGGTGAGATCTACAGTTGGTGCGGTTGGGGCGTACGCCTTGACCGCAGCAATCCCACCATCACGTGCTTGGGGAGTAGTGTAGGTCTCACTCGTACCGATCACCTGACCGTTGCTGGCATTCAACGTGAAATAGTACTGAGCGCTCGTAGACCCATGCTTCTTGTAGTAACTGTCGTGAGGAGCATGTCCTTTGACGGACTGGATGCCGTTTTGGCAATTTGCTTTGGTGGTGTAGGCCTCGCTTGCAAGGATTTTTTCACCATTTGGAGCCTTGAGTCGGAAGTAATACTGCCTGTTCGCACCCAAGAAAATCTCGAATTTCGCACTCATTTCTATACTCCTTATTTCTCTTTGCGGACGCCTTTGAATGGCGTTTTGTCCGAGGTTTTGACGTCCATAAACTGGCCGGTTTCAGTATCCCGTTTTACCCAATGGCCCGATGGGGTTTGGGTTTGAGAACGATCCCGAACAGCACCATTGCGATGCCCATCACCCGAAGGAGGATTCGTAGCCATATCTATCACCTTTCTGGTTTATTTACCCTGTTTAACCAGAGATTAAAGAATTCCCTGGCGACATGAGAAAGACTACGCCAGGATTCTGGATATGTAAAGCTGTTTAAGCAGATTCCGCGATAGCGTAGTACATGAACTCAATTCCGCCCGATTCTGCGGCCTCCTCCGCCCTCAACACATACCCACTATCCAGAAGCTTTTTAAGCTTGGTGCTGGCATTAGGAACGGAGATTTTCAACAGATCTGCGGCTCTAGCGGTCGTGATAGAGCCGTTGGACAGGACACAGCCCAATAGCTCTGCGGTGGATGGACTCAACTCGGGCCCAATAACTTCAAAGCTGTGATTAGTCCAGACGGTAAGTGGCTGCTCTTTTGCCTGAGCCGCGTAGCGCCAGTTATCGAGCAAATCCCGACTTTTGACATCCTTTAAGAAAAAACCGCGCTCGCCTTTGAAAAGCTTGGCCACTGCTACGACGCTCTCACGCGGGAAGGACGCATCAGTAGCCTCAATCCCATCCAAAGAGATGCCGAAGATTAAGGCGTGAGGGTTGGCCTCGACGATGTCCAACAGCATTCTAAAGGTCGCCTTCCCTTGCACGTTGCCGAAGGGATGATCGTCACCAGTGAGGTCTATAAGCTTGATGATGTGAGTTTTCTGATTCATTTTCTCAGTTTAACCAGAGTCGCTTAGCTGTCAATTAGAAACTCGACACAGATGTGTGTGCCCAGGATGGACGGCAAATTCAATCGGTGGTTAGCGATCAGCCGCGTCTTCTCATAGACCAAGGTAAGCTCAAAGTTTTGCTGACGTATCGTGACCGTAGCGTCAAATTTAGCCGCAACCTCACCGCTGACTTTTAGACCCAGGCCACGCGCGTCATCCTCTGAACGCGAGATTCGACCTTGCTTGAAAATCTGCAACAGCAGTTGCGGCCCTAAATCGGGTGCGGAGAGATCCAAGCTTTGAAAAACCTCAGGATGCCGCGTCGCCAGCACCGGCATGAGACTGCCGACGATACCGACGCCGCTATCAGATATAACAGTCTGGACCTTTTTGCTCCTTGGATAGTATTGGAGGGCTGCGAAACCAGGTATGTGCGACTGGGCATGATCCCTTACATTTCCAAAAAGCTCCGAGATAAAAGTGAACGAGGCCTCGTAACGCTCGCCCGCGAATGTCACTAGGCTTTTTTTGAATCGCTTAGGAATACTTTCATCGGGCACTTGATGGTGAATTGCGGCCAGCTCTATCACCCCATCATTGTTGCCTCGGTAGGCCTCGGCAGCAGAACGGCTTGGTCGCCGAGGGACTACACGCACTGCCAAATTGAGGTGGTCAAAGAATCCCAGACGATTCAGATAGGTCCGCGTCTTTGAGCAAGCAGTGAGGTCAATAGACACTGACTTACCAAGGAAGATCAGCTGGTTACACAGGGCAAGAACTCGGGCTGCCGCGTCAACCATGAGTTTGCAACCTATGGGTAAAACAAACTCAACCGCAGAGCATTTGAAATCCAGAGGTGACCCGGCCGTAGCTAAGGCTTTCTCAAAGGACTTGCAGTCAACCCACGCTTCTTCCGTGAGATGAATTCTAATTTTTTCTGGGTTCACTAATGACCACAACCGATCTGCGTCCACAGAAAAAATATGACGATTTCCGTAGAGAATTGGGTTAACCACAGTCTTATGTGACTTGAGCAGTCGAGCGATATTCTTCACCGGCTCAGCTGGGTTTCCTCTCAGAATCCTTTCAATATCTGCAATCATCGATACTTGCTCGACCACATGGTGTCCTTCCCATACAAGCCTTCCTCGCTGGCCAAAGCAGCGCCTCTCTGAGCCGTCATGAATACCCGCTCACTGCCGGCATACTAACGTGGGGCACTAGGAGCGAGCAAAGCAAACGACAGATTCGTTAATATTCGCGCGTTACCCGGTCGGCTTTCCCTAGCAAAGATCATTGAGCCCCAACGAGCCAAATCTAGGCCGTCTGGCGCCGACCAAAAGCGCGGCTTCCTCCTCGTTATTCAACGCGCTCGCAACCCGTCAATACGGGGAGGGATTACGACGGCTTAGGCATTTGGCGTGTCAGCTAGGCAGGCATCTATTTCTCCTGCTAGCTCCAGAAGGTGGTTCCTCAATAACGGTAACGCCAGGAGCACAGTCACTGGACGCCGTCCCGCCATGACCAGATACGTGTTCAACATCAATTCCGAGTGGCTTATCAGCGCTGCGAGATGCTCACCTCTCGGACCGGTTTTGCCTGCCAGCCAATTCTTTGCGGTCTTCTCACTGACCTGCGTCCACCTCATCAAGACCTTGACCGCTTGGTGAGTAGATCCTAGCTCAGCCCGTAGCGCCAAGGAGATACCTTTGGCGTACTGATCCTGACCGAGAAAAAAACTACCCTTTTTCGGCAACATTTTTCCGCCCCTTCTCTTCTATCGTCATTAAGACCTTCCGGTGCCTGCCAGGTGATCAATGTCACCAATCTTTTTGCCGGAAAAGCTAATGAAAAGGATGATGAAGATGCCGTACCGGGCCTGCGGGAGTCGTGGCAATCCACTTCGAGACGCGACGCTTGCCGCTGCTTACGTGCGGATGTCGACTGAGCACCAACAATACTCGACCGAAAACCAGCTCGACACCATCAAGCTCTACGCCGTTGAGCATTCACTTGAGATCACCCAGGTATATACCGATTCCGGCAAAAGCGGACTTCGCCTGGAAGGGAGGGACGCGCTCAAGCAGCTTTTTGACGATGTCGAAAGAGGCACCGCTACCTTTTCCACCATTCTGGTTTATGACGTCAGCCGATGGGGACGTTTTCAAGATCCTGATGTGAGCGCCAGCTACGAAGTGCGCTGTCGCGAAGCTGGTGTCTCCGTCCAGTACTGCGCCGAGCAGTTCCAGAATGACGGTTCCCCCGTATCCAACATCATCAAAAGCGTCAAACGGATGATGGCGGGCGAGTACAGCCGCGAGTTGTCAGTAAAGGTTTTCGCGGGCCAATCCCGTCTTATCGAAATGGGTTACCGGCAAGGCGGGCCCGCTGGGTTTGGACTGCGGCGCACCCTGATCGATGCGGCTGGCACTCCTAAAGGCACGTTATCGCGGGGAGAGCATAAGAGCATCCAAACTGATCGAGTGATCCTGGTACCAGGTCCCACTGATGAAATTCAGACGGTGCAATGGGTCTATCGTGCGTTCGTGGATTATCGAAAAACTGAGCGTGAAATCGCGGACGAACTAAATGCGCGAGGCGAGACAACTGATCTGGCGAGACCTTGGACACGCGGCACCGTGCACCAATTGTTGATCAACGAAAAGTACATCGGCAATAACGTCTGGAATCATTACTCCAACAAGCTCAAACAGCAACGGGTCAAGAATCTACCGGAGCAATGGGTGCGGTCGGATGGAGCATTCGAACCGATTGTTCCTCAGGCGCAGTTCAAAGCGGCCCAGGAGATCATCCAAAAACGCTCCTATCGGATGCGCGATGTCGAGATGCTGGATGCCCTAAAGGACCTTTGTACTCGAAAAGGGTTTTTATCAGGGCTCATCATCGATGAGACCGAAGATTGCCCCTCCAGCAGCGCGTATCAATACCGCTTTGGGAGTCTACTGCGGACTTATTCGCTAATTGGCTATACACCATCACGGGACTACCAGTACATCGAGACGAATCGCCAGCTTAGACAAATGCACCCAATTTTGCTCCGAGCAACCACTGCCAATATCCAAGCGGTCGGGGGAAGAGTCACAGTGGATCCTCGCACAGACCTTATGGAGGTAAACGAGGAACTATTGGTCTCACTCGTCCTCTGCCGCTGCCATGTTACCGACAACGGCTCCAGGCGCTGGAAGGTACGCTTGGACTTAGGCCTGCATCCCGACATCACGATTGCCGTACGTATGGAGCCGGGCGGCGAGAACGCTCTGGACTACTACATTTTGCCATCCATCGACATGAGCCTGCCCGACCTACGCCTGGCAGAGCAGAACCCATCCAGTATCGACATCTACCGCTTCGACACATTGGATGTCCTAGCCGAGTTGTCCCGCCGGTCACCCTACAGGAGGGCGGCATGAATACTTCCGACTTTGAGGACCGATCCTCGCTGCACGTCGCCGATCCATCTCCGATTCAGTTGCTGGATATAGACCGTATTCGTGTACTGAATCCTCGCATGCGTAACAGGCAGGTGTTTGCGAAATTGGTAGAGAACATTGCGTCCATAGGGCTAAAACGTCCAGTTACCGTAATTCCCAATGGAGCGGACAATGATGGTCCACGCTATGGCTTAGTGTGCGGTCAGGGAAGGCTAGAAGCGTTTCAAGTGCTCGGGGAAGAGCAAATCCCGTGCATAGTAGTGAACGCTAATGAGGTGGATCGATTTCTTATCGGTCTGGTTGAAAATTTGGCGCGTCGTAAGCATTCGAATCGCGACCTGTTGAATTCGATTCAACTGCTCGCGGACCGAGGCTACTCCATCAAGGAAATCTCTAACAAAACCAGCCTTGATCCGGCTTACATAAACGGCATTCTCCTGCTTCTGCGTCAAGGGGAGGAGAGATTGATTGCGGCGGTCGAAAAAGGGTGGCTTTCCATAAAACTGGCCGTTGAAATCGCACGGTCAGACGACAGCCAGATCCAGTTAGCCATGATGGAAGCGTATGAAAGCGGCGTCCTAAAAGGCGATCAATTGATCAAGATTCGCCGTCTAATTGATCGCAGAAAATTCATGGGCACCCAGTACGGCCAGATGCACAAGTCGAGCGACCGCTCTGTCACGCCACAAAAGCTGCTCGGCCTCTATAAACAGGAAGTCCGTCGGCAGAAAGTCATGGTCAAAAAAGCTGACATCAGTGAGCAGCGATTACTGATCCTTGTCACCGCCATGAAAAAGCTGCTCGCGGACGATTATTTTTGCACGCTGCTTCGCACGGAAACGATCCAAGACATGCCGAAAGCGCTCGCGGACCGTATCCAGTGGGAGGCATCCTGATGACACACGTTAAGCATGCATTTGAGCAGAATATCGTGTCGGTGCCGCTGGAACACATCCTTCCAACACGCAAACTCGACCGGGAAATCCAGACGAGCAAAAAGTACCTGACGATTCTATCGTCAATCCGGGAGCTGGGGGTCGTGGAGCCTTTAGCGGTCCATCCTGAGCAGATGATGGAAAACAATGTGCAGCGGTATATCTTGCTGGATGGTCACTTCCGCCTAGAAGCACTCCGGTCCTTGGGAGCCAAAGAGGCATTGTGTCTGATTTCTACGGACGACGAGGCGTTCACGTTCAACCGTCAGATCGGGCGCCTGACGCCGGTTCAGGAGCACAAAATGATCCTCACTGCGGTCAAGAAAGGGCTAGAGCCTGCGCGCATCGCGCGCGTCCTGGGCGTGAATGTTGATCGCATCCATGAACGTCAGCATCTGCTCGATGGCATAGCGCCGGAGGCCATTGAGTTGCTCAAGGTTCGGATGGTGAGTAAATCAGTATTCCGTGTGCTCAGAAAAATGAAGCCATTGCGACAAATCGAAACAGTCGAAATGATGATTTCGGCGAACTGTTTTACACAGAATTACGCGCAGATGGTACTCGCAGCAACACGGCCCGAAATGCTGAACGCTAAGAAAAGCAAAGTGACCAACGATGCCAATGCTGAAGATATCGCTCGAATGGAACGAGAAATGGAAAAGCTGTACCAAGACTACAAAGTCGTTGAGGACACGTTAGGCGAAACGATGCTGGTACTTGTCGTTGCGAAAGGCTATATGTCCCGAGTGTTAAGCAACGAGGCCATTGCTGGGTTCATGGTCCGTTCCTACCCGGAGCTGCTTGAAGAACTGGTATCGATTATGGAAGCGGTCAGTTCAGACGCTCGCCATCTGGAGCGTGAGTAGCCTGGCACTCAATTTAATCCAAACCTGGGTAGGCTGGCCCTCAGGCGGTCGATACGGCTTCGACTTCCCGAACCGTGCAGCGACTTCGTCACAGCGTTTACCGAGCTGCTTATCCCCCCTCGCACGCTCCGCATCATCTAGGGAGTGGTACCAAATATTCCAATCCACCAGTTCCTATTCTTTCTCAGCCTATTTCCGAGCCCTGCGGTCAATCAACCGATTGAAAACCAGTTGCCGATGCTTAACGTGCAGACCTCCTCCAGCAGCTTTACCCGGTCTTAAAAATTCCCCCATTTATCTGATACCAGATATTGGGACTGGGTCGCCGTAGGCTGGGCACAGTAGTGTGTTCACTCTATAGGTCAATATTGTTTCTGATGATCGGAGGTGATTGTGGGGTCAAGCCCGAACTTTTGCTTGTAATCAGGGCAACGTCGGAACAGCGCGTTCATGCCTGCTTGGATATCTAAGTAAAACAGAATCACTTCAGTCCGACTCTGCTTCGTTCACCACGGACAAACAACTGTCGATTGCCTCCACTGCCCGCATCAGATCATTCCTCAGTGACGGAAGCGTTGTGTGCATTACAACGCTGTTACGTTCGGCCATCTCTAGGAAGCTAGCCAAGGCGGCATCGGAGTGTTGAACAAGACGCGCCAAGTGTTCTCCACGAGGGCCGCAAGTCCCTTTCAACCAGTTTTTGGCCGTTCGTTCGTTTGCGTTCGTCCATCTCATTAGTGTCTTCACGGCCTGGTGCGTCGAACCTAACTCACTCTGTAACGCTACCGCCAACCCCGACGCATACTCTTGTCTATTCGGAAAAGTTTTGCCCTTTTTAGGAAACATTTTTCCCCCTTTGATCCTCTATGGTTGAAAGACACACCGCTTGCTTGAGTAGCAGCAGAACGGGTACGCCCCAACGGCGCACGTCCAGTGTGGATGCACGCAGGGGCTATTGCTTATGCGCAGTCGTAAAAGTGCTCACTCAGAAAACTCACGCCAAGACCCAGGTTTGGCAGCGGCTTATGTCCGGATGTCCACAGAACATCAGCAGTACTCCACTGAAAACCAGCTCGACACCATCAAGCTTTACGCTGCGGCGCATTCTCTCGAAATCGTCAGAATTTACACCGACGCCGGGAAAAGTGGCCTTCGCCTGGAAGGACGTGATGCGTTAATTAAACTGTTCAGCGATGTTGAGAGCGGAGCGCTCGGTTTTTCGACCATTCTCGTCTACGACGTCAGCCGCTGGGGGCGCTTTCAAGATCCGGATTTGGCCGCCAGCTTCGAGGTCCGTTGCCGACAGGCAGGTGTCTCGGTTCACTACTGCGCGGAGCAATTTTCCAATGACGGCTCTCCCGTCTCTAACATCGTCAAAAGCCTGAAGCGCATGATGGCTGGCGAGTACAGTCGGGAGCTGTCCGTCAAAGTCTTTGCGGGACAATCCCGACTTATCCAGTTGGGCTATCGGCAAGGGGGAATGGCTGGCTACGGGCTCAGGCGTCAGTTGGTGGACGCAGTTGGCACCCCCAAAGCGGAACTGGCGATTGGCGAACACAAAAGCATCCAAACCGACCGCGTAAAGCTTATTCCTGGACCGCCGGAGGAGGTAGCAACCGTTCATTGGATCTACCAACGATTTGTTGAAGCCGGTTACTCGGAGACGGAGATCGCGCAACAACTGAACAGTCGAGGACTCCAGAATGACTTAGCCAGGCCGTGGACCAAAGGGGGCGTCCATCAGGTCCTGACCAACGAGAAGTACATCGGCAACAACGTCTGGAACCGGTCCTCCTTCAAACTTAAACAAGAACATGTGCGGAATGATCCAGACCAATGGATACGCGCGGACGGTGTCTTTCCTGCTTTAGTCGACCACGTACTGTTCGCCGCCGCCCAAGAGATCATCCAGTCACGCAGCTATCGCATGCCCGACGCCGAAATGCTGGAGCGGCTCAAAAAACTGTACGAGAAAGCGGGTTATTTATCGGGCCTGATCATCAATGAGTCTGACGACTGCCCCTCCAGCACGGCGTATCAATATCGATTTGGCAGTCTTCTGCGTACTTACTCGCTCATTGGCTACAACCCTTCGCGAGACTACGACTACGTTGCCGCCAACCATCATCTTCGACTGATGCATCCACTGATGCTGGCTCGAACGGTGGAGCACATTCAGCAAGTCGGTGGAAGAGTTGCAATCGACCCAACCAGCGACCTGCTCCAAGTCAACGAAGAGCTACTGATTTCTCTCGTCCTGTGCCGCTGTCAGCGCAGTGGCTCGGGAGCAAATCGTTGGAAAATACGCTTCGATTTTGGCCTCTCACCGGATATCACCGTTGCCGTCCGTATGGAGCCGGGGGAAGAGATCGCCCGCGATTACTACATCCTGCCAACCCTCGATATTCAACAGTCCAACATTCGTCTGAGTGAGTCCAACGCCTCCAACCTGGAAATCTATCGCTACGACAGCCTCGAAGCACTCGCGCAACTGTCTCGTCGCACTGTCGTGGGGAGAGCCGCATGAATATGCCGCAACACCCTCGAAGCCCGCACCATGTCGGCGAAGCGACGACCGTCCAAATGGTCAGCCTGGATCGTATCCGCGTCCTCAATCCCCGTGCGCGCAACAAACAGGTATTTGCCAAGCTCGTCGAAAACATTTCGAGCTTGGGCCTGAAGCGACCGATTACGGTCACCCCCAGCAGCGACCAAGACAATACTGGGTTTTTCGAACTGGTCTGCGGACAAGGCCGATACGAAGCCTTTTGTGCGTTGGGCGAGCGAGAAATTCCCTGTGTCATTGTCAGTGCCAGTGAAGCCGACCGGTTTCTCATCAGCCTGGTCGAAAACCTGGCCCGCCGTAAGCACACGAACAAGGATTTGCTCTATTCCATTCAAATCTTGTCTGACCGTGGCTACACCACCAAACAGATCAGCATGAAGACCAGTCTGGATCCCACCTACATCAACGCCATTCTCCTGCTCTTACGTCAAGGAGAGGAGCGGCTCATCGCCGCAGTCGAAAAGGGCTGGTTACCCATCACACTCGCAACGATGGTGGCGAGGTCGAGTGATACCGAAGTACAGGTCGCAATGGTGGAGGCCTATGAAACCGGCGTCTTGAAAGGCGAGCAGTTGATTAAGGTCAGGCGTCTGATCGATAGGCGTCGATTTCTAGGAAAACACTACGGTCAACAGCGATCAGCCGCCGAGCAACCGACAACGCCGCAAAAACTTCTGAGTACCTATCAGACCGAAGTCAGGCGCCAGCGAGTCATGCTCAAAAAAGCCGACATCAATGAACAGCGCGTCTTGATCATCGTCACCGCGATGCGCCGACTGCTGGCCGACGACTATTTCTGCACGCTGCTGCGCAGCGAAAACATCGCGGACATGCCTAAGTCGCTGGCTGACCGTATCCAAGGGGAGGGGTGATCATGGGCCAGGTGAAACAAGGCTTTGAGCGGCAGATCATCCCGGTCCCCCTCGACCGAATTCTGCCGACCCGATCTGTGGACAAGGATATAGAACAGACCAAAAAATACTTAACGATCCTGACCTCGATTCGGGAGTTAGGCGTCATTGAACCGCTGGCGGTGCATCGACAACAGACCAATGTGGAGGGAGCGGCAGCCTTCGTATTGCTCGATGGCCATCTTCGGTTGCACGCCCTTAAAGCACTGGGCGCCACGGAGGCACTGTGCCTGCTGTCAATCGATGACGAAGGCTTCACCTACAACCGGCAGATCAACCGCCTAACCCCCGTGCAAGAACACAAGATGATACTCACCGCTGTGCGTAAAGGCATTTCCCCCGCCCTAATCGCCAAGGTCCTGGGCATCAACATTGAGCGCATCCATGAACGGCAGCGCTTGCTCGATGGCATCGCTCCTGAAGTAGTGGAAATGCTCAAAGTCAAAATGGTCAGCCAAGGCGTATTCCGCACATTAAGAAAAATGAAACCCATGCGCCAAATCGAAACCGTAGAGCTGATGGTGTCCGCCAACTGCTTCACCCAGACCTACGCCGACATGGTACTTGCCGCTTCACGCCCGGACATGCTGATCGAAAAAAAAGCCAAGCTCTCCGCCGAAGTCAGCGTCGAAGAACTGGTGAGGATGGAGCGCGAGATGGAAAAGCTGTTTCACGATTACAAGGTCGTGGAGGACACGCTGGGGGAGACGATGCTGTTTTTGGTTGTTGCCAAAGGTTATCTCGCCCGTCTGCTGCGCAATGAAACCCTATCGGGCTACTTAAACCGTTGCCACGGCGAACTCCTGGTTGAGTTGACGGCAATCATGGACGCGGTCAGCTCCGACGCCAGAAAGCCTGAACGGGAGTGACCGATTCAGGCGAGTGTCGAATCGTTTCTACTGCCCCCTCTGTGGGCGGGGGATAAACCGCCGAGATCGGCCAAATTGAGCCGCAATCTCCTGAGCGCGGGTGGCAAGCGCGACGTCCACTCGGGCCTTTTGCTGCGTATCCAACGCCCGATACCAGGTGTTCCACCGGCGCCTCGCCGCCGCACGCTCAACACGCAGCACCTGTTTGCGCTGTACCAGTTGTGCAAAGACCGATGCCTCGCGTGGGTTGTTCGGCAGGGATTGGGGCAGGTCAGTCATGGGGAATGCTCTAATCAAGACGGCAGCGCACTGTCATCATCCAGGATAGACGCGGCGCTGGGTGTGAGCGGATCCAACCAATCGGCCATACTTCGCCCCCAGTGCAGCAACGTCCGCTGTTCGGCGTTAATGTCCTCACCCTGGTGTTGTTCCAGCGCCGCAAGGTACTCGCGTAGGCGTGCGGCGCGCTGCCAACGTAACGCCTGGTCTTCCAGGTGGGCCAACCGCGCCCGTTCCAACACTTGCGCTTGCTGTCGTTGCACAAGAGCTAGTCGGACCGCCTCGCGCTCAGCGGCCTCTACCGCGTACCGCTCCTCGCGCTGAAGAATCTCTACTGCTCGGGTCACCATCAGCACGATCACATGATTGAGCTGATCGTCAACCGAACGGGCGCTGGAATCACTGACTTTTCCGCCGAAACCGTCGCTGACAATCAGCTGCAATTTTCCGGTGGGCTGAAACTGCCACTTCGGCCAATACCCCGCCTCACCAGCGGCGGCTTCCGCCTGTTCTGTGGCGCTGGGCTGATAGTCCAGGCGATGTGTGGGCTCATAAAAACGGACGGCCAACGCCACCCCCAAGACTTTCACTTCTATTCGCTGCCGCCCCGATGATAGGGCGTAACCCCTTACGTCCAAGGCTTGCAACAGGGCATTGGCCACGCACAAGGTGCGCGGCAGCAACGCCGGCGAGACGGAAATATCCAAGGTGCCAGCGGTGGTTTGCGGCAAGCCCCTCGCATCAATTCGGGGGCGTTGCAGCGACGCCTGGGCCGCCGCCACCACCGGGTGCCACGCCTGCACCGACGTCCCTACGCGGATGCGGTTTTCCGCTCGCGCCTCAAATTCAATCACCGCCGCCAACCGAGGATCGAGGGCAGGAGGGGAGTCCGGAGTCACTCGGCGAGTGGGGCGTCGCAAGGCGCTGGGTGAACCGGTGTACGCCGGCAAAGCGGGGACAGCCGGCACCGGTTTACCCGCCGCCCGCTTGGCCCAATGCCCTTGGGCGGGACGCGGAATGTTTAAACGGGTACACAGTTTGGCAAGACCCACATTCGACAGGCCGTAGCGGTGCGCGATCACGGTCAGGGGTTCGGCCCAGACCTCGGCCAGCAGCTGCGCGCGATCATACAGTTGCCCCATGCGCTGATCCCCCAGTGGATGAACCTACAGCTGATTGAACCGAAATCCGATTATGCGCAGTGCGGTTCGAATCCCTCTGTTCCGTGTCCAGAAGCGCACCGAGGGCAGCGGTCGAGCCCTCGGATCCTGCGCCAGCACCTGGTGCGATCTCGTGCATCAGAAAGTGAACACCGTACAGGTGTAAACCAACATGTTGGTAAATAGCATTTGACAGTCCCCAACGGCTCACGTACCGTGCAGACCATATCAACAGTTCACTCAACAGGACAAACACCATGGTCGACGCCATCCACGCCGCACTGAACCAACTCACCACCGAGGGTGATCTGATCCACGGCACCGCCGCCTTGGTCGAGAGCATCAAAACCCACACCCACCTGTCCTATAAAAAAATCGGTGAAGCGGCGGGGGTGACTGAACAGGGCGTACGCCGCTGGCGTGAAAACAACTCGGGCCAAGCCTCACGCGTTCAAGCCCTGGTGAACTTTGCCCAGAGCCTCCTCACTGCACCGGCGGGGGCTGCCGTACGACCCGCTGCTGGCAACGCCGCCGATGCCCTGCGCGCCGTCACCCCGTTGGCGGTCCAAACCTGCATCAAAGAGGGGCTGGAGACGCTGTTGGGCATCGGCCTCAGCACCTGCACTATCGTAAAGCTTGAGACCAACAACGGTAAAGTCACCATAGAGCTGGCGCTAGAATAATCCTCAGCCCCACCAGCCCCTACCGTTCAATTCGAAGCGGCGGCGATGGCGTCCTACCGCCCCGTAGCGACTCACTGTACGCCCCTAAAGGAATGCACCATGGCTCGCACCTTGCTGGATGTCCAACTCGCCCGCCTGCTGTACCCGCTGCTCATTGAACTGGCCACCGCTCGCCAAACCCTGACCTACAAGCAACTGATCGAGCGCGCCCAGCGGCGCTACCCAGATGATCAACGCGTAGCCAATCTGATCCCGGTGCGCATGGGGCGCATCCTGTGGGTCATCTACGATTTTGTGGCAGAGCG
>Ga0302168_1000186_pt1 | contig 14962 bp, 8 predicted proteins | sample I_Fen_N1_2_FD_193494 | JGI IMG/M metagenome (GOLD analysis project Ga0302168, IMG submission 193494) | Peat permafrost microbial communities from Stordalen Mire near Abisko, Sweden - I_Fen_N1_2 | ecosystem: Environmental > Terrestrial > Soil > Wetlands > Permafrost | place: Sweden: Abisko...
TGATCATCGCCCACCGGTTGTCGGAGGTGAAACAAGCCGACAGGGTGCTGGTGTTCGATGGCGGGAAAATCGCCGAGGATGGCGACCATCAGCAGTTAATCGCTGATGGTGGCCTGTATGCCAAGCTATATGGGCATTTGCAGCGGTTGTAGGTTAACTCCACAGCACCTGGAGCGCGTTTTCCCCGCCGTCATAACCGAAATTTTTCATCACGATCGAGCACGATTCGCACGGGGGCATCGTCGTGGCGATATTGACGGACTTGATCGCCTTGGGGTCGGGGTATTTCTCCCGAATCACGTTGATCAACTTGCTTTCGCTGTCCAGTGACGTCGGTTTTATCGACTGCACTGGCTTGTAGGTGCCGATGTCCTTGATGGTCGTCGGCACGGCCAGCAACTTGCCTTCAGCGGTCACTTCGAGAGAGGTGTAGGGAAAGTTCTGATTCATGTCGATGTTGAAGTAGGTTGATTCGCCGACCCGAACCGAATCCGCTCCAAGATTCTGTTTGAACAGCGGCAAGTGCCCGGTCGCTTGCTGGGCGCCGGAAACGCTGACGTAGATTTCCCGTTGGCCACTGCTGGTCATGACCTCGGCGTAGGCAATGTTTCTCGGATTGAAGGAGCGTTGGCGCTTGGGGGTCAACTGGTGCAGCTTCTGCATGGTCTGGTTGATCCTTAGTGCGCTGTTGGCCTTGCTGGCGTCGATCGTCGGCGACATGAACAGCGTATCGAAGATACTGGCGGTGCTCTGACGCAAGTCTTCCGGAGCGTCCTTGCTCCTGCTCCATGTCGTGGCGCCTTCGGGCAGTCGAGTGACGATCATTCGGGTTGAATGATCGAACATCAGTGCTTCTCCGGGACTGGTGTCGACCTTCAGGAATTTCATGTTGCCCGCAGGGTCAGGGGCCGTTCCGATCGGAATGGCGATTTCGTCCATGGTTTTCATCGCGAGCTCAAGGGCTTCTTTACTGTGCATGCGTGCGATGTTGTTGGCGCTCAATGACCCGGTGTACACCGTTAGCAGTTCCGCACCCAAGGTGCCTTCAGCCATGTCAGCCTTCAACAGGCGTTTCAATGTCAGCGGCTCGCTCAGGCTTTGCCCTTTGGGCACTGTCGCAAAGTAATACTTGTCGGTATTGATTCGGCTGAAGACATAAGTACTCGATTCATCTTTGGACGGCACCAGAATGGCCCCGATCCGGTGCGGGTCATCGGCGCCCTCGTAAACCCCCTTGACCTCGATACGGCCATAAATACCTTTGCGGAACATCAGGGTGGCCGGCATCTCGTGGCGAGGCACCAGCCACTTCTTGGTAAAGCCAAGTTTGGTGATGTCACCTCTGTACAGCGTCGGGATGTTGTCGATGATCTGATAAAGATTGCCCTCATGGGTTACAAACTGACCGTCATGATCTGGCCGGCTAACCGCTTCGGACACCCGGTCGCCAAACCAGGGCGCGTAACCTTTGGTTTCGTCGAACGAGCCGACTTCCGGTGTCGAGGCGGGTGTCCCTGTCACAAAACTATTGAGGCATTCGCTGCCGTTGTTTGGCGCGCGGCGTGGCCGGCAGGGGACTAACGTCAATGCGCTGCTGTCATCGATCATCTCGACGCGGCGCAGTTCTTCGCCGTCCAGACGGTACGGGACGTCGTCGATGAAGACTGTCGTGCGCCCATCGATGTCGAACTGGTAACGAACGTGTGCCTGTTCCGGGAGTTCAAAGAAAACCAGCTCGTCGGTTTTCTTCACGGTGTCGTAGCTTGAGCGACCGAGTGAAAGTTCATGGTTCTGCGGAGTGAGTCGAGGTCCATAGGGGCGGGTGGACAGCGGGTCAACCAGGTAGTGGTGGCCGTCGATCTTTCGAACCGGCACATCTTCGATGCCTTTGACAATACCCAGCTCGTCGGCATCCATCAGCGGTTTCCAGCGTCCCGGTTCGGTGGCCTGAGGCAGGCTGCTGACCAAGTCGTAGCTATCGGCCTTGCCGGCGAGTTTTTTTAATTGGAACACTGCCCGTCTTTCCAGGAAGACGACTGCACGTCCGGCGCCTTTTACGCCCCTGCCAACGAGCCGCAGCAGATCCACTGAACCGTCCAGGGGGTTGAGGTTCTTCAAGCTCGAAGTCAACAGTTTGCCGGACAGCTTCACCATTCGCGGCAATGTCGAGCGAATCCCCAATCCGCCAGCTCGTGCGGCCAGCCTGATGCTGCCTGCGGCGAACTTACCCAAGGGAACTGCAAATGACAGGATATCGAGCACCAGGCCGATTGCGCCGAGAACGCGATCACCGAATTTGTCCGATTGAAGGTCTTCGATGCTCCCCCAGAATGGCAGGAACCCCTTGACGCTGTGAAGCCAGTGTTTTTCCTCGAGATGGCGTTCGTATGGGGTCACTCCCCAAGCCTCTCGACGCACCTCCTTTTCATCCAGGTAAAGCAGGTGTGTAGCAATGAAGGACGCGATTTGTTGCGTGCGAGGGGATGTCAGCGTGAGGTTGGGAGAAATGTCGTGATCTGCCGACGGCGTTCGAGAAGGGGGGAGGGCGTCGCCGAGTGGGTCAAGAATCGCGAGGCAGGTGGCTCCTGATTTCGGCGGCGTGCCGGTTGCATGGGCATCCTGGTCGAATGGCAGGCGGTGTTTGCGTATGGCGATGTAGGAGGCATAGTCCTCCTCGACAAGGCGGTTGACGGAAAAATAATGACCACGGTCGCCACCGACATGGGCGGTTGTCACATCGGCGCGCGGTCTTATGACGCCGGCACGGGGCAGGCACTCGTAGAAGCGCACGGCGTTTTTGTAAGTGGCTTGCAGCACAAACCCCATGCGTGCCCTAAGCGGCAGGGTGTGTGCTGCAGTTTCTTCATCGGCCTTGCGCCCGGTTTCATCCCTGAGGCTGAGTACCCTGACTTCACCATGTTCCAGCGCCTTGCGATCGGCCCACGGCAATGTGACCAGCAGGCTTTTGATCAGCAGTTCGTAGGCTGCTTTTGATTTGGCGAGGTAGCTTTTGAATTGCTCGTCGAATAGAACGGCAATATCAGGCAGGGTGCGGTTGCGTGGTAGTAAGGTGATGGAGCGAGCATCGGAATCTACCGGGCCCGATTCAAACGTGCGGTCAGTGGACAGTCTGATCCAATCCCTGGCGGTCTTGCCGTCGTCAGTGATGTACCACTTGTTATCAGCGTTCAAGCCGCCTGAGGCGTACACCTCCAGCAAGGGCCAGGTTTTCTGCGGCAGGTCGGTGGATTCCATGATGTTGCGCTCAACGCGCTTGCCCGACCGATAGAGGTTGCGCATCACGCGGATGCGCAGCGGGTCCGGGCTAACGCCGGTGGCGAATGCCAGTTTCAGCTGTTGTTCTGCCAGCTTCAGCCGTTTTGGAGCGGAGATATCGAGTTGGACAATTGCCTCGTTCAACTGCACCTGGTGGTCTTCCAGCGCTTGCAAGGCTTTCAGTCTGCTTTCCTGAACATCGCCAGTTTGCGCGCTCGGTTCCACTGCATCGATCGCTTGCGCGCAGGTCAGCGCCGCTGGAACACGCGTCAGGGCGATTAACTGGAGCAGGGCTTTACTGGCGTTCTGGCTTTTTTTTAATGGTAGATCGGTGATTTGCTGGAAGGTCAGTCGTTGCAGCAGGGTCGGGTCCAGTGCATGAGCGAGATGGGCGCCGTGAACGAAATTGACCCAGACGATAGAGGTGGCATAGGGCAAGTCGTGGGGAATGTCGCGCACCTGGAATTCAACTGGAAACCTGGCTTGACAGAGCCTGCCCAGCAGCGCTGTTTCGATCGGCGATCGCGTACGAAGTGAATCTTCCAGGTGTTGCCGGAAGTGCTTGAGGATATCGGGGTAGCTTTTGCCGTGGTTGGCGCGATGTTGCAATTGATAGCGGGCAATGCTGTGTGACGCATCGGTAAGCGTTAGGAAGTACCACAGTCGCAACGCCTCCAGCAGCAGTTTTGCGCCGATCTCAGGCACTGTTTTTTCATCGGAACGGCTGCCGTACCAATTGAGTGTTTTCAGCAGGCGTTGGCCCAGGTCACGTGCTTTTGGGGTGTCGAGCAAGCGCCCAAGGCAGGCGGTGGGTTGGGTGGCCAGTTGGTGTGGTGTCATCGGTGGTGTGACTTCTCTGGCCAGGATGTCGATGACGGAGCGGGCTTCTTTTGTGACGATTTCGCTGACGACATTGAGCATCAAGATGTGCTGGTGCTGTTCTATCAGTTCACTGATTTGCAGTCCCTGTTCCAGGTTCAATCGGTGAATGGCGCGTTTCTCCTCCATCTGTTCAATCAGTCGGGTCAGGGAGTCCGTGTTTTGTTCAGCAGGCAAGGCGAGGCCGTAATACTTCAAGACCTGCGGCAGGGGCAACACCCTGTCGCTGCGTATGTATCCACCTATGCCCACAAGCGCTCGCTGAAAGGTGCGAATGTCGCCAGTGGACTTTGTTACATCCTTGATCGTATGTGTATCGACGGTGCCATCATTGTGGCTCGTCAAAAATACACACTGATCGCCGATACCACTGACTTCCGTCAGGAGTCCTTTAAGTGGTCGAAGATGCACAGACAAGGCGTTGTCACTGGTGTCTTCGAAGAACGTGCGCAAAAGCGTTTTCGTGCGCTCGTACTCAAGTGTCAAGGGCGAGTCCGCAGAGGGGGACAGGTAGAATCCATGCAGGTCGGAGGCTCTCGTCCTGACGGCTTGTAACGCGCTCAGTATTGTCTCGTACTCGGCCTGTTGGCCGGCATGCCGTTGAGCCGGGGTGGGCGCAGCAGTTGCAGTTTGCATGGGAAAGCGACTCTTAAATGGTTGAGAGTCGTCAGTCTCAAAGTTTAGTTCACTGCGGATGCGGTACATATGTAGTGCATGTTGTACCGTGTCTGGCTTGCCGGAAGCGGGATCGCCCCCTAGTCTAGCTGTAGCGATTTCGTCCGGAAGACGAGCAAGCAGTGCTAATGCAAGGGACCTCATGAATCAAACGCGGACACTCGGAACGCCACGGTTGTTGGGCATCGTCTGGCCATTTATCGCCGTTGTGGTGTTTCAAGCCCTATTGGGTGGCGTTAGCCTATATGTGCTGTCGGCGGTTCGCGGCTATGTCGCCGGTGAAAGCTTGTGGTCCAAAGGCCAAAAAGACGCCATCTACTACCTCAATCTCTACGCGGACAGTCGTGACGAGTCGATTTTCCGCAAATACCAGGACGCGATGGCCGTGCCTCAGGGCGGTCACGAGTTGCGGGTAGCGCTGGATCATCAACCGCCGAATATCGAAGCGGCGCGCCTGGCGATTCTCAAGGGTGGCAACCACCCGGATGACGTTCCCAGTCTGATCTGGCTGTACCTCAATTTCCGCCATTTCAGTTACCTCGAGAAGGCTATCGACCTCTGGACGGTGGGTGATTCGTATCTGGTCAAGCTTGATGATGTTGCGCAGGACATGCACCGGCACATTGCCGCTGGCCCGGCCTCCGAGGCCGACATCAAGAACTGGAAGGCGCAGATATTTGCAATCAATGTTGAAGTGACTCCGGCAGCGAAAGCTTTCAGTGACGCATTGGGAGAGGGATCTCGGGTCATTCTCCGGCTGTTACTGGTGACCAACCTCGCCACCGCCCTTGGCCTGATTGCGCTGGCCTTGATGCGCACCCACAAGTTGCTCAAACAACGTCATGCCTTCGCCGATGCCTTGCAGCTCGAGAAAGACCGGGCGCAGATCACCCTGCAATCGATTGGCGACGCGGTGATCACCACGGATGTCGACGGCGCAATTGCCTACATGAACCCGGCGGCCGAGACATTGACCCACTGGAAGGCCGAGCAGGCGACGGGTTTGCCGCTGGCGGCGCTGTTCAATCTGCTGGACGAGAATGCCCACACCGACGGATTCACGTTGATCGAGCGAATTCTGAGCGGTCAGCTCAGCGGTGGCAGTGAACATTCCAAATTGATTCAACGCCTCGATGGCAGCACGGTGTCGGTCACGCTGGTTGGCGCGCCGATCCGCAATGCCGGCAACGTCAGCGGCGCCGTACTGGTGCTGCACGACATGACCCAGGAACGGCAATACATCGCCAATCTGTCCTGGCAGGCTACCCATGACGCATTGACCGGGCTCGCCAACCGTCGCGAGTTCGAGTATCGCCTGGAGCAGGCGCTACACTCGCTGGGGCGGCAGACCGGGCGTCACGCCCTGATGTTTCTCGATCTGGATCAATTCAAGCTGGTCAACGATACCTGCGGCCATGCGGCGGGAGACGAATTGCTGCGGCATATCTGCGCGCTGTTGCAATCAGGATTGCGCGAAGGCGATACCCTCGCTCGGCTGGGCGGCGACGAGTTCGGCATCCTGCTGGAAAATTGTGGGTTGGAGGTGGCGGAAAAAATTGCCGAGAGCCTGCGCCAGACCGTACAGGATCTGCACTTTGTCTGGAAAGGTCGACCTTTCGTGACCACCGTCAGTATCGGACTGGTTCATGTTGCGCAACATCCGTCCACACTCGAGGCCTCGTTGCGCGCTGCCGACATGGCCTGCTACATGGCCAAGGAAAAAGGTCGTAACCGGGTTCAGCTCTATCATCCCGATGATTCGGAACTGTCCCTGCGTTTCGGCGAAATGGCTTGGGTGCAGCGCTTGCACATGGCCTTGGAAGAAGATCGCTTCTGCCTGTATGCCCAGGAAATCGCGCCGCTTGGCCGTACTGAAGCGGGCAGCGGACACATTGAGATTCTGCTGCGTCTGCATGACGAGGCCGGGCGCATGATCTTGCCCGACAGCTTTATTCCGGCGGCCGAGCGTTATGGTCTGATGAACTTGATTGATCGCTGGGTCGTGCAAAACGTATTCAAGATCATTGCCCAATGTCGTGCCGAAAAGCGTCAGGGGCCTTTGGCCATGTGTGCGATCAATCTGTCAGGCACCACCATCGGAGATGAGGCTTTTCTGGACTTCCTGCGTGAACAGTTCGTTACTTATTCAATACCGGCCGAAATGATTTGTTTTGAAATTACTGAAACCAGCGCCATTTCAAATTTGGGCAGCGCGATCAGATTCATTAATGAACTCAAAGGCTTAGGCTGCCATTTTTCGCTGGACGATTTTTGCGCCGGTATGTCCTCATTCGCTTACTTGAAACATTTGCCTGTAGACTTCCTGAAGATCGACGGGAGTTTCGTAAAGGATATGCTGGACGACCCGATTAACCGCGCCATGGTCGAGGTGATCAATCATATCGGTCATGTCATGGGTAAGCGTACGATTGCCGAGTTTGTCGAGACGCCTCAGATCGAGCAGGCATTGCTGGAGATCGGGGTGGATTACGCTCAAGGGTATCTCATCGAGCGCCCGCAACTGTTTACCTGCGATAGTTTGCAAAGTCGTCCCGCCAGGCCTCAGCCTTTGTTGTTCAGGGCGCCTGGCACGTTCCGTTGAAATCTCTTGCTGATCCCAACAATCACAATCAAAAGGAGCTCGACAGTGATCGACACATTCAACCGAACCGGACCACTCATGGAAGCTGCAAGTTATCCCGCCTGGGCTCAACGATTGGTCCAGGACTGCAGCGAGAGCAAGCGCCGGGTCGTCGAACACGAGCTGTATCAGCGCATGCGTGACAACACGCTCAGTGCAAAGACCATGCGCCAGTACCTGATAGGTGGCTGGCCGGTGGTTGAACAGTTCGCGTTATACATGGCACAAAACCTGACCAAGACCCGTTTTGCCCGCCACCCAGGCGAGGACATGGCGCGTCGCTGGTTGATGCGTAACATTCGCGTCGAATTGAATCACGCCGATTACTGGGTGAACTGGAGCCGTGCTCACGGCGTCACTCTGGAAGATCTGCAGGCGCAACAGGTAGCCCCTGAACTTCACGCCTTGAGCCATTGGTGCTGGCACACCAGTTCCTCGGACTCGCTGATCGTGGCCATTGCGGCCACCAACTATGCCATTGAAGGCGCAACCGGGGAGTGGTCGGCGCTGGTCTGTTCCAATGGCGTCTATGCGGCGTCGTTTCCCGAGGAAGAGCGCAAGCGAGCGATGAAGTGGCTGAAGATGCATGCTCAGTATGACGATGCTCATCCATGGGAAGCGCTGGAAATCATCTGCACACTGGCAGGCATGAATCCGAGCAAATCCCTGCAGACGGAATTGCGCCAGGCTGTGTGCAAGAGCTACGACTACATGTTTCTGTTCCTGGAACGCTGCATGCAGCTGGAACACGCGGAAAGAACGCCGGTAGCCCGTGAGCGATTGGCGCTGGCCGAGAGCTGATCTGAATGACTGTGGGAGCCAGCTTGCTCGCGATGGCGGCTTAATATTCAATAAAGAAGCTGAGTGTGACAACGCTATCGCGAGCAAGCTCGCTCCCACATTGGTCTTTCGCTGCCATTGAAGTGAAGGCTCAGCCCGCCATCGTCAAACGGTTACGCCCTTCGCGCTTGGCCACATAAAGCGCATTGTCGGCCCTGCGCAACAGGCTCTCCACAGACTCGCCGGGCAACAGGGTCGAGCAACCGATGCTGACGGTCAGCCCGACCAGACGGCCATCAGCCAAAAAGTCCTCGGTTTGCGCCGCCAACCGCAGTCGTTCGCCAACCATGGCCGCTGCTTCCCGGGCGGTGTTCGACAGCAGGATCAGGAACTCTTCCCCGCCATAGCGAAACACCATGTCTACGTTACGCAACTGGCCCTTGATCGACGCGGCAACGGCCTTGAGCACGTCATCGCCGGCACTGTGCCCGTGGGTGTCGTTGATCTGCTTGAAGTGATCGATGTCCAGCATCAATAGCGACAGCGGTTGCAGATGGCGCCGTGACAGTTCGATTTCCCGCTGCAGCGTCTGGTCCATGGCGATACGGTTGCCGGTGTCGGTCAGTGGATCGCGCAATGCGCTCCGGGTGGCGGCACGGTAAAGCAAGGCGTTGCGCATCGGATAAAGCAGCGAGGCCAGCAGCGATTCGAGGTTGCCCTGTTCTGGCTCGGTGAAGCGTTGATTGCGGCGAAACACCAGTTCACCCAGGTGTTCGCCTTCATGACTGAGGTTGTAACTGATGGAGTGATGACCGCGTTGGCCGAACTCCAGGCGCAAGTCGCTGCTGTTGTGCTGGTAGCTCAAGGAATCGAGTGGAACGAGTCGCTGAATTTCGCGGTAAAACAGTCCGAGAATGCGTTGTGGCTCAAGACTGGTTTGCAGTTGCAGGCTCAGTTGCTGGCGCAGTTGCGCAAGACTGGGAGGTCTTTCCAGGGTGGTTTGCTGCTGACCAAAACCCAGGCGTTGCAATTTGGCGCTATCGAAGTCAATTGCGTTGGTCTGGGAAGGTGATTTCATATGGTGTGCGCCCCTGAGCAGTAAGGCTGTCTTACAAGCTGGGTGAGAGCGGCTTTGGGCTGCGCGTCATACTGGTCCGTCAGTCCCGTAGGACATCTCTTACAAGTCTAATCTGCTTTATCGCGGTTTTGTAACCCGTCGAGTTAAGCCCCGCTTGCCTGCTTTCACACTGCCTGTTTGAACAAAGGTACAGCGAAAGTCATGCCAGAGCGTTCGATTAAATGAAAAATATTTAGAAATCAATGTGTTAACTGCAGCGGAAACGGCGGAGGACACTTGTGCGGCATTTGTTTGACTGAAAAACCGCTGAACCGTGAGTGCCGCGACGGGAAGTCGGCGCGGCACAAAAGCGACGCACGGTATTACTGGGCGTTGAATGCCTGGCCGTTGATACCTGTGCTGTCCGGACCCATCAGGTAGAGGTAGACCGGCATGATTTCCTCGGGCGTCGGGTTGTTCAGCGGGTTTTCCCCCGGATACGCCTGGGCGCGCATGCTGGTCCGGGTGGCGCCCGGATTGATGCTGTTGGAGCGTACGGGGGCCACGGTATCGACTTCATCGGCCAGCGTTTGCATCAGGCCTTCGGTGGCGAACTTCGAGACACCGTAAGCGCCCCAGTACGCACGGCCCTTGCGGCCGACGCTGCTGGAGGTGAATACCACCGAGGCGTCCCGGGACAGCTTGAGCAGTGGCAACAGTGTGCTGGTCAGCATGAACATGGCGTTGACGTTGACTTGCATGACCCGCATGAAGTTTTCGCCGGACAGTTGTTCGATCGGCGTGCGTGGGCCGATGATTGACGCGTTGTGCAGCAGGCCATCGAGGTGGCCGAATTCGCTTTCGATCATCGCCGCCAGCTCATCGTATTGATGGGGCAGGGCGGTTTCCAGATTGAACGGGATCACCGCGGGTTGCGGATGGCCAGCCGCTTCGATTTCGTCGTAGACCTGAGTCAGATTGGCTTCGGTCTTGCCCAGCAACAGTACGGTAGCGCCATGGGCTGCATAGGCTTTCGCGGCGGCGGCGCCTATGCCACGACCGGCGCCGGTGACCAGGATGACCCGGTCCTTGAGCAAATCAGGGCGAGCGGAATAATCGAACATAAAAACCTCACAGCAAATTCAACAAGAAGCGGAGACCGAACCTGTGGTGAGGGAGCTAGCTCCCTCACCACCAAGGCAGCTTTGGTCAGCAGCTACAAAGGGCGCTATCGAGCACCTTGCGCAACTCCAGCGGATGATCGACCACCACGTCCGCGCCCCAGTGCCGCGGGTTGTCGTCCGGGTGGATGTAGCCGAAAGTCACCGCTGCCGTCCTGGTACCCGCATCGCGGCCCGATTCGATATCGCGCAAATCATCGCCGACGAACAAGACGCTGGCCGGGTGGAGGTCGAGCATCTTGCAGGCGAGGATCAGTGGCTCGGGGTCCGGTTTGCTGTTCTTCACGTGGTCCGGACAGATCAGCAGGGCCGAACGCTCGGCCAGCCCGAGCTGCTGCATGATCGGTTCGGCGAAACGCAGTGGCTTGTTGGTGACCACGCCCCAGATCAGGTTGGCGCTCTCGATGTCGGCCAGCAGTTCGCCCATGCCGTCGAATAGCTTGCTGTGCACGGCACAACCCACGAGGTAGCGCTCAAGGAATTCCAGGCGCAGCTCTTCGAAGCCTGGGGACTCAGGGTCCATGGAGAAGGTCACGGCGACCATCGCCTTGGCGCCACCGGAAATCTCATCGCGAATATGTTTGTCGTTGATCGGCGGCAAGCCGCGATCGGCACGCATCGCCTGACAGATCGCAATGAAGTCCGGCGCGGTGTCGAGCAGGGTGCCGTCCATGTCGAATAGAACTGCTCTGATACGCATCGGCTTACTCCTCGCGCAGGGTCTGGATCATGTAGTTGACGTCAACGTCGGCTGCCAGTTTGTAGTGCTTGGTCAGCGGGTTATAGGTCAGGCCGATGATGTCCTTGACCGTCAGGCCAGCCATGCGGCTCCAGGCGCCAAGCTCGGAAGGGCGGATGAATTTCTTGAAGTCGTGGGTGCCGCGCGGCAGCAGCTTCATGATGTATTCGGCGCCGACAATGGCGAACAGGTAGGCCTTCGGGTTGCGGTTGATGGTGGAGAAGAACACCTGGCCGCCGGGTTTGACCATGCGGAAGCAGGCACGGATGACCGAGGAGGGGTCCGGCACGTGTTCGAGCATCTCCAGGCAGGTGACTACGTCGAATTGCTCCGGCATTTCCTCGGCCAGGGCTTCGGCGGTGATCTGCCGGTATTCGACGTTCACGCCGGACTCCAGTTGATGCAACTGCGCGACCGCCAGCGGCGCTTCGCCCATGTCGATGCCCGTCACCGTAGCGCCCCGCTGGGCCATGGCTTCGCTGAGAATGCCACCGCCGCAGCCGACATCGAGGACTTTCTTGCCGGCCAGGTTGACGCGTTCGTCAATCCAGTTGACTCGCAGCGGGTTGATGTCGTGCAGGGGTTTGAATTCGCTTTCACGATCCCACCAGCGGTGCGCCAGGGCTTCGAATTTGGCGATTTCGGCGTAGTCGACGTTGCTCATGGTTTAAGTCCTCTAAAACTTGAAAAATCCTGTTGCCCCGGTTTTCGTTCCGGGGGGCTTACGATTCATTGCGACCGCTGATGCGCTGGCCCCAGGCCTTGGCGGTAGCGATCAACTGTTGTTCATCCAGGCGGGTCAGGCGCCGGTCGTCCAGCAGTTGCTGGCCGGCGACCCAAAGGTGTTTCACGCTGTCCCGGCCGGTGGCATAGATAAGCTGCGAAACAGGGTCATAGACTGGTTGTTGGGCCAGCCCGGAGAGGTCGAATGCCACCATGTCCGCGGCTTTGCCGAGTTCCAGTGAGCCGACCTCGGCTTCGATCCCCAGGGCGCGTGCACCGTTGAGCGTGGCCATGCGCAGGGCGCGATGGGCATCCAGCGCGGTGGCCGAGCCGGCGACCGCCTTGGCCAGCAGGGCGGCGGTGCGGGTTTCACCGAGCAGGTCCAGGTCGTTATTGCTGGCCGAGCCGTCGGTGCCGACCGCGACATTCACGCCAGCCTGCCACAGGCGTTCCACCGGGCAGAAACCGCTGGCCAGCTTCAGGTTCGACTCCGGGCAATGAATCACGCTGGTGTTGCTTTCTACCAGCAGGGCCAGGTCTTCCTCGCTGATCTGGGTCATGTGAACGGCCTGGAAGCGCGGCCCGAGCAGGCCCAGTCGCGCGAGGCGAGCCAGCGGACGTTCTCCGCGCTGCTCGATCGACTGCTGCACCTCGAACGCGGTTTCATGCACGTGCATGTGGATCGAAGCGTCGAGTTCTTCGGCGATCACGCGGATTTTTTCCAGGTTTTCGTCGCCCACGGTATAGGGGGCATGGGGGCCGAAGGTGACTTTGATGCGGTCATGGTGCTTGAGGTCGCCGAACAACTCGATGCCCTGACGAATGGCTTCGTCCGCCGTGCTGGCGCCGGGAATGGGGAAATCGAGAATCGGGATCGCGATCTGTGCGCGAATGCCGCTCTTATGCACGCGCTCGGTGGCAACCTTCGGGAAGAAATACATGTCAGAGAAGCAGGTGATGCCACCTTTGATCTGCTCGGCGATGGCCAGATCCGTGCCGTCGCGGACAAACTCCTCGTCGACCCATTTGGCTTCGGCTGGCCAGATGTGGTTTTCCAGCCAGGTCATGAGCGGCAGGTCATCGGCCAGGCCGCGGAACAGGGTCATCGCCGCATGTCCGTGAGCATTGATCAGGCCGGGGCTGAGCAAGATGTCCGGCAGTTCTCGCACTTCGCTTGCATTAAGCTTCAGGGCGGCGGAACGTGGGCCGATGAAGACAATGCGTCCGTCGCGGATGCCCAGGGCATGGTCCTTGAGGACAACGCCAGCGGGTTCGACGGGTACCAGCCAGGTCGGCAGTAATAACAGGTCGAGCGCAGCGGCAGTGTTCGGCATCGAGGGTCGGTTCCAGTGCTTTTGTAAAGGATGGCGAAGTATACCCGAGCGTCTTCGCGGGGGGATCGCTATAATCGGCGGCTTTTGTTCATGAGTGCGGGGTGAGGGATGCGCGATCGACTGTTGGCTGCGGAGAAAGTGAAGGCCATCGATTGGCGTGATGGCGCCCTGTATCTGCTGGATCAGCGTATTTTGCCGTTCGAGGAGACCTGGATCGCCTACACCAGCGCGGCTGGCGTGGCCGAGGCCATTCGCTCGATGGTGGTGCGCGGTGCGCCGGCGATCGGTATCAGTGCCGCTTATGGCGTTGTGCTGGCGGCTCGCGCGCGGTTTGCCGAGGGCGGGGACTGGCAGGCGGCGCTGGCGGAGGATTTTGCTCTGCTCGCCGATTCCCGGCCGACCGCTGTCAATCTGTTCTGGGCGCTGGGTCGCATGCAGGAACGGCTCGATCGGCTGAAGAATCACGCCGATCCGCTCTCTGTCCTGGAGGCCGAGGCCATCGCAATCCACGAAAGTGATCGCGAAGCCAACCTCACCATGGCGCAACTGGGTGTGGACCTGATCCGCAAGCATCAGGGCAACGCTCAGGCAATCCTGACCCATTGCAATACCGGCGCGCTGGCCACCGGCGGCTTCGGTACCGCGTTGGGTGTGATTCGCGGGGCGTTCATTGAAGGCATGGTCGAGCGCGTTTACGCCGATGAAACGCGCCCATGGTTGCAGGGTTCGCGATTAACGGCGTGGGAGTTGGCCAACGAAGGCATCCCCGTCACCCTCAATGCCGATTCCGCTGCTGCGCACATCATGAAAACCAAGGGTATTACCTGGGTGATCGTCGGCGCGGACCGGATCACCGCCAATGGCGACGTGGCGAACAAGATCGGCACTTATCAGCTGGCGGTCAACGCCATGCACCACGGTGTACGGTTCATGGTGGTGGCGCCGAGTTCGACCATCGACATGAGCCTGGCCAGTGGCGACGACATTCCGATTGAAGAGCGTGATGGTCGCGAGTTGCTGGAAGTCGGTGGCAAACGGGTCGGGGCGGATGTCGATGCGTTCAATCCGGTGTTCGATGTCACACCGGCTGACTTGATCGACGCCATCGTCACCGAAAAAGGCATCGTCGAGCGCCCGGATACGGCGAAAATGACGCAGTTGATGTGTCGTAAGCGCCTGCATTGATGATTCTGTCTGTCTGAATAATCGCCATCGCGGGCAAGCCCGCTCCCACAGGGTTCTGGAGTGTTCACAAAACCTGTGGGAGCTGGCTTGCCAGCGATGAGGCCCTATATGCCAATGAATCAGCCAGATCCCGCCCCAAATTCCTCATTCAAAGCGGCTCTAAGCTTCTCTGATCCCCTTCAAGCCTGTCACCGGTCAACTAACTATGCTCCATGCGCATCTGGGGGATAGGTGCGTGGCGGCTCTTGTGATAACATCCGGCGGTTTCCAGGGTTGCCCCAAGGGGTGACCTTTACTGCGCAGATCCATGGCATAACTCGTTGATTTGTCGTAAGTCGGTGCATGGCAATGAGCCTGCAGCGGCGAGCTTCGTTCGTCCCATATGGATGTGACGAAGTTTCACCAGAAAAAGGAATCAGGCTTCTCATGGGCGAACTGGCCAAAGAAATCCTCCCGGTCAATATCGAAGACGAGCTGAAGCAGTCCTACCTC
>Ga0302168_1000190_pt1 | contig 14705 bp, 13 predicted proteins | sample I_Fen_N1_2_FD_193494 | JGI IMG/M metagenome (GOLD analysis project Ga0302168, IMG submission 193494) | Peat permafrost microbial communities from Stordalen Mire near Abisko, Sweden - I_Fen_N1_2 | ecosystem: Environmental > Terrestrial > Soil > Wetlands > Permafrost | place: Sweden: Abisko...
TGGTGGCGCTGCTGGCTGTGCGATGAGGCGAGCATAAAGATGGCGTATCGGTGGAGCATTAAGCCGGAAGCTGGGCAGATTCGACTCGATGAGTGCAGGGTGTTGGAACAGCAGTGAGCAGTATCCACACTTTTCCCACACGATCAGGTCATGGTGTTTGTCAGCTGAGCCGTGATGAGTCCTCTGACTCATGCCAGGCATGTCGTGGCATTCCATGCCTGACATACCCATTTGCTGACTTTGACCATGGGCAAGGCTGATCCCCTGACTGATCAGCGGGCCGGCAAAAATCATCAGCATGGCGAACAGACTCAGCCATGCTCCGATGATGTAGCGCTTATGCACTAGCAGGACTTCTGCTTATCACGCACAGCCTTCAAAGGCTGGGCCTGTGGCTCGTATCCGGGGATAGGCAACCAGCGGCGAAAGCCAGCGCCCCCCTTTCCTGTCAGAGGGCACCAGGCGAAGTCCCAAGGCGTCGGTGGTAACTCCTCTTTTTCAGGGTCAAAGCCGGCGACAGAACGGGGGACTACCTTCCAGTCAAACACCCTCATAGGCGACCCCTGCCAAGCCAAGACCAGCCCGCGAGCTTGGCTATCGTCAGTATTTATCCAACGAGCCGCCGCCGCAGTCATGAAGGAGTCGATGTGTTCCTCGTGTATTTGCTCCTGGTAGGTCGAGTTGAGTAACCAGCGGCAAACACTCAGGTAGTAAGTCCAGTTCAGAGGTGGATGATTGCGGTATGCCCAGGTCATGAAACTTCGAAATATGTTCAAGCCGTCCGGTGGATCTAATTTGAGCAACCCAGGACACACATCGAACAACGTATGCCAGTAAGGCAGCAACCGGGCATCCAGGTGAACAAAACAGCGTGCATTACTGGGGTAGTCAGGAAACGGCAACAGGAAGTCGCCACGACTGCTCACTCGCGACGCCTTACTGACCAGCCGCGAAGCCCCTGAAGGAATGGCTACAGAGCGCATACCAACCTCCGTGCCACAACCGCTTGCGACTTACGGGATGCAGTAATACTGACAGTGATCCTTTCGGAAAAACTAAACCTGGAACTTGGATGATCAATAACAAGAGACATACTGATGTCCTTCCCCGAGACGGTTGAACGGCGTCCACCCTTGGTCGCATCAGCGACAGCCGGCGTAAAACGAACGACGAAAAAACAAGCGATGGCGGGCAAATCAAGCCGGCCACTCGCAGGCGTCAAATCTGAGGGGAAGCGCGAGGGTTGGCCGAGGGCCAAGAGTATCGAGGAGGTGCCTTGCAGCGCAGCTCGCGGCTGGGCTGCGGCTTTTGTCTGATTCGCAGCAGCCAGGTCAGGCAAAATAGAAAGGCGATGCTCAATGTCACCGCTGAACAGATAGGGCACGACAGACTACCGGCCCAGCCACCAGCTGACTGGTCAGTGAAGTCCGTTTTCTGAATCGGACTCTTGCTGCCCAGTGCAGAGCAAAACTGACCGCCGACGCCATTGAGTTCGAGCCCGCTCATCTGCCCATGTCCCAAACCGCAGGCAAACACGTTGAACAGGACGCAGAAATACAGCGTCCAGGCAACGAGCGAGCGGTTTGATAAGGACAATTTCATGGCAGCGACATTAACACCCAAGCAAGCGGGGTTGAAGATCGAAAGATGTCGTTCAAACCCACCGTCCAGAAATACCTAGACGATGGGGCACGGGGAAATTATGCGACTTTCAGTGATTTCACACAGGTGAAGCGCTCGACAAAGGTGTTGTCGGCATAGCGCTTAAGCGTCCTCGCAACCAGGCAGGTGAACAACGGCTCGCATAACACCAGTGGCAAGTACGAAACGGCGAACAGCGCCCAGTTACTCAGAGGGGTTGGCTCCTCGCCCATGGACAACCAGAAACCCACCATCACTACCACACCGGTGTAATACAGCGCATCGAACTTGACCACTTCAGCCCAACGAATGCTGCGTCCGGCAACGTCGAAAAAGCGGCGTCCCAGCAAGCCGTGGGCGGCAATCAGCGGCAACATCAAAGACAACGAGTTGACCCCTAGGTGCACTAGATCCTGCGGTTCGAATAACAATCCTTGCAACAACAGGCCAATGGCAAAACCAAACAGCGTGGGGATAAAGCCGAAGATGACGTAGACGGCGGAAGCACCGACGAAATGCAATTCAGAAGCGCCGACCGGCAAATGGAATACTTCCATGAACACCGAGAAAAACGCGGCGGCGAGTATCGTCTTAATCAGGTTATCGAGGCGTAACAGCTTCGGCGAAAACGCCGCCAGCGTAGCGATTGCAGCGGCGTTGGCGTACAGCACTTTGGCGGCATTGAGCACGCCGGGTTCGATATGCATCAGTTCTCCCTCCGAGGGATGCGGGTCTGAAAACTACCGGGATATTCGGCAGCACTTGTGGCAGGTCTCCTGGCTCACAGCTCAACACCCTCCCGCGCCTTCCCAGCCGTTATAGGCCAGTGGCATAGACGAGAGAGCTAACCGTTCACAGTTGCGGGGGCAGCGCAGGAATGGCCAAAGGGCGTACCTGCTTCCCTATTGCTTCACCAAAAGGTGAAACCACAAAGCGTCAACAGATTAAGGGTTTTGCACGGTCTGCGCACGAGGCGAGTAGTCTTTCCGACAAGGTTCCACGGAACAACGTGCGACAGTCTGCCTCAGGCGACTCGATAGGCATGTTTTATCGGACTTAGAGTAATGCCTACGCCAGACTGTCGCAGGTTATTAAAGGCTAGACTTTTCGCCACTCCACCGCTCGGTTAGAAAAATGCTCAATAGCCATGATTGGGCTTTATCTAACCGCACGCGCTCGCTTCCTTCGTCAAGGTCAATGCTTTACCTAGCCGACCTCTGCGTGCATAGTTCCAGCAGGCTGAACGATCATTCAATGTCGTTAGAACATGAAACCTAGGCATCTGTCATAGGCTTCCACTTAACTAGAACGGCTCCTTCCAAGGTGTCCACGCTCAAAGGGACTGGCTCAAATCAGGAATGAGTTTATGTCACTCAAAAATGCCTTCGCTGCCGTGCTTAAAGCGATGCGGTCTGGTAAAGGACTGACTCAGCGGAACTTGGCAGAAGTCAGCAGTCGGACATATGTCTCTAAACTAGAGCGCGGTCAATCAAGTCCGACGTTAGAGATGATCACCGCGCTAAGTGGCCAGCTTAATGTGAATCCTCTGACCCTAGTAGCCATTACTCTCTGCGCCGAATCGGGGCAGCCGGTCAACGCTTTGCTGCGCCAGACTCAAGAAGAATTGGCGGGTCTAACCCGCGACGGAATTCTGAAAAATTTGACGACTTCGTCGGGCGATGAGTTGCTAGTGGCAAGCCATTCTAGACCCCCAAGTAATCGCTCAGCGACAAATGCCCTGCAAGTAGAACTCAGCTTCGCGGAATAGGCGATCACCCATTCAGCAGCATTGATAAAATGCTGACCACGTCAAGCAGGGGTTTGTGCGTCTCAGAGAGATGCCATAACCCTGCCGCTGTTCGACCTTGCTCCCAGGCGCGTGTCACGGCAGCACTACATAATGGTAGAACCCAAAACAATCACTCTGGTAGCGTAGCCAGACTCGACGGATGGGAGTCGTTTTGAAGAAGAGTGAGCTCCCAGTTAAAACCTGCCTGACCTGCGGACTTCCTTTCACATGGAGGAAGAAATGGGCACGCTGCTGGGATGAAGTGCGTTACTGCTCGGAGCGTTGCCGGCGCAGCAAAAACTGACCCAAAAGGGCCGTCAAAAGCCCTGCGTTTCACGATAGTGTTCCTTCGAAGCGTTTCAGGGAGAAAGACGAGAGATCCAGGTCGGTCGAACCGCGCATGCACCACTGTGCAAATGCCTCGCCCAACGCAGCGGAATGTTTGAAGCCGTGACCGGAACAGGCGGACACCACCAAGGTATGCCGCAATAACGGATGCTCGTCGATAATGAAATGGCGATCCGGCGTCACGGTGTAGGCGCAGACAGCAGACTTGACCACTTTGGAAGTCACGCCGACGATGCGGCCGTGCACCTGGTGCTCATACATGTCCCGCTCTTCAGCCGACGAAACAGTACGATCCATTGTTTGCGGCAACGAAGTAGTTTGGTATTGCGCGGTAGCGATTTTCAGGCTGCCCTCGCCATGTAATGCGGGAAAGCCGTAGTTGATTTTGTCGTCGCCACGACCGTGAGTGAGGATGAACGTCGGTGAGTGCCCCTCCAACTCGGCACCCTCCGCCAGCCCGAACCAGAACAGTTTCTGCCGGTAGACGCTGAGCAGGCTGTCAAACGGCTCGCCCAGCAAACCGCCGCTCCAGTTACCGGCGCTAATCACAAGCTTGCTTGCAAAGAGCGTGCGCAGGTTCGTGGTGATATGGACACCCTGCTCATTCGAGCTGATCTCGGTGACGGTTTCGCCTTTGTGGAGGATTGCTCCGTGTTGCTCGGCCAACTTGAGCTGCACATCAATGCAACGCTCAGGGCGTACAAAGCCTCCCCCGGGCTCGAAATAGCCGATGGCAGTGTCGTGTACGTTGGCAAATTGTGGAAAGCGCTGGCGAATCTGCTCTGCGGATAAAACGTCGTGCTCGATACCATAGGCCTGCGCTAGACCGATGGTGCGCAAGGTAAAGTCAGTTTTGTCGTTGGGGTCAAACTCGGGACTCGAAGTCAGAACCAATAGACCTGACTGTTCGAACAGCGACTCCCCTGACAATTGCTCAAGCTCGCGCCAGATGCGGTGGGAATTGCGCACGATGGGAACGTACTGCGCGCCCTCACCCACCGAAAGGCGGGTAATGCGCGTATCGCCATGGCTGGAGCCAAGGTTGTGAGGTGGGTGATGGCGGTCGATACCAACAACATTCGCCCCCGCCTTCGCCAACTGATACACCGTAGCGGCCCCCATGGCACCCAGCCCCAATACCACTACATCACACCGCTCGGACATCAACTGTCACCTGTCAAAAAGACGCCAGTTGAAAATGAAACCGATTAAGAATCAACGACTAAAAGAGCATATGCATATTATCAACTGAGCATCACCGGCCGCTCTGCTGCTGCAATACATTAGTAAATCTTCGATACTTCGCTCCTAGTCATCGTCATCGTCATCGTCATCGTCAACTAAATTACGTTGGGTCGATTTAAAACTGTCATAAGTGATATTTAGCTGGCAGTTGATTTCTCGCGGTGCAGCGTACAAACGGCGCTCAACCCTGACGAATCATTTGCCTATGGCGAAGAGTAACAATTCAAGCGAAGGTATCAGGAAGGTTTGCTACCTGGATGATTAGACGAATGCCTCCTTTGCGATTGCAACTTTAGGAACATGAAATTTTCTTTAAAAGACGAATGAGATTTATTCCCATAGCTTAGTCCGCGTTTTTTGAGTCGATTCAGGAAGGATGGTCTCGATCAACGCGTCTACTCAGCGGCTATGGAAATTCCTATGCAAAATTTGAAAAATCTCATCGCGAGTATCGGTTTGCTAGTTGCAGGCCAGTCAATGGCAAATGCGACGACGTATCCCGTAACGGTGACCGATGTTGCCAATCGCCAAGTAGAGATTGCGCACGAGCCTAAGCGAATCGTCCTTCAGGATGGTCGTGACCTCTTTACCTTGGCCCTGCTCGACCGCCAGGATCCTTTTAAGCGCATCGTCGCCTGGAACAACATCGTCAAGCGTGCCGATCCGAACACCTGGAAGGTGTTCGAGCAGCAGTGGCCGGAATCCGCGAATCGTGCGACGGACATGAAGTTCGGCGATGAAGGCGATCTCAATCTGGAAGCTATAGTCTCGGCGCATCCTGACCTGCTGGTTTTCCAGACCCGCGCCCGCGCTTCCTTGGAGAGTGCTGGTGTCGCGCAAAAGCTCGCGGCACTCAAAATCCCCGTGGTGTTTGTCGACAGCGACATTGATCCGGTGGCCAACAGCCAAAAAACCGTTGCTCTGCTAGGCAAAGTTCTCAATCGCGAAACAGAGGCCAAGGCATACCTTGATTTCTATCAGAATCACCTCGCCAAGATCGATCAGAACATCAAGCAACACACGCAAAAACCCTTGGTGTTCGTCGAGGCAAAAGCCGGCCAAGGCGGTGCGTCTGCATGCTGTTTCACTCATGGTGACGTGTATTGGGGGAAACTCGTGCAAGCCGCCGGAGGGCAGAACTTAGGGTCTAGCTTACTGCCCGGTGCGACCGGTGACGTGACACTGGAAACGGTGCTCGGCAAACAGCCCGACGTCTATGTGATGACTGGCTCACAGTTCCCAGGTTCGACCTCTGTCGCGCCGCCATTTGGTTTCGGTGGCAGTGTGCAGCAGCCGATGATAGATCGCTCATTGAGCCTGTTGCAGGAACGTCCGGGTTTTGCCCAATTGAAAGCCAGCCAGAACGCTCGGGTGTACGGAATCTATCACCAGTTTTACGCGAGCTCCTGGAACATTCTCGCGCTCGAATACCTCAATCAGGCGTTCTATCCCGACACCGCCCAGCGCCTGGATACGGCCAAAAGCCTCGCTACGCTTTTCAGTTTTACTGGATTGAAAGCCGTCCCTGCCGTTCTCTACTCGCCTGCGCCTGCCAATGAATGAATTACCAGCAGCCATGTCGATGCCGGGTACTCTGGTCTCGCCCTCCCCCCAGGCCCACTACGCTCATACCGTTTGGCGACGTAGCGCGTTACTGACCCTATTGTTGGTGCTGGCACTTGCAGCATTCACTGCTGACCTAATCGTCGGCTCCGGGACGCTCACACTGGGTGAAGCTATAACCGGGTTGCTGCGTCCCGACAGTGTCGATTCCAGCACCCGGGTAATCCTTTGGGAACTGCGCATGCCGATGACACTCATGGCGGTACTGGCCGGCACATGCTTGTCGCTCTCGGGATTGATGATGCAGTCTGTCCTCGACAACCCGCTCGCAGAGCCCTTTACGCTGGGTATCTCGTCAGCCGCCGGTTTCGGTGCGTCACTGGCTTTGGCCTTCAACCTATTCTTCAGCCATGCGTTACCAGGACTGAGTGCCGATCTGATCGTCACCGCCAACGCGTTCTTGTTCTCGTTAATGACTGTCGCAATTATCCTGCTGCTTACCAGGGGACATGTGGGCCTTCAAGCCATCACGTTGCTGGGTATCGCGATGCACTTTGTCTTCAGCTCACTTCTAGGAATGGCTCAATACGTGGCGAGCACCGATCAATTGCAAAGCATCGTGTTCTGGTTGATGGGCTCGCTGCTGCATGCCACTTGGAACAAAGTTACGTTGTGTGCGGTGATCGCAGCCATCGCAATTCCGGTCGTGCTCCTGCAAGCGTGGGCGTTAACCGCCCTGCGAAGTTTTGGCGAACAGGCGGTGGTGTTCGGCATTCCGGTGCGCCGACTGCGTACGACAATGTTGGTACTGGCGGCGCTGCTGGCGGGCGCTGTCACATCGGTGGTGGGTGTGATCGGCTTTGTGGGCCTTGTCGCGCCGCATGTGGCCAGACTGCTGGTGGGCGAGGATCAGCGCTTCACCATCGGCGTGACCATTGCCTGCGGGATCATCTTCGTGACCCTGGCCTCCCTGGCAAGCAAATTAATCGTACCCGGTGCCGTGTTACCCATCGGCATGGTCACCTCACTGATCGGTCTGCCGTTCTTCATAATTCTTATCCTGCGCGACCGGAGGCTGACGTCCCGATGAGTTTCTCTACCACCGACTACCGGGTGACTTTGAGCGGCAAGCCTATTCTCAAGGGATTGAACGTGCACGTTGCCGCTGGCCACACACTGGCTTTGCTGGGTGCCAACGGCGCGGGGAAGTCGACCTTCATGAAAGGGTTGTGCGGGTTGGTACCCGCTCTCGGTTTTGCCAGCATCAACGGCACGGCATTACTGGGAATGTCTCCTGCCATCCGCGCGAGGATGATTGGCTACGTCGCGCAGGATCTCGCACATCTCGACGTAAGACTATCGACCTATGAGCTCTTGCTGCTCGCTCAGCAAGGCAGTGCACGCAGTTGGAAGACCAGCGCAGAGGCGCGATACAAGGCAGCCGAACTGCTTGAGCTACTGGGATTGCAACGTTTCGCCGAGAGCCAGCCGGGGCGACTTTCCGGGGGCGAACGACAGATGATTTCCCTTGCCCTTGCGCTCGTTCGCAGTCCGCAATTGCTCCTGCTGGACGAGCCCACATCGGCATTGGATCTAGCCAATCAATTGCAGATTCTTGATGCCGTAAGCGAGTACACACGCACGCACAAAATCGTCACGCTGGCGATCTTCCATGACATGAATCTGGCCAGTCGATACGCCGACGACACGCTCATGCTTGATCAGGGCATCGTGCATTGCTGCGGCCCAACGAGAACCACATTAACCCCAGAAAATCTCGCGCAGGTGTATGGGGTTGATTGTAGGGCGCTGAGCGTCGATGCCGGCGCATTCACCGCGATCTACCCGGTGTCTGTGATTGCGAACGAGGTTGGCAGCCAATACTAATTGAGCGGGCTGATCTTGATGCGATCAATCAGCCAGCGCCCTGCCGGCCCGGGCAATGTATTGGTCGAGTGAACTGCAGAAAAATCGATCTTTACCCCTTCTCTGGGGATGCTCTCGACATCCAGCATCACTAATGTGCCTGCCGCTAGGTCTTGTTCAATCATATGCAACGGCATGCTGCCCCAGCCAACGCCATCTTTCAGGAACGCGTACTTGGTCGATAGATCGGCCAAGCGCCACGTCAATGGCGACATCACGCCATAATCCTGTCCTCCCAGCATTTCCGAACGGTCTGTCAGCACCAGCTGGATGTGCTTTGCCAATTCACGTTTGGATAATTTTCCCGTCAGGCTGGACAGCGGATGATTAGCGGCGGCCACCATCACCAGTGAAAACTCACCAATTCGCTCGCTGGATAAGGAGGGAAAGTTGATTGGCAGCGTGGCCAGGACACCCAGGCTACAACGGCCATCCAATATCGGTTGATAACCTGCCCCTAGCCCTTCTACAAACATTTTCAATCGAGTCAGCGGGAAACGTTCGGCGAACTCTTTGACCACTGCGGTAATTGCCGAGGTGGGGAAAAATACGTCCACCACCACCGACAACTCTGGCTCAAGGCCCGATGCCATGAGTTTGGCCCGCGCCTTCAAAGTGTCCACTCCAGAGACGATGTTGCGTGCATCCGTGAGTAATAGCGCGCCTTGAGGCGTCAGTTTGGGGAATCGTCCAGAGCGGTCGAACAGTACGACCCCAATCTGATCCTCCAGGCTTCCGACCCAACCACTGACGGCTGATTGAACCCGGTTTAGCTTTCTAGCTGCTGCCGAGAAACTGCCTTCATCCACCGCAGCGATAAAGGTTCGCAGTTGATCGAGTGATACGCCATCGAGCATTTCAATCTCCATCCATCTCATTGGCAGATACTTTACATCTCAATATACCGTCTATTCAGATGCAGCCTCAAAGTTCATCGTTCTCGTGACGTTCAATCCACACGATAAAGGTGACTTAACCATGCAAATTCTCCATCTCGACTCCAGCATTCTCGGCGCCGCTTCAGTGAGTCGCCAGTTGTCCTCAAACATTGTTGGACGGTTGAAGGCCCTGCATCCTGACAGCAATGTGACCTACCGAGATCTCGCGCTCGACCCGGCCCTGCACCTTTCCGGCAAGCATCTGGCCGCTTGGCAGGGTGCAGGAAGTGACGATGCAATGCTCACGGAAGATCTCTACAAAGGCACTGCGTATCTGCAAGAACTGCTCGAATCGGACGTCGTTGTCATCGGCACGCCCATGTACAACCTCACGATCCCTACTCCGCTTAAAGCGTGGATTGACCGAATCTCATTGGTCGGCAAAACCTTCCAATACACCGACAAAGGCCCCGCAGGCCTGTTGAAAAACAAACAGGCCTACATCGCGTCTTCTCGCGGTGGCGTGTATTCCTCTGGTAGTCCTGCGGCGCCCTTAGAACATCAAGAGACCTACCTGATCGGGTTGCTGGGGTTCCTGGGTATCAGCGATACGAAGGTTATTCGTGCTGAGGGCTTGGCTATCAATGCGCAGGTCAAAGATGCCGCCATCGCTAAAGCTCTCGAAGATATCGCTGACATCACCGGCTGATCACAACCCGCACTTCCTTTTCCCGCAATAGAGGACTTAAGCATGACTTACTCCATCATCGGTTCCGGCAAGGTGGGCACCGCCCTCGCCCGCCAATTCGCCCGTAATGGCATTCCCGTCGCAATCGCCAACACCCGAGATCCGATCAGCCTCGCCCCGCTCATCAATGAGTTGGGCAACACCGTGACGGCGCAGCCTCTTGAACAGGCTCTGGAAGCAGACATCGTCATTCTCGCCATTCCTTTCGGCGCTCATCGAGAGATTGGCCAGCGATTCGCGAACTGGAAGAACAGGATCGTCATCGACGCCATGAACACTTATGGCGTGCCGCCTCAGGAGCTTGGCGACCGCGCTTCCACTGACGTCGTCGCAACCGCTTTTGTCGGCGCAAGGATGGTGAAAACCTTCAATCAGCTCCCTGCGGCACTGTTAGCCAAGGATCCTGCGAACGATGGAGGGCGGCAAGTGATGTTTGTTTGGAGCCGGGATCAGGAAGCCAACACGACCGTTACCCAACTGGTGCATCAGTTGGGCTTTGCCCCGATATCCTTGGGTGAGATTGATGAAGGCGGAAAGTTGCTGGGTTTGGGCGGCCCACTCATCCTGCAAAACATCATCAAATATCAATGATTCGACGGCTGTGGTTCATGTGCCATGAGCAACTACCTGTGGGGTTGCACTAAGCATGAGGAGGTAGTCTAAGAAAGACGCTCGATAGACGGGTCTGGTACACACCTAAGTCATCGGTTTCACTACCTTGAAAAAGTTGTGGTATCACGCTCATCCGTGATTTGCGCCATAAAAAAGGGCTCTCTCGGGCCCTTTTGTACTCAACCAAAATCACTTTGTCAGCCAAGACTCAACAGTCGCGGCGCCGTGCTTCGTTTTCCAATCTTTAAGCGTTTTGTGGTTACCGCCTTTGGTTTCGACGACTTCGCCGGTATGAGGATTTTTATAAACCTTCAACTGGCGAGGCTTGCGGCTGCCTGCTTTGGATTCGACAGCTGGAGCGCGACGGCCTACTTGTGGATCTAGCAGGTTGATTACGTCCTTAAGGCTGTAGCCGTATTTTGCGAGCAAATCGCGCAGCTTCGTTTCGAACTCAATTTCTTTCTTGAGTCCAGCATCGCCCTTGAGGGCTTCAAGAGCCTGGAGCTGCTCGGCGAGGTGTTTTTCGAGCTGGCGAAATTCTGCGAGTTTGGACATGGTAAATCCCTATGTGGTAAGTCTCTCAACAATACACCAAAAAGTGCGCTTTTCATTTACGTACAGTGCCCTGCCTAAAGCTGCGGTCAAGCTGATAGCCTTATAACATTCACTAGGAAGACTTTACCCCGAACAGCCTGGGGACATATAGATACGGCGTTACCTGGTTTATCTTTGATGTGCGTATGGCGACCTATAGCAATATATCCAGGCTGGTGGACACCATGATCGATCACGCCATCTGACGCGTACATATATGAACGATTGAGCTCCTGATGAATAAGCTCAAGCCTTGTCTTGAGCTCAGGCCAATAATTCCCCGCGCCGAAAGAGATAAAAGAACCACTACCTAATGAAGAGGATAGCTCGACCTTATTGTCTTCTAGGAGACTCCAAAGCACAGCACCTCGATGGAATGGGTGAGCAATAAATGCAATAGGGGCAATTAGAGGATACGGGCCTATCACGACGCGTCCTTGCTCATCTGTACGGTCACTGAACGGGGCACCGTCGCTGTTGACTAGGCAAACATGAGCGCCAGCCAATGGCAACCCTTCACTATCAATGATGTTGAAAGCGTAACTCTGTGTTTGGGGAATGGAAGTGAGCTGGGCCAATGACATTGTGAATGCCTGCTCCAATCCTGACTGGAGCGCAGCAATAGCACTCAATTGAAGCCGTTCAATTGCCAGTGGCTCCTCACTCCCGGCCTCCAAAAATTGTTCCTCCTCATTCCACAGCAGCAATTGGGCTGCCGGTGCTCCTTTCCACTCGAGCAGGGTACGTCCGGTGACCTTTAGGTTCGGAGGTTGGAGATCATCAACACCAATCCGCAGTACGAGGCCGCAGTGAGTGATACCAGGAATGCTGCCTCGAATCGTCAGAGAATGATCATTATTGTTCCATGCTTGGGTAACGGTATGAAGCTTTGCGTCCTTCAGCCCAGTCACCACATCTTCCGTGAAGGTAGACAGTGACTCTTTGACTCTTTGTGCGGCACTCGCTAGCTGCGCGTGTCTCTGGGTCTCTCTGCTCGCCTCTACGTCCATAGATCTCAGATTTCGGTCAATCTGAGCATTGAACTTGCTGGTATCAAATTTGATTGCCAAATCTTGCTCCTTACTAGGGCTCAACCAAGCGTCCAACTCGGCGCGCACTTGGCTCATGGTTGGCCGATTCTCTGGCGTAAAGGCTGTCGCACTAGCAATCAGCATATCTAATGGGGCTGTGTTTTCGGCGGCAGGTAGATAAGTGCCAATTTGAAAAGCCTCATGATTTAAATCGTAAGCGCCTGGCAAAGCAAATCGCTGTCCGGTAGCAAGCACCCAAATAGTTTTCGCGATCGAAAAAACATCGGCAGGCTTGCCATCGGCTTCTATTGCGGTATTGAGCATCTCAGGAGCACTGTAGAACAGAGGGCCTATTCTCTCATTTGGCTCGGTTATGCCTGTCTTGCCTTCAAAACTAACAAGCCCAAAGTCACCCACCGTCCATTGACCTTGGTAGTAGAAGAGATTCTCGGGTTTGATATCACGATGGGAAAACCCGCGCTCATGCATAGTTTCAAGCACCATTGAGATTTCGTGAAATGCTTGAACGACGTCTCTGAGTGACGGTGATTTGCCAAGTTGCTTGGCAAGTGGGATAGCGAGTCCCATCACCACCCAAGGTTGTTGATCGGGCTTAGGGGCGGTATCGGCCTCAAAAACTGGTATAACACCCGGAATATCGGCACATCTTTTGAGCGCATCCACTTCGTCATGAAAACGGTCGACCCGTTTCTGTGTGCCTCGCGATTTGAGTTTTTTCGGGTTGATTTTGAGCAGTTTAAGCGCGCCAACCTTTCCATCTTTTTCTGCACGGAAGACGTCACCGTTTCCTCCGCTGCCAAGGGACTTTCGAGAGTCGTAAGTCCATCCATTCACCACTATTAAGGTGGTACCCCCAGACTTCTTGCCAACCATTTCCATCCTCAAAATTCATTGGGTCTTTGGCTGCAAACCCGCCTAACGCAGTCTTAGCCCGCCTCAGCACATCAAGTGCCATGGCACTTTTTATATTTCAGTCCAGAACCGCAGGGGCAACGTTCATTGCGACCCACGTTCCCTATCGAAGCTCTAACCGCTGCCCGGTCGGCTTCATCGATGATATGGGCTATGAAGGCAGTCTGATGCTCGACCTCCGCTCTTTGACTTTCGCTAACCCCATCCAAATACGGCCTCAACCGCTGGATCTCAGTAACGGCACCTCTATGATCGCCAGCGTGCGCGAGGATCACGGCATACTGACTTCTGCACTGAACCATTCTCGTAACAAGTTTCGCCTTCGAGACCATAGGCAGAACATGCTGCTCCATGACCTCTCGCGCACCCTCGTAGTCTTTCAATCCGACAAACTCATCGGCTAAGTCTTGGCCGACCCTCACAATTGAGTCATAGGCACCAATCATTCCATAGAACTTCATGGAGTGAATTCGAGCGAAAGGAGTGTGGAGTCCTTGGGCCTCTCTCGTTATAGCGTACAACTCCAAGGCGTCAGCAATATGTTTCAGATCCTCATGAACATCTGGAGGCCGCTTGATGACCGTCCAAAGTACATCGGAATTTTTACCAATTACGTCCTTCGGACTGAGTCCAAGCAAATCGTAATATTCATCAATTACTTTTCGGCATAGATTTTCGGATTGCTTATGACGCTTCAGCTTCCAGAGCCCAATTGCATGGTTGTACTCAAAGACCCTTCTATTTTGGGCATCAGGTATTTTGGGGGTGGCATACTCGATTGCTCGCCTTACCTCTTCCTCATTCCCCTGCTCCGAGGCAAAAATAACTTTTTTCATTGCCCAAGCTATCTGCTCGCGGTATTCGAACTCATGCTCGACAAGAAGCGCCTCCATTTGGGCCAGACGATTCGGCACCCCATCAAATCGACCTGATCGCATGTGAGAGAAGACTACTCCGTCAAGAGCCCAGAAAGCCTGATGAGGGTTCAAACTTCCTGAATCCACCGCCTGCTCAAGCCTGGAAAGAATATCTACCGCTATACCCATCTCATAGAACACCTCCTCTCCGGACAGTCCAATGAGGGTCATAACGTCATCAAGCTTGATGAACACTTGGGTCAGAAGTGAAAACCTGGAGGTATCCCGATCCTTCTCCAGTCCCGCGACCAAAATCTCTTTCAAGGTCAGTAGAGCCGTATTTACCAGGGATGCCCCCATGAGCTCTAGGTGTCGGAGGCCTATCGCCCGGACAGAATCATGGACTTTGAGACTTTTGGCGCCAAAGACCTCAACCGTACCCGTGGCCTGGATCTTTTTGATCGCAACAGCTGCACCAATCTTCGTTAGGCCAAGGGTGGCTGTCAGCAGGCGAATAACCTCTTCCTGCGTAAGCCCCAC
>Ga0302168_1000192_pt1 | contig 14676 bp, 13 predicted proteins | sample I_Fen_N1_2_FD_193494 | JGI IMG/M metagenome (GOLD analysis project Ga0302168, IMG submission 193494) | Peat permafrost microbial communities from Stordalen Mire near Abisko, Sweden - I_Fen_N1_2 | ecosystem: Environmental > Terrestrial > Soil > Wetlands > Permafrost | place: Sweden: Abisko...
CGAAATCACCGTGATGGTGTCCGCGCTGCAGGCAGGGACCCGGGATGCCGTGGACTTCATGCAGGAGAGCTCGTTCAAGGCCGACGACTGCGTGCAACAGGCGCAGGAAGCCGGCGCGGCGCTGGCGGAAATCACCGGCGCGGTGGCGCAAATGCGTGAAAGCAATACGCAGATCGCGGTGGCGGCCGAGCAGCAGAGTCAGGTGGCGGAGGAGATGAATCGGGCGGTGGTGAGCATTCGCGATGTCACCGAGAACACGGTGCGGCAAACCGTCAATTCGGCAACGACCAGCAATGACCTGGCGGCGTTGGCCGGGGAGTTGAGCAGGGCCATAGGGCAACTCAAGCTCTAAGGGACTCATCGCGAGCAGGCTCGCTCCCACAGGGAATAATCAGCGGCCACAGGTTGTGGTCTGACAGAACGCCATTGTGGGAGCGAACTGGCTCGCGAAGAGGCTGGCCCGCTCAGCATCAATATTGACCATGACCTCTATCACCTCCATAGCCAACCTTGATTCGCCGCCCGCATCAGCCAGACCTATCCTTTATTCATGTGTTCAACATGGATCGAGGATAAACATCATGGGTAAACGTCACCCCAACCTTCCCGCCTGGCAATGGCGCGCCTACCCGAACAATCATCAGCATCCGACCAATCTGGTGTTACACCTGATTGCCGTGCCGCTGTTCATCCTGGGGTTCCTGTTGATTGTTACCGGGGTGTTCGGCTTGAGCTTCGTGAACATCGCCATCGGCGTGATCGGCCTGTTGGCCGCGCTGGCCTTGCAACGTCACGGTCACAGCCTGGAGGCGCAAGCGTCCGAGCCGTTCAGTGATCGCAAGGATGCCGTCTCGCGCCTGCTGGTCGAGCAGTTCCTGACATTCCCACGGTTTTTCTTCAGCGGCGGCTGGTGGCGCGCCTGGCGGGAGCGCCACCGCCATCATTGATCAGGCGAACACCGTCACGGTCTGCCGGCTCATGGCAATCAACCGCCCCCGCGCATCCCACAGGTTCGCGGCGGCATGGCCGTAGCCGTCGGCGGCGTGTTCGGTTTCGACGAGGTATTTGCACCAGTCCAGGGTGCTCAGTTCGAGCAACGGCTGCACGAACTCGATGGTCCAGGTCAGGGTGCTGCCCATCGCCGGCTTCTTCAGAAACGGCATCAGCGCCGGCGGCCAGGCGTCGACCAGTGCCAGGATGTGCGACTCCGTGACCGCCTCGTCCTTCACATCGCCACGCAAGCGCACCCAGCCGCCCATCTCACGGGATGTGTTGCCAGTGAACGGCAGCCCGCCGACACTCCAGCGCATCGCCAGATGCCGCATGAATTCCGGGGTCACGCCCTTGACGTAGGGCAGCTCCTGGCAGTCATCCCAGTGTTTCATTTCCGGGGCCGGTTGCGCCGTCACCGCCACTTCCGAAGGCCGCGAGGCGCCGAAACTGCCCTGGATCAAAGTCACCACCTGCCCCTTCTGCATCGCCCGGCCCAGCACCTGGCTGACGGCTTTGCCTTCACGCAACACATCGACTTCGAAACTGACCGGCACCTCCGGTTCGACCGGACCTACGAAGGTGATCGCCAGCGACCGCACCTGCCGATCCGCTGGCACCCTGGCGCGCATGGCTTCGTATTGCAAGGCAGCCACCAGACCACCGAAGCTGGCTCGCCCCTGTGCCCACTCAGCCGGAATCGACAACGCCAGGGGCTGGCGGCGGACGGCGTCAAGCAAATCGGAAAAACGCATGCAAACCTCAAGGGCAGGAAAAGGATCAGGGAATCTTAACCAGCCGGCGCGTCGGCCACAGTGATGATTACCGCCAAAGTGCACGACAGATAAGCCGTGCAGGAGGGCCGGGGAACAGTCAGGATTTGAAGCAGGCCTTGCTGAACTTGTCCAGGACACGATCAGCACGGTGCTCTGCCTTGACCATGGTGGTTTTCCAGACCGCGACACAAGGATGCAAATCCGCCTCCTGCTCGGCCCTGACCAGCCATTGCCAGCAATCGTGCCAATCGCCCAATGCCGCCTGGGCCGATCTCAGCCTGGGCAACGCCGCCTTCGGCAAACGGTCCAGCTCGGGGTAAGCTTCGATGCCATAGCGCACTCGCTTGATCAGCAGGCGCAAACGATGGCGGTCGTGGGCAGGATCGTGCAGCGCCTCGTCGAGTTTCTTCCACTGCTTGGCCAGGCGCCTGACGATACGCTTGCGCAGGCCCTTGAGCAGATCCTGACGCTGGGCGGCCCGCAGGAAGCGCGGAAAGGCATCGAGAATTATCAGCAGTTGGTTGAGCTCGGGGCTTGCGGCCACTGCGGGATAGGCTTCGTCCATCTGCGCCATGCGTCGCTGAGCCGCTTCGGGTTGATCGTGCTGGAGCAAATACGCCGCCAGCACTTCGCGATCACGCAAGGGGGTGGTCAGGTCGCCGACCGCGGACGCTGCCGCTTCCAGCTGTTCGACACCGGGCAAGCCACGCAAGGGGCGTAACAGGCTGCGCATGCGGCGCACCGTGGTACGCAGATCGTGCAGCGCTTCCGGATCGGTGCGAGCACTCAGGCGAGCCTGACAGGCCAGCAGACGAACCTCCAGCCCTAAAACCTGCGCCACCAACCGATCAATCAAGTCAGACATCGCTTGCTCCTTGAATCGAACTTCCCCAATGACCTTACATCATGCCTCAACGCCCCGCCCGTGACTCACGAATATAGAACCGGGCCTTCTCGGCCTTTTTGGTGCAACCTTCGAATCCTTCGAATTGCTGCTGGGTCTTGGCGGCGGTCAACAGCGACAAGGCCTTGGAGTAACTGACCGTCCCGGCGAAACCCTCGGCTTTGGCCAGGTCCAGTTCATGCCACGCCGCATCGAGGTTGCTGCCACAACTATCGCGGTACGCGGTTTTTCCGGCGCAACCGGCCAGTGCCAGGGCAATCAAAGGCACACAAATCCAGGCTTTCATCACTCACACCTCAACGATAGGTAAACAATTGTGCAGGTAGGACGGCCTGGGGCATGAAAAGTGCCGTCCATCGCCACAGCAAACTATAGCGTTCGAGAGAATAACCATCTGCCGCCATGGAGTATCGAAATAACGACGCGTTGACCCATCGAGCGACCTTAACGATTGAAGCACGCCCCTCGATGGGTGCATTGTTGAACCATTGAAAACGAGGGCGATTCATGAAGAAGCGTGTCGCACTGGTACTGGGCTCAGGTGGAGCCCGCGGCTATGCCCATATTGGCGTTATTGAAGAGATCGAGCGGCGTGGCTACGACATCGCCTGCGTCGCCGGTTGCTCCATGGGCGCGGTGGTGGGTGGCATTTATGCCGCTGGCAAACTCAAGGAGTATCGCGACTGGATCGAGAGCCTGGATTACCTCGACGTATTGCGTCTGGTGGACGTCAGTTTTCGTCTGGGGGCGATTCGTGGAGAAAAGGTCTTCGGACGGATCCGCAAGATTGTCGGCGAGATCAATATCGAAGAGCTGCGCATCCCCTACACGGCGGTGGCCACCGACCTGACCAACCAGCAGGAAATCTGGTTCCAGGAAGGTTGCCTGCACCAGGCCATGCGGGCTTCGGCGGCAATTCCCAGCCTGTTTACCCCGGTGATGCAAGGCAATCGCATGCTGGTGGATGGCGGCATTCTCAACCCGCTGCCGATCGTGCCAGTGGTGTCGAGCCATTGCGATTTGATCATCGCGGTTAACCTCAACTCCACCAACCAGCGCCATTACCAACTGCCGGTGATCCAGCGGCCCGCCGCGTTCAAAAGCCGCTTCGACAGCCTGATCAATTCCCTCGGTTCGAAGTTGCCGTTCCGGCGCAAGCAGGCCGAACAATTGTTGCTGCTGGAAAAAGAAGCGTTGATGGCCGAAGCGGCCGAGATCAACCCCTGGATCGAATCCGCCGAACCCGAAGCCCAGCAACCGGCTGCTGCGCCGGAACGCGACGGAGCACCGAAGTCAGCCACCGGTTCATTCATCATCGACAACGTCGGGCCGGCGTCGTTGCTGGATTTGATCAACCAGAGTTTCGAGGTGATGCAGACGTCCCTGGCGCAGTACAAGATTGCCGGGTATCCGCCGGACATCCTGATCAACGTGCCGAAGCGGGTGTGCCGGTTTTTCGAGTTTTACAAGGCGCCGGAGCTGATCGCGCTGGGACGGGAGATTGCGCGGGATACGCTGGATCGGTATGAGAGCGAGCGCGAATCCTGAGTGAATTTGAGGGTGCCATCGTCGGAACGCCGCCCGGAGCTTGCTCGCGATGGCACCACTACAAACACCACAGCACTAAAGCCCCCCCTCACTCAACAACCGATACCCCACTCCCGCCTCGGTCACGATGAACCGCGGCTGGGTCGGATCGTCCGCCAGCTTCTGCCGCAAATGCCCAACCACGATTCGCAAATAGTGACTGTCCTCGGTGTGGGTCGGTCCCCAAATGTCCTTGAGCAATTGCTGCTGGGTGATGACCCGCCCCGGATGCCGCGCCAGTTGCGCCAGCACCGCGTACTCCTTACGGGTCAGCGCAACTTCGGCGCCCTCGAGCAATACCCGGCGATAGGCCAGGTCCACGGTGAGTGGACCGAAGGTCAGTGCCGCTTGCTGAGCCTCGCCCACTGGCGCCTGGCGTAACAACGCACGTATTCGCGCCAGAAACTCCTGAATGCCGAACGGCTTGGTCACGTAGTCGTTGGCGCCGCCATCCAGGGCTTCGACTTTCTGCCCTTCGCTGGCGCGTACCGAGAGCACCAGCACCGGCACCGTCGACCACTCGCGGAATTCGCGCAGCACTTGTTGGCCATCCATGTCCGGCAGCCCAAGGTCGAGCACCAACAGGTCCGGTTTGTTCAAGGCTGCCTGGGCCAGGCCTTCGGTGCCAGTGCCGGCCTCCAGCACTTTGTAGCCCTGGGAAGCGAGGCTGATACGCAGGAATTTGCGGATCTGCGGTTCATCGTCGATGACCAAAATGGTCGTGGTCTGGCTCATGGTTTCCGGTCGCGACATAGAGAGTTCCAAAGAGTATCAGGCTTCACTTTCAGCGCTCACTTTCAAAGGCAGGCTGTTCCTGCAACGGCAAGTGCAAGGTAATGCAGGTGCCACGCCCTTCGATGCCGTCGGCGACGCTGATACGACCGCCATGGGCGCCCACCATGCCCTGACAGATCGCCAGCCCCAGCCCCGTGCCCTGCCCGCCGCGATCACCGCGCGCGGCGGTGTAGAACATGTCGAAAATCTTCGATCGCTCAGCTTCGGGAATGCCCGGTCCTTCATCGCTTACCGAGAAAAACAGCTCTTGGTCAGCGACACCGGCGCGCAATTGCAGACGGCCATGCAACGGCGAAAACCGCGCGGCGTTTTCCAGCACGTTGATCAGTGCCTGTTCGATCAGTGCGGCGTGGACATACAGCAGCGGCAACTCGGCCGGCATCTCGACACTGACCTGCAACGGCGCCAGCACTGCACGCAGGCGATTGAGCGAACTGCCGACAATGTCGGCCGGCGACACCCAGTCCCGCGCCAGCTTCAAGGCACCGTGACCGAGGCGAGTCATGTCCAGCAGGTTTTGAATATAACGGTCCAGGCGCTCGGCTTCATCGCGGGTGCCTTCGAGCAATTCGCGGCGATCCTCCAGCGGGATCGCTTCACCGAGGGCCAACAAGCTGTCGATGCTGCCGCGCATGGAAGTCAGGGGCGTGCGTAAATCGTGGGACACCGAGGCCAGCAAGGCGCTGCGCAGTTGTTCGGTCTCGCCGTGCAGCCGTGCGGCTTCCAGATCATCGGCCAATTGCGCGCGAGCCAGAGCCTGGGCCAACGGTTGACTCAACGCGGTCAACAAACGCCGACGCTGGCCGCTCAAGGTCTGGCCTTCCTTGGCGCACACGCCGAGCAGCGCCAGCGGTCCATCCTCCACCGACAATGGCCACCACCACCAGCGCCCAAACGGCAGCGTACCGGTGCCGGCACCCGCCGGTTGATCGTGTTGCCAGGCCCAATCGGCGGCGGCGCGTTCGGCCTCGGTAAACTCCAGCGGACCACCGGTTTCGACTTTCCAGCCGCTTTGACCGTCGCGATTGAGCAGGCACAGTTGCAGGTCACTCCAGCCGTTGAGGTGCTGGGCGGCGGCGCTGATCACGGCCTGACGGTCAGTGGCGGCAGTGAGTTTGCGTGACAGGTCGAGCAACTCGGTGGTTTCTTCCTGGGTATCGCGCAAGGCCTGCAACTGTCGGCGCTGGCGCGCCGCGAGGTTGCCCGTGAGGGCCGCCATCAGCAGGAAGAACAGCAAGGTCAGCACGTCTTCTTCGCGCTGGATGCTGAAGGAAAAATTCGGCGGAATGAACAGGAAGTCATAGGTCAGAAACGACAACGCGGCACAGGCCAGCGCCGGCCCGAGACTGCTGCGCACCGCCACCAGCAACACGGCGGCGAGGAACACCAGCGAGATATTGGGCAATGGCAGGACACTGGCCACGGCCCATGCCAACGCACTGGCCAAAATCGTTGCCACGACAGCGAGCGCATAGTCGAACCAGACCAGCGCATGCGCCGGATGTTGTCGGGGCGGATTTTTTTCTTCGTCACTGTCGAGGACGTTGATTTCCAACCCTCGCGCATCGCGCAACAAGCGTGCCGCCAGACCACCACCCAGCAACCGCCGACGCAGTCGCGGCCGGGACTGGCCGACCAGTACCAGGCTGGCACGGCGCTCGGCCGCGTGCTGGATCAGGGTTTTCGCTACCTCGCCGGCACGCAGCAGCACCACTTCGCCGCCCAGGCGTTCGGCCAGTTGCTGGGCGCTTTGCAGGCAAAGGCGTGATTGCTCGTCACGCACGCTGCCGTTGTCCACATGCACCAGGCTCCAGGGCAGATGCCGTCGCTGGGCGACGCGGCTGGCGTGGCGCACCAGGCGCTCGGCCTGGGCATCGCCGTCAACGCCCACCAGCAGGCGCCCCCGTACGGCCGGCGCGGCTTGACCCAGTTGGCGATAACCCTGGGCCAGATCGTTATCGACCTGGGCCGCCGCAGTTTGCATCGCCAGTTCACGCAGGGCAGTGAGGTTGGTCTGGGTGAAAAATGCGTCGATGGCGGCTCGCGCCTGCTCCGGCACGTAGACCTTGCCGTCGCGCAGACGCTCGAGCAGTTCCCGTGGCGGCAGGTCGATCAACAGCAGCTCGTAGGCCTCTTGCAGCACCCAGTCCGGCAAGGTCTCGCGAACCTGCACGCCGGTAATGCCACGGACCTGATCGTTGAGGCTTTCCAGGTGCTGGACGTTGACCGTGGTGAACACGTCGATGCCGGCAGCGAGCAATTCCTGAATGTCCTGCCAGCGTTTAGCGTGGCGACTGCCGGGGGCGTTGCTGTGGGCCAGTTCGTCGACCAGCACCAGCTTCGGTTTGGCCGCGAGCAGACCGTCGAGGTCCATCTCTTCGAGCATCACGCCCCGGTACTCCGAGCGCACCAGCGGTTGTTGCGGCAAGCCGCCGAGCAACGCTTCGGTTTCGGCGCGACCATGGGTTTCGACGACGCCGGCAATGACTTTCACGCCCTGGCGCAGTTGGGTGTGCGCTGCTTGCAACATGGCGTAGGTCTTGCCGACACCGGGTGCTGCACCGAGGAAAACCTTGAGTCGGCCACGGCCATCCCGGGGCAGGTCTGCTAACAGCGCGTCGGCGCGGCCGGAGTCGCTCATGTTTGAAGCTCTCTTTTTTCAGGTGTTGATGTGGTGATTGTTCAGCTGCCATCGCTAGCAGGCTAGCTCCCACAGGGGATTGCTGACTTCCTGTGGGAGCTAGCCTGCTAGCGATTGACGCCGCCACCGATCTACAGTTTTTCCAACGCCATATTCAGCGCCAACACATTCACCACCGGCGGCCCCACCAGCGGCTGCTCGATGTGCGCATTCATCAATTGCTCAAGCGTAGACACCGGGACGTTGCGCGCTGCCGCGACACGCGCCAGTTGATAGGCAATCGCCGCCGGTGGCAAGTGTGGATCGAGACCACTGCCGGAGGTGGTAATCAGCGCCAACGGCACCGGGCCCTGACCGGGTACGAGCAGTTTATTGGCATCGTCGATCACCCGAGTGGCCAGCGCCGGGTTGCTCGGCGACAGGTTGCTGGCACTGCTCGACACGGTGGCAAATGCACCGGCCGATGGCCGTGGGTGGAACCAGGCGTCGCCGACGAAATCCTGGGCGATCAGCGCAGAGCCCCGGACCTTGCCCTGGGCATCGCGCACCAGGCTGCCATTGGCCTGATCCGGGAATGCAACCTGAGCCACGCCAGTGACCACCAAGGGGTAAGCCACGCCGGTGATCAGGGTCATCAAAACCAACAGGCTCAAGGCCGGACGTATCATTGTGGACATTTCAAAATCCTCGAATTCGCAGGAAAACCTGTAGGAGCGAGCTTGCTCGCGATGGATCTGAAGGCGCCGCGCTTTGTCAGAAAGGGCGCGTTATCGTTGACCACCATCGCGAGCGGGCTCGCTCCTACAGTAGGGGGTGTCAGATCAAACCAGATGCAACGCCGTCAACAGCATGTCGATCGCCTTGATGCCCACGAACGGCACCAGGATTCCGCCCAGCCCGTAGATCAGCAGATTGCGTCGCAACAATGCCGCGGCACTGGCCGCCTGGACTCGTACACCGCGCAACGCCAGCGGAATCAGCACCACGATGATCAAGGCGTTGAACACGATCGCCGAGAGAATCGCGCTCTGCGGGCTGCTCAGGTGCATCACGTTCAACACGCCCAGTTGCGGGTAGATCGCGGCAAACAGCGCCGGCAAAATCGCGAAGTACTTGGCCACGTCGTTGGCGATGGAGAAAGTCGTCAGCGCACCGCGGGTCACCAGCAATTCCTTACCGATCTGCACCACGTCCAGCAGCTTGGTCGGATCGCTGTCGAGGTCGACCATGTTCGCCGCTTCACGGGCGGCTTGCGTGCCGTCGTTCATCGCCATGCCGACATCCGCCTGGGCCAGGGCCGGGGCGTCGTTGGCGCCGTCGCCGCACATGGCGACCAGGCGGCCATCGTTCTGCTCGTGACGAATGCGCGCCAGTTTTTTCTCCGGCGTGGCTTCGGCCAGCACGTCATCCACGCCCGCTTCGGCGGCAATCGCCGCAGCGGTCAGCGGGTTGTCGCCGGTCACCATGACCGTGCGAATCCCCAGTTTGCGCAGCTCGGCGAAACGCTCGCGGATGCCGGGCTTGACCACGTCCTTGAGGTGGATCGCGCCGAGCAGTTTGCCGTCGGCACAGACCAGCAACGGGGTGCCGCCGCTCTGGGCGATCTTGTCGATTTCCCGCGACAGGGACGGGGCCAGCTCGGCGCGTTTCTGGCCAACGAACGCGAGCAGCGAGTCCACCGCCCCCTTGCGGTACACGCGACCTTGATAGTCGACACCCGACAGGCGCGTTTCGGCGCTGAACGGCACGCCGGTGAGCAACTCAGCCCTCGGTTCGGGTTGTGGATGCAGGGCACGCAGGTATTCGACTATGGATTTGCCTTCGGCGGTGTCATCGGCCAGCGAGGCGAACAACGCACCTTCGGCCAGCTCTTTCGAGCTGACGCCCGGGGCGGCGTATACCGCCGTGCAACGACGGTTACCGAAGGTGATGGTGCCGGTCTTGTCCAGCAACAGGACGTGCACGTCCCCCGCCGCTTCCACGGCGCGACCGGACTTGGCAATCACGTTCAGACGCACCAGGCGATCCATCCCGGCAATACCAATGGCCGACAACAGACCGCCGATGGTGGTCGGAATCAGCGTGACCAATAACGCCACCAGGAACACCAGCGGCAGACTGCCGTTGGCGAAGTGGGCGAACGGCTGCAGGGTGACGACCACCAGCAGGAAGATCAGGGTCAGGCCGATCAGCAGAATGTCGAGGGCCACTTCGTTCGGGGTTTTCTGGCGTTTTGCGCCTTCGACCAGAGCGATCATGCGGTCCAGGGTCGATTCGCCCGGGTTGGCGGTGATCTTCACCAACAGCCAGTCAGACACCAGCCGTGTGTTGCCGGTGACGGCCGAGCGGTCGCCGCCGGACTCGCGGATCACCGGCGCGGACTCACCGGTAATCGCCGCCTCGTTGACCGCGGCGATGCCTTCGATCACCTCGCCGTCACCGGGGATCATCTCCCCCGCTTCGACGCGCACCACATCGCCCTTGCGCAGGCTGGTGGCCGGCACCACTTGAAAGGTGCCATTGCTGGTTTTACGGCGAGCGCTGAGGCCTTCACTGCCGGCCTTGAGACTGTCGGCGCGCGCCTTGCCACGACCTTCGGCCAGGGCTTCGGCAAAGTTGGCGAACAGTACGGTGAACCACAGCCACACGGCGATTTGCGCGGCGACGAAGGTCGGCACCGCCGTGTCTGGAATGAAGCACAGCACGGTGGTCAGGATCGCCGTCAGTTCGACCACCAGCATCACGGGCGCACGCTGCAACTGGCGTGGGTCGAGCTTGACGAAGGCTTGCACCAGCGCCGGGCGCCAGAGCGCCGAGATCGCGGTTTTCGGTTGCTCCGGCGCTTTCGCGGCGACGGTTTTGGTTACGGGCATATTCATCAAATAGTCCTCAGAAACCCATGCTCAAGTGTTCAGCGATTGGACCCAGCGCCAAGGTCGGCAGGAAGGTCAAACCACCTACCAGCAAAATGGTCACGGTCAGCAGGGTCACGAACAGTGGGCCGTGGGTCGGGAAGCTGTTCTGGCTGATCGGTGCGGTTTTCTTCATCGCCAGGCTGCCGGCCAGGGCCAGTACCGGGAGGATGTAGCCGAAGCGACCGATCAACATGCCCAGACCCAGCATCAGGTTATGAAAGGGCGTGTTGGCGCTAAAGCCACCGAACGCGGAACCGTTGTTGGCGCTGGCCGAGGTGTAGGCATAAAGCAACTGACTGAAACCGTGGGCACCCGGGTTGCTCACTGCTGCTACCGGGCCTGGCAGGCTGGCGGCAATCGCGCCGAGCACCAGCACGCCGATCGGCATGACCATCAAAGTCACCACCAACAGCTGCACTTCCCTGGCCTGCAGTTTCTTGCCGAGGTACTCCGGGGTGCGCCCGATCATCAGGCCCGCCAGGAACACCGCGATCAACACGTTAAGCAACATGCCGTAGAGCCCGGCGCCCACACCGCCGAAGATCACTTCGCCGACCATCATGTTGACCAGCGCGACCATGCCACTCAGCGGGTTGAGGCTGTCGTGCATGCCGTTGACCGAGCCGTTGGACGCGGCAGTGGTGGTCACCGACCACAGCACAGTGGCCGTAGTACCGAAGCGCGCTTCCTTGCCTTCCAGCGGTGCGGTCTGCTCGACGGCGACGTTGTTCAGGGTCGGGTTCGGTTGGTATTCAGCCCACAGCGAGGTGGCGCCGCCGATCAGGAACAGCGCCAACATGCAGGCGATGATCGCGCGGCTCTGACGCAGGTCTTTCACGTAGTGGCCGAAGGTGAACACCAGTGCTACCGGGATCAGGATGATCGACGCCAGCTCGAACAGATTGCTCCACGCCGTCGGGTTCTCGAACGGATGCGCCGAGTTGACGCCGAAGAAGCCACCACCGTTGGTACCCAATTGTTTGATCGCAATCTGGCTGGCAGCAGGACCGAGCGGGATCACCTGATCGACGCCTTGCATGGTCACGGCATTCACATACTGCGCGAAGGTTTGCGGCACACCCTGCCAGACCAGGTACAGCGCCAGCAGCAGGCACATCGGCAACAAGCCGTAGAGGGTGGCGCGGGTCATGTCGACCCAGAAGTTACCGAGGCTTTTGGTCGACTTGCGGCCAATGCCACGGCACAGCGCAACCAGCACGGCCAGGCCGGTGGCGGCGCTGACGAAGTTCTGCACGGTGAGGCCGACCATCTGGCTCAGGTAGCTCAACGACGCTTCGCCGCTGTAGGACTGCCAGTTGGTGTTGGTCATGAAGCTGATGGCGGTGTTGAACGCCAACGTCCACTCCTGACCCGGCAGGTTTTGCGGGTTGAGCGGCAAATGGTCCTGGAACACCAGGATCAAGAACAGCAGCAAGAAGCCTGCGAGGTTGAAGGCGAGCAAGGCCAGTGCGTACTTCTGCCAGCTCTGTTCGGCCTGCGGATCGACCCCCGCCAACCGATAACAGCCACGCTCGACCGGGCCGAGGATCGGCGTCAACCAGGTGCGCTGACCTTCCATGACCTTGTAGTAGAAGCGTCCGAGAAACGGCGCCGGGACCAATACCAAGGCAAAAAACGCGAGGATCAGCCAATAGTCATAACTGTGCATAGCCGCTCCTAGTTCCGGTCCGCGCGCAACAGCGCAACCAACAGATAAATGAACAGCCCCACTGCCAGCAGCAGTGACACCCCGTCCAGAACGCTCATGGAAATTCTCCGTGTTACGGCGCATTGCCGCGTGTGGAGTCATTGTCGACAGGGAGGCTGTAAAGGAACGAGATCGAGGGGTGTGGCGGGGCATAAAGAAAGTGTAAAGAGTGGGTTTATGGCTTTGTTACAGCGGTGTTCTGTCGGGCCTTATCGCGAGCAAGCTTGCCCGCGATGGCGGCATGACTGACGACGACGCTCTCATCTGGAGCAAAAAATACCGGCATACAGAGCCGAACATCCCCGATACGACAGCTTTCATCGCTTTACGACGGCAAATCACGAAATGGCACGCCCACTGCACACGCCCTCCCCCCGAGCTGTCCAATCCGTTGAGGGAGCAAACGCATGAACACACAACTCAAACCCACGCTGGGCACCCTGCACTTGTGGGGCATTGCGGTCGGGCTGGTCATTTCCGGTGAATACTTCGGCTGGAGTTATGGCTGGGGCGTGGCCGGGACGTTGGGCTTTCTGGTGACCTCATTCATGGTCGCCACCATGTACACCTGCTTCATTTTCAGCTTCACCGAGTTGACCACGGCGATTCCCCATGCCGGTGGTCCGTTTGCCTACAGTCGCCGAGCCTTCGGCGAGAAAGGCGGATTGATCGCCGGGCTGGCGACGCTGATCGAGTTCGTCTTTGCCCCGCCGGCCATCGCCCTAGCCATTGGCGCCTATCTCAACGTGCAATTTCCAGCCCTCGACCCGAAACACGCCGCGGTCGGCGCGTACATCGTCTTCATGGGCCTGAACATCCTTGGAGTGAAACTCGCGGCGACCTTCGAACTGGTGGTCTGTGTGCTGGCGGTCGCGGAACTGCTGGTGTTCATGGGTGTGGTCGCTCCGGCGTTCAGCTTCAGCAACTTCGCCCTCAATGGCTGGGCCGGTTCCAATGTGTTCGGCGCACCGGCGATTGCCGGGATGTTCGCGGCGATTCCTTTCGCCATCTGGTTCTTCCTGGCCATCGAAGGCGCAGCCATGGCCGCCGAAGAGGCCAAGGACCCGAAACGCACGATTCCCAAGGCCTACATCAGCGGGATCCTGACCCTGGTGTTACTGGCGATGGGGGTGATGTTCTTCGCCGGTGGCGTCGGCGACTGGCGCACCCTGTCGAACATCAACGACCCGCTGCCACAGGCAATGAAAACCGTGGTCGGCGAAAGCTCGGGCTGGCTGCACATGCTGGTGTGGATCGGCCTGTTCGGGCTGGTGGCGAGTTTCCACGGGATTATCCTCGGCTATTCGCGGCAATTTTTCGCACTGGCCCGCGCCGGTTACCTACCCGCCTCCCTGGCCAAACTGTCGCGTTTCCAGACACCGCACCGGGCGATCATCGCCGGCGGCGTGATCGGCATTGCAGCGATCTATAGCGATGGCCTGATCAACCTTGGCGGCATGACCCTGACGGCGGCGATGATCACCATGGCCGTGTTCGGCGCCATCGTGATGTACATCATGAGCATGCTCAGCCTGTTCAAACTACGCAAAACCGAGCCGAACCTGGAGCGCACCTTCCGCGCCCCGTGCTACCCACTGGTGCCGTTCATTGCATTGGTGCTCGCTGTGGTTTGCCTGGTGGCGATGGCGTGGTTCAACATGTTGATCGGGCTGATCTTCCTCGCATTCATGGCGGTGGGGTTCGTGTACTTCATGCTCACCGGGCAGTTACGTGCCGATGCGCCGGCGGATGCGATGTTGACCGGGCGTTAAAACAATCACGGTGCAGCTGACCTATCAGGCATAGAATGGAACCACTGCGAAAGTCATTCACTCAAAGTGGTATGCACGCGCGGTTGTCGAGCCTCGCCAACCGGCCTGCCTTCAAGGAGAGTCCTATGCCCTGGTATGCCTGGTTGATACTGGTAATAGCCATCGGCTCCATCGTTGGCGGTTTGATGATGCTGCGTGACACCGCCAACAAGGTCGATCTGACCGAAGAGCAACGTCGACGCGTAGCCGAGCGTAATGCGGAAGCGGACGCCAAGGATGCGCAGGACCGCTGAAAAAAAAATCGCTGTGGCTGACGGCTTTGTTTTGTGTACGCAACCCAGTGTGGCGAGGGGCGGCTTCGCGCACCAGCGGGAGCAAGCTCCCTCGCCACAGAAGCTCTCCACGACGTTTCTACTTTTCCCACTCAGCCTTGGCGATGTGCAAGCCGTGCATGCCTTTGTACGCTGCACGCTCAGGCTGGCTCCACCCCTCCAGCAACGATTCCTCCAACCGATAAATCTCCACGCCCAACGGACGACAAACGCTGAGCGGATCCTGCGCGTCAGGCCCCCACATGGCCAACGACAA
>Ga0302168_1000200_pt1 | contig 14264 bp, 13 predicted proteins | sample I_Fen_N1_2_FD_193494 | JGI IMG/M metagenome (GOLD analysis project Ga0302168, IMG submission 193494) | Peat permafrost microbial communities from Stordalen Mire near Abisko, Sweden - I_Fen_N1_2 | ecosystem: Environmental > Terrestrial > Soil > Wetlands > Permafrost | place: Sweden: Abisko...
ACGAGAATCTCGAAAGCATGATCGAGATCGGCACCTTCCGCGAAGACTTGTACTACCGCCTGAACGTGTTCCCGATCGAGATGGCGCCGCTGCGCGAGCGCGTCGAAGACATCCCGCTGTTGATGAACGAGTTGATCTCGCGCATGGAGCACGAGAAGCGCGGCTCGATCCGTTTCAACTCCGCAGCGATCATGTCGCTGTGCCGTCACGGCTGGCCGGGCAACGTGCGTGAACTCGCTAACCTCGTGGAGCGCATGGCGATCATGCACCCGTACGGGGTGATCGGCGTGGTCGAGTTGCCGAAGAAATTCCGCTACGTCGATGACGAAGACGAGCAACTGGTCGACAGCCTGCGCAGCGATCTGGAAGAGCGGGTGGCCATCAACGGTCACACCCCGGACTTCTCCGCCAACGCCATGCTGCCACCCGAAGGCCTGGACCTGAAAGACTACCTCGGTGGTCTGGAGCAGGGCCTGATTCAGCAGGCGCTGGATGATGCCAATGGCATCGTCGCACGCGCCGCTGAACGCCTGCGCATTCGTCGCACCACGCTGGTGGAAAAGATGCGCAAGTACGGCATGAGCCGTCGCGATGGTGATGAACAGGCGGATGATTGACGCCTGTTTTTCAAGTCCTTAATTTCTGGGCGGTTTTTTTTAGGCACGGGTATTGCTAAGTCCCTCGCAACGTTCCGTTTAACTGACGGTCAGCCAAGCGAGAGAGCACGATGCCCCAAGCCGCCCAGATGTCTCCTGTCCCAGACGCTTCGGGACAACCGTCGTCCGTAGAGCAGGCGAGCCGGCTTGGCCTTGAGCAGGCGTTTGCGCTGTTCAGCCAGATGTCGAGTCAACTGACCGATTCCTACAGCATGCTTGAAGCCCGGGTCACCGAGCTCAAGGGCGAGTTGGCCGTGGTCAGTGCCCAGCGCATGCAAGAGCTGGCGGAAAAAGAACGCCTGGCCAATCGTCTGCAAAATCTCCTCGACCTGTTGCCCGGCGGCGTTATCGTTATCGATGCCCAAGGCATCGTGCGCGAAGCCAATCCGGCAGCGTGTGAATTGCTCGGTCTACCCCTCGAAGGCGAACTCTGGCGCCACGTCATCGCTCGCTGCTTTGCGTCTCGCAAGGACGACGGTCACGAAATCTCGCTCAAGGACGGTCGGCGTCTGTCGATCGCCACTCGCTCGCTGGACGCCGAACCCGGTCAATTGGTGCTGCTCAACGACCTGACTGAAACCCGTCATCTGCAGGACCAATTGGCCCGTCACGAACGCTTGTCTTCCCTGGGTCGAATGGTCGCCTCGCTGGCGCATCAGATTCGTACGCCGCTGTCGGCCGCGTTGCTGTACGCCAGTCACTTGACCGAGCAGGAACTGCCGGTCGCCACGCAGCAGCGTTTTGCCGGTCGCCTGAAAGAGCGTCTGCATGAGCTGGAACATCAGGTTCGCGACATGCTGGTGTTCGCTCGCGGCGAGCTGCCGCTGACCGATCGCGTGACGCCCAAACAACTGATGCAATCGCTGCAAGCGGCGGCACTGACGCAGGTTCAGGACCTGCCAGTGCGTTGGCAGTGCGACAGTCATGCCGGCGAATTGCTGTGCAATCGCGACACGCTGATCGGGGCGATCCTCAACCTGATCGAGAATGCGATTCAGGCCAGTGCCGGTGATGTCCGTTTGAAGGTTCACTTGTACACCCGCGAAGACAACTTGCGCGTGTGCGTCAGCGACAGTGGCAGTGGCATCGACAGCGCGGTGCTGGCGCGTCTGGGTGAACCGTTCTTCACCACCAAGACCACCGGGACCGGTTTGGGCCTGACCGTGGTCAAGGCCGTGGCGCGTGCGCATCAGGGCGAATTGCAACTGCGCTCGCGGCCGGGTCGCGGTACGTGTGCACAGGTGGTCCTGCCGCTTTTTTCGGGTGACAAACCCGGCGCTCAGGGAGCGGAATGAAAGGCATGGCAATCAAGGTTCTACTGGTCGAGGATGACCGCGCGCTACGCGAAGCTCTGGCCGATACGCTGATGTTGGCGGGGCACGATTTCAAGGCAGTGGGTTCGGCAGAGGAAGCGTTGGCGACCGTGGCCGTCGAGGCGTTCAATCTGGTGATCAGTGACGTCAATATGCCGGGCATGGACGGGCATCAGTTGCTCGGCTTGTTGCGGGCGCGTCAGCCGCAATTGCCGGTGTTGCTGATGACGGCCCATGGCGCCGTCGAGCGCGCAGTCGATGCGATGCGCCAGGGCGCAGCGGATTATCTGGTCAAGCCGTTCGAGCCCAAGGCCTTGCTGGATTTGGTCGCGCGTCACGCGTTGGGCAATCTCGGTACGTCGGAGGGCGAAGGTCCGGTGGCGTTCGAGCCGGCCAGCGCGCAATTGCTGGAGTTGGCCGCCCGAGTGGCGCGCAGTGATTCCACGGTATTGATCTCTGGCGAGTCCGGCACCGGCAAAGAAGTATTGGCCCGCTACATTCATCAGCATTCCCACCGCGCCAGTCAGCCGTTTATTGCGATCAACTGCGCCGCGATCCCCGACAACATGCTCGAAGCCACGTTGTTCGGTCACGAAAAAGGCTCTTTCACCGGCGCCATCGCTGCACAGGCCGGCAAATTCGAACAAGCCGACGGCGGCACGATCCTGCTCGACGAAATCTCCGAAATGCCCCTCGGGCTGCAGGCCAAATTACTGCGGGTGTTGCAGGAGCGTGAAGTCGAGCGCGTTGGCGCACGCAAAACCATCACCCTGGACATTCGGGTCGTCGCCACGACCAACCGTGATCTGGCCGGTGAAGTGGCGGCGGGGCGTTTCCGTGAAGACCTTTACTATCGACTGTCGGTATTTCCGCTGGCCTGGCGTCCGTTGCGCGAGCGTACCGCCGACATCCTGCCGCTGGCCGAGCGACTGCTGACTAAACACGTCAATAAAATGAAGCACGCGGCAGCGAAGCTGTCGCCCGAGGCACAGGCGTGCCTGATCGCTTATCCATGGCCGGGCAATGTGCGAGAGCTGGACAACGCGATTCAGCGAGCCTTGATTCTGCAGCAAGGTGGTTTGATTCAGCCGCAGGATTTTTGTCTGTCGGGGCCGGTTGCCTGTGCGCCGTTGCCGGCATTGGTGGCTGCACCGTTGCGAGCCGTCGAGGTTGACGCTGAATCGGCTGGCGCACTGGGCGATGACCTGCGGCGCCGTGAATTCCAGATGATCATCGACACCTTGCGCGCCGAGCGCGGCCGTCGCAAAGAGGCCGCCGAGCGACTGGGCATCAGCCCGCGCACCTTGCGCTACAAGCTGGCGCAGATGCGCGATGCCGGAATGGATGTGGAAGCGTATCTGTTCGCCACCTGAAAGTTGACGCACCTGACACCGATCTAAATGTGGGGGCGAGCTTCTGTGGCGAGGGGGCTTGCCCCGGTTGGAGCGCGAAGCGGTCCCTGTTGAATTCAGTCTCAGCAAATGGCCAGAGTTTGCGACTGCTGCGCAGCCGAACGGGGCGGTGCGGCGGTCCGACAAGCCCCCTCGCCACAAAAGCTCGCTCGCGCAATGGTTTTGTGGTGAACCATGGATCGGAGGGCTTTTGTGTAGGGCAATCGCGGAGCTGGCACCCTTGTTGCTAACACCTCAGTACCCGCCGAGTGAGTGTCAAAAAATTGCGGGTCGCTAACGACGTAGCTTCGTCAAAGAGAGAAATCATGAGCCAAGGTATTGAATTTAATCGGTTGATGCTGGATATGCGTTCCATGCAAATGGATGCCATGTCTGCGTCGAAATCGACTGCCGCAGTCCCTGAATTGGGTGGCAGCAGCTTTTCCGACATGCTCGGTCAAGCCGTCAATAAAGTGAACGACACTCAGCAGGCATCCAATCAGCTGGCCAGTGCCTTCGAGATCGGCAAGAGCGGCGTCGACCTGACGGACGTGATGATTTCCTCGCAGAAGGCCAGCGTGTCTTTCCAGGCGTTGACGCAAGTGCGCAACAAACTGGTTCAGGCTTACCAAGACATCATGCAGATGCCGGTTTAAGGACGAATTGAGTCATGGCAGAAGCAGTCGCCGATAACGTTCCGGCCAAGGCCACCCCAATAGACGGCAAACCGCCGCTGTTCGGGTTGTCCTTCCTGGAAAACCTCTCCGAGATGACCATGCTGCGTCAGGTAGGCCTGTTGGTCGGCCTTGCTGCGAGCGTGGCGATTGGTTTTGCCGTGGTGCTGTGGTCGCAGCAGCCGGACTACCGGCCCCTGTACGGCAGCCTTGCCGGTATGGACGCCAAGCAGGTCATGGACACCCTGGCCTCCGCCGATATTCCTTACACCGTTGAACCGAACTCCGGTGCCTTGCTGGTCAAGGCCGATGATTTGTCCCGTGCGCGCCTGAAACTCGCGGCGGCTGGTGTCACTCCCAGCGACGGCAACATCGGTTTCGAAATCCTCGACAAGGACCAGGGCCTCGGGACCAGCCAGTTCATGGAAGCGACCCGTTATCGTCGCGGCCTCGAAGGCGAACTGGCGCGGACCATTTCCAGCCTGAACAACGTCAAGGGTGCCCGCGTGCACCTGGCCATTCCGAAAAGCTCGGTGTTCGTGCGTGATGAGCGCAAGCCAAGTGCTTCGATTCTGGTTGAACTGTATTCCGGCCGCTCCCTGGAGCCAGGCCAGGTACTGGCGATCATCAACCTGGTGGCCACCAGTGTTCCTGAGCTGAGCAAATCGCAGATCACCGTCGTCGACCAGAAGGGCAACCTGCTGTCGGATCAGGCGGAGAACTCCGAACTGACCATGGCCGGCAAGCAGTTCGATTACAGCCGTCGCATGGAAACCATGCTGACCCAGCGCGTGCACAACATCCTGCAACCGGTGCTGGGCAACGATCGCTATAAAGCCGAAGTGTCTGCCGATGTCGATTTCAGCGCCGTAGAGTCGACCTCCGAGCAGTTCAACCCGGATCAACCGGCGTTGCGCAGCGAGCAGTCGGTTAACGAACAACGCACTGCCAGCAATGGCCCGCAAGGTGTACCGGGTGCCTTGAGCAACCAGCCGCCGTCGCCGGCCTCGGCACCGCAAACCACTGGCGGCTCAACGGCCTCGGCCGGCATGGTGCAGCCAGGCCAGCCGTTGATCGATGCCAACGGTCAGCAAATCATGGACCCGGCCACCGGTCAGCCAATGCTGGCGCCGTACCCGGCGGACAAGCGTCAACAATCCACCAAGAACTTCGAGCTTGACCGTTCCATCAGCCACACCAAGCAGCAGCAGGGTCGATTGAATCGCCTGTCGGTGTCGGTGGTGGTCGACGATCAGGTCAAGGTGAACGCGGCCAACGGCGAAACCACCCGTGCGCCGTGGAGCGCCGACGAATTGGCGCGCTTCACTCGCCTGGTGCAGGACGCGGTCGGTTTCGACGCCAGCCGTGGCGACAGCGTCAGCGTGATCAACATGCCGTTCTCCGCAGAACGCGGTGAAGTGATTGCCGACATTCCGTTCTACTCGCAACCGTGGTTCTGGGACATCGTCAAGCAAGTGATGGGCGTATTGTTCATCCTGGTGCTGGTGTTCGGCGTGCTGCGTCCGGTGCTCAACAACATCACCGGTGGCGGCAAAGACAAGCAACTTCTTGGCTTGGGCAGCGACGGGGAACTCGGTGGCATGGGCGGCCTGGACGGCGAACTGGCCAACGACCGTGTCAGCCTCGGCGGGCCGCAAAGCATCCTGCTGCCGAGCCCGAGCGAAGGCTATGACGCACAGTTGAATGCAATCAAGAGTCTGGTGGCAGAAGACCCGGGTCGCGTGGCCCAGGTCGTGAAAGAGTGGATTAACGCAGATGAGTGATAACCGAGCCGTTGCCGCCAAACTGACCAAGGTCGACAAAGCCGCGATTCTGCTGCTGTCCCTCGGTTCGACCGATGCTGCCCAGGTGTTGCGCCACATGGGGCCTAAAGAGGTCCAGCGCGTGGGTGTGGCGATGGCCCAGATGGGCAACGTCCACCGCGAGCAAGTCGAACAGGTCATGAGCGAGTTCGTCGACATCGTCGGCGACCAGACCAGCCTGGGCGTCGGCTCCGACGACTACGTGCGCAAAATGCTCACCCAGGCATTGGGCGAAGACAAGGCCAACGGCCTGATCGACCGCATCCTGCTGGGCGGCAACACCAGCGGCCTCGACAGCCTGAAGTGGATGGAACCGCGCGCCGTCGCCGACGTGATCCGTTACGAGCACCCACAGATTCAGGCCATCGTGGTCGCGTACCTCGACCCGGATCAGGCCGGCGAAGTGCTCGGCAACTTCGACCACAAAGTGCGCCTGGACATCATTCTGCGGGTCTCCTCGCTGAACACCGTGCAGCCAGCGGCTCTGAAAGAACTCAACCAGATTCTCGAGAAGCAGTTCTCCGGCAACTCGAATGCCTCGCGCACCACCCTGGGTGGCATCAAGCGCGCGGCCGATATCATGAACTTCCTCGACAGCTCGATCGAAGGTCAGCTGATGGACTCGATCCGCGAAGTCGACGAAGACCTGTCCGGCCAGATCGAAGACCTCATGTTCGTGTTCAACAACCTGTCCGATGTCGACGACCGCGGGATTCAGGCGTTGCTGCGCGAAGTGTCTTCCGACGTGCTGGTACTGGCCCTCAAGGGTTCGGACGAAGGCGTCAAGGAAAAGATCTTCAAGAACATGTCCAAACGAGCGGCCGAACTGTTGCGCGACGACCTCGAGGCCAAAGGCCCGGTGCGTGTCAGCGACGTGGAAACCGCGCAGAAAGAAATCCTCACCATTGCCCGCCGTATGGCCGAAGCCGGAGAAATCGTTCTCGGCGGGAAGGGCGGCGAAGAGATGATCTAAGGTCACTATGTCGTCCAAACATGATGAGTCCCAGACCGACCTGATTCGCGGCAAGCACGTTGCCGGCTTCGACGTCTGGGCGCTGCCCAGTTTCGACCCTTTCGTCCCGGAACCCGAGCCAGAACCTGAGCCCGAGCCGCCGGAGATGGAAGAAGTGCCGCTGGACGAAGTCCAGCCACTGACCCTCGAAGAGCTCGAAGCAATTCGCCAGGAAGCCTACAACGAAGGCTTCGCCGTGGGCGAGAAAGAAGGTTTCCACAGCACCACGCTCAAGGTTCGCCAGGAAGCCGAAGCGGCGCTGGCGCCGAAGATTGCCGGTCTTGAGCAACTGATGGTCAACCTCTTCGAGCCTATCGCCGAGCAGGACACGTTCATTGAGCGATCGATGATCGACCTCGTGCAGCACATCACCAAACAGGTGATCCAGCGCGAATTGGCCATCGATTCGACGCAGATCGAACACGTCATGCGTGAAGCGCTCAAGCTCCTGCCGTTGGGCGCGGGCAATGTGCGCCTGTACATCAATCCGCAGGACTTCGAACAAGTCAAAGCCCTGCGCGAACGCCACGAAGAAACCTGGCGCATCGTTGAAGACGAGTCGCTGTTGCCCGGCGGTTGCCGGGTAGAAACCGAACACAGCCGTATCGACGCCACCGTCGAAACCCGTATCGCCCAAGTCATGGCCAAGCTGCTCGATCAGTTGCACGATCAGGCGCTGCACCCAGCCGCAGCGGATCTGCACCTGGAACTGCCGGTCGATGAAAAGCCTGCTGTTGCGCCGGTCGAAGCGGAACTGGACGTCCCTGATGCGCCTTGACCGCACCAGCTTCGCCAAACGCCTGGGCGGTTACGCCGAGGCCACGGAACTGGCCGGCGCGCCGATCCTTGAAGGCCGCTTGCTGCGCATGGTCGGCCTGACCCTCGAAGCTGAAGGTTTGCGCGCCGCCATGGGCAGTCGCTGCATGGTCATCAACGACGACAGCTATCACCCGGTGCAGGTCGAAGCCGAGGTCATGGGCTTCTCCGGCAGTAAAGTCTTCCTGATGCCCGTTGGCAGCGTCGCGGGTATTGCGCCCGGTGCCCGCGTGGTTCCGCTGGCCGACACCGGCCGCTTGCCAATGGGCATGAGCATGCTCGGTCGAGTGCTCGATGGTGCCGGTCGTGCACTGGACGGCAAGGGCGGGATGAAAGCCGAAGACTGGGTGCCGATGGACGGCCCCACCATCAACCCGCTCAAGCGCGAACCGATCAGCGAGCCGCTGGACGTCGGCATTCGTACGATCAACGGGTTGTTGACGGTCGGTCGCGGCCAGCGGCTTGGGTTGTTCGCCGGTACCGGCGTCGGTAAATCGGTGCTGCTGGGCATGATGACGCGCTTCACCGAGGCCGACATTATCGTCGTCGGCCTGATCGGTGAGCGGGGTCGTGAAGTTAAGGAATTCATCGAGCACATCCTCGGTGAAGAAGGGCTCAAGCGTTCCGTGGTCGTGGCGTCGCCGGCGGACGATGCGCCGTTGATGCGTCTGCGCGCGGCGATGTACTGCACGCGTATCGCCGAATATTTTCGCGACAAGGGCAAGAACGTCCTGTTGCTCATGGATTCACTGACCCGTTTTGCCCAGGCCCAGCGGGAAATCGCCCTGGCCATCGGCGAACCGCCGGCCACCAAGGGTTATCCGCCGTCGGTATTCGCCAAGTTGCCAAAACTGGTGGAGCGCGCCGGTAACGCCGAGAAGGGCGGTGGTTCGATCACGGCGTTTTACACCGTGTTGTCCGAAGGCGATGACCAGCAGGATCCGATTGCCGATGCCGCGCGAGGCGTGCTCGACGGCCACATCGTGTTGTCCCGGCGCCTGGCTGAAGAAGGTCATTACCCGGCCATCGACATCGAAGCGTCCATCAGCCGGGTCATGCCGTCGGTGGTCAGCCCTGAGCACATGGCCCGCGCGCAGATGTTCAAGCAGTATTGGTCGCGCTATCAGCAGAGTCGCGACTTGATCAGCGTCGGCGCGTACGTGCCGGGCGGTGATCGTGAGACGGACACTGCGATCTCCCTCCAGCCAGCCATGGTCACTTACCTGCGTCAGGGTTTGAACGACAACATCGGCATGGGCGCCAGCGTCAACCATCTCGCTTCCATCTTCGCCCCTGCCGCGGGCGGCTAACCGGCCATGGCACTGAGCCGAGCCGCGCGCCTGGCACCCGTGGTGGAAATGGCCGAAAAGGCCGAGAAAGCCGCAGTCATGCGCCTCGGGCATTTTCAGGGCCAGGTGCGCGTGGCGGAAAGCAAGCTCGCCGACCTTGAAGCCTTCCGCCTCGAATACCAGGAACAATGGATCGTGCGCGGCAGCAGTGGCGTTTCCGGCCAATGGTTGCTGGGGTATCAGGGCTTCCTGGCGCAACTCGGTACGGCCATCGATCAGCAGCGACAGAGCCTGAACTGGCATCAAAACAACCTGAACAAGGCGCGTGATACCTGGCAGCAGGCGTTTGCCCGTGTCGAAGGCCTGCGAAAACTTGTACAACGCTACATGGACGAGGCACGGCGGCTGGAAGACAAGCGCGAGCAGAAATTGCTCGATGAGTTGTCGCAGCGCTTGCCCAGACATGATCCGTATTGAACAATCGTCCGGCCTTGCTCCCCTTCCAACCAAGTGCTAAACCTTGTACAGCACGTTAGCCAATGACAAGGAAGCCGTTAAATGTCAGTCAATGCAGAAGTATCCCAGGATGGGAAAAAGCTCACGATTTCGGTCAAAGGGCGATTCGATTTCGCCAAGCATCAGGAATTTCGTGAGTCCTACGAGAATAAAGCGCTCTCGGCGGTCGTGGTCGACTTGAGAGAAGCGACCTACCTCGACAGCTCCGCGCTGGGCATGTTGCTCCTGTTGCGGGATCACGCCGGGGGTGACAACGCTGATATTCGCGTGGTCAACAGCAGTTCGGACGTGAGGAAGATCCTCGCGATCTCCAATTTCGACAAGCTGTTCGACATCACTTGACTGCCATGCAGTCACTCGACCCCCTGACGATCCTCATCGCCGAAGACAGTGCGGCCGATCGCATGCTGCTGTCGAGCATCGTCCGCCGTCAGGGCCATAACGTGCTGACCGCCGCCAATGGTGCCGAGGCGGTCGAAGCGTTCCGTCAGCAGCAACCGCACCTGGTGTTGATGGACGCGATGATGCCGGTGATGGACGGTTTCGAGGCGGCGCGGCAGATCAAGCTGCTCGCAGGGGAAACCCTGGTGCCGATCATCTTCCTGACCTCGCTCACCGAAAGCGAAGCCCTGGCCCGATGCCTGGAGGCCGGCGGCGACGATTTTCTGGCAAAGCCCTATAACCCGGTGATCCTTGCCGCCAAGATCAAGGCGATGGATCGCTTGCGCCGCTTGCAAGCCACCGTGTTGCAGCAACGCGACCTGATCGCCAGGCATCATGACTATCTGCTCAATGAACAACGGGTGGCCAAGGCGGTTTTCGACAAGGTCGCGCATTCGGGCTGCCTGAGTGCACCAAACATCCGCTACCTGCAATCGCCTTATGCGCTGTTCAACGGTGATCTGCTGTTGGCTGCCTTTACCCCGGCGGGCGACATGCACGTGCTGCTGGGGGATTTCACCGGCCACGGTTTGCCAGCGGCGGTGGGCGCCATGCCGCTGGCCGAAGTCTTCTATGGCATGACCGCCAAGGGCTACGGCCTGTCCGAAACCCTGCGCGAGATGAACGCCAAGCTCAAACGCATCCTGCCAGTGGACATGTTCTGCTGCGCAACTTTGCTGAGTCTGAGCTTTCAGCGACGCTCGGTGGAGGTCTGGAATGGCGGAATGCCGGACGGTTATCTGCATAGCATCGCCACGGGTGAGCGCAAGCCGCTGACGGCCCGTCATTTGCCGCTGGGGGTGCTGAGCCCGCAAACCTTCAATGACCGCACCGAAGTGTTTCCGATGGCCGTCGGGGATCGAGTGTTCCTGTTGTCCGACGGGGTCATCGACACGTGCGATGGCAACGAGCAATTGTTTGGCGTGGACCGGTTGCAGCGGGTGTTTGCAGCCAATCGTCAGCCTTACGCGTTGTTTGGGGAAATTGAGCAGGCCTTGCGCGATTTTGGCGGTGAGGCCCGCGATGACGTGAGCATGGTCGAGGTCAGTCTGCTGGAGGCGACGCAACTGACACCGCCGGCGCTGGTGTACTCCGACAGCGGCCAGTCCTGCCCGCTGGATTGGTCGGTGAATTTCGAGTTTCGCGCCGAGACCCTCAAGCGCTTTAATCCGCTGCCATACCTTTTGCAATTACTGCTTGAGGTCCACGGGTTGCGGGCTCAAAGCGGCGCGCTCTACAGTGTGCTCGCCGAGCTGTATTCCAATGCGCTGGAGCACGGCGTGCTGGGGCTGGACTCAAGCCTCAAGCGCGATGCGTCGGGTTTTGCCCGGTATTACCAGCAACGCAATGAGCGGTTGGAGGCGTTGCAGGACGGTTATGTGCGGGTGCATTTGCTGGTCGCGCCGCAAGGCAAGGGCGGCTGCCTGGTCGTTCGGGTTGAAGACAGTGGCAAGGGGTTCGACGTGGCGCGAGTGCTGGAACGCCCCCTTGATGGCGTCCGTCTGTCGGGTCGTGGTGTCAGCCTTGTCCGCCAATTGGGCCGTAACGCGAGCTGGTCTGACGAGGGGCGTAGTGCGCGCGTGGAGTTTTTCTGGGAGGCTCTGGCATAATTCCCCCATTCTTGATCAAGGAGTGAGCAAGTGGCTGACACACATCTGGACCCAAACGTGCTGAGCGCGTTGCAGGAAGTGATGGAGGATGAGTATCCGGAGCTACTGGATACGTTCATTCGCGATTCCGAAGAGCGTCTGCATCTTCTGCAAAATTCTGCCGATGCCACGCAACTCATGGAGGCTGCGCACAGCTTCAAAGGCAGCAGCAGCAACATGGGGGCCGTTCGGCTTGCTCAGTTGTGCCATGAGCTGGAACAGCGCGCCAAGCAAAAAAGCCTCACGGGTATTGAAAAGCTGGTGGGGGAAATCGACGGCGAATTCGCCATCGTCCGACCGCTTTATGAGGCGGAAAAACAGCGCTCTCTCTCCGAGTAATCTGACCATTCGGCACTTTTAGTACTGGACTGGTAAAACTGGCTCGACCCTTGCAATCATCTCGTTCAACTGTACCTACGATCCCAGTGCAGCGGAGACCGTTTTATGCCCGTTACCCCCAATTCACTTCTTCAGGCCAGCACAGCGGCCAAGACGCTGGCCGCGTCCGCCAATACCCCGGCGGTGGCTGCGGAGCCCGGGGACAAGGCGTCCAGCTTCGCTGAGGTTTACGCCAATCAGGCTCAGGACAAGCCTGTTGCTGTCGCTGATAAGTCGGCCAAGCCGGCGACTGACAATGCGCCGAAAGGTACTGCAAAAAAAGACGTCAGCAGCGACAAGGCTGCCGCCCCGAAACCTGCGGTTGCCGATAGCGGCAATTCCTTGCCCGCCGATAAACCGGCGCCTGCTGAGGATGCGACTGCCGACGATGTTGCACCGGATACCACTGAGACGCCGGTAGTCGACACCGCGCCTATCGACCCAAGCCTCGATCCGTCCCTTGATCCTGCCTTGATGGCGGCCGTGCAGCCGGTGATCGCGGCGCCAGTTGAGCCCGCTGCACCGGTGGTCGTTACCGCGCAACCGGCAGTCGCATCACCCGTTGCTGCGACCACGGCTGCCGCGCCTGCGCAAACTGTTCCTGCGCCAGCCACGGCAACCGCCGACAGTGATTTCGATCCTGAAGCCGATCCGCTCGATGCCCTGCCGGCAGTACGCCTGGCCATGGAGCAAAGTGGTCACGTTTCCGCGTCCAGCCAGTCGCAGCCCAAAGCCTCCTCGGCCCAAGCCCAGGCTGACGGCGAACTGACCTCGGCGCAGAACTTTGCCGCCGGCATGGCGAGCATGCTCGATGTGCAAGCCGACAAGGACAGCACCAGTCAGGGTGGTGAGAAAGCATTCAGCGGTCTGATCGATGACGGCCTGAAGGACCTGAAATCCGCCAGCAGCGATACCCGTGTCGATGACTTCGCAAACCGTCTGGCGGCATTGACTCAGGCGGCCACGCCGAAAACAGCCAATGCCTTGCCGGTGAATCAGCCGATCGCCATGCACCAGAGTGGCTGGACCGAAGAAGTGGTCAATCGGGTCATGTACCTCTCCAGCGCCAATCTCAAGGCGGCCGACATTCAGTTGCAGCCGGCCGAACTGGGGCGTCTGGATATTCGTGTGAACATGGTTCCGGATCAGCAGACCCAAGTCACCTTCATGAGTGCCCATCCAAGCGTTCGCGAAGCGCTGGACAGCCAGATGCATCGCCTGCGTGACATGTTCACCCAGCAGGGAATGGGACAGGTCGACGTCAACGTGTCCGACCAGTCGCGTGGCTGGCAAGGTCAGGGCCAGGAGCAGGCGCAGCAGGGGCAGGGTGGTCGTACCAATGCCGCGGGTGGTCGCGTCGACTCGATGGATGAAGAGCTTACGCCGACGGTGGCTGAAGTGGCAGAAGCCGCTACCAGCGTGATTGGCTCCAGCGCCGTCGACTACTACGCCTGATAAAACGCGTAACCCTTGTGGGGGCGGGCCTGTGGTGAGGGGGCTTGCCCCCGTTCGGCTGCGCAGCAGTCGTAGAATCTGCGTATGTGGTGAACCTGCCCCCAAAAAACAGGACCGCTTCGCGCTCCAACGGGGGCAAGCCCCCTCGCCACAAAGGTGCTCCCCCATTTGATTTGTGGTGTTCCTGAAATCCGCGGCCTGAGCCCCTCCTGACACTTCTGGCATAACACTTGCTCTTGCCTTGCCGTGCGACTGTGAAAACCCGAATAGTGACGGATTATTGGCATGGCGAAGAGCGAAGCAGTAGTAAAAGACCCCGCAACCAAAGGCAAGATCAAGCTGATTGTTTTGATCGTGGTGGCCTTGCTGCTGGCGATCGGCATGTCCGTGGGGGCGACCTGGTTCTTCATGCACAGCGCCCAGAGCAAGCCTGCCGCGGTGGAAACCGCCGTGGTCGGCAAGCAGCCCGCGATTTTCGAACCCATGGCGCCGGCCTTCGTGGCCAACTTCAACCAGAATGGCCGTCAGCGCTACATGCAGGTGAGCATCACCATGCAGGGCCGCAATCAGGCCGATCTGGAAGCGCTCAAAGTGCACATGCCGGTGATCCGCAACAACCTGGTCATGCTGTTCTCCGGCCAGGATTTCACCGCCCTGGCGACGCCGGTTGGCCAGGAAATGTTGCGCCAGAAGGCCACGGCCAGCGTGCAGGAAGTGGCGCAGAAAGAACTCGGCAAAGTGGTTATCGAACAGTTGCTTTTCACTAATTTCGTACTGCAGTAGGAACACGACATGGCCGTGCAGGACCTGCTGTCCCAGGATGAGATCGATGCGCTATTGCATGGCGTCGA
>Ga0302168_1000209_pt1 | contig 14102 bp, 10 predicted proteins | sample I_Fen_N1_2_FD_193494 | JGI IMG/M metagenome (GOLD analysis project Ga0302168, IMG submission 193494) | Peat permafrost microbial communities from Stordalen Mire near Abisko, Sweden - I_Fen_N1_2 | ecosystem: Environmental > Terrestrial > Soil > Wetlands > Permafrost | place: Sweden: Abisko...
TGGGAGCGGGCTTGCTCGCGAATACGGTGTGTCAGGCAACGATGATGTGTCTGATCCACCGCATTCGCGAGCAAGCCCGCTCCCACAATTAGTATGCGTCCGACTTTACTACCGCCCGTTTATCGAGATCCCCCCGCGTGCCCGACGCCATTTTGCGCCTCGCCCTGCCTTCGCCGCTGCGCCGCCTGTTCGATTACCGTGCCCCGGCCGGAGTCCTGCGCGCCCAGTTGCAACCGGGCATGCGCTTGCGAGTGCCGTTCGGGCGGCGGGAAATGATCGGGATTCTGGTAGAGATCACCGACACCAGCGAAGTGCCGGTGGAAAAGCTCAAACCGGCGATAGCCCTGCTCGACGCCACGCCGCCTTTGCCGCCTGCGTTGTTCAAGTTGTGCCTGTGGACGTCCCAGTATTACCAGCACAGCCTCGGCGACACGTTGAGTTGGGCGCTGCCGGTGTTGCTGCGTCAGGGTGAACTGGCCGAAGCGCGCCAGGAGCGCTTCTGGTCTGCCGCGCCGGGTGCCAGCCTTGATGACCCGCGCATCGCCCGCGCGCCACGCCAGCGCGAAGCCCTGGCGACACTGGCCCAGCATCCCCATGGCGTGGCGCACCAATTGCTGAGCAAACTGATGCTGAGCAAGGACAGCCTGGATTTGCTGCTGGCCAAAGAGCTGGTCCAGGTAGAAATCCGCAAACACGCCCCTGGCACTCGCCACGAGCACTGGCTTGCGCAACCGGAATTGCCGCTCAACCCGGAACAGCGCGCCGCCTATGAAGCGATTCGCGCCGGGTTCGACAGCTATCACGCGTTTCTGTTGGCCGGCGTTACTGGCAGCGGCAAGACGGAAGTCTATTTACAGCTGATCCGCGAAACCCTCGAAGCCGGCAAACAGGCGCTGGTGCTGATCCCGGAGATCAACCTCGGGCCGCAAACCCTGGCGCGCTTCGAACAACGCTTCAATGCGCGCATCGCGCTGATTCACTCGGCGGTCAATGACCGCGAACGCCTCGAAGCCTGGCTTGCCGCCCGGGATGGCGACGCCGACATTATTATCGGCACCCGCTCGGCGCTGTTCACGCCGATGAAAAACCCGGGCCTGATCATCATCGATGAAGAGCACGACGGCTCCTATAAACAGCAGGAAGGCTTGCGTTATCACGCCCGTGACCTGGCATTGGTCCGCGCCCGGCAGGAAAACATCCCGATTGTCCTCGGCTCCGCCACGCCGTCACTGGAAAGCCTGCACAACGCCTACACCGGTCGTTACGGCCTCCTGCGGCTGAACGAGCGGGCGGGTGGCGCCAAGCAGCCGCGTTTCCTGCGCCTGGATGTGAAAAGCCGCCCGCTGGACAGCGGCATTTCCGGACCGATGCAGCAGGCCATCGGTCAGACACTGGCCGCCGGCCAGCAAGTATTGGTGTTCCTTAACCGTCGCGGTTTTGCGCCGACGCTGCTGTGTCACGACTGTGGCTGGATGTCTGAATGCCAGCGCTGCGATGCACGAATGACCGTGCACCAGCGCTCCGGCGAGCTACGCTGCCACCATTGCGGCTATGTCGAGCGCGTGCCGCGGCGCTGCCCGAAATGCAGCAAGGTCGATTTGCGCCCGGTAGGCGCCGGCACCGAACGCGCCGAGGAACGTCTGGCGATTTTGTTCCCGGATGTCCCGGTACTGCGAGTCGACCGTGACAGCACGTCGCGCAAGGACGCGATGAATCAGCTGTTCGCCACCATTCAGAAAGGCCAGCCGTGCATTTTGGTCGGCACGCAAATGCTTGCCAAAGGGCATCACTTTCCACGGGTGACACTGGTGTCGATTCTCGACGCCGACGGCGGGCTGTTCTCCGGCGACTTCCGCGCCAGCGAGCGCATGGCGCAGTTGATCGTTCAGGTGGCCGGGCGCGCCGGACGGGCCGAAGAGCCGGGCAGAGTGATTATCCAGACGCACCTGGCGGACCATCCGCTGCTGGTGCAACTGACCGAGCAAGGGTATTTCGCCTTTGCCGAGCAGGCGTTGAGCGAACGTCGTTCCGCTGGACTACCTCCGTTTGCACATTTGGCGCTGTTGCGGGCCGAAGCGCATAAACCGGGGCAGGCTGAAGGCTTTCTTGATGAAGCGTGCAGCGAGGCCGAGCGCTTGCTGGCCGAGCAGAACCTGACCGGGATTGAACTGCTGGGGCCGGTGCCGGCGCCAATGGAGCGTCGCGCCGGGCGTTATCGTGCGCAATTGTTGTTGCAAGCCACGGCTCGGGCGCCGCTGCATCGGTTGTTGAGCAGTTGGTTGCTGGTGCTGGAGCAGATGCCGAGCGGGCGGGCGGTGCGTTGGTCGCTGGATGTCGATCCCGTAGATTTGTATTGAGTTCAAGATCGCTATCGCGGGCAAGCCCGGCTCCCACAGGGATCTGTGGCGTTCACAGGCCTTTGCCATACCACTTACCCTGTGGGAGCGAGCTTGCTCGCGATGAGGGCCGAATGGTCACCACATATCCATAACCTGCCCGCTATAGTTGGCAAGCCCGCCTTCGCAACGGATAATGCCCAGTTTTTCCACCAGCGCATCGAAGCGCGCACCGCGCTTGCGGTCGAAAGAGACCACCATGAAAGACACCATTCGCCAGCTGATCCAACAAGCCATCACCCAACTCGTCAACGAAGGTGTGTTGCCTGAAGGCCTGTCGCCGGCGATCCAGGTGGAAAATTCCCGCGACAAGAAGAACGGCGACTTCGCCAGCAACATCGCCATGATGCTGGCCAAACCGGCCGGCATGAAGCCGCGTGACCTGGCCGAGAAGATCATCGCTGCGCTGCCGGCTGATGAAAACGTCAGCAAGACCGAAATCGCCGGTCCGGGCTTCCTCAACTTCTTCCAGAACACCGACGCCCTGGCCACTCGCCTCGACGCCGCACTGGCCGACGCACACATCGGCGTGCGCAAGGCCGGCCCGGTGCAACGCACGGTGGTCGACCTGTCGGCGCCCAACCTCGCCAAAGAAATGCACGTCGGCCATTTGCGCTCGACCATCATCGGTGACGGTGTGGCGCGCGTTCTGGAATTCCTCGGCGACGAAGTGATCCGTCAGAACCACGTGGGCGACTGGGGCACACAGTTCGGCATGCTGATGGCGTACCTGCAAGAAAACCCGATCACCAGCGACGAACTGTCGGACCTGGAAAACTTCTACCGTGCGGCCAAGCAGCGCTTTGACGAATCCGAAGAGTTTGCCGATCGTGCCCGTGGCCTGGTGGTCAAGCTGCAAGCCGGCGACCCGGACTGCCTGGCGCTGTGGACCAAGTTCAAGGACATCTCGCTGTCGCACTGCCAGAAAATCTACGAACTGCTGAACGTCAAACTGACCATGGCCGACGTGATGGGCGAAAGCGCCTACAACGACGACCTGATCAACGTGGTCAACGACCTCAAGGCCGCCGGCATGCTGGTCGAGAGCAATGGTGCGCAGTGCGTGTTCCTCGACGAGTTCAAGAACGCCGACGGCGACCCGCTGCCAGTGATCATCGTCAAGGCTGACGGCGGCTACCTCTACGCCACCACCGACCTGGCGGCCGTACGTTATCGCAGCGGCAAGCTCAAGGCTGATCGCGCGCTGTACTTCGTCGACCAGCGTCAGGCCCTGCACTTCCAGCAAGTGTTCGCCGTGGCGCGCAAGGCCGGTTTCGTGACGCACCCGATGGAAATGGAACACATGGGCTTCGGCACCATGAACGGTAAAGATGGCCGTCCGTTCAAGACCCGTGACGGCGGCACCGTGAAGCTGATCGACTTGCTGACCGAAGCCCAGGAGCGCGCCTACACCCTGGTGAAGGACAAGAATCCTGAGCTTGTCGATGAAGAGTTGCGCAACATCGCCAAAGTGGTGGGCATTGGCGCGGTGAAATACGCCGACCTGTCCAAACATCGCACCAGCGACTACAGCTTCAACTTCGACCTGATGCTGAACTTCGAAGGCAACACCGCGCCGTACTTGCTGTATGCCTACACTCGCGTCGCTGGCGTGTTCCGCAAACTGGGCAAGGACTTCACCGAAGTCGAAGGCCAGATCGTGCTCGAAGCTGCACACGAACACGAGTTGGCGGCCAAACTGGCGCAGTTCGGTGAAATCCTCAACAACGTGTCCGACAAAGGCACGCCGCACATCCTCTGCACCTACCTGTACGATGTGGCCGGCCTGTTCTCCAGTTTCTACGAGAACTGCCCGATCCTCAGCGCCGACACTCCGGCGCAAATGCAAAGCCGTCTGCGCCTCGCCGCGCTGACCGGCCGCACTCTCAAGCAAGGCCTGGAACTCTTGGGTCTGGAAACTCTGGAGCGTATGTAAGTTGGCTGCCAAGAAAAAACCTGCACCCAAGCGTGGCGCCAGCCGTTACCAAGCTCCTGCAAAACAGCCGATCCCGGGCTGGCTGTGGATGGCCATCGGCCTGACGGTTGGCGCGTTCATCGTCTTTCTGATGAAACTGGAGCCCGGCAAGGGCAGTGACACGGTCAAGCGCGAGAAGGTGGAGCAGCAACAGAAAGCCAAGATCGCCGAGGCCAACAAGACCCCGCCGAGCCCGACGCAACCGGTGAAGCCGAAGTACGACTTCTACACCTTGCTGCCGGAATCGGAAGTGATCGTGCCGCCGGATGCCGTGCCGGAGAAAACCTTGCCGACGCCACAAGTCCCGGCGATCCCGACCACGCCGGTAACACCGGCCGAAGCGGCGAAGATCGACACGGCGCGCGCGCAGGCCGCCCTGGCCGGGATTACGCCGCCACCGGCGCCACCCGTCACCAAAGCGGCGCCAGTGACCAAGTTCTTCCTGCAGGCCGGTTCGTTCCGCAAGGAGACTGACGCGGACAAGGTTCGCGCGCAGATCATTCTGCTGGGTCAGGCGGTGGCGGTTGAGTCCGGCACGGTGAAGGATGAAACCTGGTATCGCGTGTTGGTCGGGCCGTTCAGCAACCGCGAACAACTGACCACGGCACAGAAACAACTGGCCGGCGCCGGGTTTAGCAACCTGTTGTTACAACAACGCCAAAGCCGCTGATCACGTCAGAGACACCGCGTCATCGTTCTTCGCGAGCAAGCCCGCTCCCACATTTGACCGCATTCCAAGGTGGGAGCGGGCTTGCTCGCGAAGGGGCCCTGGCAAACACCACAGCTCCCACCTGACTAGCACCACTCGTCCCCTCTCCCGCCTCGCAGTTGAAAAACGCTCCACCACCCCCATATGAGTTGGCATAAGGCATTTTCGCCCCGCTGCGTGGAGACTCTCCCTTGACCACCATCGTTTCAGTTCGCCGCCACGGCAAAGTCGTCATGGGCGGCGACGGCCAGGTTTCTCTCGGCAATACCGTGATGAAAGGCAATGCGAAGAAAGTTCGCCGCCTGTACCACGGCCAGGTTATCGCCGGTTTTGCCGGGGCCACCGCTGACGCCTTCACCCTCTTCGAACGTTTCGAAGGCCAGCTTGAGAAGCACCAAGGTCACCTGGTTCGCGCCGCCGTCGAACTCGCCAAAGAATGGCGCACCGATCGCTCCCTCAGCCGCCTCGAAGCCATGCTCGCAGTCGCCAACAAAGATGCCTCCCTGATCATCACCGGCAACGGCGATGTGGTTGAGCCTGAAGAAGGCCTGATCGCCATGGGTTCCGGCGGCGGCTACGCCCAGGCCGCTGCCAGCGCACTGCTGAAGAAGACCGACCTGTCGGCCCGGGAAATCGTCGAAACCGCCCTCGGCATCGCCGGCGACATCTGTGTATTCACCAACCACACCTTCACCATTGAGGAGCAGGACCTCGCTGAGTAAGCCTGTTTTGGCCACCACGCCACGGCTCACTTTTACCTGAGGACCGCCAATTACTATGTCCATGACTCCCCGTGAAATCGTCCACGAACTCAATCGCCATATCATCGGCCAGGACGATGCCAAGCGCGCCGTCGCCATCGCGCTGCGTAACCGCTGGCGCCGGATGCAGCTGCCTGAAGAGCTGCGCGTTGAAGTAACCCCCAAGAACATCCTGATGATCGGCCCGACCGGCGTCGGTAAAACCGAGATCGCTCGCCGCCTGGCCAAACTCGCCAACGCGCCGTTCATCAAAGTCGAAGCGACCAAGTTCACCGAAGTCGGCTACGTCGGTCGCGACGTTGAGTCGATCATTCGTGACCTGGCGGACGCGGCGATCAAGCTGCTGCGCGAACAGGAAATGACCAAGGTTCGCCATCGCGCCGAAGACGCCGCCGAAGATCGCATCCTCGACGCCCTGCTGCCACCGGCACGCATGGGTTTCAGTAACGAAGACGCCGGATCGGCTACCGATTCCAACACCCGTCAGCTGTTCCGCAAGCGCCTGCGCGAAGGTCAGCTGGATGACAAGGAGATCGAAATCGAAGTCGCCGACGTGGCCGGCGTCGACATCTCCGCGCCACCGGGCATGGAAGAAATGACCAACCAGTTGCAGAGCCTGTTCGCCAACATGGGCAAGGGCAAAAAGAAAAGCCGCAAGCTCAAGGTCAAGGAAGCGCTGAAACTGGTGCGTGACGAAGAAGCCGGCCGCCTGGTCAACGAAGAAGAGTTGAAGGCCAAGGCCCTGGAAGCGGTCGAGCAACACGGCATCGTGTTCATCGACGAAATCGACAAGGTCGCCAAGCGTGGCAACTCCGGCGGCGTCGACGTGTCCCGTGAAGGCGTACAGCGCGACTTGCTGCCGTTGATCGAAGGCTGCACCGTCAACACCAAGCTGGGCATGGTCAAGACCGACCACATCCTGTTCATTGCCTCCGGTGCATTCCACCTGAGCAAGCCGAGCGACCTGGTGCCTGAGCTGCAAGGCCGCCTGCCGATTCGGGTCGAGCTCAAGGCGCTGACGCCGGAAGACTTCGAACGCATTCTCAGCGAGCCGCATGCGTCGCTCACCGAGCAGTATTGCGCGCTGCTGAAAACCGAAGGCCTGGGTATCGAGTTCCAGCCGGACGGCATCAAGCGCATTGCCGAGATCGCCTGGCAGGTCAACGAAAAGACCGAGAACATCGGTGCCCGCCGCCTGCACACCTTGCTTGAGCGTCTGCTTGAAGAGGTGTCGTTCAGCGCCGGTGACCTGGCCAGCGCCCATGACGGCAAGGTGATCATGATCGACGCCGACTACGTCAACAGCCACTTGGGCGAATTGGCGCAGAACGAAGACCTGTCCCGTTATATCCTGTAAGCCAAGCGACCCTCTGTAGGAGCACAGCTTGCTGGCGATGGCGCACTTGAGATCGCCATCGCCGGCAAGCCGTGCTCCTACAGGAGTCAGACCACGCGCCTACAGACGGACTCCAGGTCATGACCCAACTCCCCACCGACATCAAACTGCATAAAGCCTCGAAAACCCTGTCGCTGAAATACGCGTCCGGCGAGGAATATCATCTGCCCGCCGAGTTCCTGCGCGTGCACTCTCCCTCCGCCGAGGTCCAGGGCCACGGCAAACCCATCCTGCAATTTGGCAAGATCAACGTCGGCCTGAGCAAGGTAGAACCGGCCGGTCAGTACGCACTGAAGTTGACCTTCGACGACGGCCACGACAGCGGCCTGTTCACCTGGGAATACCTGTACGAGCTGGCGCGACGTTATGACGCACTCTGGGACGACTATCTTGCAGAACTCAAAGCCGCCGGAAAAACCCGCGACCCGAACGAATCCGTGGTCAAGCTGATGCTCTAAGTCAGGCCTCTTGTTCTTTAGAGGGCATTTTCTAATTTCATCTGTTTGAATGCTCCGCGTCAGGGTCAATGATTGGCCCGCTTGCGAAAAAAATTAAACTCGGGTAACCAATGGATCTGGCAAGTTCCCTGCAGGCTCTCTGAACTAAAAAGCAGCGATGCAGTATTAACGGTCACCCGAGCAGTAGTACCTGGCATTGGCTGTGTGACTGCACAGTCAGGCTCAGGTACTCGTCTCAGGACAATGGAGCGTCGTAGATGAGTAACAAGAATAACGATGACTTGAAATCTCAAGCCTCGGAAAACACTTTAGGGCTGAATCCTGTCGTTGGGCTGCGTGGTAAAGATCTACTGGCTTCTGCTCGCATGGTGCTCAGGCAGGCCATCAAACAACCGGTCCACAGTGCCAAGCATGTTGCCCATTTCGGCCTTGAACTGAAGAACGTGTTGTTCGGCAAATCCGAACTGCTTCCTACCCCCGAAGACCGTCGCTTCAACGATCCGGCGTGGAGTCAGAACCCGCTCTATAAACGTTATCTGCAAACTTACCTGGCGTGGCGCAAGGAGCTCCACGACTGGATCGACGAAAGTAACCTGACGCCCAAGGATGTCGCGCGCGGGCACTTCGTGATCAACCTCATGACCGAAGCCATGGCCCCGACCAACACGGCGGCCAACCCGGCGGCAGTCAAACGCTTCTTCGAAACCGGCGGCAAAAGCCTGCTCGATGGCCTCTCGCATCTGGCCAAGGACATGGTGCACAACGGCGGCATGCCGAGCCAGGTCAACATGGGCGCATTCGAAGTCGGCAAGAGCCTGGGCGTGACCGAAGGCGCTGTCGTGTTCCGCAACGATGTGCTGGAACTGATCCAGTACAAGCCGACCACCGAACAAGTCTACGAGCGCCCCCTGCTGGTGGTGCCGCCACAGATCAACAAATTCTACGTATTCGACTTGAGCCCGGAAAAGAGCCTGGCGCGCTACTGCCTGCGCAGCAATGTGCAGACCTTTATCGTCAGCTGGCGCAACCCGACCAAGGAACAGCGCGAGTGGGGCCTGTCGACCTACATCGAAGCGCTCAAGGAAGCGGTCGATGTGGTCAGCGCCATCACTGGCAGCAAAGACATCAACATGCTCGGCGCCTGCTCCGGCGGCATCACCTGCACCGCGCTGCTGGGCCATTACGCGGCACTCGGCGAGAAAAAGGTCAACGCCCTGACGCTACTGGTTAGCGTGCTGGACACCACCCTGGACAGCGACGTCGCCCTGTTCGTCGACGAGCAAACCCTCGAATCCGCCAAGCGCCAGTCCTATCAGGCCGGTGTGCTGGAAGGCCGCGACATGGCGAAAGTCTTCGCCTGGATGCGCCCCAACGATTTGATCTGGAACTACTGGGTCAACAACTACCTGCTGGGTAACGAGCCGCCGGTGTTCGACATCCTGTTCTGGAACAACGACACCACTCGGTTGCCCGCCGCGTTCCACGGCGACCTGATCGAGATGTTCAAAAGTAATCCACTGATCCGCCCCGATGCACTGGAAGTGTGCGGTACGCCAATCGACCTGAAGCAAGTCACCGCTGACATTTACAGCCTGGCCGGCACCACCGACCACATCACCCCGTGGAAGTCCTGCTACAAGTCGGCGCAACTGTTTGGCGGCAAGGTCGAATTCGTGCTGTCGAGCAGCGGGCATATCCAGAGCATTCTGAACCCGCCAGGCAACCCGAAATCGCGCTACATGACCAGCAGCGACATGCCTGCCAAGGCCGAAGACTGGCAAGAAAACTCCACCAAGCACACCGACTCCTGGTGGCTGCACTGGCATGCATGGCTGGGCGAACGTTCGGGAAAACTGAAGAAAGCCCCAACGGTTTATGGCAACAAAACCTTCACCGCCGGCGAAGCAGCACCGGGCACTTATGTACATGAGCGGTAACTGACACACCTCGCCCTCCTGTAGGAGCCGAGCTTGCTCGCGAAGGCGGCGGCACAGTCAATATGACTGCGCCTGCCTCACCGCTATCGCGAGCAAGCTCGGCTCCTACAAGGGATCGGGGATGAATTAACCCACAGGGCCTGAAGCATGCCGCAACCGTTCATATTCCGTACCGTCGACCTGGATGGCCAGACCCTCCGCACGGCGGTACGCCCCGGCAAGCCTCACTTGACGCCCTTGCTGATTTTCAACGGCATCGGCGCCAACCTGGAGCTGGTGTTTCCGTTCGTCGCAGCGTTGGACCCGGACCTGGAAGTCATTGCGTTCGACGTCCCCGGCGTCGGCGGCTCGTCGACGCCAAATCGACCGTATCGCTTTCCGGGCCTGGCGAAACTCACGGCACGGATGCTCGATTATCTCGACTACGGACAAGTCAACGTGATCGGCGTGTCCTGGGGCGGCGCCCTCGCCCAGCAGTTCGCGTACGACTACCCCGAGCGCTGCAAGAAACTCGTATTGGCCGCCACCGCGGCCGGCGCAGTGATGGTGCCGGGCAAACCGAAAGTGCTGTGGATGATGGCCAGCCCACGGCGCTACATCCAGCCGTCGCACGTGATCCGCATCGCCCCGATGATCTATGGCGGCGCCTTCCGTCGCGACCCCACCCTGGCGGCCAGCCACGCGGCGAAAGTCCGTTCGGCGGGCAAGCTCGGTTACTACTGGCAGCTGTTTGCCGGCCTTGGCTGGACCAGCATTCATTGGCTGCACAAGATCAACCAGCCGACGCTGGTACTGGCCGGCGACGACGATCCACTGATCCCGCTGGTCAACATGCGCCTGCTGGCCTGGCGAATTCCCAACGCCCAGCTGCACATCATCGATGACGGGCATCTGTTCCTGATCACCCGCGCCGAAGCGGTGGCACCGATCATCATGAAATTCCTCGAGGAAGAACGTCAGCGCGCCGTGATGCATCCGCACCCTTCGCCGTTGGGCAGTTAGTCGCTTCATCGGCCGACAGGACGCCGCGCCGCGCAACAACCCACAACAGCGTCTATGGTGATCTGGTTCAGTGAGTTTGTTTTTGGCTTGAAACGAAGGAGTGTTGAGACATGCGCGAGAAACCAGCGAGAGACGCCTTACCCACTCCCGCCGCGTTCATCAACGCACAGAGTGCGATTACCGGCCTGCGTGGCCGGGATCTGATTTCGACCTTGCGCAGCGTGGCGGCCCACGGCTTGCGCAACCCGGTGCACAGCGCCCGACACGCGTTGAAACTGGGCGGTCAGTTGGGCCGTGTCTTGTTGGGTGAAACCTTGCACGCGACCAACCCGCAGGACAGTCGTTTCACCGACCCGGCGTGGAGCCTCAACCCGTTTTATCGTCGCAGCCTGCAGGCCTATCTGAGTTGGCAAAAGCAGGTCAAAAGCTGGATTGACGACAGCGCTATGTCCCCCGACGATCGCGCCCGCGCGCACTTTGCGTTTGCCTTGCTTAATGATGCCGTGTCGCCGTCCAACACCCTGCTCAATCCGCTGGCGATCAAGGAGATCTTCAATTCCGGGGGCAACAGCCTGGTGCGCGGCGTCAGCCATCTGGTCGACGACTTCTTGCACAACGACGGCCTGCCCCGGCAAGTCACCAAGCAGGCATTCGAAGTGGGTAAAACCGTTGCCACCACGACGGGTTCGGTGGTGTTTCGCAACGAGCTGCTGGAACTGATCCAGTACAAGCCAATGAGCGAAAAGCAATATTCGAAACCGCTGCTGGTGGTGCCGCCGCAGATAAACAAGTACTACATTTTCGACCTGAGCCCGCATAACAGCTTCGTCCAGTACGCCCTGAAAAACGGCCTGCAGACGTTCATGATCAGCTGGCGCAATCCGGATGTGCGTCATCGTGAATGGGGGCTGTCGACCTACGTTGAAGCCGTGGAAGAAGCGATGAATGTCTGCCGGGCGATCACCGGCGCGCGCGAGGTGAACCTGATGGGTGCCTGTGCCGGCGGGCTGACCATCGCCGCGTTGCAAGGTCACTTGCAGGCCAAGCGACAACTGCGCCGCGTGTCCAGCGCGACCTATCTGGTGAGCCTGCTCGACAGTCAGATGGACTCCCCGGCAACGCTGTTCGCCGACGAACAGACCCTTGAAGCGGCCAAGCGCAAGTCGTATCAGAAAGGTGTGCTGGATGGTCGTGACATGGCCAAGGTGTTCGCCTGGATGCGCCCCAATGACTTGATCTGGAGTTATTTCGTCAATAACTACCTGCTCGGCAAAGAACCGCCAGCGTTCGACATCCTCTACTGGAACAACGACAACACCCGGCTGCCAGCGGCCTTTCACGGCGATCTGCTGGACTTCTTCAAACACAACCCGCTAAGCCACCCTGGCGGCCTTGAAGTGTGCGGCACGCCCATCGACTTGCAGAAAGTCACGGTCGACAGTTTCAGCGTCGCGGGCATCAACGACCACATCACGCCGTGGGACGCGGTGTATCGCTCGACACTGTTGCTGGGCGGCGAGCGTCGTTTCGTGCTGTCCAACAGCGGTCACGTGCAGAGCATTCTCAACCCGCCGAGCAACCCGAAAGCCAACTACGTCGAAGGCGCAAAACTGAGCAGCGACCCACGGGCCTGGTATTACGACGCCAAGCAAGTGGACGGCAGCTGGTGGACACAATGGCTGGAGTGGATTCAGCAGCGTTCCGGCGCGCTAAAAGAAACCCACATGGCCCTCGGTAATCAGAACTATCCACCGCAGGAGGCAGCACCCGGTACTTACGTGCGTGTGCGCTGACGTTCAACCCACCACGGCCGACGCTGGCCGTGGCACTGACTCGACCATTAAGAAGACTGGATGAAAACCCGCGACCGGATTCTCGAATGTGCTTTGCAGTTGTTCAATCAGAAAGGCGAACCGAACGTCTCCACCATGGAAGTTGCCAACGAGATGGGCATCAGCCCCGGCAACCTCTACTACCACTTTCACGGCAAAGAACCGCTGATTCTCGGTTTGTTCGAGCGCTTCCAGTCTGAACTGGCGCCGCTGCTCGACCCGCCCGCCGATGTGGAACTGGCACCGGACGATTACTGGCTGTTCCTGCACCTGATCGTCGAACGACTGTCGCATTACCGGTTTCTGTTCCAGGACCTGTCGAACCTGGCCGGTCGCCTGCCCAAACTGGCCAAGGGCATACGCAACCTGCTCAACGCGCTGAAGCGCACGCTGGCGTCATTGTTGGCGCGGTTGAAGGCGCAGGGGCAATTGGTCAGTGATACGCAGGCGCTGGGGCAGTTGGTGGAGCAGATCACCATGACGCTGCTGTTCTCGCTGGATTACCAGCGGATTCTGGATCGTGAGGGTGAGGTGAGGCTGGTGGTGTACCAGATCATGATGCTGGTGGCGCCGCACTTGCTGCCGCCGATCAAGGTTGCGACCGAGCAGATGGCGCTGCAATACCTGGAAGAACACGAATAACCACTGTAGGAGCCGAGCTTGCTCGCGATGGCGCTGTGTCAGTCGACATCAGTATCGGCTGACACAAAGCAATCGCGAGCAAGCTCGGCTCCTACAGAGGGCTGCGTTATTCATGAACCGTGCACAAACAAAAACGCCCGACCTTGGCAGGCCGGGCGTTTTTTTGAGCCCTGAAAATCAGGACTGACTGGTTGGCGTCGTTGCTGGCGCTGCAGTCGGGGTTACAGCAGGGGTTGGCGCGGTAGCAGAGTTCGATGCGCTGACCGGGGCAGCCGGGGTTGCCGGTTTGGCAACAGCAGCTACTGCTGGTTTGGGTGCGGCGGCTTTCGGCGCCGCCGGTTTTTTCACCGCTGGCTTCTTCGCTGCAGCAGGTTTCGCTGCTGGCTTGGCGGCCGGTTTGGCAGCTGCGGTTTTGGCGGCTGGTTTAGCGGCTGGCTTGGCGGCTGCTTTGGCGGCAACCGGTTTAGCTGCTGGCTTGGCGGCTGCAGGTTTTGCCGCGGCCGTTTTGGCAGCAGGTTTTGCCGCTGCTTTCGCAGCAGGTTTGGCAGCCGGTTTAGCGGCGGCTTTTACCAGTGGCTTGGCAGCGGTTTTAGCCGCTGGTTTGGCCGCTGCGGTTTTCGCCGCAACTGGCGCAACCTTGGCACCGGTGAGTTTTTCGATTTGCTTGGTCAGGGTATCGACCTTGCTGTGCAGTGCTTTCACTTCGTTGCGGCTCGGAACACCGAGGCGCGAAATGGCGCTGTTCAGACGCTTGTCGAAAGCCCCTTCCAGCTCATCCCATTTGCCCAGCGCACGATCTTTAACGCCAGTGATGCGCGACTTGGCCGACGAAGCAGAATCCTTGGCGGCATCGACTTTCTTGCCAACAGCGTTCTTGGTGAGCTTCTCGGCTTTCTCGCCGTCTTTGACCAATGTATCGAAGAGCTTGCTGCCGTCAGTGTCGATCTTCGAGTACACGCCTAAACCAGCCAGCCAGATTTTGCGGGAGTAGTCT
>Ga0302168_1000212_pt1 | contig 13934 bp, 9 predicted proteins | sample I_Fen_N1_2_FD_193494 | JGI IMG/M metagenome (GOLD analysis project Ga0302168, IMG submission 193494) | Peat permafrost microbial communities from Stordalen Mire near Abisko, Sweden - I_Fen_N1_2 | ecosystem: Environmental > Terrestrial > Soil > Wetlands > Permafrost | place: Sweden: Abisko...
CAGCGGCAAGCGATCCGGGCGGGCAGGGCGGCCTGGAATCTGACCCAACAGCACGCGCATGCCAAAGGCTTCGGCCAGGCGCGCGACCGCGCCGCCGAGTTCGCCGTGACCGAGCAAACCGAGGGTTTTGCCTTCCAGTTCGACGATCGGGTAGTCCAGCAGGCAGAACTGCCTGGCTTGTTGCCAGCGGCCTTCACCGACAACTTTCTGGTAATCAGCCAGACGTGTGGCCAGGTTGAGCAGCAACATGAGGGTGTGCTGGGCCACCGAAGGCGTGCCGTAGCCCTGGCAGTTGCAGACGGTAATCCCGTGGGCGCGGGCGGCAGCGAGATCGACGTTGTTGGTACCGGTCGCCGTGATGAGGATCAGCTTCAGCTCGGGGCTGGCGGCCATGGCGGCGGCGTCGATCTGGATTTTATTGGTGATGGCGACAGTGGCGCCCTTGAGATGCTCGATCACCTGATCCGGCAGGGTCTGGGGGTATAGCTGCAACTCGCTGAAACAATCGCGTAACGGGCTGAGGTCGAGGTCGCCCAGATCCAGGGACGGGTGGTCGAGGAAAACGGCGCGGCGAATGTTCGTCATCAACTGTACCTTTTGTGCAATGAACTGAAGGCGTAATCTGCGAGCCTACCAGATGAAACAACCAGTTACGCTTGTCCAAAAGGAGCCTTCATGTACTGGACAGAGTTCTTGACCGTTGCCCTGATTCACCTGCTGGCCGTGGCCAGCCCCGGCCCGGACTTTGCCGTGGTGGTGCGTGAGAGTGTGACCCACGGTCGTCGTGCCGGCACCTGGACGGCGCTCGGTGTCGGCACCGCGATTTTCTTGCACGTCGGCTATTCGCTGCTGGGCATCGGCCTGATCGTGTCGCAGTCGATTGTGCTGTTCAATGCCTTGAAATGGGCCGCTGCCGCTTACTTGCTCTACATCGGCTTCAAGGCCCTGCGGGCGCAACCGGCCAAACCGGTGGCGGATGATCTGCACAAGGAAGCGGGCGAACGCACGGCCCGTGGCGCGTTCACTTCGGGTTTCGTGACCAATGGCCTCAATCCGAAAGCCACGCTGTTTTTCCTGTCGCTGTTCACCGTCGTGATCAATCCTCACACACCGCTGATGGTGCAAGCCGGCTACGGCATTTACCTGGCCGCCGCGACCGCGACCTGGTTCTGCCTGGTGGCGATGCTGTTCAGCCAGCAACGTGTGCGCGCCGGTTTTGCCCGCATGGGGCACTGGTTCGACCGCACCATGGGCGCCGTACTGATTGCAATCGGTGTGAAGCTCGCGTTTACCGAGATGCACTGATCCTACGTGGCGCCGAGTTCGCTCAGCTTGTTCAGGGTGTTCAGGTATTGCCGGGGATTTTCTCCCAGCAAACGACGGAACATCGCGCTGAACGCGCGGGCGCTGCCGTAACCCAGGTCCTGCGCCACGCTCTGCACGCTTTCCCCGGCGAGCAGGCGGGGCAGGGCTTCCATCAAGCGCAGCTGCTGGCGCCAGTCATTGAAATTCATCTTGAGCTGTTGCTGAAACAGTCGTGCCAGAGTGCGTGAACTGGCGCCGACCTGCTGTGCCCAGTCCTCCAGCGTGTTGAGGTGATCAGGTTTTTGCAGCAGTGCCAGACAGATGCTCTGCAAGCGCCGGTCCTCGGGCATGGGTATGTGCAGCGCAAGGTTTTCCAGGCTGGCCAGCTCTTGCAGCATCAGTTGCTGAATCAAAGGATTTTCAGCGTACTGCGGGCCTTGCACTGCCCGCACGATCAGCTCGCGCAGCAGCGGCGTGACCGCCAGCACACAGCACTGCTGCAGGTTCGCCGGCGACAGTTCGGCGTCGATGAAGAGCGAGCGCATGCGCACCTCCCCGGACATGAAAATCTCATGTTCCACCCTTGGCGGAATCCACACGGCGCGGGTCGGTGGAATGATCCACGCACCCTGCGCCGTCACCACTCGCATCATCCCGCACACGGCATACAGTAACTGCGCTTCGCGATGTTGATGAAGTTCCTGGTGTGCGCCATCCACGTAATCTCGGGGATAGGCACTGACCGGCCCGTGCTGGAAATGGCTGATTAACATGTCAGATCCGATGACTTTGTTGTCAGGAATGCGCTTTTTCGCCAACTTAGCATAGGTCGCTCACTCCAACGTAAAGCGTGCCGCGATGAACCAGTCCAGAAACGTAATCCGCTACATCAATGCCGCCCATGTGATCGACCACATGTTCATGCTCATATTTCCCGCCGCGGTGCTCGGCATGACGCAGGCGTTTGCCCTCGATTTCGCGGCGCTGATCGGCTTGTCCCTGGGCGGATTCATCGCCTTTGGCGCTTGTTCCTTGCCGGCCGGTTGGCTGGGGGATCACTGGAGTCGACGGCGAATGATGCTGGTTTTTTTCTTCGGCATTGGCGCTTCAGCGATTTTTACCGGGTTGAGCCACAACGCACCAATGTTGGTGCTGGGTCTGACGCTGATCGGGATTTTTGCAGCGATCTACCATCCGGTGGGCACCGCGATGCTGGTGGCCTACGCACAAAACCGTGGCCGGGAGATCGGCATCAATGGCATGTGGGGCAACCTGGGCGTGGCGTTTTCAGCGCTGATCACGGGGTTGCTGGTGGCGCATTTCGGCTGGCGTGCGGCGTTCATTCTGCCGGGTGTGGTGGCGATGGTGCTGGGCGTCGGGTTCGCCTTGCAGGTGCGTGAGGAGCCTGTCCCCCAGCGTCCCCACACGCCGCTCAAAGGGGTGGGCGGCCAGCGAATCTCCATGGCGTTGGTGTTCGGCGTGCTGGCATTGGCCACGGCGACCGGCGGCGTGGTGTTCAACGCGACGACGATGACTTATCCGAAATTGTTCCAGGAGCGGTTGCACGAGTTGTTCGCTTCGCCGCAAACCTTGGGTGTCGTGGTCAGCCTGGCTTACGCCTTTGGCGCCGTGGCTCAGTTGAGCATTGGCCGGGTATTGCATCGCGTCAGTCTCAAGTGGCCGTTCGTGGTGCTGACGATGTGCCAGGCGCCGCTGCTCTACGCACTCGCCTATGGTGAAGGCTGGGGCGTGATTGCGTTGGGGGCGGCGTTCATGTTCGTGGTGTTCGGCCAAGTCACGGTCAACGATGCGATGGTTGCCAATTTCGTTGCGCCTCAATGGCAGTCACGAGTCTTTGCGTTGCGTTACTGCCTGTCTTTCGGCGCCAGCGCCACCGCCATTCCTCTGATCGCCTACGTCGAACCGCTCCAGGGATTGGTCGGGCTCTATCTGATTTTGGCGGCGATTGCGGCATTGACCTTCATGGCGGCCCTGGTCTTCCCGCGGACGCCCTCGGAGGCTTTGGCAGGACAAACGGCCTGAGCGCTGTGCATACCGACAAATGCTGGCGCAACGCTAGCATTTGTGCGGCTCTGCAAATCATTCCTTTGGCTGATTTGGCTGGCGATCAAGGGCACTAAAGTGCTTGCTTTCAGCCACGACCGTGCAGTCAGAAAAGGGATTCTTATGTTGCAGACTCGCGTTATCCCCCCAGCCGAAGGCGCTTACCAGTATCCGCTGCTGATCAAACGGCTGCTGATGTCCGGGGCGCGCTATGAGAAAACGCGCGAGATCGTTTACCGCGACCAGTTGCGCTACAGCTATCCGACCTTGATCGAACGGGTCGCTCGGTTGGCCAATGTGCTGACAGAGGCCGGGGTCAAGCCTGGGGACACCGTGGCGGTGATGGATTGGGACAGCCATCGTTATCTGGAATGCATGTTTGCCATTCCGATGATCGGCGCGGTCATCCACACCATCAACGTGCGCCTGTCGCCGGAACAGATCCTCTACACCATGAACCACGCCGTGGACCGCTTTGTACTGGTCAACAGCGAGTTCGTGGGGCTGTACAACGCGATTGCCGGGCACCTGACCACGGTCGAGAAAACCCTGCTGCTGACCGACCTGCCGGAAAAGACCGCCGACCTGCCGAACCTGGTCGGCGAGTACGAGCAACTGCTGGCGGCCGCGAGCCCGCAATACGACTTCCAGGATTTCGACGAAAACTCGGTCGCAACGACTTTCTACACCACCGGTACCACCGGTAATCCCAAAGGCGTTTACTTCAGCCATCGACAACTGGTGCTGCACACCATGGGCGTGTCGACCATCATGGGCGCGATCGACAGCGTGCGCCTGCTGGGCACCAACGACGTGTACATGCCGATCACGCCGATGTTCCATGTGCATGCCTGGGGCCTGCCCTATGTGGCGACCATGCTCGGGCTCAAGCAGGTTTATCCCGGGCGCTATGACCCGGAGTTTCTGGTGGAGCTGTGGCGCAAGGAAAAGGTCTCTTTCTCTCATTGTGTGCCGACCATCCTGCAAATGGTCCTCAATGCCAAGGCAGCGCAAAACACCGATTTCGCTGGCTGGAAAATCGTCATCGGCGGCAGTGCACTCAATCGTGCCCTGTACGAAGCGGCGAAGGCCAAGGGCATTCAGTTGACGGCCGCTTATGGCATGTCGGAAACCGGGCCGCTGATCTCCTGCGCGCACCTCAACGACGAGTTGATGGCCGGCACCGAAGACGAGCGCACCACCTACCGGATCAAGGCTGGCGTGCCGGGGCCACTGGTGGAAGCGGCGATCATCGACGCCGACGGCAATTTCCTGCCCGCCGATGGCGAGACCCAGGGCGAGCTGGTGCTGCGTGCGCCGTGGCTGACCGAGGGGTATTTCAAAGAGCCGCAGAAGGGCGCCGAGCTCTGGGCCGGGGGCTGGCTGCACACGGGTGACGTGGCGACCCTGGACGGCATGGGCGTGATCGACATTCGCGACCGGATCAAGGACGTGATCAAGACCGGCGGCGAGTGGGTGTCCTCCCTGGACCTGGAAGACCTGATCAGTCGCCATGTGGCGGTACGCGAAGTAGCAGTGGTGGGCATTGCCGATCCGCAGTGGGGCGAGCGGCCGTTTGCCTTGCTGGTGGTCCGCGAAGGCCATGTTATCGATGCCCGGGAACTCAAGGAACACCTCAAACCGTTCGTGGAACTGGGGCACCTGAGCAAGTGGGCGATCCCGAGTCAGATCGCTCTTGTTACTGAAATTCCCAAGACCAGCGTCGGCAAGCTCGACAAGAAGCGAATTCGCGTCGATATCACCGAATGGCAAGCCAACAACAGTACCTTCCTTTCCACGCTTTAAGCGTGCTCCGGCGTGCCCACAAGGGCACGCCGGCCCCACCAAGCAAGCGCTTGGCTTGTCAAATCAGAAAATTAAGCCATCCTTGCCCTGCCGACGGGCGTCGGTCTGGCAAAAGGACTGTTCCAGAGTGGCTGACAGGTGCAAATCACACTTTAGAGGGATCAAGCACTACTACCTGCTGGCTATAGTCCGCTCAAGGATTTTTAAGAACGGAGCAAACGCACAAAACGGGGCGATGCAATTTTGGAATGACTTCGGGATGCCTTGGCTCCCCGTCATCCACAACGTTTTTAGAAGTGCTCACTGCCATAACAATAAAATGCACATGGAGTAGCGTCGATGACATCAGTAAATCAGTTCTGGCGCCGGGCGAAACTGCCTCTGGCCGTCAGTCTTGCCTCTACGCTCGCCGGGCCAGCATTCGGCGTCAGTTTCAACGTTGGTGAAATCGAAGGCCAGTTCGACTCGTCCCTGTCCATTGGTGCCAGTTGGTCTACCCAGCAGCCGAACAAGAACCTCATCGGCGTCAACAACGGCGGCCATGGCCTGTCCCAGACTTCCGATGACGGTCACCTGAACTTCAAGAGCGGTGAAACCTTCTCGAAGATCTTCAAAGGCATCCATGACCTGGAACTGAAGTACGGCGATACCGGCGTGTTCGTCCGGGGCAAATACTGGTACGACTTCGAGCTCAAGGACGAGAGCCGTCCGTTCAAGGACATCAGCGACGACAATCGCAAGGAAGGCGCCAAGTCCGCTGGTGGCCAGATCCTCGATGCCTTCGTTTATCACAACTATTCCATTGCCGATCAGCCAGGTTCCGTGCGTCTGGGCAAGCAGGTGGTGAGCTGGGGTGAAAGTACCTTCATCGGCGGCGGCATCAACTCCATCAACCCGATCGACGTGTCCGCGTTCCGTCGTCCGGGTGCCGAGATCAAGGAAGGCCTGATCCCGGTCAACATGTTCTACGTGTCCCAGAGCCTCACCGAAAACCTGTCGGCCGAAGCGTTCTACCAGCTGGAATGGGACCAGACCGTCGTTGACAACTGCGGCACCTTCTTCTCTCAGCCGGACATCATTGCCGACGGCTGCGACAACAACCTGCGTGTGCTGAACAAACGTTCGACCATTCCGGCCGCAGCCTTGCCTACGCTGACCCGACTGGGCGTCGACGTCGACAACGAAGGTGTGCTGGTGCGTCGTGCCGGCGACCGCGATGCACGGGACAGCGGCCAATGGGGCGCGTCCTTCAAGTACATGTTCGATCCGCTGGACACCGAATTCGGTGCCTATTTCATGAACTACCACAGCCGTGCGCCGATCTTCAGCGCCACCGGTGCTCCTGCGTCGACCTTTGCCGGGGTCAGGGCGCTGCCGGCGCAGTTGCAAGCACTGGCGCCGCTGATTGTCGCGGGTAACTCGAGCTACTTCGTCGAATACCCGGAAGACATTCGCCTGTACGGCTTGAGCTTCTCCACCACCCTGCCTACCGGTACGGCGTGGAGCGGTGAAGTCAGCTACCGTCCGAACGCACCGGTGCAGCTCAACTCCACCGACATCCTGTTCGCCGGCGTACGTCCTTTGGGCGGCGCGCTGACCAACGCTTCGCTGCTTTCCGCACCACCGGGCACGGATCTGCACGGCTATCGCCGTAAGGAAATCACCCAGTTCCAGACCACCCTGACGCACTTCTTCGATCAGGTCATGGGCGCCAGCCGTCTGACCCTGGTCGGTGAAGTGGGCGTGACCCACGTCGGCGGCCTGGAAAGCACCTCCGACGTCCGCTACGGCCGTGATCCGGTCTACGGGCCTGGCGAGCTGCCTGCCACCGGCGGCCAGAACACCTGCGTGGCGCTCAACACCAGCACCATCAACGGTGCAGGTCCAGGTGCTGCAACCAACAACCGCAGCCGCAACTGCAACGATGACGGCTTCACTACCGCCACTTCCTGGGGTTATCGCGGTCGGGCCATCTGGGAATACAACGACGTATTCGCCGGCGTGAACCTCAAGCCCAACGTCGCCTGGTCCCATGACGTGAGCGGTTACTCCCCTGGCCCTGGCGGCAACTTCGAGGAAGGTCGCAAAGCGGTCAGCCTGGGTCTGGACGCCGAGTACCAGAACACCTACACCGCGAGCCTGGCTTACACCAACTTCTTCGACGGCAAGTACACCACCGTGGATGACCGCGACTTCGTTGCGCTCAGCTTCGGCGTGAACTTCTAAGCACTGTATTTTCAGGACGAACGCACATATGAAAATAACAAAGAGTCTGTTCCACGCCGGTGTTCTGGGGCTTTCGCTGCTGGCGACCAGTGTCATGGCGGCGGTCCCGGCAGCCGAGGCGGACAAGCTGGGCAAGAGCCTGACCCCCATGGGGGCCGAAATGGCGGGTAACGCCGACGGTTCGATCCCGGCCTGGAAACCCATGCCGAAGAACGCCGGTTCCGTCGACAGCAAAGGTTTCCTGTCCAATCCGTACGCCAGCGAAAAACCGCTGTTCATCATCACGGCGCAGAACGTCGAGCAGTACAAGGACAAGCTCGCCCCGGGCCAGTACGCGATGTTCAAGCGTTACCCGGAAACCTTCAAGATGCCGGTTTACCCGTCCCATCGTGGCGCTACCGTGCCGGATGACGTGTTCGCCGCCATCAAGCGCAACGCCACCAATACCAATCTGGTATCCGGCGGCAACGGTCTGGAAAACTTCGAAACCGCAGTGCCGTTCCCGATTCCGAAAAGCGGCGTTGAAGTCATCTGGAACCACATCACCCGCTATCGCGGCGGCAGCGTAACCCGCCTGGTCACCCAGGCTACGCCGCAGCCAAACGGCTCGTTCAGCCTGGTGTACTTCCAGGACCAGTTCGTGTTCCGCGACAAGATGAAGGACTACGACCCGAAAAACCCGGGCAACATCCTGTTCTACTTCAAGCAGAAAGTGACCGCTCCGGCACGTCTGGCCGGTGGTGTGCTGCTGGTTCACGAAACCCTCGACCAGGTTAAGGAGCCGCGTTCGGCATGGGTCTACAACGCCGGTCAGCGCCGTGTGCGTCGTGCGCCGCAAGTGTCCTATGACGGGCCGGGTACCGCAGCCGATGGCCTGCGTACCTCCGACAACCTGGACATGTACAACGGTGCGCCGGATCGTTACGACTGGAAACTCGAAGGCAAGAAAGAGATGTACATCGCCTCCGACGCCTACAAGCTCGACGACCCGAATCTGAAGTACACCGACATCATCAAGGCCGGTCACATCAACCAGGACCTGGCGCGTTACGAGCTGCGCCGCGTCTGGCATGTGGTCGCCACCTTGAAGGAAGGTCAGCGCCATATCTATGCCAAGCGTGACTTCTACATCGACGAAGACACCTGGCAAGCAGCGGTGATCGATCACTACGACGGTCGTAACCAACTGTGGCGTGTCGCCGAGGCTCATGCCGAGAACTACTACGACAAGCAAGTACCGTGGTATGCGCTGGAAGCCTTGTACGACCTGCAATCGGGCCGTTACCTGGCATTGGGCATGAAGAACGAAGAAAAGTCCGCGTACGACTTCGGCTTTACGGCCACCACCAGCGACTTCACCCCGGCGGCCTTGCGTCAGGATGGTGTTCGCTAACGTGCACTGAACAGAGGCCGCATCCTCTAGAAACGCCCCGACTGGTTCGGGGCGTTTTTTTTGTGCGTTGATAAAGCTGGCGGCCTCATTTCAACGTCGGCGCCATGGAGTGAAACGAGGCTGTGATCTTTTGTTCGTAGACTTTTTGTAGTCATTTGTAGCAACAACCTTCATAACCACTTCGTTTACCGCTAGTCTGCGGACATCTGCAACGCCGCCATCCGCAATTCAAACAAGAGCCGGCCATGACTGATCTGTTCCCTCCACCAGGTCCTGCAAGCGTTGCCGTCGCCACGCTGGCCGGGCGTTTTTTCCGGCCACCCTTGCCCGACGGCCATGTGCTGCGGCCTCGTCTTTGCGAGCGTCTGAGTACGGGGCTCAATGGTCGGCTGTTACTGGTCAGTGCACCGGCAGGGTTCGGGAAAAGTTCGTTGGCGGTGGAGTTCTGTCAGTCGCTGCCGGCCCATTGGCAAAGCCTTTGGCTGGGATTGAGCCCGCGAGACAGTGATCCGGGTCGATTCCTCGAACGCTTGCTCGAAGGCCTTCAGGACTATTTTCCACAACTGGGCAGGCAGTCCCTGGGGCTGTTGAAGATGCGCCAGCGGCATCAGCCGTTTGCTTTCGAGGAATGGCTGGACGGCTTGCTCGACGAGCTGGCGGTGCACCTTTCGACAGCGACGCCGCTGTTACTCGTGCTCGATGACTATCATCTGGCCCAGGGGCCGGTGCTTGATCGCTGCCTGCAGTTTTTCCTCAACCATTTGCCCGACGGCTTGCTGGTCATGGTCACCAGTCGCCAGCGCCCTGACTGGCATCTGGCGCGGCTGCGCTTGTCGCGGCAACTGCTTGAGCTGAATGAACAGGACTTGCGCCTGACCCACGACGAAGCCTTGACCTTGCTCGACCGGCACAGCAGTTCATTGCGCGGTGAGGCCCTGGAGAGCCTGATCCAGCGCAGCGAAGGTTGGGTAGCCGGGTTGCGCTTCTGGTTGCTGGCGGCCTCGGAGGCAGGCAGCCAAGGAGCATTGCCCCAGGCGCTGCACGGCGGAGAGGGACTGATCCGCGATTACCTGCTTGAAGAAGTGATCGATTGCCTGCCCGCCGAGGTTCAGTCGTTCCTTTACGACACGGCGCCCCAGGAACGTTTTTGCAGTGAACTGTGCGACGCCATTCGCGACGCGCATGACAGCGCCGAGATCCTGCGTTTTCTGGCTGCACACCAGGTTTTTCTGGTGCCACTGGACGAACACGGCCACTGGTATCGTTATCACCATCTGTTCTCCGATCTGCTGCGCACGCGGCCTACCGCACAGCCAGTGGTGCCGGCCGCGAGCCTGCACCTGCGTGCCTGTCGCTGGTTCAATGCCCAGGGTTTGCTCGACGAAGCGGTGGAGCAGGCCTTGCGCGCCGGACACCTGGATGTGGCGGCGAACCTGGTACAAAACCTTTCCGAAGAGCAATTGCTGGCCGAGCAAAACGTCGGCATGTTGCTGCGCTGGAAAATGGACTTGCCCGACAGCCTGCTGATCAGCACGCCGCGCCTGATCGTCCTCTACAGCTGGGCGTTGGGGCTGGCCTGTCAACTGGATGCGGCCGAGGAGCTGTCGAGCCATTTGAGCCGCTTCCTCCCGGCCCCGTCGGCCACGGCGCAGAAATCCATGCTGGCGCAGTGGCTGGCACTGAGCGGGATCATCGCTCGCGGGCGCGGCAACCGCGAGCTAACGCTGCTCTATTGCAGCGAGGCGCTGGAAAGCCTTCCGTGCAAACGCTACGGGCAGCGTTTGATGTGCCTCTCGACCCTGTCCAATCTCGCCATCGCCGATGGCGACTTGTGGCGTGCACGCGAGTTGAACCGGGATTCTCTGGAGTTGGCACAGCGGGTTGGCAATCCGTTGTTCGAAGCGCTGGCCCACTACGACCGCGCCCGAGTGCTGCAGGCGCGCGGGGAAATCCTTCGTTCACTGGATGAAGTCCGTCAAGGGTTGCAACGTCTGCAAGGTTTATCGGCGCAACGGCTTTATGCGGTACGCGCGAGACTGGCCTTGTACGAAGGATTTCTGCTGGCGCAGCGCCTGCAACCACAAGCGGCGAAGGCGCGATTGCAGGTCGGGTTGAGCGAGGCACGTGCATGCCGCGACATCAGCGTGCTGATCGGCCACTGCGTGATCGCGCGGCTGGAAGGCAGCAGTGGCGAGTTCGCCAAGGCCTTTGCCGAGCTGGCCGAAGCCGAACGGCTGATGCACATTTGGGATGTGCCGCCCATCTACTATCTGGCGATGATCACGCTGGTCAAATGCGAACTCTGGCTGGCCCAGGGGCGCACCGATCTGGCCGAAGCATGGCTGACGAGATTGAGCCAGACCTACAACGGCGAACACCCGGCGGCGCCTCCTGAATTCCACCCGCAACTGCCACTGCACATCGAGCTGCAGCAAGCTTTGCTGGAGGTTATTCAGGGCCAACCGATGCTGGCCGAGGGGCGTTTGAATGCTCTGCTCGAACGTGGTCAGCAAACCGGTCGGCAGTTGCTCAGTACGATGGCACTGACGCAAATAACCTCGTTGTTGCTGAGCACTGGACGCGAACCCGAGGCTCGAAAGGCCTTGGGACAGGCCTTAGAGGCGGCTGCCGGTGGCGTGCTGCAACCGTTTGACAGGTTGTTGGCCGAGCACCCGGACTGGCTGCGTGGACAGCTTCAACTCTGTGCGCCGACGACCGTTTGCCAGGACCTGGCCGAGAAACTTCCGACGCCCGTGGTCCGCCCGGCGCTGGAATCCACCGCAGCGGCAGAACAGCTCAGTACGCGGGAACTGTCTGTGCTGCGCCTGATCGCCCAAGGCTGTTCGAACCAGGAAATCAGTGATCAGCTGTTTATTTCCCTGCACACGGTCAAGACCCACGCCAGCCACATCAACAGCAAGCTCGGGGTGGAGCGGCGCACGCAGGCGGTTGCACGGGCGAAGGAGTTGGGGGTGTTGGGTTAAGGGTGAAACTAAAGTTACACAGGGCGGTAAATTGCCGGGCGCCGATTTGTGCGAACATTACCCATCCCTGTTGATTGAGCCCTCTGCGATGTCCCCGCCAACCACCCTCATTCGAGAAACCTTCCCCGTCGGCCCTTTGCAGTGCAACTGCACGATCATCGGCGATCCGGTAACGAAAAAGGCCATTGTCGTCGACCCGGGAGGCAACCATGAGTTGATCCTGGCTCGGCTCGATGCATTGGGCCTCAAAGTGGTCAGCATCATTCACACTCACGCGCATCTCGATCACTTCCTGGCCTCCGGTCAGTTGAAGGAGAAAACCGGCGCCACCTTGCACCTGCACAAAGAAGATCAATTCCTCTGGGACAATCTGGAGATGCAGTGCCAGATGTTCGGCGTGCCCTACACGCCAGTGCCATCACCGGACCGTTGGCTGGCCGATGATGAAGAGTTGGCTTGCGGTTGCGGTGTGGCGCTGCACACGCCCGGGCATACGCCGGGATCCATGAGCTTCTGGTTTTCCGACGCGAAGCTGTTGATTGCCGGCGATACCCTGTTTCGCCGCGGAGTGGGGCGCACGGATTTGTGGGGCGGCGATCAGGCGACTATCGTGCGCTCGATCAAGCAGCGTCTGTACACCCTCGACGAGGAGGCCACGGTGGTGGCCGGCCATGGTCCCGACACCCGACTCGGCGATGAAATGCGCGAGAATCCTTTTGTTCGGGCTTGAATTGTAACGGGCGGAATTTTTGTCCGGCGAGACGATCCAACGCCCGCAATGGTTCGATGCTTAAGTTCGTTGCACCACAGAATGTAAAAAGTAGGAGCTCTACATGTTCACCACGCGTCGTTTGATTATTGTTGCTACAGCCGTGGCGCTGTTGTCCGGTTGTGCCTCGCCCAACCCGTACGACGGCCAGGGTCAGGCGGATAGCGGCTCCACGGGTATGAGCAAAACCGCCAAATACGGTGGTCTCGGCGCTCTGGCAGGTGCTGTGGCGGGTGCGGCCATCAACCACGATAACCGTGGCAAAGGGGCATTGATCGGCGCGGCGCTGGGCGGTGCCTCCGCTGCCGGTTATGGCTACTACGCCGACCAGCAGGAGAAAAAACTGCGGGCCAGCATGGCCAATACCGGTGTTGAAGTGCAGCGCCAGGGCGATCAGATCAAGCTGATCATGCCGGGTAACATCACGTTCGCCACCGATTCGGCGAACATCGCCCCGAGCTTCTACCAGCCACTGAACAACCTGGCCGGCTCGCTGAAAGAGTTCAACCAGAACCAGATCGAGATCGTCGGTTATACCGATAGCACCGGCAGCCGTCAGCACAACATGGACCTGTCCCAGCGTCGTGCGCAGAGCGTGGCGACCTACCTGACGTCGCAAGGCGTGAGCGGTGCCAACCTGAGCGCCCGTGGCGCCGGCCCGGATAACCCGATTGCCAGCAACGGCGACGTCAACGGCCGTGCGCAGAACCGCCGTGTCGAGGTCAACCTCAAGGCGATTCCGGGTCAGCAGTATGGCGGCCAGCAACAAGGCACCGTCCAGCAATACCCTTGATCAGTCTGACTGAATCCCAGGCGTGAAAGAGCCGCCCGATCCTGAAAAGATCGGGCGGTTTTTTGTCGTTGATTGCGGCCCCATCGCGAGCAGGCTCGCTCCCACAATTGATCTTCAATAGACACAGATCCTGTGATCGAAGACGAGCCCTTTGGGAGCGAGCCTGCTCGCGATGGGGGCAGGCCGGGCAAAGAAGAGTTCAAAAACAAAAAAAAGCCCTCGGACAATCACTCGTCCGGGGGCTTTTTCACACCTGAAATCAGATTACTTCTTCAGGCCGTAATGCTCGTCGAGCATGCCCGGTGCGTTCGGGGCTTTAGGCGCGTAGTCACGCGGTGGTTCCTGATTGCGCGGCGGGGTCAGGCGTTCCCGTGGAGCCTGCGCCGCGTCGGCGTGCAGGGAGGCCAGCAGGCATTGGCGGGTCTGCTCGTCCAAGGCCAGGCGGTTGGCGCCTTCGGCGAGATGATCCTGCACTTCCTGGTAGCTCTGAGTCAGTTTCTTGACCAGTGTTGCAGTGCTGTTGAAGTGGATCACCACCTCATTCTGATAACTGTCGAAACGTTCCTGAATATCGTCCAGCTGACGTTGCGTGCT
>Ga0302168_1000222_pt1 | contig 13665 bp, 10 predicted proteins | sample I_Fen_N1_2_FD_193494 | JGI IMG/M metagenome (GOLD analysis project Ga0302168, IMG submission 193494) | Peat permafrost microbial communities from Stordalen Mire near Abisko, Sweden - I_Fen_N1_2 | ecosystem: Environmental > Terrestrial > Soil > Wetlands > Permafrost | place: Sweden: Abisko...
CCAAACCGTCGGAGGCCGGGTCGATGCCGACCATCACCGCCATTTCCAGGTGCTTGGCGTTACGCAGGATCTTGATCATCAGGTCGGTGCCGATGTTGCCGGAGCCGATGATGGCGACTTTGAGTTTCTTGTTCATGATCGTGTAAACCTCAATCAAAACGCACTGAACAGCTGCCAATTCCCGCGATGCTGACCCGCAGGTTGTCTCCCGCCACCACCGGCACCATCGCCGACAAGGCACCCGAAAGAATCACTTCACCGGCCTTGAGGCTCATCCCTAAACGGCCCAGCGTATTGGCGAGCCAGGCCACGGCGATCGCCGGTGAACCCATGGTCGCGGCGCCTGCCCCAGTGCCGACAATCCGGCCGTTTTTCTCCAGCACCATGCCCGTGGTGTAAAGGTCCAGATCCCGTGGGCTGACCAGCCGATCGCTGAGCACAAACACACCGCACGAGGCGTTGTCCGCCACGGTGTCCTGGATCTTGATTTTCCAGTCGCGAATGCGCGAATCGACAATTTCGAAACACGCCATCACGCCTTCAGTGGCGCGCAATACGTCGGCCACCGTGATGCCCGGTCCGGTCAAGTCGTGCTTGAGCACAAAGGCGATTTCGCCTTCGGCTTTGGGCTGGATCAGCCCGGCCATGGCCACGCTAGCGCCCGGATTGACAACCATGGCGTCGGTCAATTGACCGAAATCCGGCTGACGCACGCCGAGCATGTCCATCACCGCTTGACTGGTCACACCGATTTTCTTGCCAACGATTCGCTCACCGCCGGCCAGGCGGCGGCTAATGAGGTGTTGCTGGATCTGATACGCCTGCTCGAGGGTCAACTCAGGATGGCTTTCGGTCAAAGGCGCGATGGCCTGTGCCTCGATCAAAGCGTTGAACAACTGGTCACCCAGGTGCTGCGGATTGAGTGTTGATGGGTTCATGGAACGACTCCTGACAGTAGGCAAAATTATCGGCGCAGGTGTTGGGTAATGGCGTCGTAGCCGGCCATCGCACATTCGCAATCCTGGTCTTCACTGGCACCGGAGACACCGATTGCACCGACCAGGCGGTCGCCCAGTTGCAGCGGCAAGGCTCCGCCCATGGGCACCAGTCGCGGCCGCAGAATCAAACATTGACGGACATGCTCGGGGGCATCACGCAAGCGCTTGCCGACATCGGCCGTGGGCAAGGCGAAAGAAACCGCGGTCAGGGCCTTGTCCTGGGCCAGATCGATGGTGTGCAACGGCGCCCCGGCGCTTCGACCGAACGCAAGCAGGTGCCCGCCAGCGTCCAGTACCGCAACGCTGACTCGCCAGCCATGTTTGCCGGCATACAGCAGGGCCGTATCCAGCGCCAACCGGGCAGCCGCCATGCTTAACGGGTCGGCCAACTGGGTATCGGCAAACGAAGTGTCCAGACTCATACGCAGATTTCCTTGAGAGAGGTTGCCGGCTGCGCGATCGGTTTCGCCGGATGGAGCAGGTAGCACGCCAACGCCGGTACCAGGACCAGTGCCACCAGCATGTTGCACAGGAACATGAAGGTCAGCAGCACACCCATGTCCGCCTGGAACTTGATCGGTGAGAAGACCCAGGTGACGACCCCCAGGGACAGCGTCAGACCGGTGAAGACCACCACCCGCCCGGTGAACATCAGCGCCTGCCGATAAGCCATCGCCAGGCTCTCGCCACGGCGTAACCAGAAGAGCGTGACGCTAAGGATGTACAACGCGTAGTCCACGCCGATCCCTACGCCCAATGCCACCACCGGCAAGGTCGCGACCTTCAGCCCCATGTCCAGCTGGACCATCAGCGCCTCGGCCAGCAATGACGTGAGGATCAACGGGAGCACCGCGCAGAGCACCGCGCGCCATGAGCGGAAGGCAATGAAGCACAACAGCGTCACCGCCAGATACACCCCCAGCAGCATTCGCGTGTTGGCGCTTTTCACCACAATGTTGGTCGCGCTTTCGATCCCGGCATTGCCGGCGGCCATCAGAAACGTGGTCTGCTCGTCGTTGTATTTTTCAGCGAAGGCGGCGCTGGCCTTGACCACGGAGTCGAGGGTGTCGGCCTTGTGATCCTTGAGGTAGGCATAGATCGACAGCAAGCTGCAGGTGCCGTTGAACAGCTCGCGCGGTGAACGCATGGCGGCGGCGTTGATCATCGATTGGTTGGGCGGCAACTCATCCCATTTGAAGTTGCCTTCGTTCATCCCGACGTTGATCTTGCGCGACAACCCGGCGATGGATTTGGTGGTTTCAACGCCGGGCAGTTCGCGCAGGCGCCATTCCAGCTCTTCGACCTTGCGCAAGGTCGAGTAGTCGACGCATCGGCCGGCCGGGGTTTCGACCATGATGACGAACACGTCACTGCTGGCCTGGTAGTGCTCAATGATGAACCGGTTATCAAGGTTGTAGCGCGAATCGGCGCGCAGCTCTGGCGCCCCCGGATCGAGGTCGCCAACCTTCAAATCCTTGCCCATCCACAATGCGCCGAGCCCGACGGCTACCGCCACACCGATCGCCACGCCTGCCGAACGCCGATGGGTGAAATGCCCGAACAGACGCACCAGGAGTTGCGGCGCCTGTCCTGCGACCGGGGTCTCATGCTTGAGACTGCGGGCGGCCGCGCGCGGTGAGACACCGGTGAACGAGAGCATGATCGGCAACAAGGCGAGGTTGGTGAACACCAGGATGCCTACACCCAGACTGGCGATCAGCGCCAACTCCTTGATCACCGGCACATCGACGATGGACAGCACCGCAAACCCCACAACGTCGGCCAGCAGCGCGGTCATCCCTGCGGCAAACAAACGGCGGAAGGTGTAGCGTGCCGCGATCAGCTTATGAGTGCCGCGCCCGACATCCTGCATGATGCCATTCATCTTCTGCGCACCATGGCTCACGCCAATGGCGTAGACCAGAAATGGCACCAGAATCGAGTACGGATTCAGTTCATAACCCAGCAGCGGCAACAGACCGATCAGCCAGATCACACCGATCAGCGTGCAGCTCTGCACCACCAGGGTACTGCGCACGCAACGGGTGAATTGATAGAGGATCGCGCTGGTGATCAACACCGCCGTGGCAAAGAACGCCAGCACCGCATACAGGCCATCGATCAGGTCGCCCATGACTTTTGCGAAACCGATGATGTGGATGTCCACACCCCGTTGTTGATAGGTGTCGCGCAACGTTTCCAGGCTGTCGGAAAGTTGCTTGTAGTCCAGCGCCTGACCGGTTTTCGGGTCTATTTCCAACAGTGGCAAGTAGATGATGCTCGAACGCAGGTCGCCCGCCACCAGTTGGCCGATTTCTCCGGAGCGCTCGACGTTGGCGCGCAACTCCTCCAGGCTTCGGTCGTCGCCGTCAAAACCGTCGGGAACCACAGGCCCACCGTCGAACCCTTCTTCGGTCACCCCTTGCCAGCGGGTCGCCGGGGTCCAGAGCGAGCGCATGAAGGCTCGGTCGACACCGTTGAGCAGGTACAACTCGTCGTTGAGCTGGCGCAGGGTTTCCATGTAACGGGCATTGAAAATATCGCCCTCATCACGCATCGCCACTGCCACTCGTAACGCATTGCCGGTGCCTTTGAGGTCGCGGGCATGCTCCAGATAGTTGAGCGTAAAGGGATGGTGCGCGGGGATGGTTTTCAAGTAGCTGGCATTGAGCCTGACCTGGCTGGCGGCAACGGCCAGCAACACCGTGACCATCAGGCAGAAGCCGACCACCAGGAACCGGTGATTGAACAGCACGCGTTCCAGGCGATTGCCTGAATACTTGTCGAAGTCCGACAGGGAGGCGATAGCGGTAAAGCCATCTGAATTGCTGATAGCCATTGTCAGTTTCCTTTTTCTATACCGCCCGACTCAGCGCAACGCGCTCGGCGGGAAACGAGTGATGCCCTGGGTACCGACAGCCAGGCTGCCGCCATCGGGCAAGGCCAACAGCGCGATCAGCGGGAAGCGTTGCTCAGGCGCCACCGGCCGAAAGCTGCGACCGTCGTCATGACTGAGCCAGCCTTGCCCCGACTCATCCGCCAACAGCAGCGAGCCGTCGCGCAATTGAGTCGCCGCCGTCAGGCTCTTGCTCGATGCCACGGCCACCGACTGCCAACTGGCGCCCTGATCGCTGGAGCGGAACACATGCCCGCGCAGACCAAACGCAAGCAGGCTGTTGTTACGCGTGGCCAATAGGCCAAAAAAGCTGCCGTCATAAGGGCTGGCGAAACGCTTGAATCCTTGCAGGTCATGGTCGACGCGCATCAGAGCGCCCTGCTCCCCGGCCAGATAAATCCGCCCACCCAACGCTTGCACCGCGTTGAGGTGTTGTGACTCGCTGCCGTTGAGTAACGCCAGCGCAGGCTGCCAGCTCTGACCAGCGTTTTGTGTGCTGAAGGCCAAGCCGTAAGCCCCCAGGGCCAACACGCGTCCATCGCCCAGGCACTGCACGGCCAGAAACGGTTTGTCGGCGCCTTCGACCACCAGGCGGCGCGCTTCATCAATCTGCCCGGGGTCCTGGCGCACCTGCAAAATCGCCTGGGCGGCTTGCTCACCCTGCAGTTGCCGGGCCCAGTGAGCGCCACCATCGCGGGTGGCGAGGATCACCCCGCGATGGCCGACAGCCCAGCCATTGAGGGCATCGGTAAAGCAAAGCCCGGTCAGGCTGACCGAGACCGGAACACTGGCTTGCTGCCAGTGCTGGCCTTGATCATCGGAGTAAAGAATGGCGCCCCGCATGCCGGCGACGACCAGTCGCTCGCCGGCCATCGCCGCGGCATTGAGTGAGGAATGGCTGGCCAGCGTTGAGAGTGGCGCGTTCTGTTCCAGCGTGTCGGCCACCTTCCGGCTACCGGTGCTGTTGGCAGCTGATGCCAGTTCACCAATCACGCCCAGGAGTAGCAGGCACGCCAACGCATATTTGTGTGTATTCACCGCATACCTCCGGTCAGACAGGCGAGCCCCGCCGAGAAGCCAGGGCTCGCTAAGAACATCAGCGTGCGCTCATCTTGGTCAGCGACTCGGGCGAGAAGAAGCTTTCACGACGACGATCGGTGATTGCGTATTGCTCGTTACCCGCATCCCCCAGCGCGCAGTTGTACATCCAGGCCTTGGTACGATGGTCATGGAAGAAACCGGTGCAGTAGTTCACAGTCGCCGGGATGTCCGGAGCCACGAACGGCGTCGTCATGGACGTACGCCACAACGTGCCTTCGGCGTCCCAGCCGTCGATGATCGCGTTACCCCAGTTGTCTTCGTCGTAGTAGAACTTGCGCTTGGGCACCGCATGACGTTTGCCCGCCTTGAGGGTCGCCTCGACCACCCAGACCCGGTGCAATTCCCAGCGCATGTAGTCCGGGTTGACATGACGCTGTGCCATGACTTTCTCATCGGCGTTGGCCAACAGCTGGTTGCTGTTGTACGGAATGAGCATTTCCTTCTTGCCGATCAGCTTCCAGTCATACCGTTCCGGCGAGCCGGACCCGCCAAAGTTTTCATCGACGAAGTTGACGCCAGAGGCCACGGGGTTAGGCGTGTCGAAGTTGATGCTCGGGGCACGACGTACTCGGCGTTGACCCGACAGGTACTGCCACAACGTTCGACCCTGCACGTAGTCCGTCACGTTGTGAACCATCAACGCCTCACCCGCACGGAAGGCCGGAGCGTATGTCAGCTGGATGGCCATCATGTAGTTGATGCCCGAAGACTCCGCCGAACCCTCCTTGAAGTAGTAGGGATACTGGGCTTCGTCTTCGGCTGCCGTGGCCAACACTCGCTGGCCGTCGGCAGTGGTGGTCCAGACCTTGTACTTGCTGTGGGTCGACTCGCCACGCCACAGCAGTTGGTGGTTCCACTGCACTTCTATACCGGACTTGGGGATCGGGAACGGCACACCGCCGTAAGCCCCGTGAACCACCAGACCGTCACTGTCGAGCGTGGCGTTGGTCGCGTTTTTCAGGGTGTTGTCGTACACCCACTGCGGAGCCGATGCGGTGCGACGTGTCGGGAACACGTCGATACGGAAAGTCTGCGGATTGTCCTTGAACAGCTGGATCACGCCGTCGCTGAGCTTGTCCTGATACTTGGCCAGGTTGGCTGCGGTGATGGTGTACAACGGCTTGTCCTGAGCGAACGGGTCGAATGTTCGATGGCCCTGTTGAAAGCCCGCCGGCACCGTAGAGTAGCCACCGGTCCAGGCTGGAATGCTGCCATCCGCATTGCCGGCACGCTCGGCGCCCATCGGCGTCAGTGTGCTTTTCAGTGCCTGGGCGTCCACCGCGCTGACAGCTGCACAGGCAGTCATGGCAGACAGGGAGAGCGTGAAACAGGTCAACAACTGAGCGATTTTATTGTTATGCATTGTTCAATCCTCAGAACGTGTGGGAGACGCTGAAGGACACGAAATCCCGATCAGCATTCGTCTGTTTGTAGGTTTTGATGCCGTTGATGTTGATAGGCGCTGAAGCACCGTAATAGCCGTTGTAAGCCAGGGTGAAGGTGACCGACTTCAGGTAGTCCGCCGTCAGGCCGATGTTGTAATCGCCGCCTTTGGCCTGGCTGAAACCGCCGACCGCTGATGAGCGCCCGTCTATGCCGTAGCTAAAACCCATTGGCACGGAGAGGTCGACGCCGTTCATGACCTGGAAGTAGGTCGGGGTAAAAGCGACACGAATAGCCGTGGCATCGCGCGTGGCATTGGGGTCAAGGTTGTCGAGATTCTTCTGGACACTGAGGGTGCGGTTCCAGGCCAATTCTCCCAGCAGGCTGGCGGTATCCCAGAACGCACTGGTCGGCATGATGTAAATCATGTTGACCTGGGCGTGGGCGGTGCGGCCCACGGCATAGAGCGGGTTGCCGTCGTTATCGCCGTTGCCCGCCAGGTCGGTCATGGTCAGGCTGACCAGCGGTGCGTTATCGCGCACCGAGGTTTCAAACCCGATGTTGACGTCACCAAAGCCGCGATTGGCGCTGAAGCCATAGGCGCGGATGTCCTCGGGAAACACCAGCATGTATTCACCGATCTGGTCCGGGCGCGCGCCCGCACCGATACCGGGACGCAGTTGGGTCTGGAAGCTCTTGTCGTGGTAGTTGATGGCGTACAGGCCGAAATCGGTGTCCAGGGCCTCGGAGCGGTAGCGCAACTGCACGCCCCACTGACCGCTGTCACGCGCTTCGATGTCTTTACCGCGATAGAAGGAAGCCGCTGGTACGCCGTCCGGCAGACGCCCCACGACGATCCTTTCACCGCCTTCGTCGAGCAGGTCGGCCGGGCTGAAATAGCTGCCGGCCCCGGGAATGCGGGTACGTTCCCACTCGAACTGGTAGTAACCGCCGACCGAGATCGTTGGAGTGATCTGCAATTGGGTGGAGAACTGTTTGACCGGTAGCGCAAGCTCCTTGAACTGAGAGTTGGGAACAGTCAGCGCACGCACCGCATCGATCGGTTGCTGGCCTGCGGCGATGCCGTTGTTTCCGTAAAACAGGCTTTCGCCATAGATCAACGAGTGCTGGCCAAGGCGCGACACCCCCCACATTTCATCGCCGATGTCATAGTTGGCGTAGACAAACGCATCGCGAAACTCCGCGTCTCGCCCGTGCAGGTCGCGGGTATCCTTGGTGAACTGGTCGTAACGCACGCTGTAGGAGTTGACTGTACCCGGTGAGGCGTTGTCGTTGCCCTTGTTGTACACATCGTCATACCAGGCCGCGCCGGTGACGCGCGCGCCGACCTTCTGGTAAGAGACGTCAAACTCCGAGAACAGGTCCAGGCGGTTGGAGATAAGGCCTTTGTTGAAATTTCGGTCGCCATCATCCAGGTTCGCATCCGCGACCAATTTGTCTTGCCGGTCCTTGACGCGCCAGGCGCTGGAGTATTTGACGTTGGTATCCAGGCGAACCTTCAGGTCGGGACTGCCGGTGTCAAACTCCATCGCGTAGGCGCTGGATAACACTGAACAGCCGAGCAAGGTCGCCGTCAGGCGAGTAAGCCGTAGGCGCTGCTCAACCGCCCGCTGGGTGCCGGGCACTTGTTTTTGATGTTTAGACATGCAAAGACCTCTGCGACAGTAAGCCGTTTTTTGTTTTTATGAGTGACCGCCGAATGAGCGGAAGTCGGGTCCCGCCGGGAGGAGCACGCCCCCTCCCGGTCCAGCGACTCAATCGTTGAGCGATACGGGCTCCAGACCGAACAGCATCGGTGGCAACTGTTGCCCCAACAGATAAGCCCCGAGCATGCCCGCCGTGTCATCCGCGTTCTGGGTTATGTGGTTGGCCGCGGCGATGACGTCGCGCAGGATTCGCTGGAGTGGATTGCTCAGGTAAATGCCACGGGCCGATGTGGCCTTGAACAGCAGCATCACCGCCTCTTCGCAATCGCGACCGACACGGGCGATGTCGAGCATGTAATGCACGCGGTCAGAGACCGGCACCAGTTCGCGCCGCTCGACATAGGCGCTGCTCTCGGCAAGCATTTGCAGCAGCCGCGCACGGGCAGAACGCACCCGAACCACCGCGTTCCCCAGGCGATCCTTCACATACGGGCTCAGTGCCGCGCCCGCGCCGTCGGTGGTGTTGGTGCGCACACTCATCTGGCGCACGTACTCATCGATCCCACCCTGGGCGATGCCCACGATCAGCGCCGAAACGGCACCGAAGAAGATCTGGTTGAACGGATACAGGTAGTTCGCCGGACGCTCGCTGTAGGTGTACTGAATCAGGCTGTGGGCGCGGTGATGGGGAACGAACGCATGCTTGATCACCAGGCTCTTGCTGCCGGTGCCCGCCAGGCCGAAGGTGTGCCAGTCGTCTTCGATCACCCATGCGGAGCTGGGCACCAGCATCGACAGGCGATCAATCACCTGACCGCTGGCATCACGCCGCAGGCCTCCGAGGAACGCCCATTGGCCGTGATCGCAACCGCTGGAGGTTTTCCAGGTGCCGCTGATATTGAAGCCGCCTTCGACTTCCTCAACCTTGCCGAACGGCGGGTAAGACGAGGCAGTGATCACCGCGTTGTCTTCGCCCCAGGCATCCAGGCAAGCCTGTTCTGGCAAGGAGCCGTATTCCCACTGGTGGATGCCCAGGATCATCATGTTCCAGGCGCTGCTGCCGCAGCCACGACCCAACTCCATCAGGACTTTGTAGAACACCGCGGGATTCATCTCCCAGCCGCCATATTGGCTGGGTTGGAGGATCTTGAAGAAACCGGCGTCAACGAACGCCGCGATGGTCTCTTTGGACACCATGCGGTTCTGTTCCACCGAATCGGCTTTTTCCATCAGCATCGGGATCAACCCGCGCGCGCGCTCCAGCAATTGCGCTTCGCTCGGAATCGCTTGGGTATCCACAGGCTCGGTTGGCGTGACGAAGTTGTTCATAGGTCTGTGATCTCTTGTTTATTGTTGTATTTGCGTGTCGCAAGTGGTCAGGTTTCACTTGAGCGCAGCGAACCTGCTGTTGAAGTACACCAAGGGGCCGTCCTGCTCCTGTTGCCCCCGGACGCCGACCACTTCTCCGATGAACATGTCGTGAGTACTGGCCGGAATCACTTGTTCCAGCCGGCACTCGAAACTCACCAGTGCGTCTTCGAGCAACGGCACGCCGGTGACCCCCGACTCCCAGCAGCCTTCGGCAAAACGCGCTTCGCCGCTGACGCCCTCGACCATCCCGGCAAAGCGCTTGGCGATGAACTCCTGGTCATGGGCCAGCACATTGATGCTGAACGCGCCGGACCGTTGAATCACTTCATGGGCGCGAACATTGCGGTTCACGCAGATCAGCAGGCGCGGCGGGTCGGCAGTGATCGAACACACCGCCGTGGCGGTCAGCCCGGCTCTTTCGCTGTCACTGCCGCTGGCGATCACGACGCAGGCACCCGCCAGATGGCGCATGCCTTTACAGAAGTCAGCGGTAGCGACTGTGGGCGCAATCACCGATGGCGTACCGCTCGATTGAATGGCGTTTAACATCTGGAAAACCTCGCTGTTGCGCAGGCACGGATGGCCTTGAATGCTGTTCACTGCACGGTCAGGCCGGCAGCTCGCTGCTGGTCAGAGAACGATGTTGCGTTTGTGACCCCAGTCGCTCATCTTGCTGAACGCCTTGACTTCCCAATGCCGGTCGTCGATGACCACCCCGCCCCAACCCATTTCGAAGTTGAAACCCGAAGGGGTCTGGGCATAGAAAGAAAAGGTCTTGTCGTTCGGGTGATGACCCAACTCAAGAATGATCGGGACACCCGCCTTGACGCAGCGGTCGTAGGCCATGCCAACGTCGTCCATGTTCTGGACCTGCACCATGAAATGGTTCAGCACCTTCGGCGCGGGGGCCTGAGCGGTGGCAATGGAGTGATGGCGGCCTGTGGCGGTGTGAAAGAAGGTGGCGTCGACCACCATGCCAGGCTGTACTTCCTCGCGGATGTAATCGCTGACTCGCAGCTTCAGCACATCGGTGTAGAACTTCACCGTCTGCGGGCCGTTCTTGGCAAACGGCAGGATGTGGCCAATGCCCAGTTCGCCGGTGACGAAACCACCTTTGAGCACTGTCGAATGGAACACATCATTGAGGCCCGCTTCGGCGTGACCGAAGAAAAACTCGTGGGTGAAGCCGTTCGGGTCCTGGCAGCTGTAAGCCTTTTCGACCCGACGACGTTGCAACAGCTCCCTGGAGAGCGGCTCAATCTGGACGCCTTTGTCGCGCAATTCGGCGACATAGCTTTCCAGCTCCTGCTCCGAGCGCAGTTGCCAGCCAGCCACCAGAATGTCGTCAATCGGATTCTTTTCCAGGAAGAATCGCTGGGCGTATTCATCCATGCGCAGGGTCAGACCCTGCTCATCGCGGCTGGCGACTTGCATGCCGATAATGTCTGTGGCGAGCCACTGCCATTTATCGAGATCGCTTACACCAAATCCTGCATAGGCCAACGAGTGAATTTCTGCCACTTGCCTGTACCTCTTGTTGTTTTTGTCGTGCTGCCCTGGCGGGGAGTTCCCGTTGATGAGCAGTGGTGACAGGACAAGAGCAAGCGCTGTGCCAGACGTTGAAATTCATTCAAACCAATTAAATACTCCTTTATATTCAATGCATTAAAGATGGCTCTCCGAGTTTCAAGCTCATCAAGTGCTGTGCGAGCGAACCCTTCGGGCAATACGAAAATTCAGAATGTTATGAATTTCATGTAAGGATTTTCGTGATTTGCCCTGGTTCAAAGAAAAACCTTGCGAGAACCCCAGTAAGCGATACCGTAGCAACCATCTCTAGCATCAGCGCCGGCGGCTATTGGCGAGCGCCTGGCATCGAGTTTGCCTTCAATAAATAAAAAACATGGGCTCATCAGATGACGACTTCCCCGATCGATGACACCGAGGCGCCACGCCAATCACGCAGCCGACACGGCATCAACATCATCACTGACCTGCGCTTTCCGGACATGCAGGACCTGGTTGATCGACTCTATTTCAACCCCAAGGAAGGTTTGATCTGGCTGGGCGATAAACGCATGATGCTGATGCACGTCGAATCCTTTGGGGCGTTGCGTCAGGAACTGCTGGAAAGCAACGGCGTGGAATTCACCCGTGGTCTTTTGACTCGGGTCGGTTACCTGACAGGCCAACGTGATGCTGACCTGGCGATCCAGGCCCGTGGCACGGGCAATGAACTGGATATCTGCGCCGCAGGCGGCCAGTTGCATGCCCTGTCGGGGATCGTCGAAGTCGAACCGGTGTGCATCGAGTTCGATCAGGCCAAGGGCTACAAGTACGGTGAATTCACCTGGAAACGCTCAGTCGAGAGTGATGTGCATATCGCCGCCAACGGCGTCAGCACTGACCCCATTTGCTGGATGGAAGTCGGCTACAGCTCGGGCTTCATGAGCCGCCTGATGGGGCGCCACTTGCTGGCCCGGGAAATGGAGTGTCAAGGCTGCGGGCATAGCCGCTGCAGGGTTATCGTCAAGCCGGTCGAGGACTGGGATAACACTGAAGACGATCTCAAGTATTTTCAGCCAAGGGTCACCGATCATCGCCGCGCGCAGCCGACCAGACCGGTCAAGGCCACCACCCTGCCCACCCCCTCGCCCTTCGGCCTGGAGGACAGCGGGACCGCGCAAACCGATTTCGACCGCCCGGTGGGCAGTTCCTCCGCCTACCACATCGCCATGCACAAGATCCTGCGGGTGGCAGGCACCAACGCGACGGTATTGTTGCTGGGCGAGAGTGGCGTGGGTAAAACCATGTTCGCCCACGAGCTGCACCGCAACAGCCTGCGCGCCAACACGCCATTCGTTGAAATCAACTGCGCGGCGATCCCCGAGCAGTTGATCGAGTCAGAGTTGTTTGGTGTGCAGCGTGGCGCTTATTCGGGGGCGACCGATCCCCGCCCCGGGCGCTTCGAAATTGCCGATGGCGGTACGATTTTCCTCGATGAAGTCGCCACCTTGAGCATGACCGCCCAAGGCAAACTGCTGCGCGTACTGCAAAGCGGTCACCTGGAGCGCCTGGGCAGTAACAAAACGATCAAGGTCGATGTCCGGGTGATCGCGGCCACCAACGAAGATTTGGCCAGCGCGGTCAAGGCCGGGCGCTTTCGCAGCGACCTGTTCTATCGCCTGAATGTGTTCCCGATCACCATCGCCCCGCTGCGCGAGCGCAAGGATGACCTGCCGCTGCTGCTCGACAGCGTCATGCGCCGGCTGAGCACCCGGCATGGTCGGCAACTGGCCGGTGTGACGCCACGTGCCCTGCAAGTGATTCTGGACTATCACTGGCCAGGCAATATTCGTGAATTCGAAAACGTCATCGAACGCGCAATCATCCTCGCCGATGACGGCGACTTGCTGGATATCCGCCATCTTTCGGGGCTGGACGCCCTGGGTGGGCAGCTCGAGCGCATCGGCACAGTGAGTTGGGATACCGGTCCGGCCATCGGCATTCGCATGCCTGACGTCGTCCCTCCCAGCGTAGGAGCAGCCCAGCAGGGCAATGCCAGTCACGATCAGTTGCTGGCCCTGGTAAAGCGCACGCTACAGCGAGGCCCTGTGCGCCTGAGCGAAATCGAAGAGGTGTACATCGAAGTGGCTATGCAACTGAGTGACAAAAACATCTCTCGTGCAGCCACCCTGTTGGGATTGAGCCGGGCGCAGCTCGACTATCGACTGAAGAAGATGTCGCTGGACGAGTCCAGTGTTTCCCCGTGAATGACCAGCGCCGGGATGATCGCCCGGTGTCGGGATGTTCACTCGACAAAACGCCCCGGCCGAGGCCAGGGCGTGATCAATCGGAAAACTCAGTTGAATGCATTGGCGGAATCAATGCTGGTACAAAAGCGGGCGATGCTGGCCATGGAGTTTTCATGCTCCTGCGCTGATGGCGAAGCGCAGCAATCTTCCAGCACCACCACATCAAAGTCACGGTCATGAGCATCGCGCACCGTGGCCTGAACCACGGCCTGGGTACTCACGCCGCTGCAGTAAATGCGCTCGATGCCTTGACCGCGCAACAGTACTTCAAGGCTTGTGGCGTAGAACGGCGAAACCCGGTGTTTGACGATGTCCCATTCGCCAGCCAACGGCGCCAGGTCATCATGCACCGCACCGCCCCAGGCATCCTTTTTCAGAATGCCGTTTTTAGCGATCGCGCCGAATACCTGCGAGTTGGGGTTGGCTTCGCGATG
>Ga0302168_1000225_pt1 | contig 13634 bp, 10 predicted proteins | sample I_Fen_N1_2_FD_193494 | JGI IMG/M metagenome (GOLD analysis project Ga0302168, IMG submission 193494) | Peat permafrost microbial communities from Stordalen Mire near Abisko, Sweden - I_Fen_N1_2 | ecosystem: Environmental > Terrestrial > Soil > Wetlands > Permafrost | place: Sweden: Abisko...
CCTGGCCATTTCGGTGTCCGGCACGTTGCTGATATCGGGTTATGCCACTGCGCAAACCCAGGACTCAGTGCTCGACACCGTTGTCGTGCAGGGGCAGAGCGAGACCGCCGACACCTTTGTCGGCGATGCGAAAAAAGAGAAGGCACCTGAATCCAGAGCCACGTTGAGCAAGGCCCAACTGGAGAAATTTGTCGGCCTGGACAGCGCCGTCACGGGCGCACTGAAGTACCTGCCGGGGGTGCACTCAAGCGGCGGCGATTCCAGCGGCATCACCGAAGGTTCGCTGAACATTCGCGGGTTCTCGCAAGATCAGTTGGGCTTTACCCGCGATGGCATTCCGCTGAACGACCCGCAGTTCTTGACACCCCACGCGGACTTCCTCGGTGACCCGGAGAACTATGAATCGGTGTCGGTGTTGTACGGCTCCGCTTCGATCAACGCACCGACCCTGACCGCCAGCGGCGGCAGCGTCGAGATCAAATCAGTCGCCCCGACCAAGGAAAGCGGCGTTCTGTACAAGCAAAACATCGGCAGCAACAACCTCTATCGCTCATTCGTGCGGGTCAATACCGGCGAGTACGAGGGCCTGTCAGCGTGGCTGTCGGCATCGCGCACCACTGGCGACCTGTGGGACGACTCGGACGGTGAGCTGTCGTCCAATCGCTACGAAGGCAACCTGCAATACAAATGGGGCGATGGCAACCAGATCAATGCGCTGTTCTCCAGCTTCCTGATGCGCACCAACACCTATCTGTCGCCGACCCTGGCGCAGTACCGGGCCAACGATTACGACCACGGCTACCCGCGCAATGTCTACCCCACCGAGGGTGGCACCGATGGCGTGGCCGACATCACCGTGCCCGGTAGCAGCGCGGAAAACTCACGGGCCGACTTCAAAATCCAGACCTATGGCCTCAACGGCCTGTTCAATCTGTCCGACGGCGCCCAGTTGAAGATCAATCCGTACTACGTACGCGTCACCGAAGGCACGGCGTCCATCGCCACGGCGGCGGTAAACGAACGCAAGCTGGGCACTGACGTCAACCTTGACGGCGATGCATTGGACCCGGTGGTGCCGGCATCGCTGCAACTGTTCCCGACCCAGTACCGTATCGGTTCGAGCAATAGCCTGGATTTGACCCTTGCCGAGAACAACGTCCTGCAACTTGGGCTCTGGGCCGACTACACCCACGCGCGCAATCAGTTCGTGTTCACGCCGATCAAAAGCAACGGCAAACCGGCCAGCATCGATGGCAGCGACTCGATCCGCGATAGCCGCGGCAATATCGTCTACAACACCAACCAGGCAAATCAGATCACCACGCAGAAACTCTGGGTTCAGGACACCTGGAACATCAACAGCGCGCTCGCCCTGACCACTGGCCTGGCCTGGCAACACACCGAGCTCAAGGGTGCGGACCGCCTTAGCGGCTACGACAACACCGAAGACTACAACCGTTTCCTGCCCAGCCTGAGTCTCAGCTACCAGCTCGATCAGCAAAACCAGCTCTACTACAACACCACCTCGAATATGCGCGTACCGGCCATCGCATCGGTCTACGGCCGAATCAACGGCGGCGCAAAGCAGAAACCCGAGTTGACCTGGCACCAGGAGATCGGCTGGCGCTACAGCACTGACATGACGCTGGTCAGCGCCGCGGTGTTCTACGACAAGTTCAAGGACCGCCAGGCCGCCTATTCACCGGTGACCGGCGTGACCGAGTACTTCAACGCCGGCAACGTCACCACCAAGGGCCTGGAACTGGCGGTGAACGGCAAGCTGCCGGCCAACTTCAACTACTTCGGCTCATTCACCTGGCTCAGCTCGACCCAGGACTCGGATTACAGCGCCGCCGGTCTCACCGCCGACACCCAGGGCAATCAACTCTTCGACGCCCCCCATCGCCTGGTCAGCGCGGGCATCGGCTATGACAACCAAGCGTTCTACGCCAACTTCCTCGGGCGTTACACCGGCAGCTACTACGGCGACCTGGCGAACACCCAGAAAATCGGCGGTTACACAATCTTCGACCTGAACCTGGGGTATCGCTTCAAGGACTTGGTCAGCGGGCTCAAGGAAACCACCATCAGCCTTAACGCCAACAACATTTTCGACAAGCAATACCTCTCCGGCGTCAAGTCCGGAACCATCAACGCCGACCCGACCAACCCCGACTTCTACGGTGCGCCGCAGTACTACAAAGGGCAGCCACGCTCGTTGGTCGCCTCGCTGACTGTCGGTTTCTGAACCGCCCTTTCGATTTTGCAAGGGACGGTCTGACCGTCCCGAGGAGCAGGCATGAGCATTGAACATTACGACTACATCATCGTCGGAGGCGGCAGCGCCGGCAGTGTCATTGCCAATCGGCTGTCCGCACGCGCCGACCGGCGCGTGTTATTGATCGAGGCCGGCGCCGACACACCCGACAGCAACACCCCGGCGGAAATCCTCGACGGCCTGCAACCCTGGCGCCCGCGTCTGGCGGGCGAGCGGTATTTCTGGCCGGACCTGACCATTTTGCGCGCCAGCGAACACCCGGACATCCCGCGAGACGCCCAGGTGTATGAACAGGGGCGCATTCTCGGCGGCGGCTCGAGCGTCAACATGATGGTCGCCAACCGAGGCTTGCCTCGCGACTACGACGAGTGGGCGCAACAAGGCGCCGATGGCTGGAACTGGCAAGGGGTGCTGCCGTATTTTCGCAAGCTGGAGCGCGACCTCGACTTCGGCCTGAGCGACCCGGAGCAACACGGCCATGAGGGCCCGCTGCCGATTGCCCGCGTCGACTCACGATACTGGGGCAGTTTCACCCGCGCCTCCGCGCAAGCCTTGCAGGCCCTGGGCCTGAACAATATCGTCGATCAGAACGGGCGGTTCGAGGACGGTTACTTCGCCCCGACCGTAGCCATCGAACATGACCAACGGGTGTCGAGCGCTCGTGCTTACCTCACCCCCCAAGTGCGTGCCCGCAGCAACCTGACCCTGTGGACCGACACCCCGGCGCGACAACTGATCCTGAGCGGCAACCGGGTGACCGGGGTGCAAGTCCTGCGCGACGGCAAGCTGCTGGAGGTATCGGGCAACGAGGTAATCCTGACCGCCGGGGCGCTGCAATCACCGGCGTTTCTGCTGCGCGCCGGTATCGGCCCGGCGGACCAACTGCGCGATCTGGGCATTGCGGTCGTCGCCGACCGTTCAGGCGTTGGGCGCAACCTGTGGGACCACAGTTCGATCGGCCTCACCGCTACCCTGCACGACCCGCTCGCACCGAGCGATGAGCCCGCTGCCGCCCACTTGCTCGCCGCGCGTGTTTCGTCCGGTGTCGCCCCCGGCGTGCCGGCGGATTTATACCTGGGCATCGCGCCCAATGCCGCGCTCGGTACCGCGAGTGCGGTGCTGTGGGTGAATAAACCGAGCTCCACTGGCCACCTGCGGTTACGCAGCGTCGACCCGATGGATTACCCGGCGGTGGAGTTCAACCTGCTGTCGGACCGGCGCGATCTGGATCGATTGCGCGAAGGGTTGCGTGTACTTGCCCGTGTGTTCGCCGACCCGGCGGTAGCCGCATTCAGTGGGCCGCCGCGCTTGAGCCGTTTCGCCCAGGCCTCGACCGATGGACCGCTGCTTTCCGAACTCCTGGCCAACGACGTGGCGCTTGAGCGCTACCTGCGCACCCACGTCGGTGGTGTCTGGCATGCCAGTGGCACCTGCCGTATCGGTCGATCCGATGACCCGCTGGCCGTGGTCGATCACGCCGGCAAAGTGTATGGCGTACAGGGCTTGCGGGTGGCCGACGCTTCGGTGATGCCGAGCATTCCAGCCGCCAACACCAACCTGCCGACCCTGATGATCGCCGAGAAAATCGCCGACGCCATTCTTGCCGACGCTTGAGGACCTTTACCATGACCCACTATGCCTTGTTGATCGATGGGCAATTGCAAACCGCTGAACACCTGGATGAGGTGCTCGATCCTGCCACCGAACAGGTCGTCGGCTACGCCGCGCGTGCCAGCGAAGCTCAGGTCGATGCAGCAGTTGAAGCGGCGCAACGTGCGTTTGCCGCCTGGGCTGCCGACCCGCAGGCGCGACGCCATGCACTGGCCCTGGCCGCGGCAATACTGCGGGAAAACAGCCAACAGATCGCTGAACTGATCAGCCTCGAGCAAGGACGGCCCGTGCGCTTCACCGTTGGCGAAGTGGCTGGCGCAGCGGCTACGTTCGATCACTACGCCAGCTTTGAGACACCACCCGCCGAAGTACTGCGCGATGATGAACAGCGCCTGGTGCGTATTGAACGACGCCCCTTGGGTGTCGTCGCAGCCATCACCCCCTGGAACGTGCCGATCATCCTGCTCGTGCTCAAACTCGCTCCGGCGCTGCACGCCGGCAACACCCTGGTGGCCAAACCGTCGGAGCACACGCCGTTATCCACATTGTTGCTGGGGCATTTGTTGAAGGATGTATTCCCGGCCGGCGTACTGAACATTGTGGCCGGTGACGGCGCAATCGGTGAGCGGTTGAGCCGTCATCCGCAGGTTCGGCATATCACCTTCACCGGCAGTGTTGCCACCGGCAAGAACCTGTATGCAGGCGCCGCCGACGATCTGAAGCGCCTGACCCTGGAGCTGGGCGGAAATGACGCGGCACTGGTGCTGGCGGACGCTGATATCCCTGCCATCGCCGAGTCGCTGTTCTGGGGCGCGTTCTGGAACAGCGGCCAGGTGTGCTTTGCGATCAAGCGGTTGTACGTGCACCAGAGCCTGTTCGAACCGCTGGTTGCCGCGCTGGTGGCACGCGCCGAAAAAACCCGCCTGGGCAGCGGCCTGGACCCCGACACCGAATTGGGTCCGCTGACCAATCGCCAGCAACTGGAGCGGGTCAAGGCTCTGGTGGCCGACGCCCGCGCCCACGGTGCTGTGGTTCATACCGGCGGCACACAGCCTGATGGCCCCGGCTACTTCTTCGCTCCGACCATCGTCAGCGGCATAGGCGCCGGTGTCGCGCTCGTCGATGAAGAGCAGTTTGGCCCGGTGCTGCCGGTGATTGCCTTCGACGATGTCGAGGATGCGATCCGCCAGGCCAATGCCAGTCCCTTCGGCCTCGGCGCCTCGGTCTGGACCCGGGACGTTGCCCGGGGCGAAGCCATTGCGCGACGCCTCGACGCCGGTCTGGCATGGGTCAACCAACATCTGGACGTGCACCCCGGCGCACCGAAGGGCGGCTACAAATGGAGCGGCCTGGGCTACGAAGGCGGGCTACGCGGCTATGACGCCTTCAGCGACCTTCAAGTCATCAACATTGCCCGGCGCTGAGCCTGGCCCCCATCCCAACCATCAAGGATTTTCCTATGCGTGCCGGTAGCTGGCCCTCGATTATTCTCACCCTCGCATTCGCCGTGATCATTGCGGCGTGCCATGGCAAAACCATTCTGTTGATCGCCGACATTGCCAAGGCCTATTCGGTCAGTCCCTCTCACGCCAGTTGGGTGGTCTCGGCGGTGGCCATCGTCGCCGCCCTGGCCTCGCCCATTGTCAACTGGGCCGTGGCGCGGGTGGGCGAGCGGCGCTCGATTATCTCGGGGTTACTGGTCGCGGCGCTCTCCAGCTACGCCGCCAGCCGCAGCGAAAACTTCTTCGTATTGCTGACTCTTCGAGTGATCGAAGGCGCCGGCTACATCTGCGTGGTGCTGAGTGCGTTGGCCCTGTTGATCCACACCACGGCGGGCAAACGACGCACCAGTGCCCTGGCGTTCTGGTCGGTGGCTTCACCACTGGGTGGTGCCATCGCGATTTTCGCGGTGTCGCCCTATATCGGCGGTGCTCATGAAGAATGGCGCATAGCGTTCAGCGGACATGCGGTAGTGCTGTTACTGCTGTTGCTGGCCACCCCGCTGCTGCCATCGATCAACCTTGCCAACCGCGTGGAGCGCAAACCGCTGTCACAGGTGTTCCGGATCTATGCCGACCCGTCAGTGCTGCGTCTGGCGCTCGCGGTCGGCGCACCGCTGACCGTGGCGCTGGGGCTGATTACCATTACGCCGACCTACCTGATTAACGTGTTGAATGTGGCACCTGCGACGATCGGGGTGATTTCCACTGTCGGAATTCTCTCGAGTGTGGTGGCAGGATTGTTCGCAGGCTTCATTCTCAACCTGCGCTTGATTGGCCCGTTAAGTGTGGTGACCAGCGCGTTGATCGGTGTCGGCCTGGAAGTCCTGGTGTTCATTCCGGGTGTAAGCGCCGAGTGGGCGATTGGGGCAAAAGTGATACAGGGCTTTTTCACCAGTTTCGTGGTGGCCTGGGTGTTTACCAGTATCCCGAAGATGACCCGTAATGGCGATGTGATGGGGGCCGGCGGCATCGCGGAACAGGCACTTTATCTGTCGATGTTTCTCGGCCCGGTGCTGCTCTACCCGCTGTTCACACTGCCCTCGCGCCTGCCGTTTTTTGCAACCTTGATCGTTGCCAACCTGTTGCCGTTATTTCTGCTGCCACTGGGCCTCAAGCGCAACGACGACAGCGGTTCGTTCGAGCCCCGGCAAAACAGCTTCAGCACAGAGGAAGTCACCCACGGCTGAATTAATCGGCCATCTCGCACTGCGTCACGTAGAGCACGAGTAGCTTCCAGGCTGACTTCAGGATGAAATCAGCAGCGCTCGGACCTGTTCAACGGCGGCGCGGGCACAACACTCATCGATGGTTTCGGAGGCGCCGGAAACACCAATGGCACCAATCACCTGTCCATCATGCAAAAAGGGCTCTCCCCCACCGAACATCGCCATGTTGCGCTGCAGCGGTAACCCCTGACGGACGCCTTCCGAGCATTTTTCCAGGCGCTCCTGCCAAGCCTTGGTGGAAATGCCAAACCCTGCGGCAGTTAGCGCTTTGTTCAGCGCGATATCCCGCGACTGCCTGGGCGCCATGTCCATATGCGCGCTGTGAATCGGTTGCCCGCCAGCATCGACGACCACGATGCTGATGCGTACTTGCTCTTCTTCGGCCTTGTCCAAAGCCGATTGCAGCGCCTGCATGGCCAGTCTCAGGGTGATGGTGGATTGCTGTCGTACAAGTTCGTTCATGCTGTGGCCTTGTCTCTTGGGCATACGTTGAGGTTTGTGTCTATCTGATCAGAGTGTCGCCCTGTCATTTGCCTGAGCGCTCTGCCGAGCGGTTATGCGCTGCGAAATCAATTGCCACGCACAGTAAATCAACAGGAAGGTGCCGGCTATTTGCATTGCCCAGGGGCCACCAAACCTTGCGGCCAACTGGCCGGCGATCAGGCCTCCAATCGCATCGAAGCCAAAGCGTGTCGAGGTGTAGATCGACACCACCCGACCACGCAACACTTCCGGCGCCTGGCTTTGCAGCAGGATGTTGGTGCCGACATTGTTGATCGTTACGCCGAAACCCAATACGGCCATTGCAACCAACGACAACGCCAGGTGGGTGCTGGCCGCAAACACCAACAAGGCGATAGCGCTGAATGCGGCTGTGAGGATAATCAAACGCTGCAGTTGCTCGGCGGATTGGCGACCGGCGAGCAGCAGCGTCGAAAGCAGTGAGCCAAATCCCGCGGCCCCCCAAAGCCAGCCCAGCGTCCTGGCATCACCGGAAAAGATATCGCGAGCGAACACCGGCAATAATACGGCGTAGCTGGAAGCGCTAACGTTTACGACCAATACGCCCAGGATCAGGCCGCGCACCGACGGCGTTTGAAGGGCGTAGGCCAGGCCTTCGCGAAAGATGTTGCCCATGGTGCCGTTGGCGCGCACGCCTGCGCTCATGCGAACGGCCAGCAGGCCGAAGATGAGTGCAGCGTAAGACAGTGCATTCAATGCAAAACAACCCGCCTCGTCGACCATACCGATCAGTAACCCGGCCAGCGGCGGACCGACAAAACGAGAACAAGTGAATAGAGTGGCATTCAACGCCAGGGCATTCGGCAGGTCTTCGACATTGTCGACAAACCGGCTCAGCAGCGATTGGCGCAGCGGCGTGTCCACGGCGTTCAGCACACCCAGTGCCAATGACATGATGACAATCAGGTTGGCGCCAATATGGCCGCTGTAGGTCAGCAGTGCCAATAGCAGTGCCTGGATACCCAGCAGCGTCTGAGTGAACAACAGCAGTCGACGTTTATCATGTCGATCAATCCATGCACCGGCGATCGGGCCGACCAGCAACTGCGGCAACAAACTGGCGCAGGTCGTGATACCCAGAAGGGCTGCGGAGCCTGTAAGACGGTAGACAAGCCAGGACAGCGCCACCATCTGTACCCAGGTGCCCAGCGTGGAAATCGCATGGCCAATGAAGTAAAGGCGAAAGTTGCGATGGCGCAGCGCCCGAATGGAGTACGGCCAACGAGACGACGCAGGTGCTTGGAAGTCATTCACGACAGAGATTCCGTCAGCGGCAAATAATGTTCACATGTTAATTTATTATCACCCCTTCGCGTGATCAGTCCGCCGTCAAGGCTTGATATTTTTCAGGTCATTGAGCAACGCCACTAGCTGCTCCATTTTTTCCGCACCAAACTGCTCCTCAATCTTGAGGTAGTTGCTTTCCATGCCTTCGCTCATGGAGACAAAGCATTGCTGGCCGCGCTCGGTGAGCGCCACAAGCACCCGACGCTGATCCTGGCTGGACTTGTGTCGACGCACCAGGCCATCACGTTCCAGGCGACTCAAAACACCCGTCATGCTCGGTTTCAGAATGCAGGCCTGATCGGCAAGTTGGTGGCTTTCAAGTTCGCCCTGCTGGCGCAGTATCCGAATGATCCGCCACTGTTGTTCAGTCAGGTCATGTTTGTTGAGTGCAGGCCGGAAGAAGGCCATTGCGGCTTCGCGCGCTTGCAATAAGGTCAATGTCAAAGAAGGTCTGGGGTTGGCCATGACGAAACTACTTGAATGGACGAGTCGGCAGCTTAGTGTCGCCAGCCAACGGGGGCAAGCTGCGGACCAACACTCGTTTATTCGCTTGATAGGGTTTTCACAACGTGCCCCCAGTGGACCTCGCCCAGCGGCAGCGCCTGTGAAAAGTACAATCCGTTCCCCGTAAAAGCCATTCTGTCAAACAGCGGCGGTGGCCATGATGATCCGGACAAGATCAACAAGACCGACGCAAAAATACCTATGCCCTGCTTAACGCAAACCCGATTGACGCTGGCGGTACTCCCCCGGAGTGAGCTTTGCATAGCGCTGGAAAAAACGACTGAAATAGGCCGGATCCTTGAACCCGAGCTGGTAGCAGATTTCGTTCGCAGAGCTGCCCGTGAACAACAGCAATCGTTTGGCCTCCTGCATCAACCGCTCCATGATCAAACGCTTGGAAGGCAGGTCGGCGATCCGTCGGCATACATCGTTGAGTCGTGCTTCTGTCACCCCGATGCCTTCAGCGTAACGCGACAATGGCCAGTGCTGCTGATAGTGGACTTCGATCAGCTCATTGAAACGATGGAATATTTTCAGATCCTCGTGCCTGGCAGGCGTGGCTTTCAACGAGTTGGAGCACAGCCGCAACAGGCTGACCATGATCAATCGCGTCAAACTGTCCAGGGCGGCGCTACGCCCGGAACGCTCAGCGATCACCTCCTCGCTCAGTTCCTCGAACAGATATTCCAGGCGGCGGACATCACCGGCATCTTCCGGCCCCAAATGAGCCAGCGCGACACACGCCGCCGGCAATTTCGCTCCGGCCGGCGCCAGGCTGGAATCGGCATCGATCAGTTGCCATACCAATTGCTGACGCACCGTCAGCACGTGCCCGTCGCTGTCGGGCTCGGTCACAAAGGAATGTGGGACGGTGGGGGGGGTCAGGAAGAACATCGGCCCGGACTCAACGTATTGCTGATCATCCAGATACACCCGCACTGTTCCGCTTTTCACGTAGTGAATCTGGAAGAACCGGTCATGCCGGTGAACCGGCATGTTACGGCCGAAGAAACCCGCCAGGTTACCCAATTTGTCGTAATGGACTTCAGCGTCGCTATAACGCTGATCGTAGACCTGGCCAATGTTGATGTTCGGGATCGGTTGACGGTCGGTCATCGCACACTACTCATTTTTCTTGATTCACGCATCGCAGTCGCTTTCATCCTGCACCCAAATCGGTCCCACAACCACTGTGCGGACAGTCTGCCACGCTTGACGATAGTTAACATATTAATTATAACTGTTAACACATTAACGAAATTACAGAGCCCTCATGGCTCTGCCAGGAGAAAAGCATGAGCCGTGCCTTGCATGACGTCGCGACCGGCACCCTTTTCGGTGTCGCGCTGAACTATCAGGGACTGCTGAAACAGCGCCTCGCCGAATTCGAACAGCCGCCTTATCAGAAACCGCCAATCAAACCGGTGCTGTTCATCAAGACGCCCAACACGCGCAATCAGCACGGTGCCGATGTCGTGCATCCGGGAAATGGCGAGCGTCTGCAGCCTGGGCCGGCATTAGGGGTTGTGATCGGCAAGACAGCCAGCCGGGTCCGTCCAGACGAGGCACTCGCTTACGTGGCCGGCTACACCATCGTCAATGAATTCAGCCTGCCGGAAGACAGCTACTACCGCCCTGCTGTCAAAGCAAAATGCCGTGATGGTTTCTGTGCCATCGGCCCCGAACTGGTCCCGACCACACAACTCGCCGACCCACACAGTCTGGCCATCAAGCTGTACGTCAATGGCGTGATTCGCCAGCAAAACACCACGGCCAACTTTGTCCGCAACATTCCTTTGCTGATCGCCGAAATCAGCGAGTTCATGACCCTGCACGAAGGCGATGTCCTGATCACCGGAACCCCGGAAGATCGCGTCGATGTGCAGCCGGGCGACACCGTCGAAGTCGAAATCAGCGGCCTGGGCCGCCTCGCCAACCACATCGTGGCCGAGTAACAGGAGCCTCCATGAAACACGCCCGCATACACTTTGAAGGCGAAGTCCACCTCGCCCATGTCGAAGACAATAACGCCGTACGCCTGGCTGACGGTCGCCTGCTGGCCGAAGATCAGGTGCAATGGCTGCCACCGGCGACCGGTAGCATGTTTGCCCTGGGTTTGAACTATGCCGACCACGCCGCAGAACTCGCATTCAAGCCGCCGACCGAACCGCTGGCATTCATCAAATCCCCGGGGACTTACACCGGCCACAACCAGGTGACATGGCGCCCCGACAACGTCGCGTACATGCACTACGAGTGTGAGCTCGTTGCCGTCATCGGCAAGCCGGCACGCAACGTCAAGCGTGAAAATGCCCTGGAGTACCTGGCCGGGTACACCGTGTGCAACGACTACGCGATCCGCGACTACCTGGAAAATTACTACCGGCCCAACTTGCGGGTGAAGAATCGCGACGCCACGACCCCCGTCGGTCCTTGGATCGTCGATGTGGCCGACGTGCCGGACCCGGGCAACCTGAAGCTGCGCACCTGGATCAACGGTGAACTGCGTCAGGAAGGCAGCACCAGGGACATGATTTTCGACATCCCCTACCTGATCGAATACCTGTCCAGCTTCATGACCCTGCAGCCGGGCGACATGATCGCCACGGGCACGCCTGAAGGTCTGGCCGATGTGGTGCCGGGCGATGAAGTCATCGTGGAAGTTGAAGGTGTCGGTCGCCTGGTGAATCGGATTGTCAGCGAAGCGGAATTCTTCTCCGCGCAGAAAGAGGCTTGAGCACCATGATCAAACACTGGATCAACGGCCGCGAGGTCGAAAGCAAAGATGTGTTCGTCAATTACAACCCGGCCACCGGTGAAGCGATTGGTGAAGTCGCCAGCGGCGGTGCCGATGAAGTGGCTCAGGCGGTGGCCGCAGCCAAGGAAGCGTTTCCAAAGTGGGCTAACACGCCAGCCAAGGAACGTGCCCGGCTGATGCGTAAGCTTGGCGAACTGATCGAGCAAAATGTGCCGCACCTGGCCGAACTGGAAACCCTCGATACCGGCCTGCCAATTCACCAGACCAAAAATGTATTGATTCCACGCGCTTCGCATAACTTCGACTTTTTTGCCGAAGTCTGCACGCGCATGGACGGGCACAGCTACCCGGTCGATGACCAGATGCTCAACTACACCCTCTATCAACCGGTAGGTGTTTGCGGCCTGGTTTCGCCCTGGAACGTCCCGTTCATGACGGCCACCTGGAAGACCGCGCCGTGCCTGGCGCTGGGCAATACCGCCGTTCTGAAAATGTCCGAGCTGTCGCCGCTGACCGCAAACGAACTGGGTCGCCTGGCCGTCGAAGCGGGCATTCCCAAGGGTGTACTGAACGTTATTCAGGGCTATGGCGCGACGGCAGGAGATGCCCTGGTGCGGCACCCGGACGTTCGCGCAATTTCCTTCACCGGCGGCACCGCCACCGGCAAGAAAATCATGCAGACCGCAGGCCTGAAAAAGTACTCCATGGAGCTGGGCGGCAAGTCGCCGGTGCTGATATTCGAAGATGCGGACCTTGAGCGAGCCCTGGACGCGGCGCTGTTCACCATCTTCTCGCTCAACGGCGAACGTTGCACCGCCGGCAGCCGGATTTTTATCCAGGAAAGCGTTTACCCGCAGTTCGTGGCCGAGTTTGCCGCTCGCGCCAAACGCTTGATCGTCGGCGACCCCCAAGACCCGAAAACCCAGGTCGGCTCGATGATCACCCAAGCCCACTACGACAAGGTCACCGGCTACATCAAGATCGGTATCGAAGAAGGTGCCACCCTCCTCGCTGGCGGCCTTGAGCGTCCGGCGAATCTGCCTGCGCACCTGAGCAAAGGCCAGTTTATCCAGCCGACTGTGTTCGCCGACGTCAACAACAAGATGCGCATTGCCCAGGAAGAGATCTTCGGCCCGGTGGTGTGCCTGATCCCGTTCAAGGATGAAGCCGAAGCCCTGCAACTGGCCAACGACACAGAGTACGGCCTGGCGTCCTACATCTGGACCCAGGACATCGGCAAGGCGCACCGCCTGGCCTATGGCATCGAAGCGGGCATGGTGTTCATCAACAGCCAGAACGTGCGCGATCTGCGCCAGCCGTTCGGTGGTGTGAAAGGCTCCGGCACGGGCCGTGAAGGCGGCCAGTACAGCTTTGAAGTGTTCGCCGAGATCAAGAACATCTGCATCTCGATGGGCAGCCATCACATTCCCCGGTGGGGACTGTAACCGGCCTATCGATTGCTGAAGTCCGCGAGGGTCGCGCATCGGCCTGTCGCGGCTTCGCTGAATGTCGGATTTAAACGCATAACAACAATTTCAGGAGAATCATCATGGGCGAAGTCGTCCTGGCCGCGAAAATCTGCCACGTCCCCTCGATGTACTTGTCGGAGCTTCCCGGCAAACACCATGGCTGCCGTGAAGCGGCCATTGCCGGGCATAAGGAAATCGGTCGTCGCGCCCGTGAGCTGGGTGCCGATACTGCCGTGGTGTTCGATGTGCACTGGCTGGTCAACAGCGCTTACCACGTTAACTGTGGCGAGCATTTCAAAGGCATCTACACCAGCAACGAATTACCGCACTTCATTAAAAACATGGAGTACGAGTACCCGGGCTGTCCTGAATTGGGCGAGTTGATCGCCGCCGAGGCCAACGCCGCCGACGTGCGCACCCTGGCCCACAACATTCCCAGCCTTGAGCTGGAATACGGAACCCTGGTGCCGATGCGCT
>Ga0302168_1000232_pt1 | contig 13347 bp, 6 predicted proteins | sample I_Fen_N1_2_FD_193494 | JGI IMG/M metagenome (GOLD analysis project Ga0302168, IMG submission 193494) | Peat permafrost microbial communities from Stordalen Mire near Abisko, Sweden - I_Fen_N1_2 | ecosystem: Environmental > Terrestrial > Soil > Wetlands > Permafrost | place: Sweden: Abisko...
CACAGCCCTGTAGGAGCCAGCTTGCCGGCACCTACAGAGGTCAAACCGAACACCGTCAGTCGTCGTGCAGCAAACCCGAGCTGTACTCGCCGAAGCTATTGCTCAGCGCATTACCATGGAAATTCATCTTGTTGGGGTTGCTGATGGTAGGCCCCGGACCAAAGCCAGCGGACGGCAAGGATTCGGCCGAATACGTTTCATGAGACGTCACACCCGAACAGGCACTCAACAGCAAAGCACCGGCGATGAGCGAGACTTTGAAGAGGTTTGAGATCATTTTTCGGGTTCCTGTGGGATGGGTAAGCGGAGGCTGGGTCTTGTCCGTTCATCCTAGGCCGCAGGTGTGTCGGGGATTATGAAACTTTTGTTGGTTACAGCGTTGGTTCAGGTAGTGCGGTTTCTGAATGAAAAAAGGAGTGATCTTCTTCATCAGTATCGTGCCTAGATCTTGTAAAGGGCTTCCACACCCTTGTCGCTGATTTTGCAGCGACTGTAGAAGGGTATCGGGGTGGCTAGGGGAATAACAATATGGGCAATGTCGACGCGAGTTGAGGGAGATTCATTACATTGTCCTCGCCCCCCCAAAGCCGCTCATAGCCCTGCGTATCCTTAACCCATCCGGATGATTGCGCTGGGACGTGCCGTACGTACCACGCCCCCCTAAAATCCCGCCTCCCGCCACGCCACCGCCCCAGCCGCCCGTATAAACCTCGCCGCCGGCGATTCCCAGCGCCCGGCGATAGCCACGCGGCCTCGCAGGAGCGGGCTGGTCGCGGGAAGGTCGGCCTCGATGTCGAGGATGACGCGGTACACCGCTTGTTCAGGGTACAGAATGCCGTTGTTTTCCCGCACCAGCACGTGGCCACCGGACAAGGTTGCCAAGGCACCCTCGCCGAGGGTTCGACTGGCGTTTCGGTCAATGCTGCTGATCCGTGCAGTCAGGTCCGGGCCGCCCAGGCCGTCGGCGATGAACAGCGCGCGGTCGCCGATGGCCAGGCGGCGGATTTCGTCCTCGTCGACGTAGGTCACCACTTGCCAGGGGCCGTCTGCGATCAGTTCGCCCAAGGGTTCCTGGTTTTTCAGCCATTCGCCCGGACGCAGATCCGGATCGATATCCACCAGCCGACCCGGGTACGGCGCCATCGGTCGAAAGCGCAGCAGGTCAGCGCCTACCGTGGCCTGCTCGGCATTGGCATGGGCCAGTTGGTCGTGCAGTAACTGCCAGTCCTTACGGGTATTTTTGTCAAAGGCGGCGGCGCCGGATTGCCAGCTGAGGGCGGACTGCCTCGCAGTGGTTTGGGCTCCACGCAGTTGCAGATCAGCCGAGTCGAGGCTGAGCAACGGCTGGTTGGCGATCACCGCTTGGCCATTGGCCACGGGCAGCGCCGTCAGCCTGGCGTGCGCGGGCGCATAAAGCTCCATGCGTTGTTGCGGTTGCAGCAGGCCACTGGTCAACACGCGGTTTGGCCAGGGTAAAAAGAGCAGCACGACCAGCGCCAGCATCAGCAAGCCCGAAACGCGCACTCGCCCGCCCTGACGAATCGCCGGCCAACGAGTACGCCATTCAGTGAACTCACGCCAAAGCGGCAAGGCAATGAACCAGCTGATTTCTACCGCGAACAGAAAGATGCCCAGCGCCTTGATGAAGAAGTGATAGACCAGTGCCGCAATGCCCAGAAACAGGACCAGCCGATAGATCCACACCGCCCAGGCAAAGATCACCAGGCCCTTGTGCAGGCGCGGGCTGAAGTGTTCCGGGGCCGGTTCCTGAAGCTTGAACAAGCGCTCGCGCAGATCCCAGCGGGCCAAGGCAAACGCGCGGTTGTGCAAGTTAGGAAGACCGAGACAGTCGGACAGCAGAAAGTAGCCGTCAAAGCGCATGAACGGGCTCCCGTTGATGATCAAGGTCGACACCCAGGTGGTGGTCGACAACAGGAAGGCCACCTGTTTCGGGCCGCCGTCGGGCAACCAGGCCCAGGCCAGCGTGGCCCACGCGGCGATCGCCAGTTCAGTGAGAATGCCGGCGCCTGCCACCGCCAGGCGCTGACCACGCCGAGGCAGCTTCCAGACTTCGTTGGTATCGGTATAGGCCACCGGCCACAGCACCAGTAATGCGACCCCCATGGTGGGTACGCGGCAGCCGAAATGCTTGGCGGTCAAGGCGTGCCCAAGTTCATGGCAGACCTTGGCGAACAGGATGGCCGCCCCATACGCCAGCATGCCCTGCCAGGTCAGGGTATCCATCAAGGTCGCCACGAAGCGTGTACTTTCGCGATAGGCCGCCACGCCACCCAGCACTGCGGCCAGCAGCGTGAGCACCCAGAACCCGCGAGTAAACAGTAGCGAAACGTAAGGCAAAACGCGGCGCAGCATGCGATCCGGTCTGACCAGGGGGATGCGCAAGAACAGGTAGTTATGCAGCAGCCATTGCATCCAGCTGCCGCTTTGCCTGGCCATCTGGGCCGCCATGGCCGGCGCCGCTCCGGCTGCCGGCTGCAGCAATTGCTGGTTACGCAGGAACGCCAGCAACTCGTCAAAGGCTTCAAGGTCGAGGGCCAGAGTGGTATCGCGGTTGATCTGCGCGATGATCTCCTCGGGTTGGCGTAACGCCCAGCGACCGAGCATTTCAAAGCTGGGCCAGTCGATCTGAAAGAACAGGTTGCGCGCCGGGTCGTGCAGCGTCCAGCTGGGTTGTCCGTCACGCAGCCGAGGGCCCGGGACAATGGATAAGTCTTCGCGCAGGGCCGGCAGCAACGAGGGCATCTGCATCCCCGCCTAGAGGGCTAGAAACTGGCGTACGACGGCCAACGGCCGACGCAACACCCAATAAGCCAGCGACACCTGATCGCCATAGAGCTTGACGGTTCCCTTCAGGCCGATACGTTGGTCAGCCGCAGTGGCCAGCGTGGCACGCACCCGGTAGGCATAACTCCCGTCGGGACGCGCGGTTGCCCGATGGCTCATATAGCGCAAGGTGCCAGACAGCGACGTCAGTGGCGAAGCCGCCAGATACAACTGCACCTGCGCCTGCTCGGCCAGTGGAATGGCATCCCCGATAGGTACCCACGCCTCGATCTCGACATCATTGGCCGCCGCGACCTGCATGATTTTTTCGCCGATCTGAACTGGCCGACCAATCCACTCGCTGGGGTCGTCGAGCAAGACGATACCGGCGCCAGGTGCCAGCACCCGGGAGCGCTCGGACTGGCCCTGCAAAAACGTGGCCTCGGCTTCTTTTTCGGCGATCGTGCCCAGCAATGTGGAAATCTGCCCACGCGCCTGCGGGTCGTTGAGCATCATCTGCGTTGCTTGCCGATACTGCGCTCGGGCAGTTGATACCGCCTCGCGCGCCACGGCGAGGCGGCTGTCCAAAGGTGCCTGGTCGAAGGAGAACAACAATTGCCCAGGGCTGACGGACTCGTTGGGGCGCACACTGAAATCGGCGATCACGCCATCCAGTGGCGCACGAATGGTGTCCGGGTTGGCCGGCACCAGCTCACCCTGAGCCAGCACCGTCAAGCGCACAGGGAAACACATCACCCCTGCCAGTATCAGTGCCGCCACCAGGTAACGCCGCCAGCGTACCGTCGTCGAACCACCCCGCCACCAGGCACGCCAGCCCAGCGGTGACCAGCGCGCGGGGCGCTGCAATGCGCACCAGGCGTGCTGCCAGATGTCTCGCCATTCGCACAGTACAGGTTCCAGCTCCACCGCCAAGGGCCAGTCACTGGCCAGCAGCAGCCCGCCGCCGACGGCATTCAAGGGCACCCAGGTGGCAGCGCCAGGCAACCATTCGCCCCACTCTGTGCGAATGTCCGCTGGCAGCGAGGCGATGTCCACCGGCAACGGGCTATCCGCCGGGTGAGTGGCCGAAAGGTGCTCACCCAGGCGCCGCAACCACTGCGCATAGGGGACGTTGCCGTCGACCGACACCACGCCGGACAGCGCGCGTACACCGCCGTCGGCCATCCATAAAGCCGCTTGGCGATAGGCGAGCAATAAACGGGTGTCGTTGACCAATAAAAAGCCCAGCTCGGCAGTGCTGGTTGCGGCCCGGGCGCGCTGCCCGAGCTCTATCAGTGTCAGCAGCGGATTGACCGACGCATGCACCGCCGTGGAACCCGCGACGTCGATGGGTGCCCCGTCGCTCATAGCGGCCTGCCGGGCACACCCGCACTCTGCGCCAGACCCGCCAGGCGCTGCCCGCTCGTCGTGCGTGCGTCATGCAGTTGCTGACTCAGGCTGCTACGCCCGGTGGGCTCGGCCACGGTCGCCGCAGGGTTTCGGCCAACCGGCGCCTGGGCACGATGGTCACGCTGGATGACGATATCGAACGCTTGTACCGCTTCATGCCCGAGGCTGTCCCGGGCCATGACCCGCACCGTCAACTTGCCGGCAAAACCTTCGGGCGCGATGCCTTCGAATCGCCCATTGCGCGGGTTGAACTTGAGCCAGGGCGGTAGCGGCCGGCCATCTTCGAGTTCAGCGCTCAACTGCAGGCGCTCTCCCGCGATGCTGTGGCTGAACGCATGGGCATCGAGTTGCACGCTGATGCGCTCACCGCTGCGCATCACCAGATTATCGATAGGCCGGCTCGCCACCAGCACCTCACGGCCCACCGACAGCGGCGCACTGACGTCGGGGCCAAGCAGTTCGGCAAGCCCGCCACGGATCGGCGCGTCCGCCTGCAACGTCTGGCCGAACAGGCCGGGCGACTGCCAAGGGCTTTGGCTGGCAACACTCAGAGCCGGCGGGGGCGGTGCACTCTGATCGCTAAGGCTCGGGGGCAGCAACGAGGCGGGATACACCACGGACGGCATAGGCACGGGGACCACGGGCGGTGTCTGGAATAGTGCGGGGGCGGTAACGGCATTGCTGACCACGAGCTCGCCGTTGCTGCTATCGGTGGCAACATTGCCGGCCAGATCGGTGACGGTGGCGACCACGTTGTACTGTTGGCCGGGAGCCAGGTTCAACCGGCCACTGGCCGGCACTGCGGTGGCCAGATCCAGTCGCCAGGCGCCCGCCACCGGCGTGACGTCATAAGTTGCCCCGCCGACGCTGACCGTCAGGTGTTCATCCGGTGCCAGCGTCACGCTGCCGGTCAGTGTCGGCGTGGTGCTGGTGGTGGTCTGCGCATCGACGCTCGGGACGCTGGCCGTAGTGTGATACACATAGGCTTGCGACCTCACGGCGCCGTCGTTGCCGACAAGGTTGCTGACCTTGACCAGCAGCGTGTTGCTGGCGGTCAGCGTCTGGCCACTCAGCGACCAAGTGTCAGCACCTACGCTGGCACTGGCAGTCGTCCAGGTTGCGCCGTTGTCGAGCGATACCAACACTCTCTCGTTGTTACCCAAATTGGCCGACAAGGTGCCGCTGATGGTTTGCGCCGCCACGTTGGTGATGAAGTCCGAGGACGAAGCACCGCTGTCTTGAGAGAAATTGATACTGCTGACCAAGGTCCCGGGTGTGAGCGTCCCCACGATCAGTTCGCCCGCAGTAGTATCGCTGGCGGTATTGCCGGCCAGGTCGGTAACGCGGGCCACCACGTCGTATTGCTGGTTCAGCGCTAGCGCCAGGGCGCCGCTCGCCGGCACTGCGGTGGCCAGATCAAGGCGCCAGGCACCGGCCACCGGCGTAACATCGTAAGTCGCCCCGCCGACGCTGACGGTCAGGGTTTCGCCGGCCGCCAGGGTGGCACTGCCGGTCAATACCGGGGTCAGGCTGGCGGTCGATTGCGGGTCGATGCTGGGGACAGTGGCGGCGGTGTCATACACATAGGCTTGCGACAGCGCCGCGCCGTCGTTGCCTGCGGCATCGCTGACCTTGACCAGCAGGGTATTGCTGGCGGTCAGCGTCTGGCCGTTCAGTTGAAAGGCATTGCTGCCAACGGTTGTGCTGGCGGCAGTCCAGGTGGCGCCATTATCGAGCGAAACGTACACCACCTCTCCCGAGACCAGGTTCGCCGACAGGGTACCGCTGATGCTCTGCGCGGCGACGTTGGTGATGAAATCGCTGGTCGAGCTACCGCTGTCGTTCGACAGGCCCACAGTGGCGACAGTGGTGCTCGGGCCGGTGGTGTCGAGCACATAGGCGCGGCTGGTGGCAACCCCATTGTTGCCGGCCAGGTCGGTGACGCGCAGCTTCAAGGTGTCACTGGCGGCCAGGGTCACGCCGTTCCAGGTCAAGGTCGTGCCGCTGACCTTGCTGGTGATGTCGGTCCAGGTGGCGCCGTTATCCAGCGACCCATAGACAACGTCGCCCGCGGCCAGTGCTGCGCTGAGGGTGGCGCTGATGGTCTGCGCAGCCGTATTCGTGATGAAATCGCTGTGGCTGATGCCCGTGTCCGCAGACAGCGACAGACTGCTGAAGGTGATGGTCGGCGCGGTGGTATCGAGCACGTAAGCCTGCGAATAGCTCGCGCCATTGTTGCCGGCGTCGTCGCTGACACGCACCTTGAGCGTCCCGCTGCCGGTCAGTGTCTGGCCGGCCAGCGTCCAGGTGCTGCTACCGACGCTGGTGGTGGCCAGGGACCAGGTCGCGCCGTTGTCGAGTGACACGTAGACGTGCTCGCCAGACGCCAGATTGGCCGCCAGCGTGCCACTGATGGTCTGGGCTGCGGCGCGCGTAACGAGGTCGACGGCCGAGGTGCCGGTATCGGCGGAAAAGACCGCGCTGGCCGCGGTGTTGGTCGGCGCCGCGGTATCGATGACGATGTCCTTGTTGGCGCCCAACGACCCGGCCGTGCCGGGGGTGGCCAGGGTTAGCACGGCGGGCTGGTGGGCACCCCCGGCATCGATGATGGTGGCGCCGTTGAGCGCCAGGGCGCTGGTCGAGCTGTAGTCGAGATCGGCGCTGTTCTGGCCGGCGCCGACGGTGTAGCTGAAGGTCAAGGTATTGGTGCCCGAACCCCCGGTGTAAGTGGCAGTGCCACCGCCATCCAGGGCCAGCGTCGGGGTGCCGCCGGTGGTATCGACGGTTACCGCTGTAGAAAAGTCGACCGTGAGGGTGATGGTCTGGCCGCTGCCATAGGCACCGTCGGCGGTACTGGCACTGATACTGGAGATGCTCGGGCTGCTGCCGTCTACGCCAACACCGGCGGTGCTGCCGACGCTGTTAAGGGTGGTGCTCGCGTCGTTGCCGGCCGGGTCTCGAAGGCTACCGCCGTTGAGGTCCAGCGCGCCGACGGTGATGCCATTGCTATCGATATCTCCATTGGCCACGGTATAGCTGAACACCAACGCGCTGCCACCGGAGCCGGAAACATAGCTGGCATATCGAGTCGTGGCGCCGATCACGATAGCGATACGGGGCGTACCGCCCGTGGTGTCGACGTACACCGCTTCGTTGAAGTGGACCGTGAAATTCAACGCGCTGGCGCTGTAATACGTGCCGTTGGCCGGCACGGCGACTGAACCCACCGCTGGCCCAATGGTGTCGACCGTGACCTGCGCCGCGGACGACGCCGCCGAGACATTGCCTGCCGAATCGGTGGCCGTGGCCGTGAAGACATGCCCACCGTCGCTGCGCACGCCAGTGGTGTAGCTCCAGGCGCCACCCGTGGCGACGACGCTGCCCAGCAGTGTGGCGCCATCGTAGATGCTGACAGTGCTGCCGCTTTCGGCTGTACCGGTCAGCATGGGCGTAGAGTCATTGGTGACCCCATCGGAATTGGCCATCCCGCTGTCACTTGCAGTGGCGAGCGTGATGGTCGGTGCAGCCGGTGCGCTGCTGTCCAGTACGTAAGCCTGGCTGCGCACGGCGCCCTGGTTGCCGGCCGCATCCACCAACTTGAGCTGCAGGGTGTTGCTGGCGGTAAGCGTTATGCCGTTCCAGTTCAAGGTAGTGCCGCTGACCTTGCTGGTGATGTCGGTAAAAGTGCTGCCGTTGTCCAGCGAACCATAGAGGATGTCACCCGCGGCCAGCGCGCCGCTGAGCGTGGCCTGGAGGGTCTGTGACGCACTGTTGGTGATCAAGTCGCCCGCGGTACCCGTGTCGTTGGAAAAACTCAAGCCGCTGAACGTGGTGGTCGGCGCGCTGGTGTCATACACGTAGGCCTGCGACAAGACCGCGCCGTCGTTGCCCGCAGTATCGCTGACCTTGACGCGCAGGGTGCTGCTGGAGGTCAGGGTCACACCGGCCAGCGACCAGACGTTGCTGCCCACGCTGGCACTGGCGGTCGTCCAGGTCGCTCCGTTGTTGAGCGAGACATAGACCGTGTCCCCCGCCGCCAGGTTGCCCGACAAGGTGCCGCTGACCGTTTGGGCGGCGGTATTGGTGATGAAATCAGTGCTGGACGTACCGCTGTCGTTGGAGAAGCTGGCGCTGGCAATGCTGTTGGCAGGCGCAGTGGTGTCCAGGGTGTACGCCCTGCTGGTGACCACGCCGTTATTGCCGGCGCTGTCGGTCACTCGCAGCATCAGGGTGTTGCTGCTCGAAAGCGTGGCACCGTTCCAGGTCAGGGTAGTGCCGCTGACTTTACTGGTGATGTCGGTAAAAGTGACGCCGTTGTCCAGCGAGCCATAGAGGACATCGCCTGCTGCCAAGGTATTGCTGAGGGTAGCGCTGATGGTCTGACTGGCGGTCTTGGTGATGAAGTCGGTAGTGCTGGTGCCTGTGTCCGCCGATAACGCCAGGTTACTGAGTGTGGTGGTCGGTGCCGTGGTGTCCAGCCTGTACGTGTGGCTGTAGGCGGTGCTGCTGGTGGCGTTGGTATTGATGACGCGGGCCATGAAGGTGTTGCTGCCGGCCAGCGTGGTGGTGGTGCTCCAGTTGGTGGAGCCTACGGCATAGCTACTGGCGTTGTTCCAGGTACTGCCGTTGTCGTAGGAGACTTGCACCCGCTCCCCCGTGCCCAGGGCAGTCGACAGCGAACCGCTGATGGTCTGGCTGGCGATATTGGTGACGAAATCGCTGGCGCTGGTGCCGGTGTCGGCGGACAACGAGGCGGAACTGACGGTGGCAACGGGTGAGGCCAGCTTGACGTCGGTGATGATGAAATTCTGGAAGATCGAGTAGTCATTCGAGTCGATGGTGACGCGGACGACGTCGTTGATGCTCTGGTTGAAGGACCATATCGGGACCATCATGTACGGGTCTACGCCGCCCTGGTCGAAGTTGCTGGTGCTACCGTTGGCGTACGTCAGCGTGAAATGCAGGGTGCCGGTCCAGGCTTGCGCGGTCAGGCCGGTGAGGCCGAAGGTATAACCATTCTCGGCGGTGATGACCAGGCGGGTGCCGTTGCCGAACCCAATGGAGGCGTTGTAGGGATACAAGCCGCCGGCGGCATCGAAGCCCATATTGTCGGCCTGGAAATAGATGTGGACCGTGCTGTTGCCACTACCACTGGCATTGCTGACTAGCCTGTCGATCGTGATATTGGTGTAGTCATAGTTCGATTCGGCGCCGTTGAAGTAGACGGTATCGAGCACGCCGTCGTACTGGACCAGCGCCAACTCCCGAGTGTCGATGACGCCGCTGTGCGCCTCCAGCGTCCAGTTGCCGCCCAGGCGGGCGGCGCCGGTGAGGTCGGTCGATGCGGCCACGTCAGCGCCGGTCGCCTGTGCCAGGCCGCTGAGCAATGCTGCGCCGTCACCTGCGCCCACATCGCAACCGTACAGCAACAGGTCGCCGTCGGCGGTGAGCGCCTGACCCAATTGCGCCAGTTCGGCTTGAGTGGTGCTGTCGGACAGCGAACGCTGCGTCAACTGCGACGCCCCCAGGTTGAGCACACCTTCGGAGCCATGGGACAGAATATGAATCGCATCCAGCCCACTCTGGGTGCTGGCCCAGGCGGCAATTTGCGCCAGGCCATCCTTGTTGCCGTCGAACTCGACGATGCCAACGCCATCGCGCACGCCGGCTTCGAGGGCCTTGTAGTTGGCCACCGAGGTATCGACCAGAGCCACTTCCTTCTTGCCGCTGTCCTTGGCCGGCTCGGCCTCGCGCACCGTGACCGCCGGCGGTACCGCCGCCACTGCTGCGTCCGGCGCCTGTGCCGCGTGGGCCGCATCGACCACTGCCGCGCCGTCGAACATGAAGCGCTGCTCCAACGACAGCAACTGCGAGGTGCGACGCAAGCGCGGGCCACTGGGGGCCTTCAACGAAGAACGCAGCAGAGACTCGAGGGACTGGGTCATGGCTAACTCCTGGGCGCTACCGTGCACGCAGTGAAATGAAGGTTTGATCAAGCAGGCCAGGTATCACCTAAGGCGGCGTCATTGCCACCCGACCACTCATGCCCGCCATCAACTCGGGGAAACGACCGTCGATGACCGCGCCGAGCTTGATCGACTGGGTCACCGCATCCACCCGGGCGCCGATACGCTGGACCTTGGCGGGATAGGTCTTGCCCGTTTCGTCGATGCTGACTTGAAAAACGCTACCGGGGTGCAGCCACGCCAACCAGCGCGAGGGCACGATGAATTCGAGCTCCAGGGTGCTGTCATCGAGGATTTCCAACAGCGGCTGGCCGGGCTGCACGAATTGCTGCTCGCGCACTTTCTGCTCGGCGATGCGCCCGGCGAACGGCGCGGCAATCTGGCACTTGCTCAGCACCGTGCGGCTGCCCGACACCTCGGCCTGGGCCTTGAGCGCTTGCGCTTTGGATACATTCAGCTCCACCTCACCGACCGAGTTGAGCTGCGCCAGTTTTTGATTGCCCTTCAGGCTGGCATCGGCGGCCATCAGAGAGGCTTGAGCCTGAGCCAGTTGCGCTTGCTGCAGCAGGCAATCGAACTGCACCAGCACCTGCCCCTGCTTGAAGGACCCGCCTTCGGCCAGCGGCAGACGGGTAATTTTCGCACCGATCTCGGCGGACAAGGTGGTGTAGCGCAACGGCGTCAGCTGCGCGCGAATTTCACGGTTATCGAGCCCTGAATCGGCATCGGACACAGCCGCGTGCGCCACGCCCCAACAGAGCAACGCGGCGACTGCGAGCGGGAGGCGCACCGCTTTCATGGCGCCGCCTTGATGGCAGGCAACTGGCCCTGATTCCAGGTTTGCAGCGCGCTGCCCACGGCGCTGGTCAACTGCGCCAATGGCATGCTCGAGGCTCCTTCTATGCTCGGCTCCAGCCCCAGCGTCGCCTGTAGCCGCGAAGCCGCCGCCTGACTACTGGACAACGCTTGATAACGGCGCAATTGCGACAGCACCGAGGCGCTTTGTTGCGAAACCCGATCCAGTGGCGTGACCTGCGCCGCCTCGGCCTGGTTGGCCACTTGCTGTGCCAGGCGCTCATCCACCGAGGCAATGGCATCAGCACGCGCCAACTGGTGAGTAGCGTTGGCATATTGCAGGCGTGCAATGTGCAACTGGGTCAGCACCACCATCTGCGTGGCCATGCGCCGCTGATCCGCCAAGGCCACCCCGGCATTGGCCAGGCGCATTTGCGCGGGCGCCGACAACAGCCCGAGCAAGTTGTAGGAGATCTGCACGCCTGCGTCGGTCCAATTGCGGTTGATCAGGTATTGATCGTTACTGGTCTTGTAACCGTAGTTGAACGATATCCCTGGAAACAGCTTCAGCAGCGTGCGCCGGGTTTCCTCTTGGGCGATACGTGCGTTGTAGATTCCTTCGCGCAGGTCCGGGTTGCGCACCAGCGCATATTCTTCAAGTTGCTCCACCGGCTGATTCAACCAACTACCGTTATTGTCGGTGGCAGGCTCGACGACGACGAAATCAGCACCCAGCGGCAAGTTGGTCAATGCCGCCAACTCGACCCGCGCGGTGGACAATTCCTGCTCGACCAACTCCATCAGCCGCAGGTTTTCCAGCAACTGTCGCTGATAGCGCAGCGGTTCCAGGGGCGAGCGGACTTTTACTTCTTCGGCACTTTGCGCATCCTGCAAGGCCGCTTCGGAGTCGGTGATGGTGGTGCGCACCAGCGGCATCAGTTTTTGCGCGGCCACCACGCGCCAATAGGCGCTGCGTACATCCTGCATCAGATTGTGCAAGGCCTTGCGGCGGCGCTCGGAGGCTATCATTACGCGATCGGCATTCTGCCGCGCCGCGTAATAACTTTGACCGAAGTCGAGCAAACTCCAGGAGATACCGATCTCGCTGGTGACAGCTTCGCGACTGGAGGAAATGTATGGGTTGGCCAACGATTGCGCACCGGTGACCGAGTCCTTGCTGTTGGTAATAAGCTCGTTGTTACGCCCGCGATAGCCAGCGGACGCAATGAGCTTGGGCAGCATGTCGAACTGCCCGACCTCGAAGGTCCCGGCGGCGACCGCCTCTTCCATCGCCCGGTAGCGCTGCTCGGCGTTGTACTTGATGGCACGGGCCACGGCGCCTTCGAGCGTCAACGGGCCGTTCAGGGGTTCGACATCACGTACCAGTGCGGCCTTGTCCGCCGCCACGATGGGGCGCACATCCGACTCCTTCAGCGCCGCTTCGTCGTACTTCAACGTGGAGCAACCGCTCAGCATCAACAAGCCACTGAAAGCGAGAACATTACTGGCGAACGGCAATTTTCGAGCTGAACGAGACAGGCGCATTGAAAAATCCCTGAAATTGAATATCCCTGAAAACTCACAACCGCGACCTGACTGAGAACACTCTTACTGGCGCACTGCGGATCCCGAGTATAAACACCGCTTATTGGCACGCCAATGGCGTGCGATTTCCAAGTTGTCGACAACCTGCCGGAAAACTTTAGCCGTCGTGATTACGCGGGAATGGCTTCGACCGGCCCACCGCCTGCTCCAGTGTCCCGCCTTTGTGTGCACTGCCCCGCCTTTATTGTGCCAGTCCACAACCGCGCAACTTCCTATCGTCGAGTCCTACCCCGCTCGACGACTATGATCACCTGATCAACCACGTGCAGCGCTGGGAGCCGCAGATCCGCGCAGCGTGCAGCCCCGGGCCAGCACCGCCACCGCACTCAAGCCCAGCCTGGTCGATGACCAAGCTCGGCGATTTGCTATATGGCATCAACAACCTGAAAGTTCACGAGGCGCGGTTGCATCACCCCAAACGTGAATCTCAGCGAATAGCACAATCCTGTTAAACTCCCCAGCTCCCAGCCTCACCGATTCCAGACCCCCAATGTCCGTAACCAACGCCAAGCCTGCCCCGCTCTCCCGTCGTTTTTCCGTCGCACCCATGATGGATTGGACGGATAGACACTGCCGTTTCTTCCTGCGCCTACTCTCAAAAAACGCCCTCCTCTACACCGAAATGGTCACCACCGGTGCTCTGCTCAACGGCGATCACGAGCGTTTTCTGCGCCATAACGAAGCCGAGCATCCTCTCGCGCTTCAACTCGGTGGCAGCGTTCCGCTGGATCTGGCCGCCTGCGCCCGCATGGCCCAGGACCATGGGTACGACGAGGTGAACCTGAAT
>Ga0302168_1000235_pt1 | contig 13234 bp, 18 predicted proteins | sample I_Fen_N1_2_FD_193494 | JGI IMG/M metagenome (GOLD analysis project Ga0302168, IMG submission 193494) | Peat permafrost microbial communities from Stordalen Mire near Abisko, Sweden - I_Fen_N1_2 | ecosystem: Environmental > Terrestrial > Soil > Wetlands > Permafrost | place: Sweden: Abisko...
TACAAGGTCGAATGGGCCAACTTCCAGGGCGCCGCTCCGTTGTTCGAAGCCTTGCGCGCCGGTGCTGTCGACCTGGCGCCAGCCGGGGACACGCCGGTACTGGCCGCGGCAACCGGCGGCGCGCCGTTGCGCATCGTCGCCGTGCGGCGCAGTCAATCGCGGGGGATCGCGATCCTGGTGCCAGCCGATTCGGCCATTCATGACGTGGCCGATCTGAAGGGCCGCAACGTTGTGGTGTCTTCGGCCCGAGGCAGCATTTCCCAGTATCTGCTGATACGGGCATTGGCCAATGCCGGGGTCGCCGAACAGGACGTCAACGTCGGCTTCGTGCTGCCCACAGATGCCTTGTCCGCGTTCAACGCCGGGAAGATCGAAGCCTGGGCCACGTTCGGTATCTATCAGGCGTTTGCGGAGCAGCAGGGCGCCCGCGTGCTGATCACCGGCGAGGGCATCAACACCGGGCTGACCTTCATTACCGCCTCGGATCAAGTCCTGGGAGACCCGCAGAAACGCAAGGCGCTCAGTGACGTGTTGCAGCGTTTCGCCAAGGCCTTCGAATGGGCCCAGAAGAACCAGGACGAGTACGCGCGGGTCTTCGCCAAGGTCAACGACATCCCTTTGGACGTCTCGCAACGTCTGCGCAGCTGGGGTGACGAATCGCTGTTGCCGGTGGAGCCACGGGATGTCCAGGCCTTGCAACAAGTCGATGACCTGTTCGTGGAAAAGAAGATCTTTCCCCATCGTGTCGACGTGGAAAAACTCACCGACACGGCGGTGTTTTCAGCCGCGCCATTGACGGTGACGCAATCGCAGCCGGCGCGCTAGTCCGGGTTCTATCAGAAGATTTACAGGAGTCTATCAATGGGCAATGTCCAGAGCGCCACCAGTGTCTTAGAGGTGTTCCGACGGCCGTTACCTGGCGCCGAGCTGCTCGACCTTGGCCGGGTCTTTCGCGAGCCGTTGGCGCTGTCGCGTTTGCACAGCACGCCCAGGCGGGTGTTGAGCCGCCGCGAAGTGGTGTTGCTGGGGGTGTTTGCGCTGGTGCTGCATGGCGCGGTGATCGTCTGGGTGAACCAGGCGCCGCCCGCGCAATTGCCCGTGGTGCCGCCGCAGATTCCGCCGATGACCATCGAGTTTTCGCAGCCGGCGCCACCGGTGGTGCAACCCCCTCCACCCGAGCCTGTTGCGCAACCGGTGGTCGAACCGCCACCGCCGGTAGAGGACGAACTGGCCGTGAAGCCACCACCGCCTAAACCGATTCCCAAGCCAAAGCCGGTGGTCAAGCCAGTGCCGAAACCGGTGGCCAAACCGGTCGAGCAGCCACCGGCCCCGCCGACGCCGCCACAACCGGTCGCTGCCCCGGCGCCACCCGCCCCGCCGGCACCAAAACCGGTGACGCCGGCATCCGCCAGCGCCGCTTACTTGAAAAACCCAGCGCCGGAATACCCGTCGCTGGCCATGCGTCGCGGCTGGGAAGGCACGGTGTTGTTGCGGGTGCATGTATTGGCCAGCGGCAAGCCCGGTGAGATCCAGATCCAGAAAAGCAGCGGCCGCGATCAACTCGACGACGCGGCCCTGGCGGCGGTCAAGCGCTGGAGTTTCGTGCCGGCCAAGCAGGGCGATGTTGCCCAGGACGGCTGGGTCAGCGTGCCAATCGATTTCAAAATCAAGTAACACAACCCTATTGCTACAGACTGCGGGCTACCTCACACAAGGCGCATCGCTACAACCGATCCAATGCCTTGCCGGAGAGCCTGACCATGAACCTGATCGCATCCCCCTTCGATTCCATCGAACACGCCGTCATCTGGCTGTTGATCCTTTTTTCCGTCGCCACCTGGAGCCTCGCGTTACTCAAGGGCGTGCAGTTCACCCGACTGAGGAGCCAGGACCGCAAATTTCATAAACACTTCTGGGCCGCTTCCAGCCTCGACTCGGCCGCCGAACTGGCCCACAACCAACCCGGCGCCGCCGCCCGGGTGGCACTGGCCGGTTATGCAGCGATTCAGGTCAGCGATAACCAGAACGCCGATCTCAGTCAGTCGATCAACCATCAGGACCGTCTCGAACGTGCTTTGCGTCAGCAGATCGTGCGTGAGCGGCGTTCTCTGGAAAGCGGCCTGGCGATCCTCGCCAGTATCGGCAGCACCTCACCCTTTATCGGGTTGTTCGGGACGGTTTGGGGGATCATGTCGGCCTTGAAAGGCATCAGCGCGGCAGGCTCGGCGAGCCTCGAAACCGTGGCAGGTCCCATCGGTGCGGCACTGGTCGCCACCGGCGTGGGCATCGCCGTCGCAGTGCCCGCGGTGCTGGTCTACAACTATTTCCTGCGCCGTCTGAAACTGACTGCTGCCGATCTTGATGACTTTGCCCACGACTTCTACAGCTTGGCGCAAAAGCATTCGTTCCGCGTGCTGCTGCACCCGGTGCTCAGCAAATCCAGCGCGACCGTCGCGGGACAGAAAGTGAAGGAGGCCTCCTGACATGGCCTTCTCAACACAAGACAGCGATGAAGTGCTCAGCGAGATTAACGTCACGCCGCTGGTGGACGTCATGTTGGTGCTGCTGGTGGTCTTCATCGTCACCGCGCCGCTGCTGACCAATGCGATTCCCATCAACCTGCCGAAAACCGAAGCGGTGGCACCAGTGGAACAGAAAGATCCCCTGGTGGTGAGCATCGACGACAAGGGCAAAGTGTTCATCAACAAGGACGAAATCCAGCCGGATCTGCTCGAGTTCAACCTGCAAGCCGCCAAAGCGAAAAACCCTGACCTGCGCGTGCAATTGCAAGCCGACAACGGTGTGAATTACGGCGAAGTGGCACGGGCCATGGCCTCGATCGAGCGGGCCGGGATTACCAAGTTGTCGGTGATTACGGCTAAGTGAGTGGAGCTGATCCATTCTGCTGGAGTATAGGCTGGAAAATTTTCCCAGACCCCGGAGACGACAAAGCCCTGACTGATCGGGGCTTTGTCGTATAAAGATGGCGGAGGCGATGGAATCGATTTTGAATGTATGGAGCGGTCACTCGGGTAACCCGGCCAACCGCAGTCCATCGGCGAAGCGCATGAAATCCTCGGACCTTTGGATGGGCAGCCAGTCTTTGAGGTTGGAGAGGCGCAACGAGGGATCTAGCTCACGTAGACACTGCATCGCCAACCTTGCTTTATCCATCCGGCGAGGTGGCTCAATGCATGTCCGCCTCGCGCCAGCGCGACCGCGTCATCCTGGTCATACTTGCATTGGTCCAGATCCTGGGTCGCTGCGGGTGCCCGTTTCGTTGGGGGATGCTGCGGCATCGGGCCGGAGCACATCGAACAATCGAGTTGGCGCGACTCAATCTGCAACCGGGTCGTGAGCATCCATTGTTCATCTGCACGCGTCAGCGGGATCAGTCCAAGGAATGGACCTCGGCGTTATTCCTGACGCTTGCCTGAGGCCGCCGCGTTCGAACCCAGCGGCATAAGTCAGCACGTTTGATCATTGGGCAGGGAAGTCCGCCGCGTCGATGCTGGGGATCATCTTGAGCAGGGCGTTTTACGATGTGCTGGCCGGCTCCAGGGAGAGATGGGCCGATGATGCCTCCGTACCTGAAACCAATGGGAGACACCCTCGATTCACTGGCCGACTGGATGCGGGTTCACGACGCCCAACTCAGGACCACACGCTAAAACAGGAATAACCTTAGCGTTATATGATTCTTTCATAATTCTTAATCATTAAAATAATAATTCTTACTTTCAGCTTCGGCCTCCGTGTCTTGCTGGACGCAACACTGCTGACTCGGTTTATTCATCTCAGATTCGCCGCCCCAAACCTATCAAGGCCTTTCATGACGTTTAAAAAACTCATCATCGCCGCCAGCTTGTTGTTCGTCGCCGCCGGGGCCCACGCCCAGCAAGCCATTGATATCAGCTACCAGCGTTCATCGACCTTATGGATATTGCTCAAGCAAAACGGCCAACTGGATGAGCGACTGAATCCCTTGGGCTTCACCGTCAACTGGCATTAATTCAGCACCGGCCTGCTCAGTTCCTTAAACGCAGGCAGTGTCGATTTGCATGCCGACGTCGCCGACGCCTTTGCGCTGTTCACCCAGGCTGCCGATGCGCCATTGACCTATTACGCCTGGGAAAACCCCTCGTCCGGCGCCCAGGCCATCATCGTTCAGGACAATTCATCGACCCGCAGCGTTGCCGATCTGAAGGGCAAGACCGTCGCGGTTTCCAAGGGCTCGGGCAGCAATTTCCTGTTGATATGCGCGTTGAAAAAAGTCGGATTGACCCTCGCCGACATCACTCCACGTTACCTCGAAGCACCAGATGGTGGGGTCGCATTCGCCAACGGCAGTGTCGATGCCTGGGCTACCTAGGACCCGTTCCTGGCGACCCAACAACTGGATCATCATGTGCGCGTGCTGGCCCCTGTGGTGTTTCCGCCGCTGGATTGCAGGTCCACACGATGGAGGTGGATGAGCAGGGGGAATGTCTGCCCGGTATCGAAGAACAGTCGGCTACTCGATTTGTCTTTATCACACCCTCGCACCAGTACCCGACCGGCAACATCATGAGCCTGCAAAGGCGTCGTGAATGGCTGGCTTTTGGTGAGGCGAAAGGAATCTGGAATCTGGATTCTGGAGGACGACTACGACAGCGAGTTTCGCTATGACATCGAACCACTGCCTTCACTGCAGGGGCTGGATAATCGCCGGCGGGTGATCTACACGGGAACCTTCAGCAAGGTCACGTTTCCGGGAATGCGCCTGAGTTACCTGATGGTTCCCGAATCTCTATCGGACGAGTTCAGCAAGGGTATGACTCAACTTTACCCACCAAGTTTTTTGCCGATCCAGGCAGCGATGGCGGATTTCATGCAAGAAGGCCATTTCGCCAGTCATATCCGAAAGATGCGGGCGATCTACGGGACGCGCAGGAGTCTGTTGCAGCAAAACCTGGAGGATTACTTTGGCGATGCCGTGCAGTTTTCTTCCGGGAAAGCCGGGATACTCCTGGCGGTGACCATCGGCGCCGCGGGCACAGCTCGAAAAATGATTCAGTTAGCCCCTGCGCGTGGTCTGACGCTGCGGGGGGGCTATCACATTGATCCAGACAGGTGCTGGGATACGGCGGCGTTAAAGAAACTGATATTGAAGGTGCGGTCAAGCGCCTGAGAGGGCTGTATGACGTCGTTCAGTCCGGGCAGGCGTGATCCGCTGTACATCACGCGGCCTCACGCAAACGCTTCACGTACTTGTAGACAGTGGCTCTTCCCATAGACAGTACGTTGGCGATGTAATCCGAGGCACTACGTCCTTCAAAAGCGCCTTCGGCGAACAGTGCTTCCACCAACAGTCGTTTATCGTTGCGTGTCAGTCCTGGCAGTGAAAGGTTATGTTCCTTGAGCCAGGCGTGCAGAAAGGTATTGATGCGTTCTTGCCAGTCATCCCGGAACAGTGCGTCAGGCTGCGGAAGCAGACGGCTTGGCTCGAAGAAGCTATTCAATGCTTCTCGTGCCATTTCCAGCACTGTGAAATTCATATTGATGCATAGCAGAACCTCTGGCTCGTCATCATCGTTTCTCAACACGCTGGTGATGGAGCGAATTTTCTGGCCATTCCAGTTGAGTTTTTCGTAGGGCCCCAGGTTGCTGACGGAGGCGAAGTCCCCGGGCAACTCGTCCAAGGCTGAATCATCCCCCAACTGTCGTTTTGAAATGTTATTCGCAATATGAACGATTCTTTGTGTTTTTACATCGTGAAGGATGACTTCTGCGTGAGGAAAATAAAGCAACGCAATGCCGTCGGCGATGGTCTTGTAGTCGTTAAGTTTTTTCATGCTGGGGCAGATCGCAAGAGAGTCCATTAGGGGCACAAATGTAGCAGTTACGCGGTTTGACTACGAGCCACGGTTTAATGCAATCATGAGGCGGAACACTACAGCGGGTCATATCGATTTTCGCAGGGACCTCAGTTGGTTGAAGACGGTTGTCCTGCTCAATTTGAGCTCGCTGGCCACAAAATCTGCAGCATTTTTGCCCTCAAAAGCGCCTTCGATATACAGCGCGTCCACCAGCATCCTTCTGTCGTGGCGATTCAAGCCCTCAAGTGTCAAGTTGCGCTTTCGCAGCCAGCGCTGGATGAATGTATTAATGCGCTTTTGCCAGTCATCCTGAAACAGCGCGTCACGTCCAGGAGAGATTTGACGAAGCATCAGGAACTGGGTGAGTACCGCAACCGCTGTGTCGAGTGCCGAGAAGTTCACATTGATGCAAAGCAGAGCCTCCGGCTCGTCCTTGTCGTTTTTCAACACAGTGGTAATCGAACGAATCTGCTCTTCACTGTGGCTGGGATTCAGATTGGGAGCAATGCTGTTGATGCCCTCCAGGTAGCCTGACACATAGAGAGTTGCGTGTGTCCTGGCATCGTGGATAGTCACCTCGGCGTGAGGGGAATACAGTGTCGCGATGCCATCAGCAATGGCTTTGTAGTTTTCAAGATTGTTCATGACGCGAAGGCTCACAACGTCAGAAAGAAAGCGATACACAGGGGGGAAACCACGGTCAGAATCAGACCGCTGACTACAGCATAGGGAATGACTGCTTCGGGGCATGTCAGGCGAACAATCGGCAAGTTTGAGTCCAGCGAAGTGACGCCGGTGGCGCCAGTGCAGGCCAGAGGCGTTTTCATGCCGCAGATGTAAAGCAAGGTTATGGCCAGAAGCTCTCGTAGGAGGTCCGCTATCAACACCATCGAGCCGAAGGACTCGCCTAGTGTTTCGCTGACCATTGCACTCGATAAACTCATCCAGCCGAATCCCGAAACAAGCACCAGCCCGATGTTGAGTGGCTCATTGACTATCCAGGCAGCTAGAAGTCCACCTGACAATGTGCCCGCGACCGTGATGAGGGGAACGGTGATTGATCTGAAAGTGAAGAGATCGCGGCCCAACTTCATCTTGGAAAGTTCGATACCCACCAGAAAAACCAGCACACAAATCATGTGTCCCAGTGCGGGCTTCCAGATTTGCCGAGTGCTCCAGTCGGTCGGCAAATGAGCATAGATTGCCCCCAAAATGACAATGGACAAAGTGACGCTGCAATTCTTCAACCCGGCGACAAGAGAACTGCGCAGTTGCGTCAGCTTGAAGGCAGTTTTGCGCTCATTCGTGGCTGTGAACAGATGAATCAACAGCCAGGTGCTACAGGTACAGGCCATGGTAAAGGTGATGCCGACAAGCAGGGATCTTACCGCCAACTGCGGATTGCCGAGCACACTGCCAAACTCTGCGCCCAGCTAAAAAAGCAGCACACATACCAGCATGCCGACGCATCGTGAGACGTAGTTTCGATACTGCTCGTTGACGTATTGGCCGAGCCCAAGCCCTAGGGCAAGTGCCAAAAGAATAGGCACAGTCGCCCACAGTGCGTTGTTCATTCTTTACTCTTGCGACACCAGCGGTGTGACTACCTATCGAAGTGAAAACGCCGACGGCACAGCGTCGGCGTCTTTCATCAGGCCATGCCGTAACACTGAGCCAAGGCATGCCGGGATAGATCAAAATTCGGCAAGGAATTCCGAAACCTTCTCCAGGCCTTCTTTCAGGACCGAAAGATTGTTGGCATAACCAATACGCACATAACCTTCGATGTCCAAAGCACTGCCAGGCGTGAACATGACGCCTTTGCTTTCCAGCAGCTTGACGCACAAGTCACGGGAAGACAGGTCCACGTCGATCTTCAGAAGGGCAGTGGTGCCCGATTTCGGTTTGACGTACGAAACTTTGGATTCTTTGGCGACCCACTGATCCAGGTACTCGAGGTTGGTACGAGTAATGGATTTGTTGCGGGCCAGGATCTTGTCCTTGTTTTCCAGGGCAATGCAGGCGAAATGGTCATCCAGCATGCCGACGCTGATGGTGTTGTAGTCACGGTGAATGGAGACACGATGAATCAGGTCGGTTGGCCCAACGATCCAGCCCAGGCGCAAACCGGCCAGCGAGAACGCCTTGGACATGCTGGCCGTACTGATACCTTTTTCGTACAAGTCTGCCACCGAGACAGTGAAGCCATTACCGTCCTGATCAATACCGCGGTAGACCTCATCACTGAGCAGATAGGCCCCAACAGAACGGGCAATCTCCACGATCTTTTCAAGCACGGCCTGATCCATCAACGCGCCGGTCGGGTTGTTCGGGTTGTTGATTGCGATCACTTTAGTGTTGGACCGGACCAGCGCATTCAGTTCTTCCAGATCAGGCAGAAAAGCGTTTTCTTCACGCAGTTTAAGTATCGAAACATCGGCGCCGTAGCTCTCGGGAATCGAGTAATGCTGCTGATAAGTCGGCGCCACGGAAATGACGTGATCACCTGGTTCAACGAGGGTCTCATACACCAGGGCGTTAGCACCGATCGCTCCGTGGGTGACGATGACGTTGTCCTTGCTTTGCTTCGTGTAGAGAGCCGCCACATTGTTGCGCAGGCGATCGGAGCCTTCGATGGCGCCGTAGGTCATCTTCAGCGGTAGCAGCTCAGCGAGGATGCTGTCTTTTTTACCGGCCATTTCCAACAGTTGGTCGATGGTCAAGGATTCAACGCAGGTTTCTGCCAGGTTGTACTCGCATTTTGTTTCGTAGGCGTTCATCCAGATCTCAACGCCGAACTCTTTGATCTTCATTTCTGTACCTTTTGTTTTGTTTTGTCAGTTAGCGAGCGGCACTCAACGTTGAGTCAGCGCCTTGTAGATTTCCAGAGAGACAGCAACATCCTCCAGTCCCAAACCGATGGAGCGGAAAAACACGTGACGGGTATATTGGGGCAATGGTGCAGTGCCGTTTGCCAGCTCTGCCAGATCGCCAACCAGTTCTTCGGTTGACCACAACCCGCGTTCGGCCGCGATCACCATCTCTCCCGCCGCCAGAGGGGTGGTGTGTCGGTAATCGCAATACACGTCCATTTTCGGCAGATCCTGCGGCGCAATTTCATGTGCCCGATAAGCATTGGTGCTGATTGAGGTGATGAGTGTGGGCTGCCCGAGAATTTCCGTCTGTAAAACAGGTTTTGGTGATGACGTGCAGAGCATCACGACGTCGGCATTGGATACCGCCTTCGATTGCAGTTCACAGAGCGTAATGCGTGGATCTATGGCCAGAATCGACTCGCGCTGTTCGTCACTCATGGACGGAATTTCGAGGGAGTAGATAGAGATCTTTTCCCATTCGCGCAGACCTTTTGCGAACTCCACATGCCGCAATGCAATAGGTCCGCTGCCAATCACCGCCAGGCGTTTGCTGTCCTTAGGGGCGAGGTGATCGATTGCCAAAGCAGTGGTTGCAGCGGTACGCAGGGTGGTCAGCAGACCCGCGTCTGCCAGCAAGAGTGGAGTACCAGTCTCCATGGACATCAGCATGGACCAGGCTGTTACGAGTGGTTTGCCGTCGGTCTTGATGTAAGGAGACGTTTTAATGCCATACACCTTTTCTTCGCTCATGACCCCCAGGTAATTGATGAAGTCTCCCTGCCCATTGGGGAACTCCACCAGTTGCTGCGGCGGTTGCACGGCGTTGCCGGCACCCAACGATTCAAACAGGTGGCGCATTGCAGCCAGTACATCCAGCTGTGGGAGCAATGCTCTGACATCCGATTCCTGGATGATGAGGGGAGCTTGAAAAAAAGTGGACATGGACGTTGCTCTCAAAGGCGGCTGCAGAAAGGCAATCACGAAGAGAAATAATCTCACGTGGACATTAAATCCATTATGGACATTCTATCTGTATAGGCAAGCGTTTTTTCCATCAGAAGCTGCGCTACCACGATCCAGAATCAAAAATGATTCCGGGGCCTGAAGGCCCCCGGAATGATACGGATGTGATGCTTACATGTGACGCGGGGTCAAGGCGTGTCGGGGCGCGGCAAGCGCGCTTCGGTGCTGCCGGTTTTCAGTGTTTTTTTCACTTGGGGACCAAAGACCGATACTTTCATCGACGCCTTGCAGAACCCGAATACGTCAATGCCGTTGCGATGCAGAACGTGCATCAGATTGGCGATCGCCGGGACAACACGCATGCCGTCGTTGAACGAGATCTTTACCTTCCCTGATTGTCCCGCCTGGGTTTCGGGGCTGGTCAGCTCGACCTTGGCGATGCCGGTTTGCAGGCTGTGTCGGATGGACGCCAGCGCTAACACATCGACTTCACTCTCCGTCATGTTGGTGCAGAAGAATATCTCCCAAGGGTAGGCGATCAGTTGCCCGTGGGAATCGATGATGGCCCCGAACAAGAAATACAGTTTGGTCTTGAAGTCTTTGAATTCATTTGTCTGGGTAACGGTGGCAAGAGACTGCTTGCCAGCACATACCTTCATAGTTGTTGTAGAGATAGAGGTAGTCGCGTTCGATATCGGCCGTCAGCTGCGCAAATGTGAGGGGTTGGCCAGCTACGTTTTTGACAGATTCCGCCAGTGGCTTATCGGGAATGGTCTTGTGCAACACTTCGCTGAATTCTGCGGGGCTCAACTTGTAGGCCAGTTGATCCATCTGCTAGAGAAAGAATTTGTCAGTAACGTCATTGATGATACTGGTGTCGTCCCAGTCAAAAACCGCGTAAGCGCGCTTCGATTCAGCGGTGTTAACGGGGACTGCGTGCTTCGCGATCAGTTGCTCGATCGCGGCCCGGGTAGTGGGTGCCCATTTACCTTTAGTGTGTTACGGGACAACTTGAGCATGATCGACAAACCTCTTAACAACTTTAAAAGGCGTAGCAAATCCATACACCAAGCACAGGGCGTCACCGGCGATAACTTGGCCTGGTGCCTGGTGCCTGGTACGTGGATTGGCGAGTTGAGTGAGGAGCGCGTGGGTAGCGGACTCCCCTCGAGTATTGATGTCAGCGGTTACTTTCCATACACATCGAAGTCAAAGTACTTCGCGTTGATGGCCTGGTAGATACCCTTGGCTCTCAATGCCTTGATGGCGTCATTGAAGCCTTGCACATGCACGGCATCGCCTTTGCGCAGGGCAATTCCGATGCCGTCACCGAAGTACTTTGGATCGGTCAGTTGTGGGCCGGCAAAGGCAAATCCCTGGCCGGTAGGCAGTTTGAGAAATGACTCGCTGAGAATGATCTGATCAGCGACGGTACCGTCAAGCCGAGCCGAATTCATATCCAGATAGATCTCGTTTTGCGAGCTGTAGCGCACGATCTCCGCACCTTTGGGCGCAAGAACTTCTGTCGCGAAGCGGTCGTGGATGCTTGAGCGCTGCACACCGATCCGCTTGCCGCTCAAGCCGGAGAGGTCATCACCAATTTGACTTCCACTTTTCATCACCAGCCGGGCGGGGCTCTGATAGTACTTGTCGGTAAAGTCGACAGACTTCTTGCGCTCTTCGGTGATCGACATCGACGACAAAATGGCATCGACTTTTTTGACTTTCAGCGCGGGAATCAGGCCGTCGTATTCCTGCTCGACCCATTGGCATTTGACCTGCATTTCTGTACAGAGCGCATTGCCGATATCGTAATCGAAACCGGTGATTTCGCCGTTGGGAGTCTTGGAAGCGAAAGGCGGATAAGCCGCTTCGATGCCGATTTTCAGCGGTTGATCTGCTGCGTGGGCCATGGAGATCGATAGGGCTAGCGTCAGACCACTGAACACTGCGAGCAATTTCATTTTTACGTGCCTCAGATTGATTGTCGGTGTTGTTGGTGAAGCTGCAAAATGCAGCTCGCCAAGGCAGTTTGAAAATTGAGTCGTCGTTACTTATTGAGTGGTCGCATTGTTGACCGGATTGTCCAGGGCAACCTGCAAGCCAACAATGGCGAGACGGTTCGACGTATGGCTATCGCCGGTGTCGGGATTGCTCGCCTGGCGGATTTTCATATTGATGAAGATCTGGCGAGGGGGCGCCTGGTGGAGGTGCTGGCGCAGACTGGTCATGATTGCGAGGAAGTCCATGCGCTGTATCAGGGGGGGCAACATGTGCCCCAGCGTATTCGGACGTTCCTCGACTTTATGGTGCCGCGTTTGCAAGCGTTCATGGACCGCGGGTAACCCCGCGACCGTCATCAGTCGCTGGATTCAACGACAGCCTTGAGACGTTCGAGGCCCGCGCGGTAAAGGGCTTCGAAATGTGCGATGACCTCCGCTGCATCAGCGTCCTGGACCAGAAAGGTACTCGACCAGGATGCCAGCGTTCCGCCTTTGCCATCCGCTTGCGCGGACATTCTGCCGACATAATCAACGACCGGCGAAGGGCCTTCGAGCAGTGCATAGCTGTAGTGTTTTTCATCTTCGTCAAACGACAGCAAACGCTCGACAATGGTCGCACCGCTTGCCGTTTTCAGATGACGCAGGCGTCCTCCGTCACTGAGGGTGCTGCTGGCGATGATATCGAGCCAGCGGGGCAGCCAGTCAAAACCACCCAGAAGCGACCAGACCTGTTCGAGGGGGCGATCAATGGTAATCCAGATGTGTACTTCACTCATGTTTTCACCTTTTGGGAGGGAGTGTTCAAAGAAGGATTGACGTGACCAGCCATAAGTTGGCAGCACTGATCAGCAGGAATATCAACCAGGCCATGACAGCGACCGGGCGTGAAACAGCGAAGTCGCCCATGAGCGTTTTATCTTGCGTAAAACGAATCAGCGGATAAACCGCAAAGGGAAGTTGTATCGACAGCACTACCTGAGAAAACACCAACAGGTCGCCCACTGCGCGATCCCCTAGCCAGAGGATGCCGCACAGCGCTGGCACAATGGCCAGCAGTCGGGTGACGACGCGCTGCTTCCACAACGAAACCTTGAGCTTCAGAAAACCTTCGAGCACTACCTGGCCGGCGAGGGTGCCGGTCAACGTCGCGCTTTGGCCGGAGGCAAGCAGGGCAAGGGCAAACAGCACGGCGGAGAGCGCGACGCCCGTCAGGGGTGCCAATAGCTGATGGGCTTGCTCGATGCCACCAATCTCGATGTGCCCGCTGTCATGGAATACGGCTGCGGCCACCAACACAATGGCGACCTGTACGGCGGCGGCAATCGACAGCGCGCGGACCGTGTCGTTGGAGCCCCGGCGCAGCGATCGCCTGACATGCTCACTGCGATAGGGACCGCCGGTGGACCGGGCCAGCGCTGAATGCAGGTACAGGTTGTGCGGCATGACGGTGGCGCCGATGATGCCCACCGCAATGAACAGGGCGCCAGGCTGAGCCAGGGTGTCCAGAGAAGGCAAGAATCCCTGAGCCATGGCC
>Ga0302168_1000242_pt1 | contig 12975 bp, 10 predicted proteins | sample I_Fen_N1_2_FD_193494 | JGI IMG/M metagenome (GOLD analysis project Ga0302168, IMG submission 193494) | Peat permafrost microbial communities from Stordalen Mire near Abisko, Sweden - I_Fen_N1_2 | ecosystem: Environmental > Terrestrial > Soil > Wetlands > Permafrost | place: Sweden: Abisko...
ACCGCGCCGTACAGGCCGCCGAGGGAGTCCGGATCGAAGAATTCCTTGATCTTGTGGATCTTGCCGTTCTCGCCGTAACCGAAGAAGGTCGTGGCGTACTCACCCTTGCCGTCGATCCCCAGGATCGCGGTTTTCTCTTTGAAACCGGAGCAGTGGTAAGCACTGGAGGCGTGAGCCAGGTGGTGCTCGACCGGCTCGATCTTGATTTTCTTTGGATCGAAGCCCAGTTGCTCGAGGCACCAGACAATCTTGTTGCGATAGCGCTTGTAGCGACGGTTGCCCATCAGGATCGCGTCAAGAGCACGATCCGGGGCGTACCAGTAACGCTTGGCATACTGCCAGCGAGCCTTGCCGAAAATACTGATCGGTGCGAATGGAATCGCCACCACATCAACGTCGGACGGCTTGATGCCCGCCTGTTCCAGGCAGAACTTCGCCGATTCGTAAGGCATGCGGTTCTTTGCATGTTTATCGCGCACAAAACGCTCTTCTTCAGCCGCCGCGACCAGCTTGCCGTCGATGTACAAGGCTGCGGAAGGATCATGGCTAAGGGCGCCGGACAGGCCAAGAATCGTCAATGCCACAGGGGTCTAGCCTCTTTAGTCTGCATGCAGGCGACAAGCGCCTCAAAAATTAATGTGCCCTCGCAAGCGGCGAGAGACAGCTAAAGGGCGGGATTATAGCTTAAAAGCAACGGCAAACCTCTACCGGGAAGTGCCAAGCCAGTGCGTTGACAGACCAGGGGCCTCGACATAGACTCCAGCGCAAATGGACTGGGGGATCCCGGTCGGCGTTCTGGCCTCGGTGAGTTTCACCGGGGCTTTTCGCTTTCTGATAAAGGGAAAATCTTCAAACCCCAGTTTTCAAAACCCTCTCCCACGTTGTTACGACCACCACTGCAGTAGAACTTGCGCTTGAGCACGTCAAAGGCGCGGTTTTCCTGGCCTGAACGCAAAACGCTCATGCCAATGGGTCTTGCAACAAGATCCAATAACTGTAGCCCCGTGGAATTCACTTGTTTGGTTGCAAAGACAATGTCGAACGGCAACTGAATGCCCAATCGGTTCGCGCCATCGCACATTCGGCGAAACTCCAACTCAAGCTCGTTATCCTCCCGCTTCCCCCGACGCTCGAAAATCACATGGGTCAACGCACCCTGCTGATTTTTTTCCTGTAGGAACTCATAAAGCGTTTCCAGACAGAAGCCGAGAGCGACGTGATAAGGATTGTGTACAGGACCTTGTTTTTCGCGAAGTGCAGCTTTGTCGATGACGCAACTGATCAAGACGAAATTGCTTGCTTCAATGATGCCCGTCAATTCCTCAAGAAAGGCATGCTTGTGTTGCCTGGACGTAAAAAGGCTGGAGAACGCTCCCTTTTCTTTTCGAATTTCCAATTCATGCAGACCAATCAGGTCATGCCCCATGTGATTGAATTTGAACTTCTGAAGGGCAGGGATAACTTTCTCGCAATAATGCCTTTTATGAAAAACACAAAATGCGAGCACAAACATTGGATAGTTTGGATCTAATGTTTGCATCCCATGATCGCCGCTCTCATCGACGTAGATGATGAAATCGCTGTACTTTCCGGTTGGGGGCAAACGCCCTTTTGCACCGACATTAGCGTCGGACTCGCTTTCGTTTTCAAAAAGAACAAACTGCCGGGAATACAAAAGAGCTACCCACGGCCTGGGCGCCAGTAAATGCTGAGATTGCCGTCTGTAGCCTGGCGATAGATCGTATAGGGCAAGGACAAGGTATCGCAGACCCCTGACAGGCCCAGGTCCAGCAGCACGAACGGCACGAGGATGCCGGTAGGATCCGGTGGGGCATTCAATACGCAAAAGTCATAGGCCAGACCGCTGTAGATGCGAGGAATGGACTGGCAGTAGGTCTTTTGTTTTCTGAGACTGCGGGCTGCGTCTTCATCATCCTGCAGCACCGTCATAGCGGTCCCACAGCCGGTCAGCGCTAGCGAGAAAGTACCCAACATAACAGCCATTTTTATGGTCAAGAGTTGCCCTCCGTGAACGTCAGGCAAACTAGCATCGTGGCTATTCAGGGCACAGTTCACGGGGTCTGTAGATCATGTAGGACAATTCATTAGAACTTGTCCTCTGGATCTCGGGCGGCGGGTCTGGCCCGATCGCGAGCAGGCTCACTCCTACACTGGATCTGTGTCGTGCACAAAACACAGTGGGAGCGAGCTTGTTCCGGGCGGCGTTCCGACGATAGCGATTCAGGCAGCGCTGGAGATGTCTTTGGGAAGACGCCGATCAATGACCTGATACAGCGCACTGCTCTCAGGCCAGTTGCGCATGAACCGCGCCCGATCCCGCGCATAGGCCGGGGCAAAGCTGCCCACCGAGCCATGCTGACACATCGAGTCCAGGTCAATCAGCGCCCAGCGATCTTCCTGCCAGAACAGGTTGTGGCCCTTGAAATCACCATGGCTGATGCGCTCACCGATCAGCTCGGCGAACAAATGATCCAGCGCCAGCAGTTCCGCTTCCGGTGCATTGCCGCTTTCAACATAAGGGGCAAAACGCTCGATGATGTCCGGCCCCGGCAAATACTCGGTCACCAGATAGGCCCGACTGCGCAGCCAGAAAAAACGCGTCTCCAGCAATGCCAGCGGCTTGGGCGTGGCGATGCCGAGGAACGCCAAGCGATTGCCTTCGCGCCACGAGTGCCAGGCACGGCTCGGACGCCAGAAACGTTTGAGCCAATGAGCAAAGCCTTTAATGTTGTAGCGCTTGATTACCACCGTCCGACCATCAATCTCGACTTTTCCTACACTCGCCGCGCCGCCGGTCTTGTACAAATGGCCTTGGTCGAGCAAGGCATCGGCCTGCTCCAGCACGGGCAGCATCGCGGCCTCTTCCTCGCGACGAATCGCCCGCAGACCGAACGCCCCGCGCTGGACGCTGAACAGCGTGCATTCGCGGCCGACCTTGATCAGAAAGTCTTTCAAGCGCCAGGCGCGGACCTTATCGATCTGTTTCTGCAAGGCTTCCATGGGCAAGGCGTGCTCGCCGTTGCTCAACAGGTAATACACCAGCAGTTCTTCGATGAACGGCTCAAGTGCCTTGGGCAGCTGCGCAAAAAATACGCCGAGGTTTTCCAGGACTTTGTTGCGCGACAGCGGCTGGCCCGGCGTTTCAGCACAGACACCGCCGCCATCGATCAGATACAAACGGCCGCGCTGACGCAGGAGGTTGTCCAGATGCAGGTCTTCCTGCCAGAGTCCCTTGCGATGCATTTGGCCGATAGCGCCCAATGCCTCGGCAATCACCGCCCCTTGCATATCCGCCAGCACGGGCAAGTGTTCAACCTTTTTCCAGGTCTCCCCCAAGCTCTCGGCGCCTTCGAGGAAATCGAACAGCAGCCAGCCGCCTTCGCCTTCCTTTAGCCCATCTGCCAGCAGTTGCGGGGTGGTCAGGCCTTGATCGGCGAGCAAACGTACGCCGGCCAGTTCACGCTGAAAATGCCGCGCCGCTTTGCTGCCGACCAATAATTTTGCCAGCACCGGACGGCCACGCCAGACACCGGCACCGACATAACGCTGCCCCGGCAAGACCCGCAGCAGGCTCAACAACTGCAAATCAGCCGGACCTGCGGCATCGGCCAATGGAATGCTCATGGGCAGGCTCGGGCTGCGGCCGGCGCTTTTCAGTTCGGACAAGCGCATCAGCGGGTCTCCTTGCGACTGCGCCGCGCGGTCAGGCGTGACACCCAGCTGTCCACCAGCGAACTGTCCCGGGGCTGGTCGACATAGACCGCCAACAATTCGCGCAACTGCGCTTCGGTCCACTCCGGCGCGCGGCGCAGCAACGGTTCCAGGTCCTTGACCCGGTCACGCTGACCGAACAGCAGCGGCCGGGTTTTTTCCAGGTCGATCAACTGAGCCAGATAACCGTCGCCCGCGGCCTGCAGGAAAATATGTTTGGGGTAAAAACAGCCATGAACCTGACGCACGCCGTGCAGGCGTCGCGCCAGCTCACCACAGGCTTTGAGAATGGCCGAGTGCTGCGCCTCGCTCAGGTCCGACCAGCGCTGCAACAGCGAATCCAGGTCATCCCAACCGTCCAGCGCGCGAGTCAGCAGCACCGCGCGGACTTCACCGTTGACTTTACGCTCACCAAAAAAAACCGCCTTCAGTGCCGGAATACCAAGTTTTTCATAGCGGCTGATGTTGCGAAATTCGCGGGCAAAGCTCGGCTCGCCGAAAGGCGCGTGGAAGGTTCGCGTCAGGTAGTTGCTCTGGCGCTTGAGGTAAAAGCCACGACCTTCCAGATCCAGCCGAAACACACTGCTCCAGCCATCGCCAACGGTGTTGGGCTCATCCACGGCTTCGAGCTGTTTGGCCCAGAGCGCATCGAACGTGCCGAGGCCATGGCGCTCAAGCAGCGCACGGTCTTCAGCGGCCAGAAAATCAGTCATTCGCGTCCCTCGAAAAATCTCACCACGTGCCGGATGCGTTTCTTGTCGGCGGCATTCAGCCGGTCACGCTGGCGGTATTGCAGATAAAAGCGCAGGCGCTGGGTCGCCGACAGGTGATATTTGGCCACCTTGTCGAGGCAGGCCAGGTCTTTGGTGATGCGGTACTTAAGCCAGAAACCGTGCCAGAAATCGCCATTGGGGCAATCAATCAGGAACAGTCGGGCTTGATCATCGACCAGCAGATTGCGCCACTTCAAATCGTTATGCGTAAAGCGATTGTCATGCATGGTCCGGGTGTAACCGGCCAACTGTCGACTAAGCGAGTCGACCCAGGCGCGGTCTGCCAACTTGGGATCGCGCCGATCAGCGAGGGCCGACAAGTCTTCAGTGTTGGGCAACTCGCGGGTAATCATCGCCCCACGGTCGTACGCCGCACCACGTCGCTCCAGGCCCCAGGCCACCACTTCGGCGGTGGGAATGCCCCACTTGGCGAAGCGCTTGAGGTTCTGCCATTCGGCCTTCACCCGGGGTTTGCCCAAGTAACGGCGCAGGCCTTTGCCGGCGCCGACGTAGCGTTTGACGTAATAATTGACGCCGTTGCGATTGACCCGGATGACCTCGGACAGCAGGTCGCGGGTCAGCCGCTCACCTTGCAGGGCGAACACTGCTTCAAGGCTGCCAAAATCTTCTGCCAGATCGCTGTATGCGGGCTCCAGTCTCCAACCCGCCATCAGAGCGCATCCCCATATCGCTGTTTACGGTCATAGAGTTTATTGGCCTTGCCCTCAAGCCAGGCGAGCAATGACGCTTCCTCGGCCAGAATCTGGCGCAGCGGCTGCTGGAAGTAGCCCTTGAGGAAACGCAATTTATCGCGCCGGGTCAGGCCAATGTCCAGGGCCGAAAAGTACAGGGCCGCCAGATCCTTGTTGCGCCAGCGCTGAGTGATCGCCGGGCGGGTCTGGGCACGGTGCAGGTCGATCACCGAGAGTTTGAAATCATCCGCCGTCACCGGTTTGTCGGTGTGCAGCAGGAAGTGGCAGATGTAGCAGTCGCGATGGTTGACCCCGGCGCGGTGCATCATGCCGGTCATGCGCGCGACTTCGGCGATCAGCGCACGCTTGAGTGTTGGCTCGGGAGGGCTCTTGACCCAATCGATGCTGAAATCTTCGAGGCTGACGGTCGGCGCCAGTTCTTCGGTGACAATAAACGAGTGCTGGTCCGCCGGGTTGCTGCCCTTCTCGCCATAAGCCACGGCAGTCATGGTCGGCACACCGACTTCTTGCAAACGCTTAATGGCTTTCCATTCCTGCCCCGCGCCGAGGACCGGCAACTTGGCCGTCAGCAGGTTCTTGAAGATTTCGCCCCAGCCAATGCCACGGTGGATCTTCACGAAAAAACCATTGCCGTTCACTTCAGTGCGCAAGGTCCGGCGCGCTTCCAGCTCACGGTAAACCTCGCCCTCGAGGCCTTCGACTTCGGTGAACGCATCGCGTCCGGCCCAAAGGCTCTTGAACGGTTCAGCCAGCATCAACTTCATTAAGCGTGCTCCGCCAGAATCACATCGGCCGCGTGTTGCGGCATGCTGTAGAGGTCGGCCGTCTCGGCGAAAGCCAGACCGTTGCGGCTCCAGGCCGCCCGTGCTTTAGCGTCGTTCAACATGCCGGTCAGGTACTGGGTCAGTTGTGCCTGATCGAACGGTTCGTCCAGCACCAGACCGGCGTCGGCCTCGGCGATGTAATGGGCATACCCGCACACCGCGCTTACCAGCACCGGCAACCCGGCCACCAGAGCTTCGAGCAACACGGTCCCGGTGTTTTCGTTGTACGCCGGGTGGATCAACAGGTCGGCACCGAGCAGGAAACGCGGGATATCGCTGCGCCCTTTGAGGAACGTCACGTTATCGCCCAGACCCAACGTGGCACTCTGCATCTGGAATAATTTGGGGTCATCCTGGCCAATTACAAACAGCCGGGTGCGTTTCTTCAGATCGGCGGGCAACGCGGCCAGCGCCTTCAGGCTGCGGTCCACGCCCTTGGTCTTGAACCCGGAGCCGATTTGCACGAGCAGCAGTTCATCGTCTTTCAGATTGAACTCGGCACGGAAATCGGCACGGATTTCGGCAGCATTGGCCGGTGCGCGACGGTCCTGGGAAATCCCCGGCGGCAGCAAATGGAAGCGTTCCAGCGGCGTGTCGTAATGCTTGATGAACAGCGGCTGCTGCACTTCGGAAATCATCAACACTTCAGTCTTGGCGTCCTTGGCGAACACCGCGCGCTCGTACTCGGCAAAGTGCCGGTAGCGGCCCCAGCGCCGGTACAGCGAGTGCCGCAGGTTCTGCGCCTTGTCTTCGAAGCAGCCGTCGGCGGCGTAGTAAACGTCGAGGCCCGGCATTTTGTTGAAACCGATCAAACGGTCCACAGGACGCTTGGCCAGATCCGCTTCCATCCACTCGCTGAGCTTTTCGTTACGGCGGTGGTTGAAGAACGCCTTGACCGGAGCCACCAGCACTTCGAAACCCGGCGGAACGTCGCCTTCCCAGATCAGCGTGTAAACGCGAATCTGATGACCGCGCTGCTGACACTCAAGGGCGATGCGCATGAAGTCACGCTGCAAGCCCCCGAACGGAAAGTACTTGTACAAGACGAATGCCAATTGCATCAGCGCAGCTCCTCAGCCAGTAACAACGTGCTCAGTCGGGTCGCGACACGCTCGGGATTCAGACGCGTGAAGCACAGCGGCCACTCGCGTTTCAGGTTGAACTGACGGGCATCCTGTTCCGTCGGTTGATACGTGCATTTCTTTTGCAGGCACGGGGCGCAGGGGAAGTCGCTGGCGATGTGAATCTGCGCTTTACCGTAGGCGCCGGTCAGGCCCGGATTGGTCGGGCCGAACAGCGACAGGGTCGGGACGTCGAGCGCGGCGGCCAGATGACCAAGGCCGGTATCCACGGCGACACAGGCCTGCGCGCCGGCCAGCACTTTGCCGACACCGGCCAGGTTCAGCTTGGGCAGCACTTCGACATGACGGAACCCGGCGGCGATGCGCTCGGCCCGGGCTTTCTCGATCGGGTTGCCCCACGGCAGCTTCACGCCGACGCCCAGATAACCGACGCGTTCGGCCAGCTCGCGCCAGTACGCTTCCGGCCAGTGCTTGGTGTCCCACGTGGTGCCGTGCAGGAACAACACGTATGGATTTTTGCGCGGCAATTCCACCAGACGCTCGACGTTCAGGCCGTAATCGCCCAGGCCTTTGGGCAAGTCGTAGCCCAACGCCAACGCGAACAACTGACGCACCCGCTCCACCGCGTGCTGTCCACGGCCCACCGCGAGGCGACGAGAGTAAAAACGCGCTGCAATGGGTTCACGGGCGGAATTTTTGTCGAGACCGGCGACCGGCGCCTTGACGTAGCGAGTCAGCCAGGCGCTTTTCAGCAGGCCTTGGGCGTCAATCACCAGATCATATTTTTCGGCACGAACGCTTTGTTTGAAACGCTTCCACTCGCCACTCTTGATGGTTTGCCAGAGGCTCTTGCGCCAGCGACGGATCGCCACCGGGATCACCTTGCCCACGGCAGGGTGCCAGGTCGGAATCTCGGCAAAGCCTTCTTCCACCACCCAGTCGAATTTGATGCCGGGAATCGCCCGCGCCGCGTCGGTCAGCGCCGGCAACGCGTGAATCACGTCGCCCAGCGAAGAAGTCTTGATCAGCAGAACGCGCAAACTATTTGACCTCGACCACAGTGCCCTGCAACCGCTGCAAGGCTTCGTTCACGGCTTGCGGCATCAGCTGGCGCAAGCAGTTGTAATGGCCGAAACGGCACGTGCGATCGAAGCATGGGCTGCATTCGATACCCAGGCGCACCACTTCGACGTGCTCGGCCAACGGCGGGGTAAAGCCCGGCGATGTCGAGCCATAGACCGCCACCAAAGGGCGGTTCAATGCGGCGGCGACGTGCATCAGGCCAGAGTCGTTGGACACCACCGCGTCCGCACAAGACATCAGGTCGATGGCTTCAGCCAGCGAGGTACCACCGCTGAGGTTGACCGCCTCTTCACGCAAACCGGGAATCAGCCGCGCGCGGATGTCTTCCCCCACCGCGTGATCGTTTTTCGAACCGAACAGCCAGACCTGCCACCCCTCGCGAATCTTCGCCTCGGCGACCTTGGCGTAATGCTCGGACGGCCAGCGCTTGGCCTCGCCGAACTCGGCGCCGGGGCACAGGACCAGCACCGGGCGATCGAGGGCCAGATCGAACTTGGCCAGCGTCGCTTCGCGGGTGACCGGGTCGATCTGCAAGCTCGGGCGTGGATAAGGAGTCGGTAGTTCGACGCCAGGCTCATAGGCCAGGGCCATGAAGCGCTCGATCATCAGCGGATAACGTTCTTTATCCAGCGTGCGCACGTCATTGAGCAGGCCATAGCGAAACTCGCCACGCCAGCCGGTGCGTTTCGGGATGCCGGCAAAGAACGGCACCAGCGCCGACTTCAACGAATTGGGCAGCAAAATCGCCTGGTCGTACTGACCGGCCAGGGATTTTCCGATGCGCCGACGGGTCGCCAGCTCCAAGGCACCGTGGCCGAGCGGAAAGCTCAAGGCCTGGCGGACTTCGGGCATGCGCTCCAGGATCGGCCGGCTCCACTCGGGGGCCAGGACGTCGATTTCGCATTGCGGGTGGCGTTGCTTGAGGCACTGAAACAGTGTCTGCGCCATCACCATGTCACCGACCCAACTGGGCCCAACGATCAGAATTTTCATGTGGTTTCCAAAAACGAACCGGGGAGGCCTACGCCTCCCCGCCTCGAGAATCCAGCACTAGCAGCCTTGGCTGCCAGGTCATTTTGGATGAGCCGGTTGGGACTCATCGGATCAAATTCATACACATCTATATCAGCAAGCATAAAACTTTGTGGCGAGGGAGACTGCCCAGCCTGCGATGAGGCCGCGCTGTCGCGCAGAGAACATGCCGATAAATCGGCAAATAATTTATCTTATAAATCAATGAGATAAATTTTGTTCTATAAGAGCTTGCTCCCGCTGGGCTGCGAAGCAGCCCCTAGATCTGCCACCGAATTTCAACTGACACACCGCACCGACTGAATTACGACTGCTTCGCAGCCGAACGGGAGCAAGCTCCCTCGCCACAAAAGCCCGCCACATTTCAAACCCGCGTCAGCTTAACCCCAGCTCACGCCAGATCCGCACGACCTGACGCCGTTCGTCCGCGAACTGATCGCCTGGTATCACCCCGGCGTCCTTCTGCAAGGCCTGCCGGTGAGCGGCGGAGCGGTAGGCTTTATAGGCCTCACGCAGCAAGTTGGCGTCTTCGACGGGCATCAGCCCTTCGTGTTCCAGCTCTTCCAGAATGCGGATGTTGTCGGTCCAGCGCAGCAACGGCGGGTGTGTTTCGGACCACGCCAGGGCCGCGTATTGCACCATAAATTCAATATCGACGATACCTCCGGCGTCCTGCTTGAGATCGAACGGCGCCGTGGCCTCGAAGGCATTTGCCCCGGTGCCGGCCGCGGTGCTCTTGCTGCCAAGGTTGTCGCGCATCTTGGCACGCATCTCGCTGACCTCCTGGCGCAAGGTCGACAGGTCCCGCGCCTTGCCCAGTATTGCTGCGCGCACCTTCTCGAACGCCTGGCCGACATCCTGACTGCCCACCAGCACCCGCGCCCGCACCAAGGCCTGATGCTCCCAGGTCCAGGCTTCGTTTTCCTGATAGCGGGCAAACGCCCCCAGCGAACTGACCAACAACCCCGATGCACCCGACGGTCGCAGGCGCATGTCCACTTCATACAGCTGACCGGAGTTGGTCTGCGCTGTCAGCAAGTGAATGATCCGTTGCCCCAACCGGGTGAAAAATTGCGCGCCATCAATCGGTTTCGGCCCGTCGGTTTCCGCTTGCGGATCGCCGTCGTGAATAAACACCAGGTCGAGGTCCGAACCATGCCCCAATTCCAGTCCGCCGACTTTCCCATAACCGACAATGATGAAGCCGGGATCGCACAACGTACCGTCGGTGCGCAGCGGCGTGCCGTACTTGGCCACGGTCTGGCGCCAGGCCAGGGCCAGCACTTGTTCGAGGATCGCTTCAGCGAGCCAGGTCAAGTAGTCGCTGACTTTCATCAACGGCAGGCTGCCGGCGATTTCCGAGGCGGCGACGCGCAAACGGTGCGCCAGTTTGAAATGGCGCAGGGCTTCCATTTGCTGTTCGAGGTCGTCCTCAGGAATCCGCGTCAGGCGCTCGCGCAACTCGGCGGCCAGCTCCGGTGCCAGCGGCGGCTTGAATAGCCGGCCTTCGTTGAGCAATTCGTCGAGCAGCAGCGGGAAACGGGTGATCTGTTCGGCGATCCACGGGCTCGCGGCACACAAGGTCAGCAAGCGGCGCAGCGCACCGGGGTTTTCGGTCAGCAACACCAGGTACGCGGAACGACGGGCCACGGCCTCCACCAGCGGCAGCACGCGCTCCAGCACCAGATCCGGGTTGGCATGCTCAACGGCCTGAGCCAGCAAGCGGGGAATAAAGGCATCAAGGCGTTCTCGGCCCAGACGCTGCATCGCTCGCAGTTGCGGACTGCTGCGCAACCCGGCCAAGGCTTTCAGGGCTTTGGTGGCGTCCTTGAAACCGCCCTCTTCCAACTGCCGGCAAGCCGCCTCTTCGTCCTGGGCCTCTTCCCACAGCGGCAGCCATTCGCCACCGACCACCACTTCGCTTTCGGTGCCCTGCTCTTCATCGGGATCGGCAATCACCTGAGCGAAGTGCCAGGCCACGCGGCCACGCCAATACATCAGCTGCTCGTGGAAAGCCTCCCAGTCGGCGAAGCCCAACATAAAGGCAATGCGTGCCTGATCCTGCGCGCCGTCCGGCAGCATTTGGGTCTGGCGGTCGGCGATGGCCTGGATCGCGTGTTCGGTGTACCGCAGGAATTCATAGCCTTCGCGCAACTCGCTGATCACCGCCGGCGGCAGGTAACCCTGACCTTCCAGCGTACTCAGTACTTTTAATAGAGGACGTTGTTGCAGGCTCAGGTCGCGGCCGCCGTGGATCAGCTGAAAAGCCTGGGCAATAAATTCGACTTCGCGGATGCCGCCGGAACCGAGCTTGATGTTGTCGGCCATGCCCTTGCGCCGCACTTCCTGCTGGATCAACTGCTTCATGGTGCGCAGCGCTTCGATGGCCGAAAAGTCCAGGTAACGCCGGTAAACGAACGGGCGCAGCATGTCCTGCAATTGCGCGCCGGCCACTTGATCGCCAGCCACCACCCGCGACTTGATCATCGCGTAGCGTTCCCAGTCGCGGCCCTGATCCTGGTAATACTGCTCCAGCGCATTGAAGCTCAAGACCAACGCACCGGCGGAACCGTAAGGGCGCAAGCGCATGTCGACGCGGAACACGAAGCCATCGACGGTCATCGGGTCCAGCGCCTTGATCAGGCGTTGGCCGAGACGGATGAAAAATTCCTGATTATCCAGCGAGCGCTTCACCCCGACGGTTTCGCCGCCCTCGGGATAGGCGAAGATCAGGTCGATGTCCGACGACAGATTGAGCTCCACGGCGCCGAGTTTGCCCATGCCGAGGACGACCATTTGCTGCGGTTCGCCGCTGCGGCGGCCGGTCGGCACACCGAACTGCTGGCAATGACGCGAATACAACCACTGATAGGCCTGATCGATGCTCGCATCGGCCATGTCCGAGAGGTCGCGGCAGGTCTGGATCAAGTCGGCCTGACGTGTCAGGTCGCGCCAGATGATCCGCACTTGGTGTCGGGTACGCTGGCGACGCAGGACGCGGCCGAGCTCGTCTTCGGTCTCCGCTGCATTCACCGCCGCCGCAATCTGCGCGCACAGCTCGCCGGGCGCATAGCTGCGATCCAGTTCGCCGGACTGCACCAGCGCCAGCAACATCAAAGGGTCACGCGCACTCTGTTCAATCACAAAGTCGCTGGCCGCCGTGACACGGGCGAATTGCGCCCAGCGTTCAGGCGTCCAGGCCGACAGGCCATGGTCGTCTTCAAGTGCCGCAACCGCAGCACGCAACGACTGCTCGGCACGGGTGACAAACGGCAGGAGAATGGCGGGCAGTTCGGCAAGCGTGGGAAGGCTCATGGTCTATCCTTGATCGGCGTAGAACGGGTTGCATGTAGTGAATTTTCATATTCCACTACGTGGAGGACTGTCGAACAAAAGTTAGAAATAGCTGAAAATTCTTTATTTTTGGCAGTGAACATCAAGCTTTCACCTTTTGTGGTTGGTAAAAGACCAACCTTAACGATTATTCTCACAACGCAGCCGGAGGCCACAAGCCATTCATCTGTAGTTTTACTACTCGTATATACATTCGAAAGGCTGAAATGCCCGAAGATTTGTAGTAAAACTACACGCCGCCGGAACAACCTATCGGCAATCCAAGAATTTATATCGTCTGCCCACAAGGCCAGTCGCAAACTCAGGCAACCGATTCTGGAAGCCTTTCCGCCCTGGAGCAAGCCATGCAAGACCTCGATCCCGTCGAAACCCAGGAATGGCT
>Ga0302168_1000244_pt1 | contig 12909 bp, 8 predicted proteins | sample I_Fen_N1_2_FD_193494 | JGI IMG/M metagenome (GOLD analysis project Ga0302168, IMG submission 193494) | Peat permafrost microbial communities from Stordalen Mire near Abisko, Sweden - I_Fen_N1_2 | ecosystem: Environmental > Terrestrial > Soil > Wetlands > Permafrost | place: Sweden: Abisko...
CACGTGCTCCGGGAAACCTGGCTGCTTCTGGTCCATGTTCACGGCCACGATCTCGAACTTGATCGGGGCGACCTTCTGCAAGTGCATCAGCACGTCGAGCAGGGTGTAGCTGTCCTTGCCACCGGACAGGCAGACCATGACCTTGTCGCCGTCTTCGATCATGTTGAAATCGGCAACAGCCTCACCGGCCTGACGGCGAAGGCGCTTTTGCAGTTTGTTCTGGTTAACCGTGAGAGTGCCCATGACGCAAATCCGTGAGGTGTGACGAAAGGCCGGCATTTTACGCAAAAACCTTGCTCTTGTGGCGAGGGGGCTTGCCCCCGTTCGGCTGCGCAGCAGTCGTCAATCATGCACTGCGATTTATCTGGGAGGCTGGGGGTTACTTCGTAACCCAACGGGGGCAAGCCCCCTCGCCACAGAAGCTCGCTCCCATAGGGACTTGTGTCGACAGACCCTGCGGCGATTAACAGGGGTGTTTACAGCGCGATTTGCTCTAAGCCCCTATCACCTGTGCGGTTAAGTCCTTTCTATACTGCGACATAAGGTCGCATTCAAATCCAGACCTTTACTTACGTGGCCACTTTGGCCTGTAGGCGCTCCACTGGGGGGCGACGGTAAAAACAAGAGGAGTGACTGGCATGATCCATCACGTAGTGGGGCTCTTCACCCACCCCGATCAGGAATGGAAAGAAATCCGTGGCGACCAAGAGGAAAGCATCAGCCACATGTACCTGACTCACACGCTGATTCTGGCGGCGATCCCCGCCGTGTCCGCGTTTATCGGCACCACGCAGGTCGGCTGGGTCATCGGCAGCCGCGCCCCCGTGATGCTGACGCAGGAAAGCGCGCTATGGATGACGATCATGTCGTACGTGGCGATGCTCGGCGGTGTTGCAGTGATGGGCGCGTTCATCCACTGGATGGCTCGCACCTATGACGCCAACCCGAGCCTGGCCCGTTGCGTTGCGTTTGCAACCTACACCGCGACCCCGCTGTTCATCGGCGGTCTGGCGGCGCTGTACCCACACATGTGGCTGGGGATGATCGTCGGGACGGCGGCCATCTGCTACACGGTGTACCTGCTGTACGTGGGGCTACCCACTTTCATGAACATTCCATCAGACGAGGGGTTCCTGTTTTCGAGTTCGGTGCTTGCGGTAGGCCTGGTGGTGCTGGTGGCCATCATGGCGTTCACAGTTATTGTCTGGGGACTCGGCGTGGGGCCGGTCTATACGAACTAAGTAGTGCTTTCTACCCAAAAACAAGATCTGCCAATACAGGCCGCCGCAAGGCGGCCTTCTAATGCCGGAGGCGACGACCATTCGGCGCCTCGACGATTCGCAAGACTCCAGGGTTGCGGCATACTCGACGTCTCTGGAGATCCATCAAGCATGCCCGAGCAACTCAATACCCGCGTCGAAGACTGTTACTTACTCGCCGAATCCTTTTTCAAACGAACTTTCAAACGCCCCGTGGTGAGCCTCAAGCTGCGCGGTCAAAAAGCCGGGGTCGCGCATTTGCACGAGAACCTGCTGCGCTTCAATCCGCAGTTGTACCGGGAAAACACCGAAGACTTCCTCAAGCAAACCGTGGCCCACGAGGTCGCACACCTGATCGCGCATCAGCTGTTTGGCGATCGCATCCAGCCACACGGTGAAGAATGGCAGCTGATCATGCGCGGCGTGTACGAACTGCCGCCCAATCGCTGCCACACCTACGACGTCAAACGCCGCAGCGTGACGCGCTATATCTACAAATGCCCGTGTGCCGACAGTGATTTTCCGTTTTCGGCGCAGCGCCATGGCCTGGTGCGGCAGGGGCGGCGGTATTTGTGTCGGCGATGCCGGAGCACGTTGGTGTTTAGCGGGGAGATGCGGGTCGAGTAGTCAGATTTTTAGTGCCTGCACCGGCCTCATCGCGGGCAAGCCCGCTCCCACAGGGTTCATGTCGTTCACAAGTAATGTGTTCGCTACCGATACTTGTGGGAGCGGGCTTGCCCGCGATGAGGCCAGACCAGCTGCTAGAGAATGACCTTGGCACGCCGCAATTCTGCGATCCGCTGCGCACTGAACCCCAACTCCCCCAACACCTGATCCGTATGCTGCCCCAGCGCCGCACCGATATGCCGAGGCTCAGGCAAGCCATCCGAAAACTTCAACGGACACGCCATCTGCGCCTGCGTAGAACCATCCCCACGCGGCACTTCAGTCACCAGCTCCCGCGCCCGCAACTGCGGATGCGCAATTGCCTCGCCCAGATTCAACACCGGCTCGACACACGCATCCAGCTCAGCAAACAAGCCGCACAACTCGCCAAAGTCATGTTTCTCGAACTCAGTCTTCAGCGCGTCCTTGAGCTTTTTCTGGTCCGCAGGTTTTGGCGACAAGCCCAAGGGTGACAACTCCTCCAGTCCCAACGCCGTACACAGTGGCTTCATGAACGCCGGCTCCAGGCTGCCCACCGATAACCAGCGGCCATCCCGTGAACGGTAATAGTCGTAGAAGCTGCCGCCATTGAGCATCTGGTCTTCCCTGCCCGGCTCCACGCCGCAGGCCAGGTACCCGGCGCCGGCCATGGCGTTCAGGCTGAACGCGCAATCGGTCATGCTCACGTCCAGGTGCTGGCCCTGCCCGGTTTGCTGCCGGGCGATCACCGCTGCGAGCAGGCCGATGACCCCGTGTAGCGAGCCCCCGGCGACATCCGCCACTTGCATGCCCAACGGCAGCGGTCCGCTGTCGGCGCGACCGGTATAGCTGGCCAGTCCCGCCAGTGCCAGGTAGTTGATGTCGTGGCCGGCGCGGTCTTTGTAGGGGCCGGTCTGGCCATAACCGGTAATCGATACGTAGATCAGCTTTGGATTGATCGCCTTCAACGCTTCATAGCCCAGCCCAAGGCGTTCCATCACGCCGGGGCGGAACTGTTCGAGCACGATGTCGTAGTCCGCCAGCAACTGCTTGATCACCTCCAGCGCCTCGGGCTGCTTGAGGTCGAGCGCCAGGCTGCGCTTGTTGCGATTGAGGTAGGCGTGGCTGGCCGACACACCGTGATCATGCGGTGGCAGCACCCGCAGCAAGTCCATGCGCGTGGGTGATTCGATGCGAAGTACCTCGGCGCCCATGTCCGCCAGCAACAACGAGGCAAACGGCCCCGGCAACAGTGTCGAAAAATCCAGAACCTTGAGTGATGCCAATGGCCCGAGCATGAACGATCTCCGTGAACGATGCCTCCAGCCTAGGCAGCCATTGGCATTGCAGCAATCACCCGAAGTGTCAGCAAAGGTGACCGTTACGCTCAAATCCCGGACAAGAAAAAACCCGCCGAAGCGGGTTTTTCACTACAACGCGTCTTACTTGACGTTGCTTGGGGTTGGGCCTTCGGCCACGCCCAGGTCGTCTTCTACGCGCTCGTCGGAGATGCCGCGACCGCCAGAAGCCAGTTCGGCGTGCATCACGTCAACGTCCAGTTCCTTGACCCACTTGGCCACGACCAGGGTGGCAACGGCGTTACCCACCAGGTTGGTCAGGGCGCGGGCTTCGGACATGAAGCGGTCGATACCGAGGATCAGCGCCAGGCCGGCAACCGGCAGGTGGCCGACAGCCGACAAGGTAGCGGCCAACACGATGAAACCACTACCGGTCACGCCAGCAGCGCCTTTGGAGGACAGCAGCAACACCACCAACAGCGTGATCTGGTGAGTGATGTCCATGTGGGTGTCGGTCGCCTGAGCGATGAACACGGCCGCCATAGTCAGGTAGATCGCGGTGCCGTCGAGGTTGAACGAGTAACCGGTCGGGATCACCAGACCCACGACGGATTTTTGCGCGCCCAGACGTTCCATCTTGATCAGCATGCGCGGCAGTACCGATTCCGAAGAGGACGTACCCAGCACAATCAGCAGTTCTTCACGGATGTAGCGAATCACTTTCAGCACGCTGAAGCCGTGAGCGCGAGCAATGCCGCCCAGAACGACCAGCACGAACACGACGCACGTGATGTAGAAGCAGGCCATCAGTTGACCCAGTTGCACCAGCGAGCCGACACCGTAGGCACCAATGGTGAACGCCATGGCGCCGAAAGCACCGATAGGCGCGAGCTTCATGATCATGTTGATGATGTTGAACATCACGTGAGCGAAGCGATCGATGAAGTCCAGGATCGGACGGCCATAGGCACCCAGGCGATGCAGGGCGAAACCGAAGATCACCGAGAACATCAGCACTTGCAGGATATCGCCGGTGGCGAACGCGCCGAAGATGGTGTTCGGGATCACGTTCAGCAGGAAGCCCACGACGCTTTGATCAGCACCGGCCGCCACGTATTGAGCGACTTTGGAGGCATCCAGCGTGGTCACGTCGATGTGCATGCCGGCACCCGGCTGGACAATGTTGACCACCACCAGACCGACCAGCAATGCGATGGTCGAAACTATTTCGAAGTACAGCAGCGCATAGCCGCCTGTCTTGCCGACCGACTTCATGCTTTGCATGCCGGCGATACCGCTGACCACGGTACAGAAGATGATCGGGGCGATGATCATTTTGATCAGTTTGATGAACCCGTCACCCAGCGGCTTGAGGGCCACACCAGTCTGCGGATAAAAGTGACCGATCAAAACGCCGATAACGATGGCAACGATCACCTGGAAATACAGGGATTTGTACAGTGGCTGACGAGTCGTCATTGCAAAGTTCCTCAAGAGTGCCCGGTGACAACATCCATCTGTTGTCCATGACACCTGAATTGCGAACCCTCCTGCTTCTGGAGGGATTTGTTTTTCGAGCCGCGCGACGGCAGGCATCTGCTCGTTGTATCGCAAGGCCCGTGCCACCTTCGCCAAAATGCCAGCAAGCCTTTTGACATCAAGGGTTACAGGTTTTTCTTCGTCACTGAACGGTGGCACCGATGTGGCGGATTTCCGCCCATCCACCAAACCTCGTCCCGCAATTTGGCGGATATCCGCCTTGTTCGTCACCGGTCAGCGCGGCTACCATCCGTCGTTCAATGGACGGACCTGCCTTCTATGCGCGAACGCACCATCGCCAGTCATTTCGCCCGTGCCGTCCTCGGTGGCGCACGCCGGCTGGGTTATGACTATTCAGACCTGTTGCAGCAACTGGGCATCAGCCCCGAGCTGCTGGACGAACCGCGTGCGCGTATTGCACCTGAGCAGTTCACCCGTTTGATCCAGGGTCTGTGGCTGGCACTGGATGACGAATACCTCGGGTTCGGGCCGGTCCCGAGTAAAACCGGCAGCTTCGCCATGATGTGCCACGCGGTGATCCACTGCCGCAATCTGGAAAAAGCACTGCATCGCGGCTTATTGTTTTATAGCTTATTCCCCGAGGGTCCGCGTCTGACCCTGAGCCGCGAAGGCGAAATGATCCGCTTGAGCCTGGATGATTCGAAGTTCCAGGACCCGGACCATTTCCTCACCGAGAGCCAGTTGATGGTGTGGCATCGGCTCGGCAGTTGGCTGATCGGCCAGCGCATACGCCTGGAGCAGGCGACGTTCAGTTATCCCAGACCCGAACACGGCGCCGAGTACGACTTGCTGTTCCCCTGCCCGATGGTGTTTTCCTCAGCCCAGAGCAGCCTGCTGTTTCACAGCCGCTACCTGAACATGCCGCTGTTGCAGGACGAACGCACCCTCAAGCATTTCCTCGAACACTCCCCCGCCGACCTGCTGTCGCGCCCGGATGATGGCGACAGCCTGAGCAGCCAACTTCGCCGCTTGCTCAACCGTGACAGCGCACGCTGGCCGGACCTGGAAGCGGTGGCCGCGCACATGCACATCAGCCCGCAGACCTTGCGTCGGCATTTGCGCGAGGAAGGCTCGAGTTTTCAGGAATTGAAGGATCAGCTAAGGCGCGATATCGCGATTTATCACCTGGGGCGGGCGGATTTGTCGTTGCAGCAGATTGCTGAACAGCTGGGGTTTTCCGAGCCTTCGGCGTTTCATCGGGCGTTCAAGAAATGGACCGGGGTGACGCCTGGGGCTTATCGCGCACAGGAGAACTGAGTCTTCGGTCGAATTCACTGGCCCTTCGTCGCAGCTCGGCCCGGAGCAGGCTCCTTCCCATGGGCCTGCTCGCGATTGAACGTGGAGTCATCAGAAAACGGGCATGTCGCCTGGTATGGGTTTCCTGGATGCTGAAGCAACACTCATTGCGCCCAACCCTTCCTGACTTTCTGCGGCCATGCCCCCCATTCCTGACGCGAGCGAGATGACCCACACAGTATCGTCATACAGACACGGTACTAGAGCGCGAGTGTCATCTTGGCTGATCGCGATCATCATAGGGCCCTGCCCGACGGTTATCGTTCTGGTAACCGTCCCCGATGCCAAGTCAATCTGCGAAACCGTATTGGTATCCTTGTCACAGCAATAAGCCTGAGTGCCCGCATGGTTAATGACGATACCTCTTGGGTATCCGATGACAGGAATCTCTCTGACCTCTGCCCCCGTTTGAGCATTGATCTGCTTGATCACGCCCCGCCCGATAACGCCGTTCCCGTTGTCATAGGCGCCACTGACATACAGGTGCTCGCCATTTCGACTGACAGCAACACTAAAGGGCGCAATGTCCATCGGTAACGTTCTACTCACCGTCAGCGTTCGGGTGTCGATCACAGAAATTGATTTGCCAATGGTATTGGCATTGCAGACATAAACTTCACTACCCTGCCGATTGATGTCGATTCCTCTGGGATACGAACCCACCGGAATCGTCTTGACCGCTGTTAGGTTGACCGCGTCCATGACGACTACCGAGTTGCCGTTCCAGGTAGAAACAAAAAGCTGAGAGCCATCCTTGCTGGACACTATTCCTATGGGATGACCCGAGGCCGGAATATTGCCGATCAGCACGGAACGATCCGTATCAATAACCGAAACAGAGCCGCTTCCATCACAGGCAAAGGCCAATGATCCGTCCTCGCTGAGCTCAATTTCCCACGACACGTCTTGCGTCGGAACAGGAATCTGGCGAATCAACGTTGAGCTTGCAGTATCGATCACCTGCACCAATTTATGCCCAGTGACATAGGCGAGCCTGCCATCCGAACTGATCGTAATCCCGGTTGGACTGGGCCCCACTGCTATCCGCCCCACTGGGCCATGTGCCGTGACGGTCAGCGCTGCAGTTTTAGTGTCCCTGCCACTCGACGCTATCAATGAAAACGTCCCTGGAGTGCCCGTTGCGATAACTCCGCTGACGGTTACCGTACCGTCTGACTGCGTCTGGAAATCGCGCGTTCCTCCAATCCCGTCGGCAAAGACCGTGTCCTGAGGCAACGTCAATTTGACCTTCGTGGAGATCGGTTGCCCCGCTTGCATCAGTCTCAGGTTAATGTCGTTGACTCGCCCTTTGGGTGCGACGGAGTAGGGGGCGTTGGTAAACGTCACTTCGACATCCGGAGCGCTTTGACCAATCACCTGCGCTTGAGCTGCTTTGGAAGCACCAATAACCCTGCCACCCCGAACCCACTCATAAATCACCGACACCTTGCTATCGGAAAGAACCTTGGCCGCCGGCACCATCAACTTGTGAGTAAAAGGCAACCGGCCCACCGTAGCCTCAACGCTGTGCGTCACCACCGTCCCGGGCGCGGGCGGTGTGCAGGTGTAACTCACTCGAACGATATCGTCGGCTACCCAGAGCGGTGAAAACACATGGACCAGCACGTACAGGAAGTCTTTCACCTTGCTCAGGTCGATGGTGTCGGGGTCGTCGCTTTGGTCATCCGGGTCCTCACTCAGATCCGGAGCCGTCAGCGTGGCGCGCTGCGTATCGACATCGGCCTGGATCGTCCGCGACCAGCGCCGCTTGTCGGTCGGGTTGTTCAACTGGGATTCCACGGTGTACGACATCGCAAAATCCGGACGATTACCGGCCTGTTCGAACATCGCCCGCGTGATGACGATCACGTACGGTTTGCCCTCCTCACCAGGTTGCACCGTGAAGGTAAAACGCTCGCGATTCAGCTCCAGGGTGATGACGTCGTAGGCGTGCATGAACGGATAGAACACCGTGAGCGGCACGCCTTTATCCGCCTCCTCCTTGCCGATCTGCGGCGGGTCGCCCAATTCGGGCGGCAGGCTTATTTCCAGATAGGGATGATCCCCGGTACCCGGCACGTTGCTACCGCCTGGCAAGTCACGGTGATAAAGCGCCCATGACTGCGTTGATGGCGCGCTGTTGCCACTGGCTCGTTCGACGACGTAACGGAAAATATGCACCCCGTCGCTCAGCAATGACTGGAAAACATCGAAATAGACAGGTTTGTCCTGATCCGCCGGCGCAACGGGTTTGCGCTCGATCAGTTGCTGTTCCGCAGAACCGGGCGCCGTCATGTACAGCGCGATGCTGAGATAGTCCACCGATGGTGGATCAACCACCGCTTGAACCGCCCCCTCCCGGCTGCCATCCCTTTTGACGACCTGCGTGAAAATAGTCAGTGGCAAGCCCTCCACCGGCACCCCGGCAGGCGGCGGCGGATTAACGGTAACGTCCGGTGTCGCCGCCGCAAATTTCACGGGGAAAAGCGCCAGCACACCAGGGTTTGTTTCATTGGCCGTCATGGGACACCTCGAGTCGTCGACAGGGGCCGCGAGCACGGCCGGATCAGCACAATCAGACACTTGAGCAACGCCTGTGGCTACTGTCAGAAATAACAGGTGAAGGCCTTATTGCGACGAACGGTTGATCGGTGCGCAGGCATTGGATGATCCTTCAGGTAAAAAAAACGGCCCGCGAAGGCCGTTTCCCGAGATGCGTAATACCGTCGACTAGCCAGCCGCACTCTGCGGATCGAGCCTGTCCAGCAGACGGTTCACCGCCAGCTCACCGAGCATCACGACTTGTTGAATGCCCAGCAACGTGTGGCGATGGGAGCCCTCGATCAATCCCGCGAAATTACTCAGCATCACGCTCGCCGACGCCAGGGATTCACAGGCGTTGACCAGCAGCGTTTCGTCATCGGTGTCGGGAGCGACGAAGTAGAGGGTGCTGGGTTTACGCGGTGCTTCATTGAGCGCGGCGGGTTTGAGGTAGTAATCGAGGGCGCGGTCGGCGGCTTCGTTGAATTTTTTCGAGTCGGTGGATTCGTAGGGGGAGACGTCGTCGGTGTCGGGCGGGTTGGGTGTGTTCTTGAACATGCTTGAATCTCCGTGATTGGTGGAGCCACCACGACCTATCGCTAAACAAGTAAAAGGTGGCGGCTGTACGCAGGTTAGCGATCCGGGACACAGAAACCCCGGGTAGACCCGAAGGTCTCCCACGCACAGCCACCATTACGCGAATTGCAGTCACTAAAAAACTGCAATCAATCTTGGGCGCTTTTGCGTCTGTGTATGGGATCGGATCGCTAAACCCGATCGCTGATTCGTCAGCGACCCGCAAACGATAGAGTCCACGCCCCCGGCGCACAAGCCGGCGGATTCTGGCGTAGTCGTAGGTTAAGGCGCAAGGATGTGTAGCCTGAGTGAGTGTCTGGAGATGTGTTTTAAACAGCGCTGTTTATTGCAGAGAATCTGTGGGATTTGCGTTGTAGGGGCTGGCCTCATCGCGAGCAGGCTCGCTCCCACAGGGGATCTGCGGTGTGTCCACTTTTGCGAACGCCGCAGATCCAATTGTGGGAGCGAGCTTGCTCGCGAAGAGACCCGCAAGCACACCATCAAACCACCGGAAAATGAATCCGGAACGCCGCCCCGCCCATCGGCGAATCCCCCAGTGTCAGCTTGGCGTTGTAGCTCTCGATGATGTCCGGTAAATAAATACGTCCCCTTTTCTGTTTTAAGTCCGTACTAGCGCGAACACTTTGTAGCTCACCTGAGCGGAGTAAAGGACCGACCCATGTCCATAATAGTCAGGAGAAATAATATGTGAGAAGAAACTGATGAATTTGCCGGAGCTGTCTCCAGCCCAGTGGCCAATAAACCTGCGAGCCCCAGGTTGATAATCGAAAATCTGAGAATAATTTTCAAAATATCTAAAAGACAACCACGGCCCGAAATCTTCGTGCTCTAACCCCCCGACGCTTCGTATCCAGGTAAGAGCAGCAGTTGGGCTGAGGAGGTTGTTATTAGCGATGATACGGTACACGTTCGATACACTGACGTCATACCTCACATTTTGTCGGGTATTCACGTCAGTTACTACGATAGTGGTTGTACCGTTTTTGCGCCCTGAGACCTTCCCATCCTGACTAACAAACGCAGTTTGGGGCGCTAATGACTCATACGTATAAGAGCCGCTGCCACCGCTAGCTTCGCGACGACTAGTGTTCCCTGGCACTTCTTTTTCAACCCATCCATAGCTCTGAACTATTTTGGTTGCGTTCAATATCATTCTGGCTTGGTCAATCGTCAGCGGAGGTACGACTGCCGTTACGGTATAAATCCTCAGCGGAACACTCACCGCAGCCCCTTCATCTGCGCGCCCCGCAAGGTTAACCTTGAACGTGATCTTCAGATCGCTGCCATTCTTGAGCGTTTTCAACCACTCCAACGCTGCCAGTCGAGTCAGTCCCTGTGCCTCGTTGTGTGGTACTGCTTTAAGGTCATCGAAAAAAACCGGCGCACCAGTGCTGTTAAATCCGTCATACCGCAGCCAGACAAAATGGCCCGACTGCTGCAATGGCCACGGCGCTACACTCAACGTATCGGTAGCCACCAATTTGGTGACATCCAGCTCCTGCCCTGTCTGACCGGCAATGACTGGCGTTGGAAACCGCGCATCCCCCTCCGCAATCCGCTTCACGTTCAACACCAGCGGCCCTGACCGGGCAATCTCCTTACCACCCCGAATCAGCGCCCAGCGAAACTCCAGTTGTTGCCCGTGCCGCGCCGCAAGAAAGGCCTGGGTCAGGACGGTGTTCGTCCGTTTGTTCGCATTGAATGCCACCGCCGGAAATGGCGTGGCACCCGGAGTAGGGTTGATTTCGATCAGTCGAGCCTTGTCCCCGGCCAGTGCCGCCAGGAACTCGATGCGCACAGTGACGCCATTCGAATAGAGCCACAGGTCGATGGGACTGACAGCCGGGGCAACCAGTGTCGCCGGGGTTAAATTGATAACGCCTTCGCCAATCACCTGCGCCGTGGCAGGCGTCGAGGTTGCGATGACCGTGCCGCCGCAGATCTGCTGATAAGTCACCGTCACGGTGCTATTGGCGATGATCTTGCTGTTGGGAATACTCCACACAAACTGGCTCGGCACTTGCGTTACTGGCGATGTTTCTTCGTGAGTCGCAACAACACCGCCACTTAGCTCGGCGGTGAACAGCAGTTTGATCGAGTCCCCCACCTTCCAGATCGTTTCGACGAGGTGAATCAACGCCGACAACGGATTGCCGTTCAACTTGGCGAGGTCCACCGTTGTGGGGTCGTCGTTGTTCTCAGTCGGGATTTCTCGAAGGATTGCCGCCAATAGATCAGTACGGCCAAGGTGAACATCTATCTGCTTGGTTGACGACTGGTTGAAGTTGCCCAACTGGTCAAAAACGACGAAATCAAGCAGCAAGTTGGGGTTGTCGCCCACCTGCTGGAACGTGTCGGTGAACAGTGTTTTGGTCACCGGCACCGAAGCGTCGGTGTTCTCCCAATCAACCGACTCATCGCCTAACCGAACGCGAATGCGGTCATAGGCTCGCCGGTTGGAATAGGTGAACCCGAACTCCACACCTTGCGCCGCGCGTGCGGCACTGACCCCATCCTTGATCACATCGGGCGGAATCACCAGATCCAGACCCGCAGGCGCGGGCTCACCGGGCGAGCGCAGGTAATACAGCACATTCAAATCCCGAGAGTCTTCGCTGTTCCCACCGACACGGATGACCTTGTAATGCAGTCGGTTGACGCCGTTGCGCAAACGGCCGTGCGGCACGTATAGCCGGATCCGCAGTTGTTCCTCTCCCGGAGCGACGGTCTTGCCCGTGACGGGAGTGGGATCGTCGTTGACGTACAAGTCAACACGATCATCCACCGCCATTGCCCAGGAAAAAAGCTGAAGCTCGGTCCATGGATCCACCAGACACTCCAAGCCCTGTGTCTGTCCGTCGTAAAGGGATTTCGGAATGCCACCATCCGCGAGATTGGCAGGTTTCAGCGGGGACACCCAGCCCTGGATGATCACTGGATAAAGCACAAACAACTGATTCAACACTGATGACTGGATGTCCATCCTATTCTCCCGCAAGTGTGACAGGCCCCGAGCCCCTCTCGGGTGCGAAACCATCACGCTCCTAATCTGGAAGATTGGCTACTGTCAGATCTGACAGGAAGAACTCGTTTCCGACAGGCGGTCAGTGCTGTTAAAGCAAAGGAAAATGAATCCGGAGCGCCGCCCCGTCCATCGGCGAATCCCCCAGCGTCGATAAATAAATCCGTTCCCTTTTCCCGTTCGGCGTTTCACAGGGCGTTCAAGAAATGGACCGGGGTGACACCCGTAAGAAACCTGAATCTGCGTTGAATTGACTGGCCCCATCGCGAGCAAGCTCGCTCCCACACTTGATCGGTGTGAACGCAAATTATGTATTCACTGACGATCTCCTGTGGGTGCGAGCCTGCTCGCGATTGAACGATGACGCGGTCTACCCGACTGAACGACTACGGCGGATCGAGCCTGTCCAGCAGACGGTTCACCGCCAGCTCACCGAGCATCACGACTTGTTGAATGCCCAGCAACGTGTGGCGATGGGAACCCTCGATCAATCCCGCGAAATTACTCAGCATCACGCTCGCCGACGCCAGGGATTCACAGGCATTGACCAGCAGCGTTTCGTCGTCGGTGTCGGGAGCGACGAAGTAGAGGGTGCTGGGTTTACGCGGTGCTTCATTGAGCGCGGCGGGTTTGAGGTAGTAATCGAGGGCGCGGTCGGCGGCTTCGTTGAATTTTTTCGAGTCGGTGGATT
>Ga0302168_1000246_pt1 | contig 12878 bp, 10 predicted proteins | sample I_Fen_N1_2_FD_193494 | JGI IMG/M metagenome (GOLD analysis project Ga0302168, IMG submission 193494) | Peat permafrost microbial communities from Stordalen Mire near Abisko, Sweden - I_Fen_N1_2 | ecosystem: Environmental > Terrestrial > Soil > Wetlands > Permafrost | place: Sweden: Abisko...
CGGCAATCGAAGAATTCCCGCACATCCCGGTGTGCATGCACCAGGACCACGGCACCAGCCCTGACGTCTGCCAGCGCTCCATCCAACTGGGCTTCAGCTCGGTGATGATGGACGGTTCTCTGGGCGAAGACGGCAAGACCCCGACCGACTACGACTACAACATCCGCGTCACCCAACAAACCGTGGCCATGGCTCACGCCTGCGGCGTTTCGGTAGAAGGCGAACTGGGCTGCCTGGGTTCGCTGGAAACCGGCATGGCCGGTGAAGAAGACGGCATCGGCGCTGAAGGCGTTCTGGATCACAGCCAGATGCTGACCGACCCGGAAGAAGCCGCTGACTTCGTCAAACGCACCCAGGTCGACGCTCTGGCCATCGCCATCGGCACCAGCCACGGCGCGTACAAGTTCACCAAGCCGCCTACCGGCGACGTGCTGGCCATCGACCGCATCAAGGAAATCCACAAGCGCATCCCCAACACTCACTTGGTGATGCACGGTTCGTCTTCGGTTCCACAAGACTGGCTGGCGATCATCAACCAGTACGGCGGCGACATCAAAGAAACCTACGGCGTGCCGGTTGAAGAGATCGTCGAAGGCATCAAGCACGGCGTGCGTAAGGTCAACATCGACACTGACCTGCGTCTGGCATCCACTGGTGCGATGCGTCGCCTGATGGCCACCAACCCAAGCGAGTTCGATCCGCGCAAGTTCTTCGGCGCGACAGTGACGGCGATGCGTGATGTGTGTATCGCACGTTATGAAGCGTTTGGTACGGCGGGTAATGCTTCGAAGATCAAGCCGATCTCGCTGGAAGGCATGTATCAGCGTTACTTGAAGGGTGAGTTTAACGCTAAGGTTAACTAAGACCTTTAGTGTTTTAGTTGATTAAAAAACCCGCCGAGAGGCGGGTTTTTTATGCCGAAAAACCATGATCGCCTTAATGAGGTGTCACTTGTTTTTGATGGTTCAACTAGAAGATGTGGACTTCGCTTGGGACGCTCCAATAGGAATAGTTTGAATTATCAATTGTTTCGCGGACTCGAATGCGAATTGTTTGGCCTTTAAATGTTCTGATAATTTTTTCTTCCGTGTTTATTTGGTAGGTTCCCTGTGAGTCAACATCGATATTACCGAGAATTTCTCCTGTGTCATCCTTGTGTAAGTCTATCCTGTAACCTGGAGTGCCTCTTCCATATACAATGAGAATCCCTGGGCCACTTTTGGCGTGGTCAATATATGCAGACATGATTTATAATTCCTTTTCTAATGATGATGATGTTTATTTTGTAAAAAAGAGTGGGGCGGATTATTTGTCCTGTTCTCTTTTTTGTATTTCGTAGCTAAAGTTAATTGTGCGACGGCGCGTTGTCACCTGTAAGAAATGACAGTTTTTAATATCGTTTTGTTATAGGCGGCTACGATTAAATTCGACTAAAAAGGAATCAAAGGGGACACCCGTTAGCCGACCTCGCGCGCGATGCAATATTCGCGATCCAGTGATTCTTTCTATCTCATCTGTGAATCGAAAGCAGCTAAAAGCAAAGCTAAAAGGGGACTGTGCTAAAAGGGGGAACCCATTAGCCCTGACTCCAGACCTGCTAATGGGTGTCCCCTTTTCGTCCCTGTTTTTCAGTTATCTCTGTTATTGCAAAAAGGTATTAAAAACTGTCATTTATTACAGGTGATTTTATCCTGGCTGCTGCCTATTGTTTGGTGTGTGATCGGAGGAAAAAGGACAGAGTTGGCTTAAATAAATATATCCCCTTTTGTTCTACTTTTATTCTTTTTATGGTTGAGGCCAAAAATGCAAATATATGTTAAAACCCAAGATGGTAAATCTATAAATTTAGAAGTCGAGCCTTCGGATTCGATTGAGAATGTGAAAGCGAAGATTCAGAATAAAGAAAATATTTTCCCGGATCAGCAACGCTTGATTTTTGCGGGAAAGCAACTGGAGGATGGACGGACACTGGCGGATTACAATATTCAGAAAGAGTCTGTTTTGAGTTTGGTGTTTCGGTTAAGAGGCGGTTAACAGGCGGTTAAAGAGATTAAATAGATCTGTCGCTTTTTGTGTGTGTGAGAAAGGAGTGACGTTTGGGGCGACTTCGTCGCCCAGCGGGAGCAAGCTCCCTCGCCACGGTCGGAAGGTGTCCTTCGCGTTGCTCGGCAGCTGCTACAGGGATGCGGTGTTTTCGGGATGGTTTATTTGTCGTGATCAATATCCAGCTTGCTGAACGTCACTTTGCCGCCCTCGCTGGTGTACCCGGTGTGGTCTTGCACATAGACCCCGGCCTTGAAATACAGCGGCTTGTCGCGCCACGTCGCGCTGATGTTGGTGTCCCACTGGTAGCCTGCCGCGCTGATGCCCAACGCACCGCCAGGACTGAGGTGGATGAGGTAGGAAAACTCCTGATCCATCTTCACGCCGGTCGCGATGGTGATCACTCGACCTTCACCGTCATCCGGATGCATCCGCACTTTGGCGACGATGTTGCCCGTAGAGGTGCTGGTCTTGTACTGATACTCGACCTTCACCAGCGGTTTTTGACTTTCATAAGCATGAATCTGGCCGATAACGATCTTCCCTGAACTCGGCACCTGATTCACCGCCAGCGTCGCGCGAAGGGTGTTGTCAGCGTCCGGATAAAGCCAATTACGCAAGGTGCCATTGCTGTAGGTTTCGCGAAGTTCAGTGCGGGGATATTTGGCATTGGCCGTTTTGGAGCCGGTCACCGGTGCCCAGAAAAACAAGGTGCCGGTGTCGGAGTGGAAGTATTGGTCCTTGAAGCCTTTCACCAGTTTGGCGGTTTCAACGGTGTACGGCGGATTGCCAACGGGAACGCTGAGGTTCCAGGTTGCGAGATCGATCATAGACAAAGCTTCCACAAATTTTTGCTGCACGCCCGTGCCAGAAGCTCTGGCACGCGCATCGGGGGGCGGTCTTTATAAGCGTACGAGGCTCCTTTGTTAATGCTCGTCCGGCAGATATTTGGCGTCAGCGTCCTGTCGAAAGGCCATCTTTCCCGGTTTTCGGGGCTCTCAGGACCGACCGTTAGTCGGCAAATGAACGCGTTAGTTAAATGATGGCGCTCTGATGGCTTCTGCTTTTGTGGATCCCGGTCTAGAGTGAAGGCCTGGTATTTGTCCGGTTTTCACGAGAAACCGGCCTGACGTCCCCGAACAAGAGAAGCAGCATGGAATGCGCGCAACCCACGCCAGTCGAAGGCCATTCGATCCTTTTAATCGTTGATGATTACCCTGAAAACCTGATCAGCATGCGCGCGTTGCTCCAGCGCCAGGACTGGCAGGTCATGACCGCCGCCTCAGGCTTTGAAGCGCTAAACCTTTTGCTCGAACACGATGTCGACCTGGTGCTGCTCGATGTGCAAATGCCGGGCATGGACGGTTTTGAAGTCGCGCGCCTGATGCGCGGCAGTCAGCGAACCCGCCTCACGCCCATCATCTTCCTCACTGCCAACGAACAGTCCCAGGACGCCGTGATCAAGGGCTACGCCAGTGGTGCGGTGGATTACCTGTTCAAACCGTTCGACCCGCAAATTCTCAAGCCGAAAGTTCAGGCGTTGCTCGAGCATCAGCGCAATCGCCGTTCGTTGCAGCGCCTGAGCCACGACCTGGAAGTCGCGCGCGCATTTAATGCTTCGGTGCTGGAGAACGCGGCCGAAGGCATTCTGGTGGTGAGTGAGGACGGGGTGATCCGTTTTGCCAACCCGGCGATGTCGCGGCTGCTGAATGCCACGGTGCAGGAGCTGCAAGGCAGGGATTTCCTGGATTTCCTGCAAAAACCGCACATCCCGGTCTGGCTGGAATCCGAGATTTATACCGGTCACAAGCGCGGCGAAACCTTGCGCCTGCATGACGCACTATTGCGTACCGCGCCCGGTCAGCAGGTGCCGGTGGCGCTGTCGTGCGCGCCATTGCCCGCGGACCAGCACGCCATGGTGGTGACGGTGCTGGACATGTCGGTGGTGCGCCACCTGCACCAGCAACTGGAATTCCAGGCAGTGACCGATCCGTTAACCGGCCTGCTAAACCGTCGGGGGTTCTACCAGACCGTGGAAAACCTGTTGCTGCGCGGTGAACGCACCGACAGCGCCTGGGTGCTGCTGTACCTGGACCTCGACGGCTTCAAACGGGTCAATGATTCCCTCGGCCACGATGCCGGCGACCGCGTGCTGCGCTGGGTGTCCGAGCAGTTGAAGGCCTGCTTGCGGCCGTTCGACATTCTGGCGCGCATGGGCGGCGATGAATTTACGGCGCTGCTGGACCTGGAGTTTCCCGAGCAGGCGGCGAAGATTGCGGAAAAACTCATCGAGCGGGTGTCGATCTGTCAGCAGATCGATGGCCTGGAAATCACCCTGGGCGCCAGCATTGGGATTGCGACGTTCCCGGATTGCGGGGCCAACCTCGACGGTTTGTTGCGCGCCGCGGACATTGCGATGTACGAAGCCAAGCGCGCGGGCCGTCAACAGTATCGTTTCTACGATCACGAGATGAACGGCCGGGCGCGCTCGCGGCTGATGCTCGAAGAGAGCGTGCGCACGGCCATCGAAAACCGCGATTTCAATTTGGTGTACCAGCCTCAAGTGTCCGTTGCCAATGGGCAGGTCCGCGGCTTCGAGGCATTGCTGCGCTGGCAGCACCCGAGTGTCGGCGACGTCCCGCCGGGGCTGTTTTTGCCGTTGCTGGAAGAGGCGCGGCTGATCAGTCGGCTGGGCAGCTGGATTTACCAGCGTGGGGCCGGGCAGCGAAAGGCCTGGGAAACCCTGTTTGCCGAGGACCTGGTGCTCGGCGTCAGTTTGAGCAGCACCCAGTTCGGCATGCCCAACCTGGTCACCGAGTTGCGCCAGGTACTGGAGCGCCATGGCCTGCAACCGCGCCATCTGGAAGTCGAAGTGACGGAAGAAGCGTTGATGCAAAACCCGGAAGAAACCTACAAGACCCTGCGTCTGCTGCGCAATCTTGGGGTGCGGGTGGCACTCGATGATTTTGGTTCCGGGCCCTGCTCGCTGTCGCATCTGCGCGACCTGGAGTTGGACACCCTGAAGCTCGACCGGCATGTGATCGCCCGGCTGCCCGAGTCCTCAAGGGATGCCGCGCTGGTGCGCACGGTGATCGACCTGTGCAAGCAATATGGAATGCTGGTGATCGCCGAAGGGGTGGAAACCGTTGCGCAGTATCAATGGCTGCAAGCGAATGGCTGTGAGTACGTGCAAGGTTTTCTGGTAGCGCGGCCGATGATGGCCGAGGACGTCGGCGACTTTGTGCGGCCGTTCGACTGGAGCGCGTTGAACAGTTGAATTCGCTACACTGTCGACCTTTTCGTGATTCGTGTTGCCGCCCCAATGACCGCGTTGAAATACCTCCAGGCCTATCCTGCTGCATTGCAGGATCAAGTGCGCAAGCTGATCGCCGACGATCGGCTGGGCGACTACCTGACCCAGCGCTACCCGCAAAAGCACAGTGTGCAGAGCGACAAGGCGCTGTACACCTACGCGCTGGACCTCAAGCAGGAATACCTGCGCAATGCTCCGGCCATCGACAAAGTGCTGTTCGACAACCGTCTGGACCTCACGCATCGCGCGCTTGGCTTGCACACCACGATCTCGCGGGTGCAGGGCGGCAAGCTCAAGGCCAAAAAAGAAATCCGTGTGGCCTCGCTGTTCAAGGAAGCGCCTTGCGAGTTTCTGAAAATGATCGTGGTGCATGAACTGGCGCACTTTAAAGAGTCGGATCACAACAAGGCGTTCTACAAACTCTGCGAACACATGCTGCCGGGCTATCACCAGGTGGAGTTTGATCTGCGGGTTTACCTGACCTGGCGGGACATGCAATAACGGATCAACGTCTGGGAGTGTTTGAATGGAAGTCAGCAAGACCAAGAGCAGTTTTTACCGTCGGTTGTACGTGGCGTACTTGATCGACAGCGGGCTGGCGAGCAGCGTCCCGGCCTTGACCGAGGTCACCGGCATGCCCCGGCGCACGGCGCAGGACACGATTGCAGCGCTGGCGGACCTGGACATCATGTGCGAGTTCGAGCAGGAAGAGGGCGCGCGCAATCATGCGGGGCGTTATCGGATTCGGGAGTGGGGGGCGATTGATCGGGGGTGGATCGAGCGCAATTTGCGGCAGATCAAAGCGGTGCTTGAGTACCCCTAGCTTTTGCGGTGTTGCAGCTGACGCTATCGCGAGCAAGCTCGGCTCCCACAGGATTCAATACAACCTCCAGGATTGAGGTGATCCCTGTGGGAGCCGAGCTTGCTCGCGATGGGGCCCTTAAGGCCGACGCATCCCAATGTGCGGAATGTCATCCTCAAGGTATTCCTCCCCCGTGACAACAAACCCGTACTTCCCGTAATACCCCTGTAAATGCGCCTGGGCCGACAGGTAAACCGGCATGTCCGGCCAATGCTTCTGCGCCTGCTTCAACGCCTGCGCCATCAGCTCATGCCCAATCCCGGCGCCACGGGCCGACGGGGCGACGATCACCCGGCCAATCACCACATCACCCCCCTGCAACTGCGGGTCGAGCAATCGCAGGTAACCCACCAGCCGATTCTCGTCCCATGCCATCAAATGGCAGGTGTCACCTTCCAGATCCTGGCCATCGATGTCTTGATAGACGCATTTCTGCTCGACGACGAACACCTCTGCGCGCAGTTGCAGAATGGCGTACAGCTGTTCCTTGCCCAAATCGCTGTGGTGTTTGCAGATCCAGTCAATTGTCATTTTCACTTTCCTTGAGCATCGTCGCACCGATACTAAGCGTCCTGAGGATCGTTGTCTTTATGGCGAGGAAATCTGTGACAAAGGCCAAAATGCCATCATTCATTTCGCGCGGCGCTGTCTTCTTTGTGTAATCTTCGATGACGCGCTGTGCAATGGCTTCAATGAGCTAATGTTGAGTACTGGCTGCCGGTACACGGGTCTTGGAGTTTGGGCTGAAAAACACGTCGGGCCACTCGCCCGCTAAGGATTTTCTAGCATGCCGCGATTGCATCGAGCTTGCGCTTTGATCGTATTGCTGTTGCTGACACAAGGCGCGGCAGCCGAAAAGCTGCGTCTGGTCGCCGATGCCTGGCCACCTTTTACCGACGCCACGCTGGTCAACGGCGGGTTGGCGACGGACATCGTCACGACCGCGCTGGCGCGTGCAGGCTATGCCAGTGATTTTGAACAGGTGCCCTGGGCTCGAGCGTTATTGGGCGTGGGTGAGGGGCGTTATGACGTATTGGTCAACGCCTGGTACACCAACGATCGGACCAAGCTTGGCCAGTTCTCCGGTGAGTACCTGCTTAACCGCGTGCGTTTTCTGAAACGCAAAGACGCGCCCATCGAATACAACAACTTGCAGCAACTGCACACGTACCCGATTGCGATCGTGCGCGGCTATGCCTATTCGCCGGAGTTCGACGATGACGCGTCGCTGCAGAAAGTCCCGGTGCATAATTTTTCGATGGCGGTACGCATGGTCGCGGCGGACCGGGTCAAGTTGACGCTGGAAGATGAATACGTCGCCCGCTATTACTTGGCGCGTGAATCATCCAAAGTGCGTAATTCGGTGGAGTTTTTGCCCAAGCCGTTGAGCGAGAACAGTCTGCATATATTGGTCAGCTTGAAGAACCCGCAGCATGAACAGATCGTCGCAGGGTTTGATCGTGAGATTGCCGAGATGAAGGCGGATGGCAGTTATGCGCGGTTGATGAAGCAGCATGGGATGTGAGTGGGTTTGATACAGAGCAGGTGTTGAAGCATCTGGCCCCATCGCGGGCAAGCCCGGCTCCCACAAGGGTACACGCACCTGTAGGAGCCGGGCTTGCCCGCGATGGCGTCAGAACAGACGCCACAGGATTCAATCCTCGCTGGTGTCTTTAATCAAATGCGCCGCCAACGTCCGCAGCGGCCCCAGCTGCCGACAAATCAACGCCAACTGCGTCTGCACCAGCCGCTGCCCTTCATCGATTTCATCGGGCATCTGCTCCAGCGAGTTGGCCAGAGCCTCTTCCTCATCACTCTGAATCGCCACCGGCGTTTTGCTCGCCAGACCCTGGGCGATCTCGTCGATGCTCGCCGCCAGGCTTACGCCGGCACCCTCAATCAACTGCTCGCGTACATCCGCGGGTAGCGGCGTTTCACGGTGCGCCCCCAGCCCGGACAAGTAGCTGAGCAACGTGTGCGACAGCACCAGAAAACGAAACCCGACGTCCGCTTCCTTACGGAAATGCCCCGGCTCCATCAGCATGTTGGCCAGCGTCGTCGACAACGCCGCGTCGGCGTTGTGCGCGTTGCGTCGGGCCAGTCGATAGGCCAGGTCGTCACTTTTGCCGGCGGCGTATTGCTGCATGATCTGGCGCAGGTAGATGCTGTTGCAGGTCAGGGTGTTGGCCAGCACTTTGTTCAGGCGTCGGCCCTGCCAGTCTGGCAGGAACAGGAACACCGCCAGCCCGGCGATCAGGCTGCCGAGCAAGGTGTCGAGCAGTCGCGGCAGGAACAGCCCGTAACCGTCGCCGACCTGATTGAAGCAGAACAGCACCATCAAGGTGATCGCGGCCGTGGCCAAGGTGTAGCGGGTGGTGCGGTTGATAAAGAACACCACGCCGGCGGCGATGGCGAAGCACGACTGGATCAACGGATTCGGGAACAGATCGAACAGTGCCCAGGCCAAGGTCAGGCCAATCGCGGTGCCGATGATCCGCTGGCCGAGCTTGCGCCGGGTGGCGCCGTAGTTCGGCTGGCACACGAACAGCGTGGTGAGGATGATCCAGTAGCCTTGCGACGGGTGAATCAAGTGCACCATGCCGTAGCCGATGCTCAGCGCCAGGGGCAAACGCAATGCATGGCGGAACAGCAGCGACGTCGGCGTCAGTTGCGTGCGCAAGCGCATCCACACATCTTTGAGGCTGCGCGGCGAACGGTCGAGCAGGCTGCTGTCGGTGGCATCGGCCAAGGCGTCCGGGTTGCTCGCGTCGCTGAGCAAACGGTCGAGTGTCGAGAGGTTGGCCGTGAGTGCCCGCAGCGAGCGCAACAGGCCGCGCCAGGCCGGGTTGCTCTGAATGCGCAGGTGTTCGATGGAGGCGTTCAGGTCGCCCAAGGCTTCGGCGAAGCTTGCGTCGTAGACGAACGGCTGGCGCATCTGGATCGACTCGGCCAAGGCGCGGCACGCCTTGCCTTGCTGACGCAGGAGGCGCTGACAGCGGAACAGCACGTCGCTGTGGAAAAACGCCTCGGCGAGTGCGTTGTAGGGGTAATGCGACGAACTGGCGCGCTCGTGGATGTCCTGGGCGAGGAAGTACAGTTTCAGGTAGCGGCTGACTTTCGACCCCGGCCGTCCGTTGCCGACCCGGTGCAAAATGATTTCCTTGGCGGCGTTCAATGCTGCCACCACACGGCCGTTCTGCTGGGCCAGTTCCAGGCGCCGCGCTTCCACGTCCATCTGCCGGATCGGCTCGAACAGCGACGATTTCAGCTTCAGGTAGAAACCCAGCTCACGGAACAATCGCGCCAGACTCTGTTGCACCGGCTGGTTGGAAAACATCGCCTGCCACAGCACCGACAGCAAACCGTACCAGGCGGCACCGGCCACCAGCAGCACCGGTTCGTGCCAGAAGTCGGTGACCGCACCGCCGCGCTGGTCCACGCCGATCATGGTGTAGACCGACAGAATCAGCGTCGCCGAGGCAATGGCGCCATAACGTTCGCCGAGGGCGCCGAGCATGGTCAGGCCGAAACTGGCGAGGGCCAGGGCGATGATGAAGATATAGGGGTAGGGGAACAGCAGTTCGACGGAGAAAGCGGCGACGCTGAAACACACCAGCGTCACGGCGAGCGCGTTGAGGCGGCCCTGCCAACTGTCGTCGGTTTCGGCCAGGGCGCTGGCGATGATCCCCAGGAACAACGGGATCAGCAGGCCCATTTCATCCTGATACCAACAGACCGCCATGCTGCCGGTCAGGGCGATGAACACCCGCACGCTGTAGCTGAATTTATCCAGCGCCCAGAGGCGACGCAGAGACTGACTGAGAGGAGTCGATGACATGAAGTGCGAAGGCCTTCCGAGGCAATGACGCTAAATTGAGCCAGTAATGACGCCGACGCAATGGCGTCGATCACATCTGACAGCAAAATCTGTTCCTTCCTTGCAAGCCCCCCGCAATTGTAGGAGCCGAGCTTGCTCGCGATGGCGGGTTAACATTCAACGATGATGTTGGCTGTTAGACCGCTATCGCGAGCAAGCTCGGCTCCTACAAGGGGAGGCAATAACGCGGTAAATCAGGCGTACTGCGCGGCGGCGTAGCCTGAGGCCCAGGCCCACTGGAAGTTGAAACCACCAAGGTGACCGGTCACGTCGAGCACTTCGCCGATGAAGTACAGGCCAGGGCTTTTCAGCGATTCCATGGTCTTGGACGACACTTCGTGGGTGTCGACGCCGCCCAGGGTCACTTCCGCCGTGCGATAGCCTTCAGTACCGGCCGGCACCACTTTCCAGCTCGCCAGTTTTTCGGCGATGTCGGCAATTTCCGCGTGGGTGTACTGCTTCATCGGTTTGGAGGCGAACCAGTTGTCCGCCAGCAGGTTGGCCATCTTCTTGGTGAAGATTTCCCCCAGCAGGGTTTTCAGTTCGCTGTTCGGGCGTTCGGCCTGCTGCTGTTGCAGCCACTCATGCGCGTTGTGGTCCGGCATCAGGTTGATCTCGACCGTGTCGCCAGATTCCCAGAACGAAGAAATCTGCAAAATAGCAGGGCCGCTGAGGCCGCGGTGAGTGAACAGGATGTTCTCGCGGAAACTCTGCTCGTTGCAGCTCACCAGGCAATCCACCGACGTGCCGGACAGCTCGGTGCAAAGCTCCTTGAGCTGATCGGTGATGGTGAACGGCACCAGGCCAGCGCGGGTTGGCAGCAGTTCATGGCCGAACTGTTTGGCGACCTGATAACCGAAACCGGTCGCGCCCAGCGTCGGGATCGACAGTCCACCCGTGGCGATCACCAAAGACTCGCAGGTGATCTGGCCCATCGTGGTGTCCAGCAAGTAACCGCTTTCGAGTTTTTCGATGGTCTGGATCGAGGTGTCCAGGTGCAGGCTGACGCCAACCTGATCGCACTCGTTGAGCAGCATCTCGAGGATGTCGCTGGATTTGTTATCGCAGAACAATTGCCCGAGCTTCTTCTCGTGATACGGCACGCCGTGTTTGGCGACCATGCCGATGAAATCCCACTGGGTGTAGCGCGCCAGTGCGGATTTGCAGAAGTGTTCGTTCTGCGAAAGAAAATTGCCCGGTTCGGTGTACATGTTGGTGAAATTGCAGCGGCCACCGCCCGACATCAGGATTTTCTTGCCGGCCTTGTTCGCATGGTCGAGCAACATCACCTTGCGCCCACGCCCGGCGGCGGTCAGCGCACACATCAACCCTGCGGCGCCAGCGCCAATGATCACGACTTCGGTAGAGCGCAAAACGGTGTCCTCTTGATGTGTCACCACAAAACAAACTGTGGGAGCCGGGCTTGCCCGCGATGGCGGACGAACACTCAACATTGATGTTGAATGTGCCGGCCTCATCGCGGGCAAGCCCGGCTCCCACAGGGAAGTGCGTTGTTCTTACAGGATGCGAACGCGCAGCGAACGGCCTTTGATTTTGCCGTCATTGAGGCGCTGCAACGCTTGCTTGGCGATCCCGCGTTCCACGGCCACATACGCCTGGAAGTCGAAAATCGCGATCTTGCCAACCTGGGCGCCCGGAATGCCGGCATCGCCAGTCAGTGCACCGAGGATGTCACCCGGACGAACCTTGTCTTTACGGCCAGCGCCGATGCACAACGTGCTCATGACCGGCAGCAGCGGGCCACCGCCTTGGGACGTCAGGTTGTCCACCAGATCCCAGGTCAACGGCGTCTGCTGGAGGTGTTCGATGGCTTGGGCGCGCTGCGCTTCGGGCGGTGCAACCAGGCTGATCGCAATACCTTTCTCGCCAGCGCGACCGGTACGGCCGACACGGTGGATGTGAATTTCCGAATCACGGGCCAGTTCGACGTTGATCACCATGTCCAGCGAGTCGATGTCCAGACCGCGAGCGGCGACATCGGTGGCCACCAGGACCGAAGTGCTGCGGTTGGCGAACATCGCCAGCACCTGGTCACGGTCACGCTGTTCCAGATCGCCATGCAGGCCGACGGCGGAGATGCCTTTGGCGGTCAGGTGATCGACGGTTTCCTGAACCTGTTGCTTGGTGTAGCAAAAGGCAACGCAGGACGCCGGGCGGAAGTGGCCCAGGACCTTGGTCACGACGCTCATGCGCTCTTCTGGGGAGATTTCGTAGAAACGCTGCTCGATCTGCGTGTCGTCATGGAACGCCTCGGCCTTGACGATCTGAGGGTTGCGCATGAACTTCGCGGCGAGTTGCTTGATGCCCGACGGGTACGTGGCGGAGAACAGCAAGGTCTGGCGACGTTCCGGGGTCTGGGCAATGATTTCTTCGATGGAGTCGTAGAAACCCATGTCGAGCATGCGGTCAGCTTCGTCGAGGATCAGCGTGTTCAAGCCGTGAAGGACCAGCGAACCCTTGCGCAGGTGCTGCTGGATGCGTCCCGGGGTGCCGACGATGATGTGCGCGCCGTGTTCCAGCGAGCCGATCTGTGGGCCGAAGGACACGCCGCCGCACAAGGTCAGGATCTTGATGTTGTCTTCGGCGCGGGCCAGACGACGGAGTTCCTTGGCGACCTGATCCGCGAGTTCGCGAGTCGGGCAGATTACCAGCGCCTGGCAACCGAAGAAGCGCGGATTGATCGGGTTCAGCAGGCCGATGCCGAAGGCGGCGGTCTTGCCGCTGCCGGTCTTGGCCTGAGCGATCAGGTCCATCCCCTTGAG
>Ga0302168_1000250_pt1 | contig 12741 bp, 15 predicted proteins | sample I_Fen_N1_2_FD_193494 | JGI IMG/M metagenome (GOLD analysis project Ga0302168, IMG submission 193494) | Peat permafrost microbial communities from Stordalen Mire near Abisko, Sweden - I_Fen_N1_2 | ecosystem: Environmental > Terrestrial > Soil > Wetlands > Permafrost | place: Sweden: Abisko...
CGGTGCGAGAGTATACAGCTATTTGCGGTTCTCAGACCCTCGACAGTCCACTGGTAGTAGCGCCGATCGTCAGTTGCAGTACGCCCAGAAGTGGGCCGCCGAAAAAGGCCTGATGCTCGACGAATCGCTATCCATGCGTGATGAAGGTCTGTCCGCATATCACCAACGACACATCACTCAGGGAGCCCTCGGGGTTTTCTTGGTTGCGATCGAGGAAGGCCGCATCGCTTCCGGCTCAGTCCTGGTAGTTGAGGGGCTGGACCGCTTGAGCCGTGCTGAACCGATCCAGGCACAAGCCCAACTGGCGCAGATTATCAATGCCGGCATTACCGTTGTAACCGCCAGTGATGGCCGTGAATACAACCGCGCCGGTTTGAAGGCCCAGCCGATGGACCTTGTTTATTCGCTCCTGGTCATGATCCGTGCGCACGAAGAGTCGGACACGAAGAGCAAGCGAGTTAAAGCCTCGATCCGGCGACTGTGCGAAGCCTGGCAGGCTGGCACCTATCGCGGGCTGATCCGCAATGGCAAAGATCCTCAGTGGCTCAAATGGACTGGCACCGACTGGGAATTTATTCCTGAGCGAGTTGCTACTGTACGTCGAGCCCTGCAGCTGTATTTGGAGGGGATAGGTGCCGCCCGGGCAATTCGTATCCTGCACGACGAGGGGCTTAGCTACAGCGATGTCGGAATTACTGCTCTGCAGATCTACCGGCTGATCAAGCTCAAGGCCCTTCGAGGAGCCAAGAGCCTGACCATCAATGGCGAGGTGTTTGTCTTGGAGGGCTACTACCCGCGCTTGTTGTCGGAAACGGAATGGGCCGAGCTGCAGCACATGGGCGGCCAACGATTACGGCGCCGAATGAAAGGTGAAATTCCAGGGATCATCACCGGCATCGGTCTGACATATTGCGGCTATTGCGGTACCGCCGTCATTGGGCAGAACTATATGAGCCGCGCCCGCGCTGACGGCACACTCGCCGATGGCCATCGCCGTCTGCATTGCGTGTCATACGGCCGAAATGACGGATGCGGTTCCGGTGGTTCTTGCAGCGTGGTCCCGATTGAGAAAGCACTGCTGAACTTCTGTTCTGACCGACTCAACCTGCAGCGCTTGATGCAGGTTGGTGACGATGGTCAAGGCCTTCGCCATCAACTGGTGGGTGCGCGGGCAGCAGTGCAGAAAATTGCGGAACAGCTTGAAAGAGTCACAGCCGCCCTGCTCGCTGACAATGACGGTCCCGCGCCGATCTCATTCGTGCGCAAAGCTCGCGAGCTGGAGGCGCAGCAGCTCGATGCTGAAAAGAACGTGGTAAACATTGAATATGAACTGGCGGCAGCTTCCGGATCTGGCAAGCCAGCGCAGCAGGAACAATGGGTTGAGCTGGCTGCCCTGGTCAATGCGGGTGACTACGGTGCCAGGGAAAAAGTGCGACAGTTGGTCATGGATACGTTCCAGCGGATCGTCGTTTATATGCGAGGGATGGGCGACGAGGATCGCAAGAACAAGTTTATTGATGTGCAACTGATCTCTCGCACGGGTCAACACAGGTTATTACAAATCAATAGGCGATCAGGTGAGTGGGTGGCCAGTGAAGACTGGGACTGATCTTGTATGGTAGCAAATAGACATCATATACTGGTTGTACGTACAGTACAGCAAGGAGTGTTTATGTCTCACAGCGTCGATCCCGTTGGTCTTGAGCTATCGCATACACCATACGAGCAGCTTGCTCGGCGCATTCACCGTCAGGTGAACAGTTCGGCAGCGCAGACGCGAAGACGGACGATCATTGCTAGACAATCATGTGAGAAGGTTGATGACTGGGATTGCCTGCTGGAGCAGTTGGACGTTGAGGACAGCGTGCGGGTGACACGATTGGACTGCGGCGCAGTAGGCCTTTCCTGGACCAATCAGCACCTGAGCTAATTGGCAAAAAACATACCTCAGGTCTTTTTATTTACCTGAGGTATTGATTTAAAAAGATACCTGCGGTTAATCTATGTCCGTTAATTCAGGAACCCAAAGTGGTGGCCTGATTTCTACGGAGGTCCACCGCATGAATCGCCCTACCTTTAGTCTTTCGTTTGATGCCAGAGCGCAGCTGGCCGAGCACGTCAAACAGAATGGCGTCTTTCCTCTATCTCTCGTCTGCAACTATGCGCCGAGCTTCGTCATAGCCCATTTGACGATTGAGCAATGCGGTTCCGACGTTTCTGTCCAGGTCCGGTTGGGTGAGACGGTAAACACGCTTACCGTTGGGCTTCTCGACGATACGGCTCATAGGGTCGAGCATTTCGTAGAAGAGCTGGCGAACATGCATTACGAACGGATGGCCCAGCCTATTCTCGATCGTGATCTGGAGTTTCTGTTGCGCAATGCCGCAACCAGCAGGCGTGGGCTCTATCTGTTGCCGCAGTCAGGAATGCACGACCTACGGTTGCTGCTGACAGCAGCCGCCGCAAATCCAGATCAGACGTATTTCAGATTCCTGCTGGGTGGGGCCGGGATTTCAGCTCCAATGCTGATGCCTGCGGATCCTGATAAAGCCTACGAACTGCTCTCCAACTTCGTCCGTGAAGTAAAGGAGTGGCAATGACTACCTCTCAGCTCGTTTTGATACTGGGCGGCTTGGCCGTCTGCCAGGTTATTGCCATGGCTCTGCCTTACTGGATGGGATGGCGGTCCGGCCAGACAGCTGCCACCGCATCGCTCCTGGATGAAAACCAACGATTGAGAGACGAGCTGTCGTCGGTGCATGCCCAGATTCGCCAAATCAAGCAGGGGGTGAGCTATGCCTAATCACCTCATCTGCCAGCGGGTTCGCTGGCTACTCCTGACCATCGCTGTCGCGCTTTCCAGTGTCACTGCTCTGTCCGTTGGCATGGCCATGTCGACACTGATTGCCGACCCGCTACTGGCTGCAGTGTTTGCTACTGCAGCAGTGCTGCTGGATTTCTACAAGTACCTCGCCTGGCCGATCGCCTTGGGCATGCTCGCCGCCGGCAAGCGTGCCTATGCCGTACTGATGATCATCTCGGCTCTGATGCTGGCAGCGGTATCAGCGTGGGCTACCTACGATCGTCTACTGACGTCCATCGTTTCGGGCCAGACGCGGTACGCCGCTGTTACCGAACAACGCATGGTTGACCTGCAAGCTGTCAGGTCCGATGGGCTGCGGCAGCTCGATTCCCTGGACAAAGACGCTCGCTCGATCGGGGATCAGGCACGGCAACTGCGCGAACGCGGCATCGTCAGCAAGGCGCAGGAGTTAGAGTCGTCTGCGCTGGGCCGGATCGATGGTCAGCGTGAGCAGGTTCTACAGCGACTCGATCGTGCATCGGTGGAACTGACCGAACTGCGTGCCAGGCCAGCAGCATCCGTTGGGCTGCCTGAGTTGTTGGCAATATTGCTGTGTGCCGGGTTTGCAATCGCCCTGGAAGCGGTGCCCGCGCTGATTGGATCTGCACTGCGCGCTGGCAGCCTGTCCGCGCCCCCGTTTCCAGAGACGATGGTCTCGACAACACCGGCAACGGTCACGGCAACAGCGACAACAGCCCCAGAAAATCCAGCATCTGGCGAGCAGCAGGATCTGTTCGGATCACCGGACGGTGCCCTGATGCAGACATTGCTCGACATCACGCGAACAGTTGCGCCAGGCACGCCGATATCGCTCCGTGACTTCACTACTGCAGCTCGTGTCGGGAATCGACGCGCCATGAAGCTGTTTCGTGCAGCGCTCGACCTGGGCGAACTGCGAAAAACCACCGCCGGCTATGTGACCGCTTGAGGAGGGCATGACTATGACTTTCCATTTTTCAGAGCAAGACAGACGGATGCTTTCCCGCAGCGTGTCTGATTGGAGGGATGCGAACGTGCAAATCGACACCGCGATCGAGTCCGAAAACTGGTCCGCGATCAACAGCGCCCAGATTGATCGGTCATCACACGCAAACACCATCGCGCTGATCGTAAACAAATACACAGACCCAGTTGAACAAGGAGCACGGCCATGATTGGTATCCCAGAGACAGGCACCCTGGAGAATGGCCGTATCGCTGCCACCGTCACCAGCGGCTACAAGTTCACTACTGCGGATGGTCGACCTGCGCGTTTGGCGATCATCGACGACCAGGGCAACGTGGTGGAGTCTGGTGAAGCGGTGGCACGTGAGGCATGGAACGTATGCGTCGCTGTGATCAAGAACTTCAAGATCGGGCAGGGCCATATTGTGGTGCACAGCTCACCGCCTGGAGCTGAGTTTTCGGCGCGGCCCAACGTTGCTACCGGTCGCAAGAGCAAGTCGCAGTGATACTCCCGAAGCCGGTTGAGCAGGCTAAACACTGCCCGCCACCAGAAGAGAGCAAGGCTCAGAAGGTCCGGCGCCAGAATCGTGAGCGTAAGCAAAAGCAACGCCGCGCAGAGGCGCAGGCTAAGCTCAAGGCCGAGTCGTTCATCCTACCAGCGATGACGTTCTACAGCGGCACGGTTCAAGCTATGATCGACGTCTGCCACGCGGGGGGATTTGATGAAACGGCCGAGGGGCTGACGCTACTCGCTCACGGCAGCGCCAATCTGGCCAAGACGGACAAATCGGCTTTCGAGGCATTAATAAAGCCCGTGTTGGCTCTGCTGGCCCTTGCTGGCGTAGATCTTGTCAAGCGTGACCGTCACGCTTTCGATCTTCTAGTCACCCCGCCGTCACGCACAGCGACTGCGCCGTGAATGGGGTTACCCTAAAAGCGAACGCTGCCAATGCTGCTCCCCAATGATCGCAATGGGCATGCCTCCCTCGCGAAGTTCTACCGCGCGGAGAATTTTGGTGCCGTAGCTGCTGTGCAGCCACTGCTCATTGCCGATACTGCCGACGACCAGGTAGTCGATTTTCCTGCTAACGCCGGCACCGATGTTTGCACCGCGTTCGCGCACCAGGCGCTCGCACTCTTTGCGTGGACCAAAGGCCATAGTGCCGGTGAAGACGAACACACGGCCCTCGCAGACGATGTCGGGCTCTGGGCGATTGAGGGGCAGCGGGTTGGGGGCACTATAGGCTTTGGTTGAGGTGCCGGAAACGCTGAGACCGGCGAAGCCACGAAGAGTATCAAGCAGCTCTGCGGACTCCTCGGCATCGAGCTCACCGTCTTGAAGCATCAAGCTGATGCGTTGGTACAGCAAATTGATCACCGGATCGTCCAGGTGGGCCAGCTGGGTGTCGATCCACTGGCGCAAGAACTTGGCCTCATCGATGGTGACTACGCCGTCAGCGGCGATGCCTGCGGCCAGACCAGCGAGCACGTCAGCGCCACGGCGATCTATGCGGTCAGCGTTGAAGAAACGGCTGTTTTTGAACTCGTCGTGCAGGTCAGACATTACTCACGTTCCTTGTAGAGAGGAGGATTACATACCGGTTATTTTGGCGTCGATCGCACGGCCGATGATTTCCCAAGTGCCGTCCAGGGGAACGGTCTGGTATTCGGGGTTGAGAGGTACCAGATAGCCGACACCAGCGTCCTGGACATATTGCTTGAAGGTACGTTCGCCGCTGTTGGGTTGACGGGCGATGTAGAACTTGCCGCTGATGAGGTCGAAGCCCTCGGGCTGGATCAAAATTGGGGTGCCCTCGGGGAAACTGGGCGGTGTGTCCGCTGTCATCGATTTGCCCTTAACCTTGAGCCAGTAGCCGCGTGGGCCAGCGTTCTCGGTGGAGCTCAACCATTCATCAGCGATACCGGTGGGGTAGTACTCAGCCGACTCGATGCCCTCTCCGGCAGCTACCCAGGAGATTAAAGGATATTCCCTCGCCTCGCGGTGCGGCTGCCGCATTGGGCTGACGTTGGAGTGCCCAGTGGTCGCCGCAAACCCTGAAATTTCGGCCGCTAGACGTGGGCTGAATTTTTCAACGGGTTCCCCCAAAAGCCTTGCTAAGGCAGATGCGAATTTGATGTTCAGAGCGTTGATGCCACTCAAATAATGAGCCACTGCAGCAGGACTCATGCCGATCTCATCGGCAATCTTTCGCTTGTTTAGGTTGAGTTCTTTTTTTTTCGAGAGGTAAAGCTCATTGGCAGCTTTGCACTCATCGAAAAGCTCGGGGGGAAGTGGTGGCTTTTTATTCATAGGGGGCAATGATAAACCGGAGGTAAATTTTATTTATTTACCTGCGGGATCGTTGTTTGTCGCTCTTGGGATACCTCAGGTTTCTTTATTGGCGAAAATTAAAAATACCTTGGGTATCTTTTTTGTTGTGACTTACGATACCTCAGGTTAACATTCCGGCATCTACTCAGAGATGCCTTGCTATGAACCAAATCTCATTGTCCGAATTAGCCGCCCAGATTGGGCAGGCAGCGGTTGCGGAAGCCTTCGGGGTTACTCCCGCAGCCGTGCATAAGGCAATTAGGTTGGGTCGGCAGATCATCGTGTCGGTACATGATGATGGCTCCTACACAGCTCAAGAACTGCGCTCGTTTCCATCCCATAAATCCCTGCCAACCCCCAAGTTAGAGGGGGAGACCACTGCTGGGGACTTGCAGGTTATGGGGCAGAAGCTTCTATGAACACGTCCAAACCAGGACAGATGTCCACGTCCCGTGACCAGGTGCTGGTGGCCCATGCCGTTGAGATGATCGCGCGCACCGGTTTCAGTCAGGACGACTTTGCCCAGTTGCTGAGCAGCAACCTGCACCGGATCGTTCCGGACAAGGCTGTGAGCAAGGACGTGCCCGATTTCGACGAATTGGCCAAAAGCAACGACGCGGCAGCGTTTCTGAGAGCATCAGGGGCCTGGTTGCGCCGCGTTGGCCGCTGGCTCAACGGTGAGGTAGATCTGCCGTGCTGGCTCGAGGAGGCGTGGGTAGACGCTCTTGAGGGCGACTTCAAAGACGATTGCATCAATGAACTGGCCAGCCGTCACGGCCTGACTGGTGCGCGCGAGCAGGATAGTGAAGGCAACCCGCTGGGTGCGTTCGGTCAGCTTGTGGCGCGGCTGGGCGACACTGTTGCCCTGGGCAGCGAGATCCTTGCAGACGGTCACATCGACTTCCAGGACGTCGACAAGCTACCTGGTTTCGTCGATAAGCTCCGATCGGTCGAAGCACGCTGCTGCGAACTCCGCTCGCGCGCCGAGAATGTTCTGCTCGAGCAGCCCCAAAAGCCCCACTTGTCCCGGGTGAACTAGCCTCTGTGACTTCCCTGGACAAGGACATCCTCTCGCGATCGGCAAACGGCCGCACGGGCAGCCCCAAGAAGGGCCGACCTGCGGCCGTTCATCGTGACAAGAAAACCCCTCATGCGGCCCTGCGTGCTCCTGCCCGTCCAGCGCGATACAAGGAAAAGCGTCATCTAACTGCGGATCAACTGAAAAACCCTTTGCTGCGCCAGGCTTTCAACCGGTTAAGCCGTATGGGGGGCGATCTGCGTGGCACATACCTGCGCGAGCTGGACACCATTCACGGGGGCCGCCGGACCCGTTCCGAGAAGTTTGCAGCGCTGGCCAAGTCATCCGAGCAGATACTGCTTCGGCTGGACCTGGCCACTGGTGTTCTGGGGTGGTTGGAGGTCGAGGAGGGGCGATATTGCCTCAGCACACAGTGCAATATCGCAGAGGACAGCGGTATGTCGCCCGCGTCCTTTAACCGCTTGATGCACGGCCTTGAGCAGGCTGGTTATGCCTACCGGCGCATTGAGAAAGTGCGGCTGGATGAAGAGGACGCCAAGGGGCTCAACCTGGTGCGTACTCGTGTCCTGGTCCGCTTCACGGAACAGTTCTTCGCGGATTTGGGCCTGAGCTATCTCTGGTATCGAGCCAAGAAGGCCGCGATCAAGAAGAGGGAGAAGGCCCTTCGCGATATCAGCGCCCTGCGCACAGCACGCCAGGAAAAAGCATCCCTGGAAGAGTTGCGCCGGCTTGAGTCCCGTAGCAACTGGCAAAAGAGCGAGGCACGCAAGGCCGCAGAAGCGCATGGACAGGCGGATGAAATGATTCCGGGTAGACATGGCCACGGCGGCACAAAGCCTCCATACGAGCCCGACAAACCCCCTGTCGTGACCGTGGACAGCCAGCTGGCGCAGCTACTGCGCAGTGTCCAGGTCAAGAAAGACAACACCCCTCCGCAATAATCGCGACTCTCGCGAGGCCAGGTCACGCCTGGCCACCGAAAAAACCTCCTCGATCCATACCATCCGTGCTGGCGCATATCGCCGTACAGGCAAACTGCCACGTTCGCGCCTGTTTTCTAACGTCATTTCTCTGCGCCGCCGGCGCTAGCGCGGTCTAACCATGATGTCTTTGAAATAAATGGAATTTTAAACCCCGCTCAGTAACCCCTACGGGTATAAAAAAGAGACTTTCGATGTGTCCACAGGGCCTGTGTGTTGGGTACAAGTTGATGCCTTCGCCCAAGGGCTCAGTTCGCTGCGCTCAGCTTTTGATGAGGATCGCGGGCTACGCGCCCGCCCAGCGGCAGGGCAGTGCCCTGCACCCATGCTGGATCCCGTGCACGAAGTGCCGGAGATCCAGCGGGCGACAAAGCGGTAATTGGGCGCGCCGAGGTGAGTTGCAAACTTCACTGGCGGAGGTCGCGGGCTCGATCGGGCGGCGCTGCTGAGATTTTTGGGTGCGAGGTTGTCGGACCACCGGCCGCTGCGCGGGTTCCGCCGCGCAACTTGCAGGGTCATCAATCGAAATCGGGGGGCGGCTTAATATGACTGCGGAGCAGGCATGTTAGCGGAGGGAGTCAGATCAAACAGGGAAGGGGGTTCGCGCGGGGGGCTGTATTCCCAGTTGGGCAATCAACTGTTGCTGTTGCGACACTGGCATATCCCGCAGCTGATCGAGCAGCAGGGTTTCCAATGTGCGAACTGGCGCAGTTAGCGAGTGCGAAAACGTCAGGTGTGCTACCCAGCTGTGATTGCATTCTGGGTTCAGACACAGGCAATACAGCTTGGAAAACTGTTTCGTCTGTTCCCTGGTAGTTCGGATTTTTCCTTTGCTATTGCAGACCGTGCAGTAGACGCGCATGTACCCCTCCGTAATCCTTTTTTTGCATGGCATCATTTTGCCACGTTTGGTAGTTTTTTGCCCCCGAAAACATGGTGTTTTATCCAGTGTTTCCGGTTGCCTCAGGGAGCTTGCGCCAGCTGAATCGCCGGTCTTCTCGCAATGCCTCGTTGGCTTTATTGAATAGCTGGCAGATGGGCCGGATCTCGTTGCTGGTGTACACACGGTCGATTTTCTCGATGTCTCCGAACCCGCCCGAATTCTCAGGGATTATCCCCGCAAGGGCTGGGTTCATGCGCCACGCCGCGATGATGTCGTTGCGGGTAATGTTTTTGACCTTCTCCAGCTCATCCTTGGCCTGGAAATCCCCCACGGGAATGATCTGAATGGCCTTCTCCGCACCGCCTGGGATGTTGACGAACATGCTGCGGAAGTTACCAACGCCCTTGCTTGCTGCCATCTGGGAGCGCAGCTCGTCCTCGTCATCCTCGGTTAGGTTGGGGTCATTGGTGTAGAAGATGTAGCCGGCGTGGGCGCCGTTGTTGTAGTAGCGCCGGCGGAACAATGTAGCGGCCTCGTTGAGCAGCAGCGCCTGGATGCCGCCGAGGTATTCCGGGACCCCGTACACGTTCTGTTCCACGTCATAGTTGAAGATGTGCACGATCTCGTGTGCTTCGAAGGCCTCCTCTTTGCCGTCATCGAGCAGGCGCACAAACCCACCGTCCAGCCGCACGCGCATGTTGATTGCTGGCATGTGCTGCAGCTCCAGGATGTGCCCGAACATATTGGGCACCCCGTAGAAATAGGCCTCGCCAAAAACCATGAAATCCAGAGCAGCGTGGCTCATGGTGGTTTCCGACATGCCGGAGGACGGGATTAGCTCACGCAGCAGCAGGTTGCGCTTGAACCCTGGAATGGCGCCGTGGTGCGCGTTTGCCCTGAGCAGCTTGGCCAGCCCGATACGGGACACTGGAGGCGTGTACAGACGACCGTCGTGACTGGCGGTTACGCCCATGTAGTGGCCGAGGCTGTCCTGCAGCACCGGCTCGGGCGCGCCGAACGTGAACATCCGCATGGACTGCTTCGGAACGGCTGGCTGCTGAGGATTTGGCTTTGTCAGACGGCGATTTTTGCGCTTGGGCATTCTGAGAGGATCCGGTAAGTGTGTATCTGCTGCGTCGACGGCTGCCGACATTCAGTGGTTCGTAGTGCAGCGCGTGCATGATCGACCAGGCGACGTCTGCATGGCCGTTCGCCTCGGTTCTGGAAGCGCTGTAGGTGACTTGGCCGCTGCCTGTGGTGCCGCGCTTGATGCTCAGGAAGGCCTGCGAGATGTCGTTTGAGCCGGCGTCCCATTCAATCCGGCCTTTCTGGATCGTGTCCTGGGCCTTGAGGACCAAAATGTTCTTGGTTTCCAGGCTGTAGTGGATCGACATGACGCGGGGGAAGAACACCCGCACCAGGTCAAATACGCCGTAGCCGATGCCGGTGGTGTCGATGCCGATGTGCTGGACGTTGAACCGACCGACGAGCTTCTCGATCTGCTCGGCCTGGTAAGTGAACGACTGCCCGCGCCAAGAGTGCTTTTCGAGGATGCGGAATTTGCCGCCTTGTTCCAAGGGCGGTGCGACCACCACGCAGCTGGCGTCGTCGCGCGTGCGGCTTGGGTCGTATCCGATCCATACCGGACTGTTGCCGAAGGGGCGCTCGGCCTCGGGATCGTAGTCAGTCCACAGCGACTGGTCGGAGTAGCACTTTTCCAGGTCTTTAAGCGCGAACGCGCCCTGGGTGCTGTCGATAAACTTGCACATGAACAGCTGATCGAACGAATCATCGTCGTACTCCAGCTGCAGTTGCTCCAGGTTGAACAGGGCGCAGCCGCCCGCGATGGCGTCCAGGATGGTGATCGTCTTGCGCCATTGCCCGTCCGGGCAGAGTGCGCCTGCCTGAAAAGCCTTGTCAGTGGGCCATTCCTTGCCAGCGGCAGCTTTCTTCTGCCTCTTGCTATTGCGGAACGACTCGCCGGTCCAAAATGGATAAGCCGGATGGGAGACCGCACTGGGCGTGCTGAAATACGTTTTGCGCCACTTGTGATGGGTGGCCATGGCCGACGCCACCTTGTTCAATTTCTGGAAGTCCCTGATCCAGAAATATTCATCGACGTAGACGTGGCCGCTGTAGCCTTGGGCGCTGCTGCTGTTGGTGCTCATGAACTGCAGCTTTGCGCCGTTGCTTAGGATGATCGGGTCGCCGGTCAGCTCGATGTCGAACCATTCCTTTGCAAAGCCGATGATGTAACTGCGGAAGATCTCCGACTGAGCGCGGCTGGCAGACAGGAACACCTGGTTGTCGCCGGTCAGCACCGCGTCCATAAACGCTTCGCCGGCGAAGTAGTAGGTCAAACCAACCTGGCGCGACTTGAGAATGTTGCGGATCCGCGCGGTCAGAGGGTTCAGCTTGGCCGCAAACAGTTCTTTCTGATAGCCGAATAGCTTGGACGTGAACTTGTCCAGGAAATCTACTTCGGTCAGATGGTCGATGTCGTTTTTGGCCTTCTTCTCCCGCTTTTTCCCATCCCGCTCACGGCGCGGCTTCTGCTTTCCCTCGCGGCGCTGGCCATCTTCGGCCTGATCGCTGCCGCCCTCCGGAATTGCCGCCGGCACTGACTTGGCCGATTGCTTCTGCAGGCGCTCTCGGAAGGTGATGAGCCGCTCCAGTTCGTTCAGCTCATCCTTGGACAGGGCGCCGACGTTCTCCAGGAGCAAGGTGATTCGCCGGCTGCATGCAGTCAGCGGCTCCTCATCTGTGAGCATGTCGTCCCAATTACCCTGCCGGATCCAGTAGTAAACGATACGGACGTGAGGCAAGCCGAGTTGCGCCTGAATTTCCTTGGCCTTGTAGCGGCGCAGAAACAGGCGTTTAGCGGCTTCTTTTACTTCGGTTGAATAGTGCATTGCCGCAGTCTATGCGGCGAAAAATCGGAAAACGTGATGAGAAAATCCGCGTTTGTCCTCGATATAGATAAAGCGAACAAGCAAGGATTTAAACAATTTGTTGGCGGGTTAGAGCCTCCCTATCTTGAGACCCCAACCACCCGATAAGTGCCGCACTCCCCCATGCCACGATCCCTTGTCTCATCCTGGAAGCGCGTTGCTGTCAGCGGTCCTACCGTCGATGGCCGCGAAATCTATCCCCAGGAATTGATCGACCTTGCCGAAACGTATGACCCCGCGTTCTACACGGCCTCGATCTGGTACGAGCATGAACGGGAGTTCGGCACACACGGCACCGTGTATGCACTGCGTTTGTCCGAAGACACCTCCGATTTGAAGCCTGGCCAGATCGCCCTGGAAGCGAAGCTGCGCCCTAACGACAAGCTGCTGCACCTCAATGACCTGGGCGAAAAGCTGTTTGGCAGCATCGAGATCCGCCCGAATTTCGCCGCCACCGGCCGCAACTATCTGGGCGGCCTGGCTGTGACTGATGAGCCCGCGAGCGTCGGCACTCAAGAACTTTACTTCACCGCCCAGAACGGCCCGAGCCGCAACGCTCGGCGCCCTAAGGCTCCTGGGCGTCTCAGCGCCGGCACCCCTCTGGATTTCAATGAAATGAGCACAGACAACGAAGCCAAAAACCTGTTTGGCGCACTGGCCCAATTCTTCAAACGCTTCTCTGTTGACGAGCAGGAAGCAGCCCCGTCGACCGACACCCCTACCGAGAGCAAACCCCCAATGGATGAAGC
>Ga0302168_1000252_pt1 | contig 12635 bp, 14 predicted proteins | sample I_Fen_N1_2_FD_193494 | JGI IMG/M metagenome (GOLD analysis project Ga0302168, IMG submission 193494) | Peat permafrost microbial communities from Stordalen Mire near Abisko, Sweden - I_Fen_N1_2 | ecosystem: Environmental > Terrestrial > Soil > Wetlands > Permafrost | place: Sweden: Abisko...
ACGTGATCACCCTGAACGTGTCGACCTCGTCGGCCAGCAAGGGCGAAACCCTGCTCGACACCCTGCGCAACCTGGAAGCCATGGCCGCCGACATGTTTGTCGTGCGTCACGGTGACTCCGGCGCCGCGCACTTCATCGCCGAACATGTGTGCCCGCAGGTGGCGATCATCAACGGCGGCGACGGCCGGCACGCGCACCCGACGCAGGGCATGCTCGACATGCTGACGATCCGTCGCCACAAGGGCGGCTTCGAAAACCTCTCGGTGGCCATCGTCGGCGACATCCTGCACTCGCGTGTGGCTCGTTCGAACATGCTGGCGCTGAAAACCCTCGGCTGCCCGGACATTCGCGTGATCGCGCCGAAAACCCTACTGCCGATCGGCATCGAGCAATACGGCGTGAAGGTCTACACCGACATGGCCGAAGGCCTGAAAGACGTCGACGTGGTGATCATGTTGCGCCTGCAACGCGAACGCATGGCCGGTGGCCTGCTGCCGAGCGAGGGCGAGTTCTACCGCCTGTTCGGCCTGACCACGGCGCGCCTGGCCGGGGCCAAGCCAGATTGCATCGTCATGCACCCGGGCCCGATCAACCGCGGCGTGGAGATTGAGTCGGCGGTGGCCGACGGTCCGCACTCGGTGATCCTCAATCAGGTCACCTACGGCATCGCAATTCGTATGGCCGTGCTGTCCATGGCCATGAGCGGGCAGACTGCGCAACGTCAATTCGAGCAGGAGAACGCCCAGTGAAGCTCAGCATTCTCGGCGCACGCGTGATTGATCCAGCCTCTGGCCTGGATAAAGTGACTGACATCCACATTGAAGCCTGCAAGATCGTCGCCCTGGGCGCCGCGCCCGCCGGTTTTGTCGCGGTCGACACCCTTGACGCCCAAGGCCTGGTGGCCGCCCCCGGGCTGGTTGACCTGAACGTCGCCCTGCGCGAGCCGGGCTACAGCCGCAAAGGTTCGATCATCAGCGAAACCCGCGCCGCGGCCGCCGGTGGCGTGACCAGCCTGTGCTGCCCGCCGAAAACCAAACCGGTGCTGGACACCTCGGCCGTGGCCGAACTGATCCTCGACCGCGCCCGTGAAGCCGGCAACACCAAAGTCTTCCCGATTGGCGCCCTGAGCAAAGGCCTGGACGGCGAGCAACTGGCCGAGCTCGTTGCCCTGCGCGATGCTGGTTGCGTGGCCTTCGGCAACGGCCTGGACAGTTTCCGCAACACCCGCACCCTGTGCCGGGCGCTGGAATACGCGGCGACGTTCGACCTGACGGTGATTTTCAACTCGCAGGACCACGACCTGGCCGAAGGTGGCCTGGCCCATGAAGGCCCGACCGCCAGTTTCCTCGGTTTGCCGGGGATTCCGGAAACCGCCGAAACCGTGGCCCTGGCCCGTGACCTGTTACTGGTCGAGCAAAGCGGCGTGCGTGCGCACTTCAGCCAGCTCACCAGTGCTCGCGGCGTGGCCCTGATCGCTCAGGCTCAGGCTCGTGGACTGCCGGTGACCGCCGATGTGGCGCTGTATCAGCTGATCCTGACGGATGAAGCCTTGATCGACTTCAGCAGCCTCTACCACGTCCAGCCGCCGCTGCGCACCCGCGCCGACCGTGACGGCCTGCGTGCGGCGGTGAAATCGGGTGTGATCTCGGCCATTTCCAGCCATCACCAACCGCATGAGCGGGATGCCAAACTGGCGCCGTTTGGCGCGACAGAACCGGGCATCAGCAGCGTTGAATTGCTGCTGCCGCTGGCGATGACGCTGGTGGAGGATGGTTTGCTGGACCTGCCGACGCTGCTGGCGCGGTTGAGTCCCGGGCCTGCCGAGGCGCTGCGTCTGCCGGCCGGTAAGCTGGCGGTGGGTGGGCCGGCGGATATCGTGCTGTTCGACCCTGCGGCTTCAACCGTGGCGGGTGAAACCTGGCTGTCCAAGGGTGAGAACTGCCCGTTCATTGGGCATAGCCTGCCGGGTGTGGTGCGTTACACCCTGGTGGATGGGCGAATTAGCCACCAGGCGTAATACTGTGGCGAGGGGGCTTGCCCCCGTTCGGCTGCGAAGCAGCCCCAAATTCAGCAACAGGGCTTCATCAGGATGAAGTCATTTGCTTAATTGGCGACTGCTACGCAGCCGAACGGGGGCAAGCCCCCTCGCCACAACTTACTGGAACGCGCCTCGATTCTGCGCGTTACGCACCGAAACCTGATCATTCAGCGTCCAGAAGTCATACAGCACCCCGACAAAGAACAACCCGCCCGTCACCAGGTACAGCAAGCCGCTGATCCATTTCCCCTGATACATCCGATGTACGCCGAACACCCCTAGAAACGTCAGCAGAATCCACGCCACGTTGTATTCGATCGGCCCCGCAGTGAACCGAAGGTCCGCTTCACGGTCCATTGCCGGGATCAGAAAAACGTCGATCAGCCAGCCGATTCCCAGCAAGCCAAAGGTGAAAAACCAGATCGTCCCGGTCACCGGCTTGCCGTAATAGAAGCGGTGAGCACCGGTAAAACCAAAAATCCACAGCAGATATCCGATCACTTTGCTGTGCGTATCTTGATGCGCGGCGGACTGTTGATAGCTGTTCATGGAGCACCTCGATTCACACGATAGATAAATATTATTTAAATCTTTGTGACTTTTTTACAGGTTGCCGACGTATGGCAAATGCTACCTTGGTGTCCGTCAAAGCCTTATAGCACCTGACTTCTGTCCGACAATTGCGTCCATTTGCCGCTTGTTTGGTTCCATTGACCACCAGGTTGAATCGACCAACGGCCTCGGAAGGTCAAAAAAAGCTGTTATAAAGTTGCGCGTTCACCTATTCGAGCCCTGCCTAATGCGTCCATTTTTCAAGACATGGCTAACCATTTGCCTTTTGATGCCACTGGCCGCCCACGCCACCAATCGTGAGCAACGTCTTCCAAACGTTAATGGTTACACCCCAAAATCCCACGTTTCTGCTCCTTCAAGCAAAAACAAACAAAATGCAAAACACTCGGCCCAGCTGAGTGACAACAGCAAACTTGTTCCGCCGATGTCGAGCAAGACCAGCAGCAACGTGCTAAGCCGCGCTGTAAACGTCCTCGGTACTCCTTACCGTTGGGGCGGCAGCAGCCCAAGTAAAGGGTTCGACTGCAGCGGCCTGGTGAAATACGCGTTTAACGACGCCACGTTTGACCTGCCGCGCACCTCCAACGCCATGGCCAGCGGTCATGGCGAGAAAGTCAATCGCAGCGATCTGAAGCCGGGCGACCTGATTTTCTTCAACATCAAGAGCCGCCGGGTCAATCACGTTGCCATCTACCTGGGCAACGACCGCTTCATCCACGCCCCACGCCGTGGCAAGTCGGTGACCATCGACACGCTGAAGAAGCCATACTGGGAAAGCCACTACGTGGTTGCCAAGCGGGTTCTGCCGAAAGAACCGAATCAGATGCGCGTCGTTCAGCGCTGATCCGAAAATCCCGGGCCTGTCCCGGGATTTTTTTTGGGCATGATGGCCCCCGCTTCAAAAGTTATCCGGCGACCGCGCCTTCTCACGCGCATGCTCGCGGCTGATCAAGCCCTTGGTCACCAAGTCCTTCAAGCACATATCCAACGTCTGCATCCCCAGGTTCCCGCCGGTCTGAATCGACGAGTACATCTGCGCGACCTTGTCTTCGCGGATCAGGTTACGAATCGCCGACGTGCCGAGCATGATCTCGTGCGCCGCAATCCGCCCGCCTCCAATTTTCTTCACCAGCGACTGTGACACCACTGCCAGCAACGACTCGGACAGCATCGAACGCACCATCGATTTCTCATCCCCCGGAAACACATCCACCACCCGGTCGATGGTTTTCGCCGCTGACGTGGTATGCAGCGTGCCGAACACCAGATGCCCGGTCTCGGCGGCGGTCAGCGCCAGGCGAATGGTTTCCAGATCCCGCATCTCCCCCACCAGAATCACGTCCGGATCCTCCCTCAGTGCCGAACGCAGGGCCGTGGCAAAGCTACGCGTATCACGATGCACTTCGCGCTGGTTGATCAGGCATTTGCGCGATTCGTGGACGAACTCGATCGGGTCTTCGATGGTGAGAATGTGGTGATGGCGATGGTTGTTCAGGTAATCGATCATCGCCGCCAACGTGGTGGACTTGCCGGAGCCGGTCGGGCCCGTCACCAGCACCAGCCCGCGCGGCGCATCGGTAATTTTGCGAAACACCTCGCCCATACCGAGGTCGTCCATGCTCAGGACCTTTGACGGAATGGTCCGGAACACGGCGCCTGCACCACGGTTCTGGTTAAAGGCATTGACCCGGAAGCGCGCCACACCGGGCACTTCAAAGGAAAAATCGGTTTCCAGGTGTTTCTCGAAGTCCACCCGCTGGGTGTCGTTCATGATGTCGTAGATCAGCGCCTGCACCTGTTTATGGTCCAGGGCCGGCAGGTTGATGCGTCGCACATCGCCGTCGACACGGATCATCGGTGGCAGGCCGGCGGACAAGTGCAGGTCGGATGCGCCCTGTTTAGCGCTGAAAGCCAGCAGTTCAGTGATATCCATAGCGCCCCTCAATTCCAGTAGAATGCCGCGAACCTTCAGACCGCTGGCGCACATTGAATGTCCACAATAGCAGACAACATTGCTCAGGTTAGTTCACGCATCCGTGCCGCCGCCCTGGCCGCCCAGCGCGATGAGCACAGCGTTCAACTGCTGGCCGTGAGCAAGACCAAACCCGCCGAAGCCCTGCGCGAAGCGTATGCCGCCGGCCTGCGCGACTTTGGCGAGAACTACCTGCAGGAGGCCTTGGGCAAACAGCTCGAACTGGCCGACCTGCCCTTGATCTGGCACTTCATCGGCCCCATTCAATCGAACAAGACTCGCGCTATCGCCGAGCACTTCGCCTGGGTGCATTCCGTGGATCGATTGAAAATCGCACAACGCCTGTCCGAACAACGTCCTGCCGATCTGCCGCCCCTGAACATCTGCATCCAGGTCAACGTCAGCGGTGAAGTCAGCAAATCCGGCTGCACCCCGGCCGACCTGCCAGCGCTGGCCAAGGCCATCAGCGAATTGCCACGCCTTCATCTGCGCGGGTTGATGGCGATTCCCGAGCCGACGGATGATCGTGCCGAACAGGATGCCGCTTTTGCTGCCGTGCAAAGCCTGCAAGCCAGCCTGAACCTGCCGCTCGACACTCTTTCCATGGGCATGAGCCACGACCTCGAGTCGGCCATCGCCCAAGGCGCTACGTGGGTCCGTATCGGTACGGCCCTGTTCGGCGCCCGCGACTACAGCCAGCCTTGACCACTTTCTTTTTTAAGGACCTGACATGAGCAAAACCCGTATTGCCTTTATCGGTGCCGGCAACATGGCCGCCAGCCTGATCGGCGGCCTGCGCGCCAAAGGTCTGGACGCCTCGCAAATCCGCGCCAGCGATCCGGGTACAGAAACCCGCGCCAAAGTGGCTGCTGAACATGGCATCGAAGTCTTCGCCGACAACGCCGACGCTATCCGGGATGCCGATGTTGTCGTATTGGCGGTCAAGCCTCAGGCAATGAAAGCCGTGTGCGAAGCGATTCGCCCGAGCCTCAAGCCGAATCAACTGGTGGTGTCGATTGCCGCTGGCATCACCTGTGCCAGCATGAACAACTGGCTCGGCGCCCAGCCGATCGTACGCTGCATGCCCAACACCCCGGCGCTGCTGCGTCAGGGAGTGAGCGGTTTATACGCCACCGCCGAAGTGAACGCCGATCAACGTCAGCAAGCTCAAGAACTGCTCTCGGCCGTGGGCATCGCCCTGTGGCTGAACGAAGAGCAGCAACTGGACGCGGTCACCGCCGTTTCCGGCTCGGGCCCGGCGTACTTCTTCCTGCTGATCGAAGCCATGACCGCCGCCGGCGTGAAACTTGGCCTGCCGGCAGACATCGCCGCGCAACTGACCCTGCAAACCGCGCTGGGCGCCGCGCACATGGCGGTTGCCAGCGATGTTGATGCCGCCGAACTGCGTCGTCGTGTAACGTCGCCTGCGGGCACCACGGAAGCTGCGATCAAGTCATTCCAGGCCGGTGGCTTCGAAGCCCTGGTCGAAACAGCACTCGGCGCCGCCGCGCATCGCTCGGCCGAGATGGCTGAGCAACTCGGTCGCTAATCAGCTCTTACAAAGGAATCAAAGATGCTCGGACTCAATGACGCTGCCATTTTCATCATTAAAACCCTTGGCAGCCTGTACCTGCTGATCGTACTGATGCGTTTCATCCTGCAACTGGTTCGGGCGAATTTCTACAACCCGCTCTGCCAGTTCATCGTCAAAGCCACCCAACCGCTGCTCAAGCCACTGCGCCGGGTGATCCCGAGCATGTTCGGGCTCGACATGTCGTCGCTGGTGCTGGCGCTGATCATCCAGATGCTACTGATCGCCGTCATCCTCGCGCTCAAAGGCTTCATGGTCGACTGGCTGCTGTTGGTGCCATGGGCTCTGATTGCGTTGTTCTCGCTGTTTTTGAACATCCTGTTCTACGCCATGATCATCAGCGTGATCCTGTCCTGGGTCGCCCCGGGCAGCCATAATCCGGGCGCCGAACTGGTCGCGCAGATTACTGAACCGGTGCTCGCGCCGTTCCGCCGGATCATCCCGAACCTGGGCGGTCTCGACATTTCGCCGATCTTCGCCTTCATCGTGATCCAGTTGCTGCAAAGCTGGCTGATCCCGCGCCTGGCGTACTTTGCCTTCATGCCGCAGGGGCTGCTCGGCCTGATTTGATCGGCAGGCTCACCGCGTCATCGTTCTTCGCGGGCAAGCCCGCTCCCACATTGGAATGCGTTCCATTGTGGGAGCGTGGCTTGCCCGCGATGGCCGCGCCTCGGTCTGACAGGGAAAATCAGCTCAGCCCTTTGCTTGCCGCTAACCCCACCGGTCTTTAGACTTACGCCTCATTTCAACGAGAGCAGGGTCGATGCCAACTGCCTTTCCCGCCGATTCTGTTGGTCTGGTGACGCCGCAAGTGGCGCACTTCAGCGAACCCCTGGCTCTGGCCTGCGGGCGTTCGCTTCCAGCCTATGACCTGATCTACGAAACCTACGGCACGCTGAACGCCACGGCGAGCAACGCCGTGCTGATTTGCCATGCGTTGTCCGGTCACCATCACGCTGCCGGTTTTCACAGCACCGACGACCGTAAACCCGGTTGGTGGGACAGCTGCATCGGTCCCGGCAAACCGATCGACACCCGCAAATTTTTCGTCGTCAGCCTGAACAACCTCGGCGGTTGCAACGGCTCGACTGGCCCGAGCAGCATCAATCCGGAAACCGGCAAGCCGTTTGGCGCCGATTTCCCGGTGCTGACCGTGGAAGACTGGGTGCACAGCCAAGCGCGACTGGCCGACCGTATCGGCGTCAGCCAATGGGCGGCCGTGATTGGTGGCAGCCTCGGCGGCATGCAGGCGATGCAATGGAGCATCACCTACCCGGAGCGCATTCGCCACTGCCTGGCCATCGCTTCGGCGCCCAAGCTGTCGGCACAGAACATCGCCTTCAACGAAGTGGCACGTCAGGCCATCCTCACCGATCCCGAGTTCCACGGCGGTTCGTTCCAGGAAGCGGGCGTGATCCCCAAGCGCGGGCTGATGCTGGCGCGGATGGTCGGGCACATCACCTACCTGTCCGACGACTCGATGGGCGAGAAATTCGGCCGCGGCCTGAAGAGTGAGAAGCTCAACTACGACTTCCACAGCGTCGAGTTCCAGGTCGAAAGCTACCTGCGTTATCAGGGTGAAGAGTTCTCCGGACGTTTCGACGCCAATACCTATCTGCTGATGACCAAGGCGCTGGATTACTTCGACCCGGCAGCGAACTTCGACGATGACCTGGCGAAAACCTTCGCCAATGCCCAGGCCAGGTTCTGCGTGATGTCTTTCACCACAGACTGGCGCTTCTCCCCTGCCCGCTCGCGGGAACTGGTGGACGCGCTGATGGCGGCCAAGAAAGACGTCTGCTACCTCGAGATCGACGCTCCGCAAGGCCACGACGCCTTCCTGATTCCGATCCCGCGCTACCTGCAAGCCTTCAGCAACTACATGAACCGCATTTCGCTTTGAGGAAGACATGAGAGCCGATCTGGAAATCATCCAGGAATGGATCCCCGCCGGCAGCCGCGTGCTTGACCTCGGCTGCGGCGACGGCGAACTGCTGACCTGGCTGCGCGACCACAAGCAAGTCACCGGCTATGGTCTGGAAAACGACGCGGACAACATCGCCGAGTGCGTGGCCAAGGGCATCAACGTCATCGAGCAGGACCTGGACAAGGGCCTCGGCAATTTTGCCAGTAACAGCTTCGACGTCGTGGTCATGACCCAGGCGCTGCAAGCCGTGCATTACCCGGACAAGATCCTCGACGAAATGCTGCGCGTCGGTCGCCAGTGCATCATCACTTTCCCTAACTTCGGTCACTGGCGCTGCCGCTGGTACCTGGCGAGCAAGGGGCGGATGCCGGTTTCCGAGTTTCTGCCGTACACCTGGTACAACACGCCAAACATCCACTTCTGCACTTTCGAAGACTTTGAGGCGTTGTGTCGCGAACGTGAAGCCAAGGTCATTGATCGGCTTGCCGTGGATCAACAGCATCGGCACGGATGGGCCAGTAAGCTATGGCCTAATCTGTTAGGTGAGATCGGTATTTACCGCGTCAGCAGCCCCGGGCTGCAGGATCACAAGGTCGCGGTCTGAACCACGACATTCCAAGGAGAACGAACATGGGTCGTCTAGCGCTGTTTGTACTTACTGCCTGCCTGAGCGTCACCGCCATGGCCGCTGATGCCATCAAGGGCGAACGCCAGGAAACCTTTGGCGACGTGACGGTGCACTACAACACCTTCAACTCCACATTCCTGACACCGGACATCGCCAAATCGGCGGAGTTGATCCGCAGCAAGAACCAGGGCGTGATCAATGTTGCCGTGATCAAGGAAGGCAAGCCGCTGGTGGCGCAGGTGAGCGGCACGATCAAAGACCTGACCAGCCAGAGCGTGCCCCTGCAATTCAAACAAATCACCGAACAAGGTGCGATTTACTACATCGCCCAATACCCGGTGGACCAGCAGGAAATCCGCACCTTCGAAATCAAGGTGCAGAACGGTGACAAAATCAACATCATCAATTTCAACCAAGAGCTTTTCCCCGGCGAATGATCAACTTCACGCAACTCGTATTGGCCAGCCATAACGCCGGCAAACTCAAGGAACTCCAGGCCATGCTCGGCGATTCGGTGCAACTGCGCTCGATCGGCGAGTTCAGCAGCGTCGAGCCTGAAGAAACCGGCCTGTCGTTCGTCGAAAACGCCATCCTCAAGGCCCGCAACGCCGCACGCATTTCCGGTTTGCCGGCGCTGGCCGACGATTCCGGGCTGGCGGTGGATTTCCTCGGCGGTGCGCCAGGTATCTATTCGGCTCGTTATGCGGACGGCAAGGGCGATGCGGCGAACAACGCCAAATTGCTCGACGTCTTGAAAGACGTGCCGCAAGCCGAGCGCGGCGCGCAGTTCGTGTGTGTCCTCGCGCTGGTTCGCCACGCCGATGATCCGTTGCCGATCCTCTGCGAAGGCCTGTGGCACGGACGTATCCTGCCGGCCGCCAGTGGCGAGCATGGTTTCGGTTATGACCCGCTGTTCTGGGTCCCGGAGCGCGATTGCTCCAGCGCCGAGCTGAGCCCGAGCGACAAGAACCAGATCAGCCACCGCGCCCGTGCAATGGATCTGCTGCGCCAGCGTCTGGGACTGAAATGACCCATGACTCATCCGCGTCTCCGCTGATCTTCGGCGGCGACGCCCAATCGCCACGAGCGGCACTGCCAGTGCTGCCGCCCCTGGCGTTGTACATCCACATTCCGTGGTGTGTGCGCAAATGTCCTTATTGCGACTTCAACTCCCACACCGCCAGCCCGGTGCTGCCGGAAGAAGAGTATGTCGACGCCTTGCTCGCTGACCTCGATCAGGACCTGCACGCGGTGTATGGCCGTGAGTTGAGCTCGATCTTCTTTGGCGGCGGCACGCCTAGCCTGTTCAGCGCCGAGGCCTTGGGCCGTTTGCTCAAAGGCGTCGAGCAACGGATTCCGTTTGCCAGTGACATCGAAATCACCCTGGAAGCCAATCCGGGGACGTTCGAGCAAGACAAGTTCGTGGCTTACCGCAAACTGGGCATCAATCGCCTGTCGATTGGCATCCAGAGTTTTCAGGAAGAGAAACTCAAGGCGCTGGGACGGATTCACAACGGTGACGAAGCGGTGCGTGCCGCCGGCATGGCGCGTCAGGCCGGGTTCGATAACTTCAACCTGGACTTGATGCACGGCTTGCCCGATCAGTCGCTGGAAGATGCCCTGAACGACCTGCGTACAGCCATCGCCCTGAAACCGACGCACCTGTCCTGGTATCAGCTGACGCTGGAGCCGAACACGGTGTTCTGGAACCAGCCGCCTGTGCTTCCGGAAGACGACACGTTGTGGGACATTCAGGAAGCGGGTCAGGCGCTGCTCGCCGAACACGGTTACGCGCAATACGAAGTCTCGGCCTATGCCCAGCCTGGTCGCCCGGCGCGGCATAACCTCAATTACTGGAGTTTCGGCGACTTCATCGGCATCGGCGCTGGCGCCCACGGCAAGCTCAGCCATCCAGACGGGCGCATCGTGCGCACCTGGAAGACCCGCTTGCCCAAGGATTACCTCAACCCGGCGAAAAGCTTCAAGGCCGGCGAGAAAGCGCTGACCAACGATGAGATGCCGTTCGAGTTCCTGATGAACGCGCTGCGCCTGACCGAGGGCGTCGAATCGCGGCTGTACCCGGAGCGCACCGGGATGACCCTGGAAAGCCTCGCCGAACACCGCCGCGAAGCCGAACAAAGTGGCTTGTTGCAGGTCGAACCGTCACGTCTGGCGGCCACCGAGCGCGGACAGCTGTTTCTCAATGACTTGCTGCAGACATTTCTGAGCTGATTTCAGCCTTAAGGGAAAACGAATGGATTTGATACTCGACCTGCTCGCCACCGTGTCCCGCTGGAGCCGCAGCAACCTGTCGGAAATCGCCCTGGCCTTGGTGGGCTGTTTGCTGGTGCTGTTCGGTTCGGATTTCAAGACCTGGGTCGAGCAACGCCTGGGCAGCATCGCTGGCGCCTTGCGCGTCCCGCTGATGGCCCTGCTGTGCATGATCGGCAGCGGCGCGGCGCTGATCTATGCCACGCCGTGGGTCGTGCGCGGCCTGAGCCAGTTCAACAACTACAGCCTGGCGCCGGTGTTGTTGGTGGTGCTGGTGTTGATCGGCGTAGTCGCTGACCGCCGCTGATTTCCGGACACAAAAAAACCTGTAGGAGCCGGCTTGCTGGCGATGGAGTGTCAGTCAACATTGATGTGACTGACACTCCATCGCCAGCAAGCCGGCTCCTACAGGTTTATTGCGTAGGGCTTAGGCCTGTTTTTCGAACTTCAGGTCCCACACGCCGTGCCCAAGACGTTCGCCGCGGCGTTCGAACTTGGTGATCGGGCGTTCGGTCGGGCGCGGTACGCACTTGCCGTCTTCGGCGAGGTTGCGATAACCCGGCGCGACGTTCATCACTTCCAGCATGTACTCGGCGTACGGTTCCCAGTCAGTGGCCATGTGCAGCACACCGCCGACCTTCAACTTGCTGCGCACCAGCTCAGCGAACGACGCCTGAACGATACGGCGCTTGTGGTGACGGCTCTTGTGCCACGGGTCCGGGAAAAACAGCATCAGGCGATCAAGGCTGTTGTCGGCGATGCAGCGGTTGAGCACTTCAATCGCGTCGCAATCGTAGACCCGCAGGTTGGTCAGGCCCTGCGTCAGCACGCCATTGAGCAGCGCGCCAACACCCGGACGGTGCACTTCCACGCCAATGAAATCCTGCTCCGGCGAGGCTGCGGCCATTTCCAGCAGCGAATGGCCCATGCCAAAACCGATTTCCAGCGAGCGCGGCGCCGAACGGCCGAACACCTGATCGAAGTCCACCGGCGCATCGGCCAACGGCAGGACGAACAGCGGCGTGCCCTGCTCCAGACCTTTTTGCTGGCCTTCGGTCATGCGCCCGGCGCGCATCACAAAACTCTTGATGCGGCGGTGTTGGCGCTCTTCGCCGTCTTCCGGCTGGACAGGCGTTTCGTTTGATTCAGTCATCAATGGCTCTTACTTGATCAGACCATCCAGCGGCGAGGAGGCGCTGGCATAGAGTTTTTTCGGCATGCGGCCGGCGAGGTAGGCCAGGCGACCTGCAACGATGGCGTGTTTCATGGCTTCAGCCATCATCACCGGCTGCTGGGCGTGGGCGATGGCCGAGTTCATCAGCACCGCTTCGCAACCCAGTTCCATGGCGATGGTGGCGTCGGAAGCGGTGCCGACACCGGCATCCACCAACACAGGAATCTTGGCTTCTTCGAGGATGATCTGCAGGTTGTACGGGTTGCAGATCCCCAGGCCCGTGCCGATCAGACCGGCCAGCGGCATCACCGCGATAACGCCGATTTCCGCCAGTTGACGGGCGATGATCGGGTCATCGCTGGTGTAGACCATCACGTCAAAACCTTCCTTGACCAGCACTTCGGCGGCCTTGAGGGTTTCGATCACGTTGGGGAACAGGGTTTTCTGGTCGGCCAGCACTT
>Ga0302168_1000256_pt1 | contig 12561 bp, 8 predicted proteins | sample I_Fen_N1_2_FD_193494 | JGI IMG/M metagenome (GOLD analysis project Ga0302168, IMG submission 193494) | Peat permafrost microbial communities from Stordalen Mire near Abisko, Sweden - I_Fen_N1_2 | ecosystem: Environmental > Terrestrial > Soil > Wetlands > Permafrost | place: Sweden: Abisko...
GCGAAGGGGCCGTCACATTCAACAGAGATGTTGACTGACGGTCCGCCTTCGCGAGCAAGCCCGCTCCCACATTTGTTATGCGCTAACCGTTAGTTCGAGGTCTTGGCCATCTGCGTATCCGTCGCACGCCAGATCAGCCGCGTGGTGTCGTAACCCTGTTGACGCGCCTTGCTCAGCAATTCCTCTCGCACTACGCCATTGACCGTCGGGGTTCGCGACAGCAACCACAGGTATTTGCGACTCGGGTCGCCAACAATGGCCGTCTTGTAGTCATCGCTGACGTACAACACCCAGTATTCGCCCTTCGCCGTACCGGGTAGCAGACGAGAAAACCAGGTGTCGAACTCGACCCACAGTTTGTCGAATTTACCCGACACCTGTGGATACGCCGTGCCCTTGACCTCTTCCCACTGCCACTGCGGTGTCAGGCAGCGGTTCAACACCGCCATATTGCCGTCAGGCTTAAGACTGTAATGGGCTTCGGACTGAGCGCAGTCGCGCTGGAAATACATCGGCAGGCGAGCCAACTCAAACCAGGTTCCCTGGTAGCGCTTGAGGTTGACGCTGTTGACGGTTTTTGGCGCCAACGAATCGTGGCCAGAAGTGGCGCAGCCAGCCAATACCAAGCCGGCAAAAAGTACGAGTAAGAACCGCTTCATTGTTTTTCTCCCGTGGGCGCAACGCCCCGGTTTACTTCAGGCCTTGGCCGGAAAACATCAATACTTTGTCACCGGCGTACTGCACGCTGATAAAGCTGTTTTTGTCGCCCCAGGTGCAACTGGACATGCCGAGCGCGCCCGAGCAATCAGCCGGTTTACCCAACAACGTTTCGACCTCGGCCTTAGGCATGCCGGTCGACAGTTTCGAGTAATTTTCCTGATTGACCTTGCTGCATGCGGCCAACAACACGCAGAACGAGAGCAAGGCGATTGAACGCAGCGACATGATGAAACTCCTGGAACGAAAGGGAATGGCATGGCTGCCAAGCTGAAGCTTAGAAGAGAAAACCCCCATCTGGTTCCCCGACCGCCACGCTATTTATCAGGCCACTCGTCTGCCTTTTTTCGTAAAATCAGCCACTTTCTCGCGCCGTTGAGTATTTCGTCAGTTTTTGCAAAAGACGCCTAATCTTTGGCGCCGGGCAGTCGACATAGAAGCAGCGCAAAGCCTCCACTGTGGCAAATTGACGCCCCCTCGCTGATCAGTCCCTCCGCGGTAGTTTATTTAATGACCAGAAACATGAAATTCAGCCACAAGATCCTGGTGGCCGCCGCCCTCGTGGTTGCCGTTGCGTTCGCCTGCTTTATCCTGTTCAACGACTACCGCCAGCGCCAGACCTTGCGCAGCAGTACCGAGTCCTCGATGCAGGAACTCGGCAGCCTGACCACCAGCAACATCCAGACCTGGCTGGAAAGCCGCATCCAGTTGCTGCAATCGTTGTCCCAGCAGATCGCCGTGGATGGCAGCGCACCCGCCAGCCTGAAACGCGCCATCGACCTGCCGGCCTACACCAGCAACTTCCAGCTGAGCTATTTCGGCGGCACTGACGGTGTGATGTTCTCGGTCCCGGCCGGCAATCGCGCCGCCGACTACGACCCTCGCGCCCGTGGGTGGTACAAGGCGGCCAACAGCGCGCAACAGACCATCGTTACCGAACCGTACATCGCCGCGTCTTCCGGCAAGCTGGTGATCACCGTCGCCACGCCCGTGAAGAATCAGGGCCAGATGATCGGTGTCGCCGGTGCGGACATCGACTTGTCCAGCGTCAGCGCGATCATCAACTCGCTGAACTTCGGCGGCCACGGCCATGCGTTTATCGTCAGCGCAGACGGTAAGATCCTGATCCACCCGGACAGCAAACTGGTGCTCAAAGGACTGGCCGATGCCTACCCGAACGGCGCGCCGAAAGTCAGCCCGGGCATGAAAGAAGTCGAGCTCGACGGCAAGACCCAGTTCATCTCCTTCACCCACGTCAACGGCGTGCCGTCGGCGGACTGGTACGTGGCACTGGTGCTGGATCAGGACACCGCGTTCTCGATGCTCAGCGAATTCCGCACCTCGGCGATCATCGCCATGGTCATTGCCGTGGTGATCATCATCGCGTTGCTGGGCATGTTGATCAGCTTCCTGATGCAGCCGTTGCTGACCATGGGCCGCGCGATGCATGACATCGCCGAAGGTGAAGGTGACCTGACCAAACGCCTGACCATCCACGGCCAGGACGAATTCGGCGCACTGGGCACCTCGTTCAACCGATTTGTAGAGCGTATCCACACCTCGATTCGCGAAGTGTCCTCAGCCACCGGCCAGGTCAACGAAGTGGCCCTGCGGGTGGTAGCGGCTTCCAACTCGTCGATGTTCAACTCCGACCAGCAAGCCTCGCGCACCAGCAGCGTGGCCGCGGCGATCAACCAACTGGGTGCCGCCGCCCAGGAAATCGCCCAGAACGCCGCCCTCGCCTCGCAACACTCCAGCGATGCCCGCGCCCTGGCTGAAGACGGTCAGCAAGTCGTGGATAAAACCATCGCGGCGATGCAGCAGCTGTCGGCGAAGATCAGCGATTCGTGCGGCAACATCGAAACGCTCAACAGCAACACCGTGAACATCGGGCAGATTCTGGAAGTGATCACCAGCATCTCCCAGCAGACCAACTTGCTGGCCCTGAACGCGGCCATCGAAGCGGCCCGTGCCGGTGAAGCCGGCCGTGGCTTTGCCGTGGTGGCGGACGAGGTGCGTAACCTCGCCCACCGCACTCAGGATTCGGCGCAGCAAGTGCAAAAGATGATCGAGGAACTGCAAGTCGGCGCCCGTGAAGCGGTCAGCACCATGACCGACAGTCAGCGCCAGAGCGAAAGCAGCGTCGGTATCGCCAACCAGGCGGGCGAACGTCTGGGTAGCGTGACGCAGCGCATTGGTGAAATCGACGGGATGAACCAGTCGGTGGCGACGGCGACGGAAGAGCAGACCGCTGTGGTGGAGTCGATCAACGTCGACATTACCGAGATCAACACCTTGAACCAGGAAGGCGTGGAGAACTTGCAGTCGACCTTGCGTGCGTGTGCGGATCTTGAGCAGCAGGCGGCGCGGTTGAAGCAGTTGGTTGGCAGCTTCAGGATCTAAGCGCTCTCACTGGCCTCATCGCGGGCAAGCCCGCTCCCACAGTGGATCTTCAGTGCGAGAAAGATCCCTGTGGGAGCGGGCTTGCCCGCGATGGCGGCATCAGCAACAACGAAGATTTAGAAACGCGAACCAGGCCCCGTAAGAAACGCCAGTTCCTCATCCGTAGACTCCCGCCCCAACACCGCATTGCGATGCGGAAACCGTCCAAACCGCGCAATCACCTTCTGATGCCGCTCGGCATAGTCCAGGTAATCGCTAAACAGCGCCCGATCGATTTCTGGCTGTTGCGCCACCAATTCGATGTAGCGCGAGATGCCTTCATTTTGCACCGCGAGGTTTTCGCTGTGCTCGAACACCAGGTAAATAAACACCCGCTGAATCGGCTGCAACTGCCGATCAAAATCCGCAGCAATGCCTTGCGCCACCAGTGCCTGAGCCCTGAGATCGCCGGAAAAGGATGTTGGAGTGTCGCGATAGATCATTCGCGGGAGTTGATCGAGCAGCAGCACCAGAGCCAGCCAACCTTCGGGGCGTTGCGCCCAGTCAGTCAGTCCGCCGGCCAATGCCTGCTCGACCCAGTCCCCGAAACGCGTTTGCGCCTCGAGGTCCTGGCTGTCGCGCTTGCCGAACCATAACTTGCCCTTGGCGGCCGCTGTTTCGTTCGCTGATCCGGAAGAACCGAACCACCAATCGAGCAACGGCTGCCAGGGCGCGGTCATGGTTCAGGCCTTGTGGTACGCCGTGACGCGTTCGACTTCTTCTTTCGAACCGAGGAACACCGCGACACGCTGGTGCAGACCGTCCGGCTTGATGTCGAGGATGCGCTGATGGCCATCGGTGGAAGCGCCGCCAGCCTGTTCAACCAGGAACGACATCGGGTTGGCTTCGTACATCAGACGCAGCTTGCCCGGCTTCGACGGCTCACGGCTGTCGCGCGGGTACATGAACAGACCGCCACGGGTCAGGATGCGGTGCACGTCCGCGACCATCGCGGCGACCCAACGCATGTTGTAGTTCTTTTTCAACGGGCCTTCTTCGCCAGCCAGCAATTCGCCAACGTAGCGTTGTACCGGCGCTTCCCAGTGACGCTGGTTGGAGGCATTGATCGCGAATTCCTGAGTGGAGGTCGGGATCTTGATGTCTTCGTGGGTCAGCACGAAGCTGCCCATTTCACGGTCCAGGGTGAAGCCTTTTACGCCATCACCCAGGGTCAGGATCAGCATGGTCTGTGGACCGTAGATCGCGTAACCGGCAGCCACTTGCTCGGTGCCTGGCTGCAGGAAAGCCTTCTCGTTCAAAGGCTCGTTCTGGCTCAAGTATTCGTTCGGGCAACGCAGCACCGAGAAAATCGTACCGACCGGCGCGTTGATATCGATGTTCGACGAACCGTCCAGCGGGTCGAATACCAGCAGGTACGCGCCTTTCGGGTATTTGCCCGGGATCTGGTAGGCATTGTCCATTTCTTCGGACGCCATGCCGGCCAGGTGACCGCCCCATTCGTTGGCTTCGAGCAGGATCTCGTTGGAGATCACGTCGAGTTTCTTCTGCACTTCACCTTGGACGTTTTCAGTGCCCATGCTGCCCAGAACACCACCCAGGGCGCCTTTGGACACGGCGTGGTTGATCTCTTTGCAAGCACGCGCCACCACTTCGATCAGGAAACGCAGATCGGCAGGAGTGTTGTTGCTACGGGTCTGCTCAATCAAATAGCGACTCAGGGTAACGCGGGACATGGAAGGCTCCGGTGGAATGGGGGGCTAAAAACCCGCGCAGTTTAACGCGAGTCGAGGCGCATTTCCTCCTATCAGACGTGATACACCCAAGAGAGTTCATGCACCGGGATGAGCGTAGTTCGAAACGGGGCGGATGTGGACTGTCAGCAGGTGGCAGTTTCAAGATTTTCTTTGCCTGATAGTCAGCCTTCTCAGTTTGAAGTCGGGGGCTTGCGCAGCAAGCTGAACGCCATCGCCGCCAGGAACACCACACTCAGCAACAACACCGCCCACAACCCGAATTTCTTCCAGTTGGTGTCAGTCGTCGCGGCCGCTGTCACCGTGGATGTGTTGCTCACTACTGCCGCACCTTCGACCGAAGCCTTGCCCATCGTGGCAAAGTTCGCGGCGCTGTAATCGGGAACCAGCGTTGACAATGGCAGGTTCGCGGCCTTCACCGTCGAGTTGCCCAGCGCCAGCGTGTAAGGCCCGGCGCCACGGGCCAGGAACACCACCTGCGTCGAGCGCACGGCAAACTTCAACGTCGGCGCTTGTGGACCAAAGCCACCGCCGCGGTCGTCCACGACCAGCTTCAGTTGCTGCACGGTTTGCCCCGACAGCTGCAATTCGTTCTGTACCACGTCCTGGCCATTCTGGGTCAGGCGATAGAGTAACCCGTTGCTCAGTGGCTGCCACGGCAGGCTGCTCTCGCGCCGGCCGGACAACGTCACCGGCGCCAGGCTGTTGGGCTGACTCAATTCGACCTGTACGCGCTCGACATTGAGCCCCATCGGCAATTGCCAAGTGTATTCACCGGCCTTCACGCTGCTGCCGGCCAACGGTTGCGACCAGACCAACGGCAACGGCAGGCTGCGGGTGCTAGCGCTTTCCAGTTGAGCCGACGTCAGCGTCGGCGCCGATTGCGATGAATTCCACAGCAAGCGCAGATACCGCGCCGATTGCCCCGGAAGGCCCACATCATGTTGCTCGACCCGCTCGTCGGCAAACGTCAGCCGCGCCACTTGCCCTTCGCCCCACGACTGCCAGTGCTGCAAGTCGTCGCTGGCCTCGATGCTGAAACGCTGGAAGCCATCGCGCTCGCTCGTCCAGTCAAGGACCAACTGCTGCAACGGCGCCTTGATGCCGCTGGCGTCTAGCAACCAGCCACGCAGTACTTCCTCGCCCGCCTCCAGCTCACTGGAGGGCTGCACTTCGACCAATGTGCCGTTCGCGTTCGATTGCACGCGAATGCCCGGCGCGCGCTCCGTGGCGTCCGCCGTGCTGTACAGCGGAAACCATTTTACGTCGGTCAGTGCGCGGCTCTCGTGGGTTGACGCTATTTCACGAGCCAAGGCGTAGGCCTGGGCCTCGCCGGCGGCGTTAAAAACGCGAACATCGCTCAGATCCGTTTGCCGCGCATTCAATTGCACGCTCAACGGCAATTCGAGGCGATACCACGGGCCTTCGCCGCTCACGGCCAACGGCACTTGAGTGGTGAAATCCGCCGGTTGCTCCTGCGCACTGACCGACAGCGTCATACCCAGCGCAACGGCGCCCAACCAACCCAGGTTCAGCTTCTGACTCAAGACGACACTCCTTCGGTTTCCGGGGCCGGTTTTTCAGACGCCGGCACAGCCTCGACGCGCTTGGGCGGCAGCGGCGCGAAATAGCCGACCACCAGCAGCAACACACCGACGCCGATAAACGACACGATCCGCGCCAGCCCGCCGCGGTTACTCAATTCGACAAAGAACAGCTTGGCCACCACCACGCCAATCAACGCCGCACCGATCAGCCAGACCTCGCGACGATGGCGCAAATGGCCGCCGATCATCAGGCTCAGCGCCATCAGGGTCCAGACGATGGACAGGCCGGCCTGCACCAGCATCGACTCCAGCAAGGCATCGAATTCGAACGGCACACCGCCCCAATGGTGCGCGGTGCGCATCACCAACGCGGTGAAGAACACGAACAGCGAAACCCCGGCGATCAATTGCGTGGCGTGTTCGGCGTAGTCCTTGCGGATGGCTAGTTGCGTTACCGCGCTGCGCGACCAGACGTAGACGCCGAACAGCGCAAACAGCAGGCCCAATTCCAGCGGGTTGATCAGCGGCACATACGGCAGCGGTTCGGCGGTGCCGTCGCTGACCACGTTCGCTAGCCAGAACCAGCCGAGCATCAGCAGCGCCAGCGGTGCTGCAGCATACAGTCGGTACTCGCGGGGATACGCCGACACCGGCCACGGCCAATTGCGCGGCGCGGCCATCAACACCAGGTACAGACTCGGCAAAATCGCCCAGCCCAACCAGCGCCAGGCGTTGTACTGCTCGGACAACAGCAGCAAGCCGTAACGCAGTTCCAGCGCCAGCACACCGATCAACAACCAGCAGCCGAGTACATGCGCGGTGCTGACCGCGCGCGCCGGCAACATCGGCGCCAGTCGCTTCAGCGAGACGAAATGCACGACGAACACCGCCGCCCAGGCCAACCCGCCAAAACTGGCCGCCGGGTGATAACGCGAGTGCCACGCCGCCAGCAACACCACGCCGGCCGCGGGCATCAGCAAGGTGCAGAGCAAACCCAGCGAAGACCATTTCAAGCGCAATGCCAACAGCGTCCACAGCGCCACACTGATGGCCGCGACCGCCAGCAGCAGCGGCGCTTGCAGGTTCACCGGCGCAAAGCGCAGCACTTCACTGACCCACGCCAGCGCCCACCAACCCGCGCCCCACACCAGCAGCACTTCGGACAAACGCTGCAAACTCAGCACATCGAACGCCGAAGCATGGTTGCCCAACTGCAAACGCCAAGCCCCGACCAACGCCGCCAACCCCAAGACTAACGGCGTCCAGAAACCACTGTGCGCCAGCGGCTTCAGTCCTTCGCTGGCCAACGGTCCGAGCAAGTCAGACCCGGCAAACAGGAACGCCGCGCCGCCAATCACCTGCAACAGCAAACCGAAGACAAAACTCACACGCTGTTTCAGGTACAGGCTCAACCAGATGATGAACAAACCACTGGCCGCCCACACCGCGCTCGCGGTTTGCCAAGGCAGGACGAACAACACCGCCAGATTGATCAGCACCAGACCGGCCAGCAACACCACCGACAAGCCGCGCAACAGGCGCAAATCGCTGCGCACCATCTCATCGCGTGCGGCCAGCAGCATGCCGGCGATCAACGCCAGGCCGATCAGCGAGGCACTGAGCAACCCACTCCAGCCGGCGCTGAACACTGCCGCAAATTCTCCGCCAGCACCTTGCAGGCGCAGCAAGAACAACGCGCCACCGAGCAACTGCACGGCAAACGCGGTGAACAGGAACGTGCGCGACTGTAGGCGCAGACCGACAAACAACGTCGCCAGACCGGCCAGCGCCCAACTGATCGCCGTACCGTGGGTGAAGAAAAACAACGGCGCCAGCAGGTAAAGGAACGTCAGGCCCAGGCAAGCCAGCACCGGCAGCCCTTTGCGTTCCCATTGCGCGGTGTGCTCAGGCGAGGCTTGGCGCAATTGATAGAAGCTGAACAGCAATGCCACGCCGAGCATCAACGCGCCCAACGGTGAGCCATCGAGCAGGCTGCTTTCGCCAATCCGCAGTTCGCTGAGAAACGCCAGCGCCGAGCCCAGTTGCAGCAGCAAGGCAAAGGCCCTGGCCAACGGTCGTTGCTGACGCAAGCCGAGCCAGAAAATCCCGGCACCTTCGACGGCCCAGGCCGCAGCCGTCCAGCGCGCATCAAGGCCCAATGGAATCGCCAGACTGGCGAAGATCACGCCCAGTGCAAGACAGGTTTCTGCCAGCAACAACGCGCGGCCGCCCATTAGCAAACGGGCCAGGCCCATCTAGATCATGCCCAGCGCCAGCGCGCTGAACGCGGCGGCCAACTCAAGGTGCTGGACCAGCGCGAGCTGCAAGCCGAAGCCCACCAGCGGCGGGCCAAACAGCATCGTGCCGTCGACGTAATCGCCCTTGCGTGCCGACCAGCGCAGCAGCGCCTCGCGGCTGTCGTCCTCGGGCGCATCGCTCATTTCCAGCAACTTGCGCCGGGCGAACAGCAGGCCGATGGCCAAATACATCAGGAAAAACACAATCAGGAACGGCTCGGTGCTCCACAGCAACTCTGGTGTGTAGGAACGCAGCCCCCAGGCGAAACCGATGCCGAAGGTGCCGACAAACCCGATCAGGTTGAGCAAACGCCAGGCCTTGAACCAGGCGATGGCGAGGATGCCGGCGTTGAGCAAGGCGAAGTAGCTGAACAGCGCGACGTGATTGCCGGCGCCAGTGGACGTGAGAATCGGCGCAGCAAAACCGCCCAGTGCGGCGACACAAGCCAGCGCCAGGGAATCCTGGGTGATCGCCAAAATCGCCGAGAACACCGTCACCGCCACGAGCAGGCCAAGCGCTGCGGTCGGATCAAGCAGCGGATGCAGGCGCATGGCGGCGAACACCGTCAGGTACAGCACGGCAATGCCGGTGCCTTGCAGCATCAATGCGTAATTGCTGTTGCGATGACGCAGCCACCAGCCCAGACCGAGCAGGCCCAATGCCGCCGCCGCCACCCCGGCGTAACGCAGTTCAATCGGCACCACCATGCCTTCGGTCGCGTAACGCAGCAGAAAGGCCAGACCGAGGAACAACAGCACCACGCCGACCCGCAGCACGGTGTTGCCACCGAACAGCCAGGCGCGGGCGCCGCTGATGGCGCGATCAATGAAGTTGGGGCCGCGCGGGATGGCAGGTTCGCGGGCAACCGGCTCAGGCTTCCAGGCATCGGCCGCCAGTGGCTGACTGGATTCAGTCGCCGCAGCGGTGATCGGTTCGAGTTCGGGAGGGAGGTCCCAGATCAGTTCCGGGGTTTCGACGGGGATTTCGTCGAGGGTAAACTCAGGAGGTGCAACGGACTCGCTGGCGACCGGTTCGCTGGTTTCAGGCGCCTTGATGCCAGACACTTCGAGCAAGGCCAGACGTTGCTGCACCTCGTTCAGCGCAACCTGCGTCTGCGCCAGCAGAAGGTGCTGCTCGGCAGCTTTTGAACCCAGACGGGTGATGTGAATGGCCTGGCCAATACCCAAGCCGAGCAACGCGCCCAACAGCGCATCACTGAATGACTCGTCGAGTATCCAGCCGAGCACCAGCCCAATCAGCATGAAAATCCATTGCATGGTCGATATCCCTAAGCGGCTCATTGCCTTGTGGCGTCTGCACTGACGCCATCGCGGGCAAGCCACGCTCCCACAGGATTTACATGTGGGAGCGTGCGGTGCGGCGATCCGACTTGCCCGCGATTGAGCGCGCAGCGCTCACTGAAACTGGTGCTTAGTATATCGGCCAGGCCCAACGCACGTCGGGCCTTGCACGCATTTATTGCGAAAAGTTACTCCAGCGCCTTCCAGATATCCGTGGCGTACTCACGAATGGTCCGGTCCGAGGAGAACCAGCCCATGCGCGAGGTGTTCAACACCGCCGAACGCCACCACTCGTTGGAATCATGCCAATGGGCCTCGACGCGCATCTGCGCGTCCCAGTAAGAGTCGAAGTCGGCACAGACCAGGAAGCGGTCGTAATCCACCAGCGAATCGATCAACCCGGTGTAACGGGACGGATCATCCGGCGAGAACACCCCGCCACGAATCGCCTGCAGCACATCATTGAGTCGATGGGACGCGGCGATGTCCGGCACCGCACTGAACTCATGGTTCTGTTTGCGCGCCTCAACCTGCTGCGCGCTGAGACCGAAAATGAACATGTGCTCGGCACCAATGCGTTCGCACATTTCGACGTTGGCCCCGTCCAGGGTGCCAATGGTCAGGGCGCCGTTGAGGCCGAACTTCATGTTGCTGGTACCGGAAGCCTCGAAACCTGCGGTGGAAATCTGCTCCGACAAGTCCGCCGCCGGAATAATGCTTTCCGCCAGGCTGACGTTGTAGTTGGGGAGGAACACCACTTTGAGCAAACCGCGCACGGTCGGGTCGTTGTTCACCACCCGGGCAATGTCGTTGGTCAATTTGATGATCAGCTTGGCCTGGTGATAACTGGCGGCGGCCTTGCCGGCGAAAATCTTCACCCGCGGCACCCAGTCGATTTCCGGCTCGGCACGAATCGCCTGATACAACGCCACGGTGTGCATCAGGTTGAGTAACTGGCGCTTGTACTCGTGGATCCGCTTGACCTGCACATCGAACATCGCCGCCGGGTTGACCGCCACGCCCAGCCGCTCGTGAATGATGTACGCCAAGGCTTTTTTGCTGTGCAGACGCTGTTCGGCGAATGCTTTGCGGAACGCGGGTTTTTCTGCGAACGGTTCCAGTTCGAGCAAACGTGATTCGGCGTTATCCAGCAAATCCGGCCCGAGGGCATCGACCATCATCGACGTCAGTTCGGGGTTGGCCTGGTAGAGCCAGCGGCGGAAGGTGATGCCGTTGGTCTTGTTGTTGATCCGGTCCGGGTAGAGTTTGTGCAGTTCGGAGAATACGGTTTTGCGCATCAACTGCGTGTGCAGCCCGGACACACCGTTGACGCTGTGCGAGCCAAGGAACGCGAGGTTGCCCATGCGCACGCGGCGGCCGTTGTCTTCTTCGATCAGCGATACCGCGCGCAACACGTCGAAGTCGTGGATGCCCTTGGCCCGCAGTGAATCGATGTGTTGGGCATTGATCAGGTAAATGATCTGCATGTGCCGCGGCAACATCCGCTCCATCAAGCCGACAGGCCAGGTTTCCAGTGCTTCCGGCAGCAGCGTGTGGTTGGTGTACGACAGCGTGTCCACAGTGACCTGCCAGGCCGCATCCCAGGCAACGTCGTAGACATCGACCAGTTGGCGCATCAATTCGGCCACGGCAATCGAGGGGTGCGTGTCGTTGAGCTGGATCGCCGCGTGGTCGCCCAGGGTCAGGACCGAGGTGTGCATGTTGCGGTGACGGCGCAGCAAATCCTGCAAGGACGCGGCGACAAAGAAATATTCCTGACGCAGGCGCAGTTCCTGGCCGGCTTCGGTGCTGTCCGCGGGGTAAAGCACGCGGGAAATGCTTTCGGCCCTGGCGACTTCTGCCACGGCGCCCAAGTGGTCACCGGCGTTAAAGCGTTCCAAGTGCAAATCTTCCATGGCCCGGGCACGCCACAGACGCAGTGTATTGACGCTCGAGCCGCGCCAGCCGACCACCGGCGTGTCATACGCAATCGCTCGCACGGTTTCCGCCGGGGACCAGACTTGCTTGGTCTTGCCATTTTCATCAGTGACGGTTTCGACGCCGCCGCCGAAGCCGATCGGGTAAACCACTTCTGGGCGCTCGAATTCCCACGGGTTGCCGAAGTCCAGCCAGTGTTCGGTCTGCTCCTGCTGCCAGCCATCGACAATGGCCTGGCGGAATAAACCGTGTTCATAACGAATGCCGTAGCCGTGGCCGGCGATGCCCAAGGTCGACATGCTTTCCATGAAGCACGCGGCCAGACGACCGAGGCCACCGTTGCCCAGCGCCGCGTCGGGCTCCAGCAGGCGGATGCGTTCGAGGTCAACGCCGAGTTCGGTCAGCGCTTCGCGGGCGACGTCGAGCAAGCCAAGGTTACTCAGGCTGTCGTATAGCAGCCGGCCGATGAGAAATTCGAGGGAGAGGTAATAAACCCGCTTCTGCCCTTTGCGGTAGATCTGCCGGGTGTGGTCCATCCAGTGCTCGACCATGTGATCCCGCGCCGCCAGGGCGATGGCTTCGAACCAGTCGTGGTCGAAGGCGTGA